>Ga0334889_1003990_pt1 | contig 13790 bp, 16 predicted proteins | sample GraSluR1_MG_2_FD_207222 | JGI IMG/M metagenome (GOLD analysis project Ga0334889, IMG submission 207222) | Sludge microbial communities from methane-producing bioreactor in Wageningen University, Netherlands - Granular Sludge_8_08-R1 | ecosystem: Engineered > Bioreactor > Anaerobic > Unclassified... | reverse complement strand
TTGATAAAGAGGGGTAGTTCATATGAGGTTAGCATCGTTTACGTATAAAGGAGATCTTTTAGGATTTGTAATTGTTAAGTTTTACAAATCATTGAAAGATAATATTCCTTCAAATATAAAAAAATTATTAGATGATTTTAGCATATTAATAGATATACCTTTTTATTCCATGTCTTTATTAGATGATAATAGAGTTATGTTTGGAAATTTTGAAGTTGCAGCAATAGATTTGAATTCTATATATATTGATTATAATCAAGAGATTATGAATGGTATACGAAGTGGTTACACATCTGATTTTTATGATGTTATTTATATAAAATGTAATGAATGGGTTTTAGGTAGAATTGATTTTTACAATAAAGAGGCGTACGAGGTATTAAAAGGATGGTTGAAAGATGCCGAAACTTAATACCATTATAGATGTAGTAAGAACACCGGTACCAGTGCCGGATGATCCAGTCAAACAAGCTAAAATGATGTTGTCAGCATTAGAGTCTTTACCCTATTTTATAAAGAATATTTTAGGGTATAGTGTTCCTGCTCATTATGCTATTTGGGAAGATGATTTAAATTCTGGCTCTAGGTTATGTTTTTTAGCTCATCGTACTAGTTCCAAGTCTGTATTTTTTTCTTTTTGTTATCCTTTATGGAGAATGTTTCGTGGAGATTTGACTGAAATACTTATTATATCTTACGAGACTGGTGAAGCAGAGAGGAGAGTTGGATTACTTAAAGAAGAGATAGAGGGTAATCCGTGGCTAAATTATTTACAGAGTAGAGGCGTATGGGGGCAAACTAGATTTAAGACAGCTCCAGTAGAAGGTATAAATGGTGGTATAGAAGTGTCTGCCATGGGTGTTGGGTCTGTTAAGCGTGGAAGACATCCTGATTTAATTATTTTGGATGATATATATAACGAGAAAAGTAGTAATACTACGCCTTTACAGATTAAATTTAATTTTTATAATGTTATTTCTCCTATGCCTCCTCCGTCTAGTGGAAAGTTAATTATAGTAGGAACTCCTATATCTTCAGATGACTTATATTCAGAATTAAAAGAAAATTCTAGATATATTTATAGGGAATACCCCGGAATGAATGATGAGGGTGAAGTTTTTTGGAAAGAGTATTGGACTAAGGCAGATTTACTAGCATTAAAAGCAGAGATAGGGGATTATGCGTTTGAAAGAGAAATAATGTTACGTCCTGTTTCTTCCGAAATGTCTTATTTTAAATATAAGTATATTAATGAAGCTATGAGAGTAAGAGCTAAATTAGGAGATCCGGCACCAGACTCAAGATTTACAGTTATAGGAGTAGATTTTGCGTTTAGTGAGGCTCACAGGGCAGACTTTACAGTTATAACTGTTGTATCGCTTGTTGGATCTTCTGCTAGAATTGTTGATGTTTGGAGAGCTAGGGGCGTAGATGATTTAATTATAAGTGATATTTTAGATGATATGACTAGAAGGTATAAGGCAGACGTTATAGTAGCAGAAGATACAGGGCAGCAAATAGCAATAGTTAGGGTATTACAGCGAAAAGGTCATTTTATTAAGACTATAAACACTAATAGATATACTAAGAACTCTATTTTGGCTAATTTAAATTTTGAATTTCAAAAGAAGAGGATTATTATACCTGCTAATGAAGATAGTCCTGATACTATGGAATATGTTTCTGTATTAGTGGAGGAGTTATCTGCTTTTTTAAATAAAGATGGAAAGATAATTTCTGTTGGAAGGCACGATGACACTGTAATGTCTTTAGCGTTTGCATTGTATTATATAACTAAAGTTGCTCCAGTTTCGTTAGGGTATTTATCTACTGGTATAGCTTCTATAAATGAAGATGATTTAATTAAGTCTAAAGATTCAACTGATGGAATTATAAAAAAAGATGGGGAAATGTTTTGGGTAGATGATGATAGTTTTGATGTTGATTTTCTTAGAGATTATTTTGATGTTGGGAGACAATAATGGAAAGAAGGCGTGATACTTTTAGTAATTCACAATTTTATGATAAGTCTTATATTTCTAAAAATAAGAAGACTGGTCTATCTGAGTTTGACATTTCTACTATAAATGAGAAGTGGTTGAACAGGATTACTACTATAGACTCTAAAACTGGTAAGTTATTGTCTGCTGATTCTAGATTGTTTAAAGCTACCTCATTAATAACCTCAGCTGCTTTGTCAGATAAATATAAGATAAGAGTATTGCCTAAAAATGCTATTCCTTTGGAAGATATAATGACTGTTTTAAAGTATGTTCACGGTAGAGAAGACATAGTTAGTAAATTATTAGCCATGATGGAAGAGCAATCTTTAACTACTATGGTACTAGAGAAGCTAATTGATAATGTTTCTGATAAAAGTATTAAGGAAATATTATTAGAAGCTAAAAAAACATTAAATTTTGAATTAATGTATAAAAGTATAATAGATTCTTTGTTATTTAGAATTGATTTGAATAGAATAATGTTTGATGGTATTTACAGGGCTGTTAAGTATGGAGATTCTTTTTATGAAATAGTTTATGATTTTAATAATATTTTATCTTTAGAAAGTTTACCATTAGAAAAAGTATTTCCTGATGTTTCTAAGAAAGGAATTATAGAGCGATGGCTATACTATACAAATGAATATATTAATCCTATGGCATTGTTGCCACATCAAGTACTACACTTTTCTTTCTTGTCTGATGATTATATTGGAAGCGGACTTTTTTCTAATACAATGAATGTCAGTGCTATAACTAGGCAGATAGAGAATTTTATGATGCTTTCAAGAAAGACTAGATCAGTTCAGACTAGGTTTCATTTTCCGTCTTTTTCTAATTTGCCTGAATCTATGAAAGAGCAAGCCTCATTGCCTACAGACGAGGAAATAAGTGCTTATGTTAGACAAATAAAACAGGCTATTGCGAATAATTCTGGAGCTTCATTAGATATTTTTTCTAATGGTAGATGGGATGTAAAGAGTGTTGCTTCTGATGGTAATACTTTTAATTATGTTGATGATGTTGAATATTTTAATGATTTATTTCAAATAGGTTTATTGGTGCCTCCGGGGCTTATAGGTACTGGTGAGTCAGTGAATAGGGCTACTATGGATATTCAGATTAAATTTCTTAAAGGGCTATTTAATGTATTAAAACAGGAAAGAATAAATAATACTGAGCAGTTAGTAGTTACTGAGTTAATACTTAATAATATAGATCCTGATGATTTTTATGTAGAAGTTACTAATGATAACACTGGTTTAGTGGATATATTAGAGGCTTCGCAAATAGTAGCTAGATTAAATAATAAGTATAACAATTTCCCAATGCCTGTGTTGTCTAATATATTGGGTATTGATTGGAAAGATGTTGTAGATGGTTTTAAATTACAGAGTGCTGCAGGTATAGAACCTGTTGAAAAGTAATCATATATTTTAGGAGGGTATTATGTCGGATGTTAATAAGAACGTGGAAGGTAACATTAAAGTCAGGTATGGTATAGCTGCTGTTGTGTCAGAAGATGGTAATGTTGTAGTTAAATTTATTGAAGGTAGTGAAAAAGAAGTTAAATTACAAGATGCTATGGGATTACTAGAGATTGCTAAATTACAACTTGTAGGATCTGCTGCTTTAGTAAATAAGAATGGCGGTGAGAACAGTGTTGAGTGAGGTATAATTATGGCTGTTGAAATGGAAATAAATAAAGAAGTTAAATTTATTACTGAAGAATTTCTTACTGAAATTTCTAAAGTTGAAGAAGCTGCGGATGGTTCTGTTTACATAGAAGGTGTGTTTTTAAGAGGAGATGTTATTTCTAAAAATAACAGATTTTATTCTGAAAGTATAGTTAAGAACTTTGTAGAGCAGATTAATAGTAATAAAAATATAATTACTATGTGGACTAATCATTGGCCGTCAGATGAAACACTTTCTACCGTAGCTAGAGTATTGGAAGCTAGGTATGATACCGAAACTAAGTTAGCTTGGTTTAAAGCTAAGATGGCTAGAACTGCTGCAGCTAAGGATATTACTACTCTTCTTGAGGATAAGATGTTAGAAGGAGTATCTGTAAGGTATTGGCCAATAAAGATTAAAGAGGCTAAACTTAAAGATGCTATTTATACTTCTATAATAGAAGCCGAGTTTTTTGGTATAGACTTTGTTGCTACGAGAACAGGTGTTCCAGTGGCAAAAGTAAAGTCTGTTTCTAGGGAAGAGTTAGAATTATTAGAGACAGCATTTAACAGGGAGGAGGAAGTTGAAATGGAAGATCTTGAAAAGGTATTTAAAGATACTGTTGAAGATAATGTAGATACTTCTAAAGATATTGAAGTTGAAGATAAATCTTCTAATGATATAGATGTAATTAAGGATATTGAATCTGAGGTTGAAAATATTGAAGTACCTGAAGAAAAAGTTGAAGAAGATGAGCATAAAATTGAAGATGTTGAAGATAAGATCGAAGATATTGTAGGAACTGAGGCGGAAGAAGAGGTTGAAGAAATTGAAGATAAACCTCAAGAATATATTGTTGATTGGAAAGGTATGTATGAATCTTTATTGGAGAATGTAAATAAGTACACCAAGGAAATTGCTAATAAATTGCTTGCGGAAGCTATTAATAAATTTGATTCTTGGAAAGACAAGAAGATTTACAATAAAATAGTGGCTGACATAGAAGCAGTAACTTTTGAAGTAGGTGAAGACATAGGTGCTGTAGTAAATGCTTTTTCAGCTGAAGTAAATAAGGTTGTTGAGTCTTACAATGAACTTCTGAGTGAATTCGGAGAAGCTACAATAACTACGACTGCTAAAGAAGCTATACTTAACAAGGGTGATGTTGTTGATGGTAAGAAATTGGATGTAAAGAATCCAATTAAAGAAGAGACAGTTAATTTGTTTGAGGAGTACGGAATACTCTTGACAGACGATGATGTCAAATATATGGAGTCTAATTAGCAGATGTTAGAAACTGATTGTACAGCAATCAAGACTCTGAGACTAAGCTGGTTGTTAAGCGGTTGCTGTTAGCCGTGAGTTAGTTCAGCTACCTGTTCCTGTTAAACACCTACGGATGGGCTCAGTCCGTAGCAACTGTGGGATAGTGAGAATGTTCGATCTATCGTTAAGAGGCAGGACGCAGTTTGTCGAGAGCAACAATAACCGAAAGGAGATAGCTTAAATGCTTGTTTTTGTAATAGACAGTGAAGGTACACCATTACTACCAACAAATAGTGCAAGAGCTAGAATTTTATTGAAGCAAGGAAAGGCTAAAGTTTATTCTGTTGTTCCATTTACTATTCAGTTAAACAGAAAAATAGTCAATCCAGTAGGTGAATTTAAACTTGGTATTGATGATGGAGCAAAAGAAGTTGGAATATCCATAGCTCATAAAAATAATGTTGTTTTTGCTGGCAATATTAAATTAAGACAAGATGTTAGCAGAAAAGTATTACAAAGATCTCAATACAGAAGAACTCGTAGAAGTAGAAAATTAAGGCATAGACAAGCTAGATTTTTGAATCGTGGAACAAAAGGTTGGATTCCACCGAGTATTAAACAAAAAAAAGATTCTATTATAAGAGTTATAAATGATTTAAAAAAAAGAATTAATGTTACTGAATGTGTTGTTGAACAAGGTCAATTTGATACTTCGTCAATGGCAAAAGGATATAAATTAATTGGAAGGGAATATCAGAAATCTGATTATGAGGGTAATACTTGGCGACAAAAGGTTCTTTGGAGAGACAATTATAAATGTCAATATTGTGGATCTACTGAAAATTTACAAGTCCATCATATCATTTATAAATCAAAAGGTGGTAGTAATGCTGTTAATAATGGAATAACTCTATGTAATACTTGTCATTCTAATTTACATAAAGGATTGTTTAGTTTGACTATAAAACCTAAGCAATTTAAGTATCCAGCATATCTTCAACAAGGAAAATGGTATTTATTTAATGAATTAAAAAAGCTTTTTTCTAAGGTAAATGTTTGCTATGGTTGGATGACAGCAAGAGCTAGAAAAACACTTGGATTAGAAAAAGATCATCACTACGATGCTTCAGCTATGATTGGAGCAAGTAATTATATGTGTAAGCCATATATGATAATACCGAGACGAACTAAAATATGGGAAGATAATCCAACAAAGACTCGCACAGAAAAAAATGGTTTTAAACATTGGGATATTGTTAAAGCAGAACATAAAAGATTAGGTACAGTTATAGGATCTATACGATCATTGAAAGCAAAATGTATTACATTAAGAACAAATTTCGATGATAATTTTCCAGTTAGTTATAGTAAGACTAAATTGTTATGGAGATCATCATCAATAGTTTATTGTTAAATAATTTAGGAGGAAATTAATTATGGTAAGGCTTGATAAAGATGTTATTAAGTTGATTGGTACTACACTGAAAGAATTTGGTATGGAAAATGAATCTGAACTTTTGAAAGACAATTATTTTATGTCTGAGTCTAATATATATAACTTGACATCAGATACTAGTTCTATAAAACCAACGGCAATTGCCAAAAGGGTTATTCCAGTTATTTATGCTAAGATAGTTTCTCTTAACCTTTACGAAGTGCTTAGAATGCCAGCTTCTGCGTGGGCAATTCCAAAGCTTACTTTTACGAAGGAATCTACTGTTGCTACGGTAGATGAAAATAACAGAATAACCACAACGAAGATAAGCACGACCAATCTTCCTATGGTTGCCGTTAAGAGAGCTTACAGGTCTATTCTTACTTCGGAAGCTCTTGAAGATGCCAATGTTGCTGGTCTTCCGGTTCTTCAGAGAGTTATTGAATACGATATAAAGGATATTGCTAATCAGATTGACGAGGCTCTTATAGATGCTATGATTGTCGGTGCTGCTGCTGGTGACGTATGGTGGGACATAAACATTCCTGCAGACTGGTATACACTTCATCCGTCTATGGAATATGGTGAAACGCTTTATGATGCGATAGTTTCAGCAGTTGTTAATGTTGCAGAACAGAAGTTTAATGCTGATTTTGCTCTTATTTCTCCTGATATGGAAAATTATCTTGTTAGAATTGCAGGCTATAAGTCTGCTGGGGACAATGCTCTTCAGGGAGAGGTTGGCAAGGTTAAAGGACTTCAGGTATTTAGTTCACTTAACATGACTGGCGGTATGATGGTTATTGGTGAAAAGAAGGTATTTGGAGTTTATGGTGTATACATTCCTATGGAATACAGAGCGGGCGGATATGATGGAGAATACGATAGATCAGAATGGGTTGTAAGAACCAGAACAGCTATGATGGTTTATTTAGGAGAAGCTCTTGCTAGGGTTATTTTGTTTGATGACTATACTAATGAATTTGTAACTCTTACTGATAGAGCTGGCGTTGCTGCTCATTTCCCGATCAGTCCTACTGAAACTCTTACGGCAGTTGATGGTGACGGTGCTACTCCGCTTACAATAGTTACGTGGGACAGTAGAACAGAGGATGCCCCCGCACTTACAGGTAACAATAAGATTTCTATAGACCTTGAAACTGGTGCAGTAGCTGCTTCTGGAGACTATACTCCTACTGACAGTAAGGTTAAGATAACAGCTTACTCGGCAAAGGTGTAAGATTAAGGGGAGGTACGTGTATTTATGCCAAAGCAGAAAAGTGTAAATTCTAAAGCTAGTTCTTCAGATTTGATAACATCTGCAAAGGATGTTGTTGTTGATAAAGTTAATTTTGTAAGTAAGGCCGAAGCTAAGAAAGCTGTTGGTTCTAATAAATCTATTGAAATAGAAGATAGTGATAAATATATTTATAATTTTTCTTCAAGGCCATTAGTTATTTTTAGTAAGGGTAAGAAGTATATTATTCCTGCAAAGGGTAAGGTACTAAGGTAAAATGACTAGGGCGGAGATATTGGCTATTGTTACCGTTCAGGAGGGGTATTCTACCCCGCCTGACGGTATCATTAGTTATGCTTTGCGTATGTATTCTAAAAAATTTCCTCTTATGGTTGAGGAAATTTATGAAGATGTTTTAGGAGAAACAGAAATAGTTTTAGACGAGCCTGTATATTCTACAGATATTAAGTGTACAGTTACTATAGATGATTATGAATATGAATTGACTAATTTTGAATATGTAGCTAGTTTAAATAAGATTAAATTTTATACGCCTATTATTTATGATGATTTAAATTTGTATTATTACACAGTTCATAAATTTAGTTCTACTGAGTGTACTATTCCTGATATTCACGGTGAAGCTTTTGCTTATTTACTTTGTCATTTTATGTCTTTAAGAGCATTAAGTTTATATTACAGTGCTGATACAATACAGTCCGTAGATAATGGAATTATGAAAGTTATTTATGATACTAGCAAATCATCTAAACAAGGGTATAAAACTTATTATGAAAGATACTTAGAAGCATTGGCTGCGGTATCTCCACATATTGGGTACATTAGAGACGATGTTCCTTCGTTTAAAAATACTTCGGATATTATTAATTATCCTTTTACTACGGAGTGGTGATATGGGAGCATTAACATCTGCATATAATTTAATAAGACAACATAATTATACCTATGGTCATAAAGCAGATGTTTATAGGTACTCTACTACTACAAATTCACTAGGGCAGACTGTATTAGGCACGTTGTCTAAAGTGTATTCTTCAGTTAGTATGTCTTATAAAGTTAGACGTTATCCTCCAAAAGAGTTAACTGTTGAGGGCATAGAATTTAAAAATTATTACGATGCTTATGTAAATGATTATACAGACGCAGGTGCTACGGTTACATTATTAGATGGAGATAAATTGTATATAGGATCTGATGTATATGATGTTATAAAGCCTAAATTAGAGCCTTTTGGTTATATGGCATTGTTGGTGAAACAGTGAAATTAATATCTAAAGTATATACTAATTATAATGCTACAGCTCCTAAATACAGTGGGTATCATTCAGAGGCTTTAGGTGCTACTTATGTTATTGAAGATAGAATATATACGTTAGGCATTAGATTGACTCAGCGTGGAGAAGTTTTTAAGAAAGTTGCTAAAGATAAAGTTTTAGTTGATACAGGAAAATTACGGGAGTCAATAGGGGTAAAAACTTTAATCTCGCCTAGCTCTATCCAGATACTAGCATATGCTACTCAGCCTTACGCTGGTTATATAGAATTTGGTACTAGTAAATGGAAGTATATGTACGGTGTTCCTTATATAAGACCTGCTTTAAGAGAAGCCTACTCAGATGTTTTAGGTAAAGATTTTGTAGAAAATAGAGTAATACCGTCTATATATGTGTGGTATCCTACAACATTTTTTGGATAAGGAGATTATATGGCAGATACTATTGAGTCTGTAATGCTGACTAAAATGTATACAGAAGTAAAAACTAAGTACCCTTCAGTAACTTTTGGTACTCCTGATATAATTACAGATTCTTTGTATGTTTGGATTTCTCCGAATGTATCTAAAGATACTTATTACTATGACAATAATTTTGAACTATTTATGGTTTATATATATGTTTCTAGTACTGATTATGTAACTACTATGAATGCTGCTCACGAAGTTAGAAATTTATTTCATAAAAAAACATTTACATTAAGTACTGGATTTATTAATTTACATACTTATTGTGCATCTAAAGATATAATTTATGAACAAGAAATAGAAAGTAAGATAAGAACTATTCGTATAATACCAGTAAATGCGAGGGCGGTGAAGACTTGACTTATTCTAGTGTTATTTCAGGAATACATACTTTAGTAAGTGCTAAAGTAAGTGGTAATACAGTGTTAAAGGCTCTTCCTTATAGAAGGGCAGGTGCTTCGTCAGTATATTATGTATTTCCTAATATATATAATTCTACACCAACTTCTTTACGTAGAGTTAATAAAACATTTACTATAAATATTGTTGTTGAAAAAACTTGTGGTTCTGAGGCTGATTATATTTCGTTATGGGGAGATGCTGAAAAGATATATGAAATATTTGAGATATTAGATGATTATGTTACAATAAATACTATATGTTTTAAAGTAAATAGTATTTATGGAAGATATTATAAAGAAGATAATGATATGGCTTATGTGGCAATACAAGTCATATTGGAGCAATTAAGTGATGAATAATTGAGGAGGAAATAAATTATGGCTGAATTTATAAAGGGTGGAGGTTCTTCACTTTATTTAAATATTATGGAAGATGGTGCAGGTAACTCTATAAATGGTGGAAATGGTTACATGGCAGAGCTTCCTTTTACCACAGAAGCATTTAATCCAGTAGGCGAGTTTATAAACTCTAATGCTATTGCTGGCGGTAGGTCTAAGGGTATTGGTTGTATAGGGAATAAAGCTGGTGACGGTAGTTTTGATACTGAGATAACTAAAGAAAACTTTGGGATTATATTTTATTCTGCACTAGGTAGCTATTCTGATAAGGTTATAACCCCTTCGTCTGATGATCTTCCTGTTTATGATGTTTATATAAGACATGGATCTACTAACGATATGATTTACAAGTATGAGAGCCAGCGAGTAAACAGTCTTAGGGTAGCTTTTACATCAAATGGGTTATTAACAGCATCTATCGATATGGCAGGGCTTGATTGGAGCGTACATAGTGGTGCAGTACCGACAACTACTCCACAGCTATTACTTAGTACAGCTAATACTATTTTATGTCCGGCTGCGTTAACAAGTCTTACCGTAGGTGGGTTAGGTGTTATGAATTTTGCTACTGGTTTAGAATTTACAATAGCAAACAATCTTGATACAGATACTAACGCTCTTGATGCTAGTGGGAGACTAACAGTTATCACTGGGGAGTTGGCAGTAACAGGTTCTATTACTTTTTTAATACCACGGGATGACGCAACTGGCGTATTTACTCTTTTGAAGTCACTAGATATTGGTGATGAGCTTGGAGATATAGTAATTGGTGTTTTAGGCGATGCCGATGCTATTAGTTTGCAGAATGTATATGTTACGCAACCTGTTCATGATATAACAGACAGAAGTAAGGTTGCTTTTAGAGTAGATTTTCAAGCTGTGCAAGATGGTACTACTCCCCCTATTACTGTAAACATGGTTGCAGGTATGTATGTTCCTACTACAATGGTTGCAGCAGTTTAATAAGGGAGGTAGTATATTATGGCAGAATTTATTAAAGGTGGAGGCTCAATATTAGCATTTAGATTAAGTGCTGCAGGAGTTAATAGTACTGGGGCTACGGAAACTGCAGATTTAACTACTAAATATGAACTCCCATTTACTACAGAGGCGTTTAACCCTACAGGCGAGTTTATAAACTCTAATGCTATTGCTGGCGGTAGATCTAGAGGAGTAGGGTGTGTAGGGAATAAAGCTGGTGACGGTAGTTTTGATACTGAGATAACTATTGGTAATTTACTTTGGTTAATGTATGGTGTGTTGGGGGAAGTTTATGATGAGGAAGAGATTGGGGCTTTAGGCTCAGAAATTTATGTGCCGGGGATAATAATTCCTTCTGAGGGGGATCTCCCAGAGTTTAGCATTTATATTCAACACGGTGCTACCAGTGATATGACTTACCAGTTTGATAATTGTGTTATTAATTCTTTAAGAATGTCTTTCTCTTCTAATGCTTTGTTAGCTGCTAGTATAGACTGGTCTGGAACTGGATTAAATGCGGCTCAAACTGGGGTAGATTTTACTGCGTCTGATTTTGTTGCTTTTTCATCTGACCAAGTTTTTGTATGTCCTATAAAGATAGGTACTGCTATAACTCATTATAATGATGTTGTGTGGACTGGTCTTGGGGGAAAATCAACTTCTTTTAATTTAATGCCTTATATAACAGGTCTTGAGCTTACTATTAGTAATAATTTGGATGTTGATACTAATGCTCTTAATGCTAGTGGTAGGTTGGCTATATTGTCTGGAGAGTTTTCTGTTACTGGTTCGTTAACTGTTCTTGTTCCGGATTCAAGTACAGCTAGTGTGGATATAGATACTTTTTATGCGTTTTTAAGGGATATGGATGTTGGTACTTATCTTGGAGATATAGAAGTTAAAATATTTAAAACTATGGATTCTTCTGTACCTCCGGCTGGTGACACAGATTATGAGCATTATATATTAACATTAGGAAATTTGTATACGACTCAACCAGTGCATGATATAACAGATAGAAGTAAGATCTCATATAGGATTGATTTTCAAGCTACTGCAGATCCTTCGGGGTCTTTAAGCGGTAGGACAGTATATCCGATACAACTAGAGTATGTTAATACAGAAGCTAGTGATGATTTTGTTATACTTAACTCGGATGCAGCTATACCAATTTTATATTATACATTTGGTTAACAATTAATAAATTAGGAGGTAACGTGTATGTCTATAAGAGCAAGAGATGGTAGCGTAGTAAGATTGTATTTTGATGATGAGTTTAATTTTGTGGATGAAAAGACTCCAGAGTATGTAGAAATATTAGATGGTCTAACATATTCTATTCATACTAAGTATACTCAAAAGATGTCAGATTCTATAGTATATAAGGGTGACGAAGTTGTTAAGATTAAGGAAGAAGCTTTTAAAACAGAGTTGTGGTTATTATCTAAGGTAATTAAAGAGATAGCCTCTGTTGAAGATGGTGAAGTAGTTATTATTACTCCGCCTTTGAAGACAGATGATTTTATGAGTACTCTTAGTGAACTTAATTCTAAGTTTATTAATAAGCTTTTGACTAAAGTTAAAGAGATTTATGGTATGGCTGGTAAGGCTAAGGAAGAAGAAGAAAAGAGTGAGGAGGAGTTGGGGGAATAGCTTCCCTCATCTTCTCTGGAGAAATAAACAGGTATCTTAGGTTTGAGTTAGACGGTAGTTTACCGACCTTAGATCCTGCTAGGCGTAAATACATAGAAGATATATTGAGTAAGTATAAGAAGTATGGGGGAAAGGTATTAGATTATTTTTCAATGTTAAGTGCAGAACATGGAGATATACTAATTCTCCCTTATTCGGGGGGTTGGTATGACCAGCCCCTTTATTCTATAAGGGAATTAAAATTAGTTCAGTCTGAGTATAAGCATTGGTTGAATGCGATGGCTGAAAAGCATAAAAAAGAGTCTAAGTCTGGAAATTCTACAGGAGTATCTAGTGACTCTAGGACATTTGCAGAAATGATTGAAGATAGTAAAAACCAAGATGTATAATTGCTTTAGTAGGAGTAGCTTATGGAAGGCTTTGGAGTACCTAGTGGTTTAGTAGTTAATATAGTTTTACAAGGAGAGCAAGCCAAACAAGAGTTTCAACAGTTTGGAAGTCAAATTACAGGTATTATTAACGAGTTTAGAGGGCAGGTTGAGTCTACTAATCGAGTTTTAAAAAATATGTTTAGTCAAACAAAAGTTAATAATTTTGCTGGTGCATTAGGAAAAGTTAATGCACAGATGAAAGAATTTAATAAACTGCTAAATGAAACTCCTATAGAAAAGTTAGATGCCATTCAGGGGGCTATGTCCATGGCTAAAAAAAGACCTCCTAAGCAGCCTGAACAGGCTGTTAAAGAAGCTACTGTTTCTGCTAAAGCTGCTACTGATCCATTTAGGGATATGATTGGTAAACAGATGTCTCTTATAATGAATCAAGGTATTACGGCTCACACTTTGCAAGGTACTCAATCTATTATTAGAGCTTTTGGTACTATAGCGTCTTGGATAGGAAGAATACGAGTAATAGCTCAATCTGCAGTTAAAATGATATTTAATTTGATTAAGTCTCCATTTACATTAATATCTAA
>Ga0334889_1003989_pt1 | contig 13797 bp, 6 predicted proteins | sample GraSluR1_MG_2_FD_207222 | JGI IMG/M metagenome (GOLD analysis project Ga0334889, IMG submission 207222) | Sludge microbial communities from methane-producing bioreactor in Wageningen University, Netherlands - Granular Sludge_8_08-R1 | ecosystem: Engineered > Bioreactor > Anaerobic > Unclassified ... | reverse complement strand
AGCCTGACGCGAGATGAGGTCCGCCGGGTGGATGCGATCGCGATTCACGACCTGGGGATTCCCGGGGTGGTGCTGATGGAGAACGCGGGCCGGAACGCGGCGGACCGGGTGGTGGATCTGTTGCGAAGCCGAAGCGCCGACCGCGTGGCGATTTTCGCCGGACCGGGAAACAACGGCGGGGATGGTTTCGTCATCGCCCGGCACCTGCTGAACCGGGGCGTCGACGTGCGAGTGTTCCTGGTCGGCGACGCGGCGCGGCTGACAGAGGATGCTGGAACAAACTATCGAGTTCTTCGTGCGATGGGCGTGGAGATCCCGGCCGTGCGCGGCGAAGAGGCCGCTCGAGAGGCGGTTGGGCAGGTTGGGCCGACGGACGTCGTGGTGGACGCTCTGCTGGGGACGGGGTTCTGCGGCGACGTGCGCGAGCCGTTGGCCGGCGTGATCCGCGCGATCAACGCCGCGGACAAGGCGGGCGTGGTGGCGGTGGACGTGCCGTCCGGGTTGGATTGCGACACGGGGCAGCCGGCCAACGCAACGATTCGGGCCGACCGGACGGTCACGTTCGTGGCGAACAAGAGAGGTTTTGAGGCGGCCGGCTCTCGCGAGTACACCGGCGAGGTTCTCGTCGCGGACATCGGCGCGCCGCCGAATCTTATCGTGCGGGTGTTGAATGGTTGATCGGCGTTCCGTTTTCGGGGGCGATGCGCGGAGATGAGAAAGACGTCTTCACGACGGTTGTCGGCCGGCAGCGGCGGGCACGCGGGGGTGCCGGTGGTGGCGGCGTGCGTTCTTGCCCTCCTTGCGTGCGGAGGGGTTCGAGCGCAGGAGGCGCCGATCCCGGCCGATGAGGCGGCGGAGGCCGAGCTGCTCCGGATCGCGGGGGACGGATTCCGGATCGAGCGGACCGATCATTTCGTCATCGCGCACAATACGTCGCCGGAGGTGTTGCGGAGCTTCCTGATTCGGGCGGAGCGGACGTATGACGCGGTGTTCCGTTTCTGTCGGGCCGGGGAGATTCCCGTTCAGCCGCCGTCGCACCGACTGGCGATCCTCTTTTTTGACCGACCGGAGGAGTTCACGCAGTATGGCGGGCGGATCGGCTTCTCGAACCCGGTGGCGAGCGGCATCTTCTCCATCCACTTGAACCGGGCGGCGTTCTTCAACACGGAGCACACGCCGAAGATGAGCGAGTTGTCGGCCGTCATCTCGGGTTTGGAGGAGCGATTGGCCGGCGGCGGCGGATTGGGCAGCGACGAACGGCGTACCGTTCGCAGACGGCTTCAGCGGGCGCGGAACCAGCGTGAGCAGTACGTTACGCAGATCAACCAGCTCGTGATCCAGCACGAGGTGGCGCATCAGGTGTTGTACAACATCGGCGTGCATACGGTCGGCGCCCAGAACCCCACGTGGCTCGCGGAGGGTCTGGCATGCCTGTTCGAAACGCCGCCGGGGCGGAGCGGCGCGGGGTTCGCGGCGGTGAACCAGGCGCGGCTTCGCGACTTTCGGGTGTGTCTGACGGCGGGCGGTCTGACCCGTCTGCCGCAGGCCGGCAACCTGGAGCACGCCTATCGCAGCGGGCAGCTCGTTCCGCTGAAGCAACTCATCGGCGACGCCGGCTTTCTGGCTCGGGGCGGCAATCCGAACATCGCGAACCACTACGCGCAGGCGTGGTCCCTGGTGTTCCATCTTCAGCGCACCCAGCAGAAGGCGTTTGCGCGGTACATTCAGACGATCGCCCGGCGCACACCGGACGACCGCTTCACCGAGCAGCAGGAAATCGAGGCGTTTGAAGCGGCGTTCGGACCGATCGACAGCCGGTTTGAGCAGCGTTGGGTCAGCTCCATCCTGGGCCTGCCGTACCGCCCGGGTGAGATCGCGGACCCCGGTCTGTGACGGCGGCCGGCGGCGTGCCGCGTTCACGTGGAGTGCGTCAGGGTGTTGCGGGCGAGATTCTGCCGGATCAGTTCGATGAGCTTCATCCGATCGATGGGTTTGCTTGCGTAGTCGTCGCAGCCGGCCTCCAGGCAGGCGGCCCTGTCCTGCGTCAGGGCGTGGGCGGTCAGGGCGATGATGGTTCCGGTGTAGCCCTGACGACGAAGGCGCCGCGTGGCCTCGTGGCCGTCCATCTCCGGCATCTGAATGTCCATGAGGATCACGTCGAAGGGCCCGCCCTGTTCCTTCGCCGCCGTGGCGACGTGAAGGGCGATCCGACCGTTCTCGACCACGGTCACGTCGGCGCCCGCTTTGCGCAGAATGTGCGCGATGAGCTGCTGGTTGTCCGGCCCGTCCTCGGCCAGCAGAATGCGGGCGTTCAGGGCGGCGTCCACCGGCCGGTCTTTCGGTGCGGATCGCGTGTCCGGGCGGACGAAAGCGGCTTCGCGCGGGTCGTGCAGCATGGGCACATGGTCCAGCGGTCCGGTGAGGACGGCGATCCGGAAGCACGTGCCCTGTCCCGGCCGGGTGTGTACCACGCGGATGTCGCCGCCGAGCATCTCGGCCAGCCGTTTACTGATGGTCAGGCCGAGCCCGGTGCCGCCGAAGCGTCGGGTCGTGGACGCATCCGCCTGTGTAAAGGGCTGGAAGAGGCCGGCCAACTGCTCCTCGGTCATTCCGATGCCGGTGTCCACCACGTCAAACTCGAGCGTGGGAGATTCCGCCTGCCGGTTGAGGCGGACGATCAGCCGAACGCCGCCGACCTCGGTGAACTTGAAGGCGTTGCCCACCACGTTGATGAGAATCTGGCGCAGTCGGGTGGGGTCCGTCCGGATGGTTTCGGGAATCGGTCCCTCGTACTCAATGGTGAGTGCCAAACCTTTGGCATCCTGCCGGACTCGCATGAGGGATGCCAGATCGGCGAGGATCTCGGGCGGCGAACAGATCAGATTCTCGAGGGTGACCTTGCCCACCTCAATCTTGGACAGATCGAGAATATCGTTGATGAGCTGCAGCAGGTGGTCGGCGTTGCGGACCACGGTGGCGAGGTGCTGGGCGTGTTCCTGTCGGCCGAACGGACAGGTCCGCAGGCAGCCTTCCGCCGCGAGGTTGACGAATCCCAGAATTGCATTCATGGGCGTGCGGATCTCGTGGCTCATGTTGGCGAGGAATTCGCTTTTCGCCCGCGTGGCGGCTTCGGCCGCGTCCTTGGCCGAGCCCAGGTCCTCCATCGCCGCCTCCAGTTGCCGGGAAGTCCGCCTTTCCCTCTCCAGTGCCTCTGCCAGAAGTGTGTTGTTCTCGCGAAGCTCCGCCTCTGCGTGTTTGCGGTCCGTCGTGTCGAGGAACGTTTCGAGCAGGTAGGCGTGGTCGTTCACCAGGAAGGGCACGACCGTTTTGACAATGGGGATGGTTCGTCCGTCCCCCGTGTGCAGATCGCACTCGCTGGTTTTGGTGCTCAATCCCTGATCGAGAATCGGGCACATCCCGCTCTGTGGCGGACAGACGTAGGCGTGACAGGGCCGGCCGACGATCGCGTCCCGGTCCAGGCGGATCATCCGACAGGCCGCGGGGTTCGCCTCGACGATGGTTCGCGTGGCGGCGTCCACGGCAATCACGCCCGCCTGCACGGAGTCCAGGATGGCCTGGAGCCGCTGCTCGCTTTCCTGGAGCGATTCCCGTGCCCGTTCGGCTTCGGCGCGGGCCAGTTCGGCGTCCTCCATCATGTCGAAGGCGGACTGGACGGAACGCTCCCGTTCGCGGACGGCCTCTCGCAACTCCGCGTTGGCCCGGGCTAACTCGCTGGTCCGGACGGCCACACGCTGTTCGAGCGAGGCTTGGGCTGCCCGCAGGTTGTCGGCCAGTGAATTGAAGCTTCTGCCGACCGTGGCGATCTCGTCGTTCCCGGTTACGACCAGCGGCTCGGGGAAGGCACGATCGCCCCGGTCTGCAATCTGGCGGAAATGCTCCGTGATGAAGGCCAGGCGTTTGGACACCACGCGGCGGAAGACGAAGACGATTGTGACGAACAGCAGCGCCAGCCCTCCCAGCATGATGGAGGACTGGCGGATCATGCCGGCCCGCACGTGGGCGTTCGTCCTGTCGGTGGGGATGGCCACGGTGTCCAGGGCGATGACTTCTCCGAGGGGGCGGTGGAATCCGGCGATTTCTCCGTAGCGTTGCCGCAGGACCGCCGGCGCATCCTCGGGGCGGCCGTGGCAACGGAGGCAGCTTTCGGTCATTCGCCGGGCGGCGAAGTGCGCGTAGTACTCCCGCCCGTCCAGCCGGATCGGCCCGGACCAGCGATCGATGTCCGGGTTCTCGTTGAAGTGTTGGATCATGGCCAGCTCGTCGGGAGAGGCCTGGTTGGCGGGGTTGCGGGGATTGTCGGAGGAGAACTTGAGAATGTAGTCCGGGAACTCGACGCGGACCTCATCAAAGATGCGGCGGGCCACGAAGCTCGTGGACATCGCCTCTGGGATGAACCCGTCCGCGCCGACGTAGTCCTCCAGCACGGGCCGGATGCTCTGCTGGACGTAGTCGCGGATGGCCAGGTCGAAACTCAGGGCGAGAGAGGCCGTCTGATGGTGCACTTCTACGGCCTGGCGTCGAGCGGAGGCGTAGGCGGAGTAGAGAGCCAGGCCCAGTGCGAGCGCAGCAATGACGCCCACCGGAAGCAGGAATCGTGTGGCGATGCTTCTCATCGACACCTTTCTCCGGAGGTCGAGCCGCCGGCGTGGCCGGTCACTGCCGCGGCCTCTCCCCGCCCACGGGAGGGTCGCCACGGCTCTCCATGGCCAGGGCGCTTCTCCCGGGGGAAAACCATTCTGAATGCCCGTACGCCGTCCATGCGCTCGCCGTGCATCCGTTCGTGGGGCGGCCCCCGTCGCCGGTCCCGGCATCCCCCGGGGTGGGCAGGCGGTCCGCGTGGCGGCCACCTTGTGCGGCCGACCTGGAACACCAGGCGCTCTCGTGGAAATATCGGCGTCACGGGCAAACCAGTCCGGCTTCGATTCCGACCGGGCGGGCCGGCCGGCGTCCGATAGCCCCGGACACGCGACGCGTCTGATAAGGGGGGGCGAATCCTGGCGGCCGGGCCGGGTCAGGCCTCGATCAGGCCTTCCCGGATGGCAAAGCGGGTCAGGTCGACGCGGCTGTGGATGTCGAGCTTGGTCATGAGGTGGAAGGTGTGTTGCTCCACGGTCTTGGCGCTGATGCCCATGATCCGGGCGATCTCCTTGTTCAGCATGCCACGGGCGATGTAGCGGACCACCTCCAGCTCGCGGCGAGTCAGCGAAGACGCGCGGGTCTGATCGGGGTCCGTGAGCTTGGCCCCCTGGGAGTCGACGGTGATTCGGGACTGCACCTCGGGCGAGAAGTAGACGCCGCCGGCGGCCACGGTCTGGATGGCGTCGATCAGCTTCTCGAACGGTTCGTTCTTGGTGACGTACCCGGCGGCCTCGACGGCCAGGGCCTGTTCGATGTAGCGATCGTGATAGAAGGCGCTGACGAAGAGGATGCTCGTCTCCGGACACTGCGCGGTGATCGACCGGGCGGCGCTGAAGCATCCCAGCCCCGGCATGTCGATGTCCATCAGAACGACATCGGGGCGCTCGCGAACGGCCACGCGGAGGGCGTCATCCGCGTTGCCGACGGCGTCCACGACCTGAATGTTGTCCACGTTTTCGAGCCACTTGGCCATGGCTTCCCGCATCATGGCGTGGTCGTCTGCAATGAGAACGCGCAAGGTTCGGGTCACGGGCCTGTTGCTCCGCTGTTGGGCTTCGTCACGAGCTGGGCCACCAGTTGCCCGATCTCAGCCATCTGGAACGGCTTGGGCAACACGTACGAATTCTCGTCGATCCGGTTTTCCAGGTCAACGTGCGCGTGGGAGGTGATGAGAATCACGGGCAGATGCGCGCCCGTCGCTCGGATGTCGCGCACACAGTCGAACCCGCTTCGCTTGGGCAGATCCAGGTCGAGAATCAGAAGCCGGATGTCAGCCCGGTGCGCATGAAAGCGTTCCACGGCGGCCACCCCGTCGGACGCCGGTATCACGCGATAATTCAACGCCTGCAGGGTGGAGGTGATGATTCGGCGTATGTAGCGGTCATCCTCGGCCAGAAGGATGGTCTGGCCGGCGCCGCGAGGCTCCCGGACGGCCCTGTCGGACTCGCGGCGGACGTCCGGAGGCACGCAGGGCAGGGTGACGGTGAACGCTGAGCCGAGACCGGGGCGGGACGACACGTCGATGGCGCCGTTGTGCTCGTGGACGATGCCCAGCGCGATGGCCAGTCCCAGGCCGGTGCCGGTCCCCCGCGGTTTCGTGGTGTAGAAGGGCTCGAAGATACGACGTTGGACCTCCGGGGCCATGCCGGCGCCGGTGTCCTGCACGATGACGCGGGCGGCGGCCCGGGCGGCCTGGGCCTTTTCCTCTAGGGGCAGGGGCGGGGCCGGACCGACGGTCAGGTGCAGGCGGCCGCCGTTCGGCATGGCGTCCCGGGCGTTGATGACCAGGTTCAGGATGACCAGGTGGAGCTGAGAGCTGTCGGCCGAGACCCAGAACGGGCCCTCCCCGTCCACGTCCGCGGTCAGGTCGATGGAGGCCGGCAGGATTCGCCGGATGAACCGCACCGTATCGTTCAGGAATCGGGCCAGGTCGAGCGGTTGCTTTTCCGGGGGGACGCGACGGCTGAAGGACAGCAGGGAACGGGTGACGCCTTTGGCTTCTTCGGCGGCGTGCTCGATGAGGCTGAGCGCGTCGAGGGCCGTGACGTCGGCCGCCACTCTTCTGCGGAGCTGTTCCGCGCCGCCCAGCATGATCGTGAGCAGATTGCTGAAGTCGTGGGCCACGCCCGCGGCAAGCTGGCCCAGGGCCTCCATTTTCTGGGCCTGGTGCAACTGCTCTTCGAGCTGGGCCTTCTCTTCCTCCATCCGCTTGCGGCGGGAAACGTCGAGAATCACGCCGTCGCGAATGACGTTGCCGTCCTCTCGCGCGTGCAGGCGGGCCAGGTCGCGCACCCAGCGCACGTCGCCCCGCGGCGTCCGCAACCGGTACTCCATGTCCACGCTGTGCAGCGTGCGAACGGAGGCGGCCACCGCCCGAATCAGCGTTCGCCGGTCGTCCGGATGCACGTACCGCAGGCCCCGTCGCGGATCGCCCAGGATCTGTTCCGGGTCCGCGCCGATCATCTCCCGGAGCCCCGGGCTGATGTAGGCAAACACGACCCTGCCGTCCGGCGGGAACACGGCCCGGTACACGGCGCCGGGCACGTTGGCCGTGATGGCGGCCAGGCGCTGCTCGCTCTCTTGCAGAGCAGCCTCGGCCTGCTTGCGGCCGGTAATGTCGCGGCCGACGGCCTGGATCTCCACGATCCGTCCGTGCTCATCGTGGATGGCGATGATCTCCCACTCGATCCATCGCCGGTCGGAGGCGGTGAGCGTGCCCTGCTCATAGCACGTGCGGTGGGGCGGTCGTTCAAGCTGCTCGATGGCGTTGCGCATGGCGGGTCCGTCCGCGATGCCGGCCAGTTCCAGGAAGGGCATGCCGATGAGCTCGTGGCGTGGGCGGCCGAACATGCGGACGAACGCCTCGTTGACGAACGTGACGGGGCCGTCGCGGTCCATCCGTACGATCAGGTCCTGCTGCGATTCGATGAGGCCCCGGTACCGCTCCTCGCTTTGACGGAGGTCTTCCTCCGCCTGCTTTTGGGCCGTCACATCGCGGGAGATGCCGACGATGCCGTGGTACCGGCCGTCGGTGCCGCGGATCGGCACCTTGGTGGTGGAGATCCAGCGATGCTCGCCGTCGGCGCGGCGCATGCGCTCGCCCTTGCCGATGACGCCCTGGCCGGTCCGGAGCATGGTCTGCTCGTCCGTGAAGGCGCTGCGGGCGTGATCCGGCTCGAAGAAGTCGAAGTCGGTCTTTCCGACGGCTTCGCCGGGCGCGACGCCGAGGACCTCCGCCTGGGCGCGGTTGATGCGGGTGAACCGACTCTGTTCGTCCTTGAAGTAGATGGTGTCGGGGATGTGATCCATCAGGGTGTGCAGCAGGTCGCGTTCGCGGGCAAGGGCGTCCTCCGCCTGCCGACGCTTGGTGGCTTCCTGCTCCATCTCTGCGACGCGGGCGCGGAGTTCCTCGCACGCTTCCAGGAGCTGGGCCCTGGTTTTCCGTGAGTGGGTCACGCCCTCAGCCTCGCGCATCCCCGAGATGCCTTGCTGCCCGGCCATTCTATCAAGTTGAGCTTTCATTTGCAAAACGGCCCGGCTCGCGGTAGGGTGCCGCCCCCCCGTTCAGCACGCTGGTCGGGAGGAGGAGGTCCGGGTATAACCTCCAGGTGTCGGACGTGCTGCGGCCTCGGCGCCTGGGCGCCGGAAGGGTTGCGAGCGCGTTTCCGGGGGCGTAGCTCAGTTGGTAGAGCAACGGCCTTTTAAGCCGTAGGTCTTGGGTTCGAGTCCCAACGCCCTCAGTGACAGAGAACGGGACCCCATTGAAAGTGATGCCGGACAAACGGGGGTTTGTGTCCCCCCGGGCCACTCGCTGTGGCGAGCGGTGGGAAGGGGTGAGGGGGTTGTAGCGTTCGCTGCTGGGTGGGGGGGGAGCGAGCGGGCCGCCTGCGGCGGCCAAAGCAAAAAACAAACAACAAAAAGCAAAAACGAAGAGGAATCCCGACTGGTCGGGACGCCGCGGCCGGGGCGGGTTCCGGGGAGGACGCCGGCGGTGGCCGGCGCCGATCGTCGGGGGAAACGCAGAAACGCAAAAACAGAGCAGCGCGGGCTGCGCCCGCAACCCCAGCCATCCCGGCGCGGAGGCTGTCGAATTAAGTCTCCGGCGGATGATCCTACATCGGTCCGCTGATCGGTGCGAAATGCGTCAAAGGCCGTTGGTGCCGGAACACCGGATCGGATCGGCGTGTTCCGCGTGCCCGATCAGGGCATCCGAAACGCCCAAGATGTCAGGGCGGGGCTCCACCCCGCCCGATCAAGCCGTCAAACCGCCCAATCGCCTCCGGATACGCAGGGTCTCCTTCACCAGCTTACTCAGATTGAACGCACAGCAGGCCCAGTCCCACTCGATCTTCACTTTGCTCAGGCCCCGGACCAGGAACTGCCGGACGTTCATGACGCTCTTCAGCACGCCAAACGGCGCCTCGGCCATCCACATGCGTTGCTCGTACGTCTTATGCTTTTCCGGGTCGGCCAAGCGAGTCATCGCCCGCTCGCGGTACTCCTCATACTCATCCCGCAACACGTTCCGCGGCTTGCGCGAATTCGACAGACACCGCGCCGCCAACGCGCACTCCGCGCAGTCTCCGCACGTGTAGACCCGATACGTCCCCGTGAGATTCGATTTGCGACGGTATCGTTCCTGTCCCGAAAAGGACAACGACTTGCCCATCGGACAATAATACGTGTCCGTCGGTGGATCATAGACGAACGCCCGCTTGTCCAGCCGCTTGGTCTGGGGACTGATCGGAAGCCGGTCCCACCCCTCATCCCGGCGCGCCGGGACAGGATCGCTACGCCGAGCGGGATTTTCCTCATCCGCCTTCAGGGACACCACCGGCATCAGGGCTTCCGTCTCACGATCCTCCATGGCCTTTAAGTTCACGCCCGTGGCGAAGCCCGAATCCGCCAACACCGTCGCCGGCGGCTGCCCGAATACCTGGGACACCTCATCCACCAGGTCAACCAGCGCCTTGTCCTCGGCCGTGTCGTTGATGACGTCGGTGGCCAGAAGGAAACCCCGATGTCCATCCACCTCCACCAGCGGTGTGTAATTGGGCGCAGCGCCGCCTTCCTTGTTCGGCAACACCCGCGCGTCCGGGTCCGCAACCGGAACCTGGGCGCCCCGAGACCTCATGTCCTTACGCTTGGCCCGCTTGGCATCCAACGACTGGACCGTCTCCAACGCCTGCTGCATCGCTTCCCGACGCTGCTGCGCCTTGTGCAAGGCCGGGGGCAGGCGGTTCGGCGTACCCTCCGGTCCGTACAGCGCATCCTCCTGACGATCCGCCGCCTCCGCTTCGGCCAGCAACTGCTCAATCTGTTGGTCCAGGGCCTGCAAGCATCGCTCCAATCGGGCGGCCCGCGCCGTGTGATGGCGGGAACTGTTCGCCTTGACCCGCGAACCGTCCAGGGCGACCTGGTTCAACCGGATCAGGCCCATGGCCATCGCCAGGCGGCCGATCTGTCGAAACAGGTCCTTCAACTCCGGGCCGAACGCATTGCGGAACGCGCAGAACGTCGAATGATCGATCTGCCGGCCTTCGGCCAGCCAGATGAAATCCAGCCGGTTCAGACAGGCCGCTTCCAGTGCCCGGCTGGAGCGAATCCGCTGGCTCACCCCATACAGCAGGAGGCCGGCCACGATCCGCGGGTGAATGGCTGGCTGGCCGCGATGGCCGTGATAGCGAGCTTCCCAGGCGGTCCAGTCCTGCGTGTCCAATACCTCCCAGAAGAGTCGAACCGGGTGGTCTTCTTCGATCGCCGCATCGAGGGTTGGAGAGAAAAGGGTGACCTGCTGCCGGTCCATCGGTGCCTTCGCCCAGTATGTCATGCGGTCTCCTCCGTGCAGCCCATCGGGCCTCCGTGGACGAAGCACGACTCATGCCAGCGGGCTCCGATTAAATCGACAGGCTCCGCGCCGGGATGGCGAGAAAGCCGGTCCCACAAAGATGCAAGAGACCGGCTGGAAAGCCGGTCCCACAGAGAAAAGCCGGTCCCACAAAGAAAAGCTGGTCCCACAGATGAAGCCGGTCCCACAAGAACAGCCGGGCCCCGACATGAAGCGGGCCCACAGAAGAGCAAGCCGGTCCCAGAGGGGATGGGGGGACTACGAAGACAGATGGTGGATGGCGAAGCGGAGGCGTTCGGCTGCGTGGAGGACGCCGCCGCCTTCGTGTTGGTTGTAGGGGTAGATGCGGATTTCCTTTTCGGCGCGGATGCGGTTGTAGGCGCCGTAGACCGTGCTGGGCGGGCAGGTCTGGTCCATCAGGCCGACGGAGAAGAGGCAGCGGGCGGTGATGCGCGGGGCGAAGTTCACGCCGTCGAAATACGCAAGCGTGCGGAAGACTGCGTCCACTCGATCGCGGTGACAGCTCAGGTACCTGGTGATTTCCGCGTACGGCTGCGCGTCGGTGATGCGCAGCGCCCGGCGAAAGTCGCACAGGAACGGGACGTCGGGCAGGGCCAACTTCACGGCCTCGCCCAGCAGCCCCGCCACCGCCACGGCAATGCCGCCGCCCTGGCTGCCGCCCATGACTCCGACGCGATCGGGATCTACGTGCGGATGTCCGGCCGCCGCCTCCACCGCACGCACGGCGTCGGCATAGACACGCCGATAGTAGTAGTCATCCGGCGACTCGATGCCGGCCGTCATGAAGCCGGGCGCGTGCGGACCGCTGCCGGCCGGATCGGGCGTGACGCCCGGCGACCATCCGGCGCCCTGGCCGCGGGTGTCCATGACGAGCAGGGCGAAGCCGGCCACCGGCGCGGCGAGGTGGTCCAGCGGCAGAGATCGCCCACCGCCGTATCCGACGAACTGCACGAGGCAGGGGAGTCGGCCGGTGTTGCCGGCCGGTTCGAGAAACCAGCCGCGGACGGGGTGGCCGGCGAAGCCGGCGAAGGTGAGGTCGTAGACGTTGACGAGTTGATGCGTCGGGTCGTCGATGCGCTGGAACCGCGCGTTGAGATTGTGCGAGCGGGTTTCCTGGAGTGTCCGTGTCCAGAATGCGTCGAAGTCGGCGGGTTCCGAGTCTTCCGGAAGGTAAGTGCGCAATTCCTCGATCGGCAGATCAAACTGGGCCATGGTCGATGCTCGCCTGCGTTGTTTGTCATTCGCGGGGCGGGTCCTGATGTTCGGCCTTGTGGAACAAGACGGCGGCTGGAATCTCCTGCCGCGCGATGTCCGGGCCCTCGTAGAATACGCGGAGTTCCTTGTCGCCGCCGGCCTCGAAGTACCAGACGGTGATCGGATGGTAGCCGGCCTTGAGGGCGACGCTGCCGGCGGCGTCGCGTGTTCCATGCAGGCCGTCGTTGTCCACGACCTGCTTGTCTCCGATGAAAAGCGTGCTTCCGTCGTCGGTGCGGGTCGTGAATGTGTAAAGCCCGTCGCGCGGGACCTGGATGTAGCCGGAGAAACGGAAGCCGAACTGATTCTCGCGCTTCCTGGGGCCGTCGGTGATGGCTTCGGTCGTGCCGCGGGCGACGGGTCCCAGCGATTCCATTTCGCGGGTGCGCCCCCATCGGCCCTCGAAGTACTCGTAGGTCAGCCCGCCTTCAACGGGGCCGGGGTCGACGGCCGCCATCGGCTTCAGGAATGTGTATTGGGCGCTGCTGACTTCGGCGGCCAGAACGCCGGCGCGGGCGGCCCGGGCGCGAACGAGTGTGGTTTCGCCGATGGAGATCGGTTCCGTGTAGCGGGGGGACGACACGTCCGGAACAGTGCCGTCCAGCGTGTAGTGGACGGCCATGTCGGGCGCGGCGGGTTGGAACCGCACGGCCACCGGGTCCGTGGTCATCCGGCCGCGGGGCTCGATGCGCACCAGGGGCAGGGTGTCGTAGAGCGGCTGGACGGGCCGGGCGGAATCGTGCGTGTCTCGGGCGGCCGTCGCGGCCAGAACGCGGATGCGTGGGTTGCGCGGCAGCGTGACCGTCCGGGCGTCTGCCGGGAGGTCGATGGCGTACTTGAAGAGGTAGCAGTGTACGTGGGCCTCGTTTCCGGCCTCGCGGCAGTGGCGATGGGTGCCGACCCACGCGACCGGATCGGTCTTCACGAAGGGCGGTTGCGGTTCCTCGCGGAGGTTCACCGTGCCGTCGTCCACCAAGCTGTTCCATTGGCCGATGAAGCCGGTCCACTCCTGCACGCCGAACAGGGTTGCCGCGCTGCGGGTGGAAAGCACGGCGGTCGCATCGCCGCCAACTGCTGCGGCCAACAGGTACAGCCGGTTGAACGATCCGTCGGGCAGCCGGATGGACTGGCCGTTGCAGGCCACGGCGTTCTTTTCACCGGGGCCGGTCGGTCCGAACTGGAAGGGGATGCCTTCGACGTTCAGTTGCCTGGGCAGCAACTCCGCGGGCAGCGAACGGCCCTGGTCGTCGAAGTCGCCGTCGGCCCGGTTTGCGTCGGTGCTCACCACGTCCACATCGTACGGCAGGGGCAGCGGGACGGCCGTCGGCGCCTTCAGGGGGATCGGCGGCGGGGCCAGTGTCACCGCGATCGTCCGCGCCTGGTACGGCTTGAAGGACAGGCTGAGGCGTCCGTCGGACACGGGCAACATTTGCATCGGCTCTTCTGCGCCGTTCAGTTCGCGCGCTGCCGTGATGTGTGCAGACATGGCCAGCGTGACGTCCTGAGCCGGGTGGCCGCTCAACTCATGCAGACGGACGACGACATCTTCGCCGGTCTGGGCCTTTTTGATCGCGCGAATCATGACCTGCGAGGAGTCCAGACGGGCCAGCGAGAACCTGCGAGCGAGGGGACCGGGGTGCGCATCCACCTGGAAGGCCCGGAGCGGCTGATTCATCCGGGCCGCCTGCCAGGCGACGGCTTCGGCGCCGCCGGCACGCCAGTCTTTTTCGTGGCCGCAGACGGCGTACGTAAACCGATGCCAGCCCATCTCCTTGAGAATGTCGTTGGGGCTGTGGATGAGGGTCAGGCGGAGCACATGGTCAGCCGGTTTGTCCCAGCCGTACTTGCCGTCGTTGAGGATGGCGATGCCGTAGTCACCGCGGGCGTCCGTCAGGTCGGCCCATTGCTGGGCGGGGACTTCGTAGAGGGTTTCCGTGTTGGTCCCGCGCTGGACCACGCCGAATCCGAGGTCATACGTGGCCTTCTCGTTGGCGACGGCCAGCGGGAAGACGGCC
>Ga0334889_1003980_pt1 | contig 13822 bp, 2 predicted proteins | sample GraSluR1_MG_2_FD_207222 | JGI IMG/M metagenome (GOLD analysis project Ga0334889, IMG submission 207222) | Sludge microbial communities from methane-producing bioreactor in Wageningen University, Netherlands - Granular Sludge_8_08-R1 | ecosystem: Engineered > Bioreactor > Anaerobic > Unclassified ... | reverse complement strand
TCCCAATCATGCATAGGGCTCTCCTTCCTGCCCCACGGGGCCTTCCCGGAGGGAGAGCCTACGCCTTCGGGCGGTCTCGTAAACGCCGGATCGCTCCGAAGCTATTCGGGTCACACGGCCAGAGGCCGTGGGTTTAGAAACGTGCTAAGGGACCGGGGGATGACGATCAAGCTGTCTGCGGACGCAGAGAGCCGGATCATCAAGGAAGGATACGATGAGGCCTACGGCGCTCGGGCTCTTGAGCGTGTTTTCACGAGTCGCATTGCCGAACCACTGACCCAGGGATTGCTGCAGGAGCAGCTTGAACCGGGCCAGCAGGTGAACGTGGCGTACTGCGACGCCGGATTCGTCTTCAATACGGCGTAGACAAGGGCAGGACATGGGTGGTCGACGAAGGAAGTCGTGACGCTGGCTGCGAAGCTCGCGTTCCACGCCGGGGAGGAGCTGTCCACCGGCCACCTGCTGGAATCCGCCCCGGAGATCCCCCCGTTATCGTTGACCGATCCGGAGCGGGTGGCCGTGTAGACGCTCGCGCCTTGCCGCTCAGGGGCCGAACGTGAGCCGGTGAATTCATAATGAAGGCCAGCAAAGGCCGCCAGGTCGACATCCGAGCCTTCGACCGCGTCGGATGCCGGAGGCGTTCAGCAATAGTCGGTGGAGGCGTCGGTTCCTTTCCCGCTTTCCGCGTAGCCGTCGCGCAAACGGCCCGCTTTCGTCGGGCGCCCGATCACGCCGGGTCCGGGTTTCCGGGTCGAAGTATTCTCCACGTACGTCAACTCAGGAACTCTTGCTCTTGCCCGCCGCTAAGGCCTGTTCAAAGTTCCTGAAATCGGCCAGGTCGATGTCCGTATCGAAATCGAAGTCGTACACGGCCGGGCACTGCCCTCGGGTCTCTACGTTCGGCCCCTGCATGCACGTCGCGAAATCCGGATAGTCGCTCATCGTGACCTGGGCATCGCCGTTCCAGTCACCCTTGATCCGCTCGCCCAGATCAAGGTACTCCACGTGCCCGTAGCCTTTGGCGGGAGCCAACGCGAAGCTCGCAACCAGTTGCTCTTCGCCGACCCCCTTCTTGACGTAGATGTCCGCAGTATCGCCAAGGTGAGCCGTGTTGCTGCCGGGCGAGCCGCCGTCCGCCAATGACTCCATGCGGATGCGCAGCGCATAGGAGTCCCCGAGGGGAGCCCGGTCGCCAAGATGGTAGCTGCCCACGGGCACACCGCCGACGCGAGCGACGACCCACACGTCGTCCGGCGCATGCTGCATCTGATGGGCGATGAACACCTGTCCGTACAGGACCACGTCCGGCATGCTGACGCCCGCGATGGACGGAATCACAACGGCTACCACGGCAACCACGAATATGGCCAGATAGGTACGTGTCATGGCTTGAACCTCGCGCGATGTACGTTCGCAGTTCATGGGGTCCCTAGTCTTTCTGCTCCTGTTGGCCGTCGCCGCCCTCCGTCTCATCAGCCTTCTTGGGCGGGGTCCAATTGTACTTCACGGCGTCGATGACGAGCCGGATATCCGACACGCCCGGTATGCTCTGAGCCGGCACCCCGTTGATGAAGGTGTCGATGCCGGGATAGGTGGGGTTGACCGATAGCGAGATGTCCGGAATCACGAGCACCCACCGGTCGTTCCAGACGGAGCGTGCCACGAGGGAACTGCTGTCGTCGCAAGGACCGACCGCCGGGTCGCAGGCGGCCACACTCGGCTGGCGCCGTCGGACGATGGACTGTCCAACGTTACCGGGACCCCAGGTGGCCCACGGCATCCAGTCGAAGTCCTCGTAGTTGCCCAGCATGATCGGCCTGGGCAGGGCCTGGTCGATCAGGTTCCAGACGCGGATGCGGCTCCCGTCGGCCTCCGGGACGCGCATGATGTCGTTGCCCACGGGCAGCAGGTAGACGTTCACCGTCGGGATCAAGTACGGATCCGGCGGCAGGCCGACGAACTGAACCTCGAACCGGAGGAACTTGGTGGCGTATGCATCGGAGGCAAAGTTCGGACCGTTGATCTGCCAGCAGAAGTAGTTCAGCTCCGCGTCGATGGTCGTGCTGAACGGGATGACCAGTGCGGGACCGCCGCAAGGCTCGCTGCCGCATTGCAGCAGATCTGCATAAAGCCGGTATTCGGGCAGAGCCAGCAGATCGGGAACCACGCACCGCGAAAGGGCCTGACGCCAGGCCGCGTCGTCGCCTCCGGCGAGGAACACCTGCTGGCGCAAGTTGAAGGTCCGATGCACGTCGTCGCTGAACTGGTTCTCGGGGTCGTACATGGCGTCCAGTTGCCAGAGCTGACCGGCCAGTCCGGCGCTTGCGGTCGGCACGGCGAACCACGTGTTGCAGTCCACGTTGTCGGGAGGTACGAATCCGAGGGCCCGCTGCCTGACGATATCTTCCAGGTAGTTGCGGGCCGTCGTCGGCCGGTTCGTGTCGTAATCGTAGGCCTTGGCGGCCAGGTAGGTATACCGGGCCGCCATGTCGAACATCGCCCGGTACTTCTGCAGGGACTCGTTTCGCAGGATGCGGAAGGTGAAGTCCTTGAAGCGGTACTCCGTCGCCACGCCGGCAAGATTCTTCCGCAGCGCGACAAGCTGATCCAGCAGCCGCACGCCCCGCCCGATGGCCTGCTGGTAGCGCCCGGCCGCCTGCTGCACGGCCTCCATCTGGAGCTGGACCTCGAGCTGCAGGGCGGGAGTCTCCCGCATCAGCTGCTCGATGACGCTGATCTGGGCGGCCTCCGCCGCATCGTTTGTGACGCGCAGGATGTCGATTTCGACCTGTGTACCGGCCTCCGCCAGCGATTGCTCGAGCCACAACTCCGTGTTTTCCGCCGCGACCGCAATCGCGAGAGCCACTGTCTTGAAAATCGCGCCCTTCAGTTTGGCGAAGCTTCTGGCGGGTGCGGTGGCATCCATGGAGAGACCGACACTCTTGGGGAAGGCCTCGGCAACAGCATCGGCGAGGTCCACGGCACGCTCAGCGACGAGATTCGCCGCCGTTTGGACACCGTGAGCCGCCTTGATGTAGTCGTGGATATCTTGTTCGTCAGTCTGGTAGCCGGTCCGGTATTTGAGGATCGAGGCGTTGAGCAGCGTCAAATCCCGCCAGCACTGGATTTCTGACTGAATCCGGCGCAAGTGAGCGTCGTAGACCGCGATGGTCTGCCGCAACTCGCCGATGGCCTGGACGGCCTCGGCCCGGGCCACCTGGATTTCGCCCGGCTCGGGGCGAGGTCCCCAGCCCGCCGGCCTGATGAGCCCCAGTCCGCAGACGGACACGTTTACCGAGACGTCGAACTCCTGTGGGTTGTTCGGATCGCCGTTGATCAGGCCGTGGTAGTCGGTGAACCTCGTCGAGTACGTGGTGGCGAAGGCGTCCGCGGCCAGCAGGGGATCGTCCAGCAGCGGCGAGGGATCGACGTATTCGAAGTGGAAAATGTCCGGGCCGTCGTAGTCGGCAGGGTAAAGCGTGCCGAGGTCTTCGTCGTAGGGTCTCCCGAAAATCTCGACCAGGCGGGCCTTGTAATCCTGCTCCTGGGCCGCGACGTTGACGCTGAAATCATTCGCCGCGTCCTGGTTGTTTCGCAGTCGACGGCTCGCGTGGTTGGCATAGTCAAACAGAATCTTGGCGTTCTGCAGCGATCGAAGCGCCCAGCAGCGCACCTGCTGATAGTGCGATATACCCGCCTCCAACTGGCTGACGCTGATCCCGAAGGGAACCACGTTCGTGGCCAGGCCGAGCGGGTTCAACCCGTTGCCCGCGTTGTCCAGCGTGGTCTGGATGTCCGCGAAGGAGGCGGCAATCTCTTTCAGCTCCGGCACGGTGCTGCGGTCCACGCGCTCGACGCCCTGGTGCCCGGAATCGTCATCGTCGAGCAGGGCGTTCGCCGTCGCCCAGTCGAAGTAGGCGCCCTGGCCGGCCCGGCGAGCCCAGTCGGCCACGCCCCACGCCCGGTCCGGGTCGGTATCCGGGTAGCTGGCATCGGCGGCGGGATCGGCCGTGTAGCGCTGGCGGAAGGTGAGGTCCACGAGGTCGGCCCCGGTGCGGGCCTTGGCCGCCGCGGCCTGGGCAAACCGGCGCTCGTACTGGTAGGTCACCGGCGTGGTCGTGCCCGTCCCGCTGGCGATCTGCTCCGTGGCCACAATCCACTCGAAGTTATTGTCCCGGAGAAGCTGGTAGTAGTTCTTCATGGCGGTCAGATAGTGACCCCAGGCGTCGCCGTGGCCCTGCGGGTACATGATCTGGGCATCCCGGATCGTGTAATTCGGGTCCTCGTCCTTGTTAGTGATGTTGTAGGTGCTGATGTACGTGGCCTCGCCGCGGTCCGACACGTCGAAGTTCCAGCGAAGCCGGTTGTGCAGGGCGATCTTCAACGCAACATTGTCGCCCGCGTCCTGATCCGTCCCGCGCAGCAGAGCCAGCTCCTCGTCCAGCAGGCCCCCCGCACCCTGGAGAACTTCCCCCTCGAATGCGTAGAGCGAGGAGTACGTGGGATCCGGCACCCCGGGAATGTCGAAGTCCAGCCCGATGGTCGGGTCGCAAGCGTCGGCGTAGGCCTCGTCGGCCAGCATCCGGTACAGGTCGGAGACCTTGCCGGTGATGAACTGGATGGCCAGGTTCTCCGCCGTGGTGGCCGGTCGCTGGAAGATCGTGAAGCTCTTGAGCCGATTGGTGACGCTCTCGTAAGCCTCGATCAGGCCGGTCTCCTGCAGAGCCTCCGGGTCGCAGGACAGCATCGTCTCCGCGTTCAGCGGCACGCCCGCCTGCTCCAGCATGGTCATGTACGTGTAATTCGCCCCCTCCGGATCGTGGAAATCGGTGAGACGCGAATCGAACGGGTTCAGACCCGCCACCACCCGCTTGACCCACCCGGGCACGATCCTCTCCGGGGACCACTCACTGCACGCGGAGCCCTCCGTCCCGTCCTGGTCCCACGGCCACTGATCCTCGCCGTCGCCGACTACCGGGCAGTCCGGGATGCCGTTGTCCGGGATGGCGTCGCACGGGCAGCCCGCGTACCCGCGATAGCGAACGCGGAACGTCCGGTCGGCCAGGGCCTCCGGGCCGCTCAGCACCAGCTCGCGCAGCCCGAACTGATCGGGCGAATCCACCATCCAGTTATGCCACGCGGGATCTCCTATCTCCTGGTACTGCCACTGGTATGCAAGACCCTCCGGGTACCCGCCGGCGTCATGATCCACCTGCAGAACCACCGTCTCGCCCAGCGGGCACGCGGTAGCAAACACTCGGATCTCCGGCTCGGCCGGCGGACAGGCCGCGTGCCACACCTCGACCTGCACGAGTTCGACGCCACACGAAGGGTCGTTGTTCTGGACGGTCGTCACGTAACCGGGAACGGCCCCGGGATCGCCCACGGTGAGGTGTGGCGTGAAGCCCAGGCCCGGATCCGGAACATATCCCGGATCGAGCTGTTCCCTCGATTGAGTGTACAGGGCCTGGATCGCCGTCTGATACGCGCCTGGCGGCGCGCCGCCCCCCCACAGCACCGGGCTCAGCAGCCAGTCGCGGTCCCGGTCGCTCATGATCCCCGTGAACCGGAGCCGAGGCGGACTGTTCAAACTCTCGATCCGGTCGGGCAGGATGGTGCCCAGGGCAAAGTCCTTGCCCGAAGCCAAGTGGGGCGGGAGCAGCGAGAAGTCCGGAACGGAGCCCGCGTAATCGACCGTGCTCGCGAGTCCCGGGTCGATGATCCGCACCCCTACCTCGTCCCGCAGCACGTCGAACGAGCAGGCGTCCCGCTCCCAGGTGTCACCCACGGAAGCATCCACGTGGACGCACGGCCCGCCGGCCACGCAGTCCTCGCCGTACGGCGGCCAGGCGGGATCGTAGGAGACCGGTGTCGGGTCGCCGTTCCCGTCCGGGCACCATGGCTCACAAAGCTCGTCGCCGTCCTGGCCCCACTTCTCCCAGAGCCGGACGCTCCCGGGCTGATCGCTGACCGTCCAGACCTGGTTGTTGCGATCGGCCCACAGGCCCGACGTTTCCGTGGGGGCTACGATCTCCACCGGCAACGGCCCGCCGGCGCACGGCGGCGGATCACTGGGCACGTTAACATTCATTGGAAACAGCGGCGGGTTGAGCGGAAGGCCGGCGTACACCGGGCTGAATTCCAGTTCACCGGTCTGGGCATTGAGCGAGGCGAACTGCGCGAAGTCCAGCGTGAAGTCCGGAGGATACTCCTCCACTACCTTTAACACGTCCATGGCCCAGCGGGGGGGCTCGAGCGCGTCGTCCCAGTACTGCACCAGGACGTACGGATGCCCGGTTGTGTCACCCGGGAAGAGATCGCCCCAGGGGTCGTCGTCGCGGGTGGCGAAGGCCAGCATGCGTCCGCCGATGGAAACCAAGCTGCCGTGCTCGTCGTTGGGGTTCCAGCCGAGCGTCGTTGTCGGTGCCAGCAGGCCGTCGTCCCACCGACCGGATTTGTAGATTTTGGCTTGCGGCCCGTAGTCCCCCGCGCCGATGCCGTCCGGTCCCGTGCCCAGGCGCGAGGCGATGATGATCTGCTTGCACAGGCCGGGCGTGCCGACCGGGTCGTCGCACGGCGTGTCGGGCCAGAACGTCTCGTACGTGCGCACGGCGTACGGCCAGCGGATGCCGCCCGCGAAATTGCCGTCGGCGGTCTCGCGGCCCGCCTGGAAGTACCACACCTCCAGCAGGCCGTGCTCCGGATACTCTCCGATCCGCGAGTCGTTCACCGGGATGATCTGCCCGGTGCCCTCGCCGGGCGTGCAGTTGCAGTCGGGTGTCAGGTCGTCATAGACGCACGGGGCGTACGGCTGTCCGTCGTACAGGAACCCGTACGGGAGGTCGGGCGTGTCTCGATCGTGCAGATCCGTCCGCTCGATCGACGTTCCCACGGGCCAGGCCAGCCCGTTGGAGTTGACGTCAAACACCGGCGCCTCGTCATGGGAATACGACCGGACGACCTCGAAGGTCACGTCCTCCGGCCCGGAACCCTCGAACTTCAGTACGGTCCACCCGGGGTTGACGGCGGCAAAGTAACTCTCACCGCCGTACTCCACGATCTGCGCGAGCGGACCCGTGCTGCTGCCTGCCGGGGGCGCCTCGCTCATCCACTCGACCCCCCCGCTGTACAGATCCACGGTCCGCAGGTCGACCACCGGTAACGCCTCGCTCCCGTCGACCACGTGGACCTGCGGCGGGTCATCACCCAGTTGCGCATCCGGCCAGTGGCTCTTGTGCCGGGTGACGGCGACCGGCCAAGCCCACCCCAGATCCCAGGGGGGAGCCGAGGGGAGTTCGCCGAACGGCACCACCTGGCTGCTGTGGAACCAGCTCACCACGAACTGCGTGTACTGCGTGTTCGGTGTGATGGGGTAGATGTCGGTCGTACCGGTGGTGCCGCCGGACGGCCGCTGCCATGCATATTGCCCCAGTCCCTGACGGACTTCGGCCCGGGAGTCATCCGCCCCCGCGGGCTTGGCCAGGCGGCGGCCGATGGGCACGTCCGAGTCCTGCACCACCGCGTTGACGATGGTCAGCACTTCAAAACCGACCAGCGGACCGCCCGGACTCTCGTCATATTGAATTAGCACGTACCGGGGAGTCGTGGAACTCGTGATGCAGTCAGTATCGATTGTAATCAGCCCGTTTTGGAGCAGAATGTCATCATCCAACTGGCCATCGCAGTCCTCCGGAACGGCCGGGTTGAAGTGGACGCTTGGGGCAAGCGAGTCGTCGTACTCCAGCGTTGACGTGTGATAGTTCGGGAAGTAGCTCACCGCGCTGACGTGCCGGTTGTAGTCGTTGGGCGCGACAGGCGGGCCGGGAGCAATGAGGTAGGCGGCGTCAAACGACTCTGTCTTGCCTGCGTTCCACCAGCGGAGGGTGACCGGCGCGCCGGCCGGCGGAGCGTAGCGGGCGAACCAGTGGTCGTCCGCGCCGTCCGGCGTGCCCATGTCGTGGACAAAGACCGTCTCGGGATCACCCGAGAACAACTCCGTCTGGCTCGGGTCGATGGTGAAACCTACGTTCTCGGGCGGCAGCAGCTCCTCGCCCAGGTAAACCGTGTTCTCGCACGCGTCGCCGAAACCGTTGGTGTTGGCGTCGGCCTGGTCAGGGTTGTACACGTAGGGGCAGTTGTCGCAGATATTCATCACGCCGTCGTCGTCGACGTCCAGGTTGGGGTCGCCGGCGATGTCACACTCATCGGGAACGCCGTTGGTGTCGCAGTCGCGGCTGAACTGATCCTCAATATCACACCCGTCCGGGTGGTCCACGCAGTTGCCCGTACTGCAATCGACGTCGCAGGCGTCGGCGACTCCATTCCCGTTGCAGTCCTCGCACTCGTCGGGCACACCGCTCGCGTCGTAGTCGTCACTGCCGCCTCCGCTGATGTCGCACGCGTCCGGGATGCCGTTCGGCTGGCAGTCCGGCCCGGTGCCCAGCGGCGGCACTTCGCATTCGTCCGGGATGCCGTTCGGCTGGCAGTCCGGGCCGGTCCCGATGGGGGGCACGTCGCAGACATCCGGGACCCCGTTCGTATTGCAGTCGGCACCGGTGCCGAGTGGCGGCACTTCGCACTCGTCCGGGAAGTCGTTGTCGTTGCAGTCGGAACTCTGACCGCAGCCGGGGTATTCAGTGCCGCAAGAGCCAACGCAGGTCAGGTCGCAGCTGTCGGGGATGCCGTTCGTGTTGCAGTCCTGCCAGTATTCGTCGGCCCCGATGTCGACGATGGGCGGTCCCGGCGCGCCGGGATTGCCGGTGTCAACGGTGGCAGGGTCGTCGGCGAAGCGGGGATCGCCGTCGAGGTCCGTATCCACGCCGGCCGGCACCGCCGCGTTATCACCTGCGTCGATGCAGGGCGAGCCGGACAGCAGGTGAACCCGGTCCGTCGCCAGCCGCGGATCCGTGGTGATGTTGCCGTTGCCGATATAACCGTCCTGGACGCAGCACCAGGTTACACCGGCCATGCCGGTGGGGTAAATCTGCCCGTTCGTGTTCCCCCAGAAAATGCAGTTGGCCACCGTCGGGGCGCTGTTCCCATAGTTGCACATCCCGCCGCCGTTGACGTCCGCCGTGTTCCCGCCGAATGTGCAGTTGGTGATGGTCGGGTCGCTCCCGGTCTGGTTCAGCATTCCGCCGCCGGAGTCGCTGGCGGAGTTCCCGCTGAACGCGCAGTTGGTGATCGTCGTGTCGCTGTCATAGTTATACAACCCGGCGCCCCAGGTAGCCCCGTTCCCGCTGAACGTGCAGTTGGTGACCGTCGCGCTGCTGTTGACATTCTGCAAGAACATTCCCCCGCCGTTGCTGGAGGCCGCGTTTCCGCTGAATGTACAGGTGGTCACCGTCGGGCTGCCGGAGTGGTTGTACATGCCGCCGCCGGGCCCCGACGTGCATGTGTTACTGGTGAACGCACAGGTGGTCACCGTCGGGCTGCTGGAATGGTTGTGCATGCCGCCGCCCACGTAGGCGGCCGTGTTCCCACTGAACGTACAACTGGTCACGGTCGGGCTGCTGGATATGTTGCACATCCCGGCGCCCCAGTTAGCCGTGTTCCCGCTGAACGTGCAGTGGGACACCGTTGGGGCGCCGCCGACGTTGTGCATGCCGCCGCCGTCGGCGTCCGCCGTATTTGCGCTGAACGCGCAGTCGGTCACCGTCGGGCTGCTGGATATGTTGCACATCCCGGCGCCCCAGTTAGCCGTGTTCCCGCTGAACGTGCAGTGGGACACCGTTGGGGCGCCGCCGTTGTTGTACATGCCGCCGCCGTTGGCGTATTCCGACGTCCCATTCGCATTCCCATCCGTGATGGTAAACCCGTCGAGAACCGTAGCCGCACTGGTATTAACGGCTTTGACCACGTGGTAGCAGTTGTCGGAGGGATCGTCCGGGGTGCCGATGTCGCCGCTGAGCACGGTTTCGTACAAGGTCACGTCACGCGTATCGGGATTCCCGGGGTCCGCCAGCCCCGCGTAGCCGCCATAGATCGCCAGCCCGTCGATCAAGGCAAAGCTCGCGTAACGCGGGCCGGCCCCGTGGGCCTCGAACGGGTAGTAAGTGCCCCCGGCCACGTGAATCTCGGTAATCGAGTCACCGATGCAGCGGGCATAGACCAGCGCGTCGGACAGTTCGGTGAACGCATCGGCCCAGCTCGACCCGTCGTTCAGACCGGTGGCGTCGTCATCGACGTGCAGCGGTCCCTCATACGGGGTCTCCTGGTCGTCCGGCACATCATTGCGGTTGCAGTCCGTAAAGTATTCGTACGCTCCCGTGTCCACGATGGGCGGCGTGCCGCAGTCCCGCGGCGGACCCGGGTCGCCGCCGATATGGACGGGGGCGGCGCAGTCCGGCGTGGCGGGATCGTCCTCAAAGCGCGGCCAGCCGGCCAGGTCGAACGGCATCTTCTCACTGGTGTTCCCGTCGGCGTCGAGATCAAACATGTCGGCCGGAACGGCCGCGTTTTGGCCCACGTCGATACAGAGCGAGCCGACGTCCAGGCGCAAATCGTCGTCCGCGGTGCCGACGATGTCGTCAGGTCCGTCCGCGTCAACGAACCAGGGGTCAGTGAGGACAATGTTGCCCTCGCCGCACTCCATCCCATAAGGACCACCAGGGTAGCAGGGCGCCTCCACCATGCAATTGTAGTTGATTGATGGCCACGGCTGGCCGGGATCGGGGAAGGGGAAGGGTTCGATCCATTCTGAGGCTCCGGCAACACAGTTGTGGATGTTGATCAGTGGCACGGAGTACGGCTGGTAATCGAGGGAGATACTTGGAACCTGCCCGTTCTGGCTGAAAGTGCAGTTTACCGTTGTGAAGGACCGTTCGGGCATACCCCCCATATCGTGGTAGAATATCGCGGTCCCTCTTCCGTATTGGGCCGCGTTGCCGCTGAACGTGCAGTTCGCCACCAGAGCTGTAAGGAAGACATCCCAAACGCTGATCGCACCGCCCTCGCCATAGCCGCTTGCCGTATTGCCGTAGAACTTGCTGTTGACCACGAACAGTGATAACCCCCCCCCATAACTTATCCCGCCACCTCCCGCCCCCGCACTGTTGTTGCCGAACGCACAGCCGGCAACCCTTGCCTCGCCGGCTTCAATGCACATGCCACCACCACGTCCAGCGGCGCCGGCCGAGTTGGAATTGAACGTGCAGTGGTTCGTCGTCACAGTGCCGTAAAGAGAGTAAATCCCGCCACCGTCTGACTGGGCCGAGTTGCCGGTGAACGCGCAATCGGCGATAGAGAGATCGCCGGGATCGAATCGAGAGTCGTAGTAGAGCCCGCCGCCTTTGTTCGCCTCGTTTCCAGCAAACGCGCAGTTGACCAGCGAGAAGTCACCCGCCGAAGAGTCGATGATCGCCATCCCGCCGCCCTCGGCGCTGGCGACATTATTAGTGAACGTGCAGGTGGACACCGTTGGGCCGCCATCGCTGACGTACATCCCGCCGCCCTGGTTGCTCGGAGACGCTCCATTGGCGTTGCCACCCATGATGGTGAAGCCGTCGAGAACGGTCGCCGCACCGGTACCGACGGCCTTCACCACGTGATAGCAGTTGTCGGAGGACTGCCCCTGGGTTCCGACGTCCCCACTCAGCGTCGTGACGTACGTGGTCGGATTGCGGGCGGCAAACGTGCCGTCCCCGCCGCCCGAGGCAAACCCCCCGTAGATCGCGACTCCGTCCACGAGCTGGAAGGTGGACTTACGAACGTTTCCGGGCCTGTAAACGCCCGCGGCCACCCAGATCTCGCCGCCGCTACCGGCCGCCACCAGGGCGTCCTGGAGGTCGAGGAAGGCGTTCGTCCAACTCGAGCCGTCGTCGGCGCCGGTCGTCGCGCTCAGGTCAACGTAGAAGATGGGGTATTCGTATGCTCCCATATCCACTACAGGCGTGCCGTCTCCGTTGCCATCCACGATACGGAGGTTGCCCGCCGCATCGAACGGCACGGGCTCGGTCGTGTTGCCGTCGCCATCCAGGTCCGCCGTGTCCGGGGGCAGCGCCAAGGTGTTGCCCGCGTCAATGCAGGGGGAGCCGGCGGAGAGCTGATAATAGCCGCCGGACGCATCCAAGAACTGCGGGGCGGCGTTGATGTTGCCCGTACCGGAATAACCGCCCTCTATGTCGCTGTACGTGACGGTGGTGCTGCCGCCAATCGCGCCGCCCGTCTCGCCCCAGACGATGCAGTTCGTCAAGATGCTGCTGCTGGCGTATCCTGCGAAGATACCACCCACACCGTTGTCCGACGTGTTTCCGCTGAATGTACAATTCGCTGCTGTGAACACAGCGTACCACTCAGTACATGCCGCACCGCCGGTCATTACGGCCGTGTTTCCTGTGAAGATGCAATTGACTACGGTGGGTTCGCTGTCCCAATTCTGCAGCCCGCCGCCGTACCTGCCTGACGAGTTCCCGCTGAAAACGCAGTTGACAACCGTTGGGCTGCTTAGTTCGTTGCACATACCGCCGCCACGGAACGTTGCCTGGTTTTCGATGAACCTGCAGTAGGCCACCGTCGGGAAACCGTTATTGGTAGCCATGCCCCCGCCGTAGCCGTACGTAGTAGAGACCTGGTTTCCCGTAAAGATGCAGTTCCACACGGTCGGGCTGCTGTTGTAGTTGTACATTCCCCCGCCGCGGCTATATAAGCCGGTGACGGTTCCCGTCCCGCCTGTGACGGTGAAGCCTTCCACAATCGTGTCCAGGCCTTCAGAGCTGGTGCAGGTGACGACGGAAGTGCCCAGGCCGGTCCCGTTGATGATGGTGGCCTCGGGTCCCGCCGAGCTGTGCAGGTAGACCGCTTTGCCCAGAAGATTGATCGCCTCCGTGTACGTGCCGGCCGCCACGCTGATCTCATCACCCCCGGCAGCGGCATTGATCGCTGCCTGGATCGTGCGCTTCGGGCCGTGCGCCCCGTCCCATGCCGGAGCGAGCCCGTCCCATGCATCATTCCCCGATACATCCACGTAGAGGATGACCCCGCGACCTGTCGCGACCGGCGGGGCGGGAACGTACGCCTCTGCGTCCTCCAACGGGTCCTCATCGTCGTACGAGTACGCGTCCCCAACGTCCGCTGCCGGGTCCTGGATCGGCCCGTTCGTCGTGTATGGCTCGCCGAGATCGGGTTCGGCCGGCTCCTGCGAAGCGACGTCGATCGCCCCCGCGGAGTCCAGGCCGTCGGAATACCCGGCCTCGGCTTGTCCGCGCGCCTCCGCCTGCGGCCGCAACGCGGAGAACGTGACGGCGAGCGCAGCGGCTCCCGCACTCAGGAGCAGAACCATCACGGCCCCCATCGCTCTGGAGCCACGCCGGCTGTGATGCATAGCCCTGCTCCCGCCCGGCGGGCTCGACCGGCTGCGCCGGGGCGCGCCAGTGGATTTCAGGAGTTGTCGCGGGATTCTCGTGTTGTCGGAATGGTGCGGGTTCATCGCGAGTTCCCCCCCTTCTGCACGTCGTTGAGTGCCGGGATGGTGGAAATACGCCGCAGTTCGAACGTGCCGCACACGCGGATGTCGCGTTTGTGCAGGCCGCTGAGGATTTCGTAGTAGAATCCTTCGAGGAGCCGGTCGCCCTCACCCGGGGATTCCCAGGGGTCCGCCTCCGCGGAGCACGCGAAGTCGAACTCGGGCGGCGGGGCCCCGGAAAAGACGAATGCAAACGTGCGGGTGACGCTGAGGATCTCTCCCGGCCGGTCGCCATCGTGGTTGGGGTGGTAGGGATGCCGGTACGGGTTGAGCACGCTGTTGGTGCCGACGTCGGTGGTGCCCGCCAGGTTGGTCTCGAAGCTGCCCGTGAGCGTCAGGTCCTGCTCGAAGGAGAACGCG
>Ga0334889_1003966_pt1 | contig 13860 bp, 3 predicted proteins | sample GraSluR1_MG_2_FD_207222 | JGI IMG/M metagenome (GOLD analysis project Ga0334889, IMG submission 207222) | Sludge microbial communities from methane-producing bioreactor in Wageningen University, Netherlands - Granular Sludge_8_08-R1 | ecosystem: Engineered > Bioreactor > Anaerobic > Unclassified ... | reverse complement strand
TCATCGAGTACGGCAACGGGGTCATGACGACGTACGAATACGATGAAAAGACCTTCCGCCTGGACCACCTGCAAACCACATGCAAATCCAAGCGCCTGCAGGACCTGTTTTACTCCTATGATCCAGCAGGAAACATCACAGCCATCCGGGACAATGCTCAGGAGATCAGATGCTTCAACCAGGAGGTGGTCAAGCCCGGCGGCGATTACAGCTACGACGCCATCTATCGCCTGGTGGAGGCCATAGGACGGGAGCAGGCGGGCCAGGCCGATCTGCAGCATCCCGCCTGGGACGACAGCTCCAGGACCAGGATATGCAGCGACGACCCCAGGAACTGGAAGGCTTTGCGGAGCTATAAGGAATGCTACGATTATGATGAGGTGGGAAATATCCGGCACTTTTCCCATTATGCAAATGGTTGCAGCTGGGTTCGGGATTACTTCTACGAGGAGAAGAGCCAGATCAAGGAAGAACATGAGAAGTACAGGAACAACAGGCTGACCAGAACCGCCGTTGGGGCAGGCAGTGATAATTACGGCTACAATGATCACGGCAGCATGACCAGCATGCCCCATCTGCAGGCCATGGAATGGGACTTCGAGGAGCAGCTGCAGTCGGTGGATCTGGGCAGCGGGGGCACGGCATTCTATGTCTACGATGCAGGCGGGCAGAGGGTTCGCAAGGTTATAGAGTTCTCAGATGGAAGGAGAAAGGAGGAGCGGTTCTACCTCGGGAGCTTCGAGGTCTTTCGCAGGTACAACTTGAGCAACGGCGAGATGGATCTGGAGCGGGAGACGCTGCACATCGAGGATGACAAGCAGCGCATTGCCCTGGTGGAGACAAGGACGATGGGAGTGGATGAATCACTGCCCCAGACCATTCGTTATCAGCTCGGCAACCACCTGGGCTCGTTCGTGTGGGAGCTAGACCAAGATGCAAAGCTCATCACTTATGAAGAGTATTATCCATACGGCAGTGCTTCTTTCCGAGCTGGACGGAGTGTAGCGGAAGTGAAGCTAAAGCGATACCGCTATATCGGTAAGGAGCAAGATGAAGAAACGGGATTGTACTACAACGTTTCGAGATATTATATGCCGTGGTTAGGGAGGTGGACTAGTAGCGATCCCATTGGAATAGCTGGGGGGATAGATTCGTATACTTATGCAGATACAAATCCAATAATTTTTTCAGATCAGAATGGAACAAGTACAAAATCTGACCAAGATCTCCCACAATTTTATAGTGGTTGTATTGAGGTCTCCCCAGATATGTATATACCCGGATTTTCAAATTATCAAGTAGAAAATACGCAAATTCTCAGTATAGATCCCAAAACGGGAGAGATAACTATTGAGGTATATACTCCTGTTTATCCTCCTTATTCTGGAGAACAAAGATCGACTACGAATCTACAAAGGACTAGCTCAGATTTAGTTGCAGGTCTAACAGGTTTTGGGACGGGCGTCGCTGCTGCAAATATTCCTTTTGTGGGTCCACTTATTGTGCCTGCTGCAATATCTTCAGGCATTATAGAAGCTCCCAATAGAACGATGGAGTTCTGGTATGGGGCTGGGGAATCCGCTGCAGGAGCTGTACAGCTTTTTGAAGGGATAGCTCTGGCTTATTATGGCGGAAGCGGCACGATCTTTGGTGTTGTAGGTACTCCACTTAGTGGCGGAGCAAGCTTAACAATTTCCGCAATAGGCATAACCGGTCTTGCGGCAGGTCTCACACTGGCTGGCAATGGCCTGGCAAATATTGGCGCAGGAATTCAAACGATGTATCATAGCAGCAATAACTCATCGACAACCAATGGGCCTCGCTCAATTAAGGATGCTAAAAAGATATCTGAAAGAAATAAAAAGAGATTAAAAGAAGAAGATCCTGATCTAGTAGAAAGGTATAATGATGAAAAGAAAAAGATCGATGCGGATACGAGCGCATTTCCTAAATATTCAGAAGATGAACTTTTTCCCTTTGGACCAAACAATGTAAATATAGGGCGTTTGCGAGGATCAAGGAAATTGGATTTTGATGCCGCTAATGAAATCGCCGGCTATCCCAAAACACCAGATGGGTACATATGGCATCATCATGAAGATTTAGGTAGAATGCAGCTAGTTGAGGAGTCCGTGCATGCGCTGAGAGGTGATGGGAATGCTCATTGGGGAGGTGTTTCCATTTGGCAACGAGTTTTCAATCTTAAATATAAATAGGATGGGCACGGATAACACGATACTGTAGAAAATAATGCGTCTATGCAGTTGTAGCTTATATCAAGGATATTGCCATTTTATAAAATTCTGAAGATCTAAATTTCATTATAATTTCGAGAGGTGGCCGGATTGGAGGCAGACAACCAGACAAAAAGCTTCATCGTCCGCAGAAAGCTCCGCCAGCCGGACGGCAGCCCGCTTGTAGGCGTCAAAGTTCGCGCTTGCAACAAGGGATTGCGCAGCGAGCAGCTTCTGGGCCAGGCGGTGAAGGAAGATTAGGGATGCTACCAGATCCAGCATGCCGTCGCGAGTGCAAACCTGATCGTGCGCGCCGGGCAGGAGGGCGAAGAGCTGACCGCCTAAGCCATCTCTTCGAGCGCTGCGGGACCAAATTCCTATTTCGCAAAAGTGAAGCGCCACCTCAAATCTGATCAAGCAGGGCATCATGCGAGTGACCCACATACTGAAAATACAGTATAAAGAAGCGGGAGTAACGGCTTAACATATTTGTAATTTGTTGGCCTTAGACGGTATAATTGATCGCCTCTCATATGGCTTAAGTCGCTCTTGCCAAAGAGAATGAAATCAGCCTCATTTTTGCAGACGTACTCGTTAGTGCCCTCAGATCGTTTTATGGTCCCTTAAAATATCCAGATGTCTTGAGATACAATCAGCTTTAAATCCCTGTAAAGCTAATTAGTAATAATTTGGATGGGTGGCTCGGATGGAGGAAGACAACCTTAAAAAGAGCTTCATCGTGCGCGGGCAGCTTCGCCAGCCGGATGGAAGCTCGCTTTCTGGGGTCAAAGTTCGCGCTTATCACAAGGAGTTGCGCCGCGAGAAGCTTCTGGGAGAGGCGGTGACTGATGATAATGGATGCTACGAGATCAAACCCGCCGTCGCGAGCGCCGACCTGATCCTTCGCGCCATCGGGCCGAAGGGCGAGGAGCTGGCCGCCTCGGATGTCAGATTCCACTCGGGGCAGGAGGAGACTATTGATCTGCGCGCGTCGAGGATACTGCGCCGCAGCCCCTCTGAGTTCGAGCGGCTCTCCGAAGATATCAAGCCCCACCTGAAGGATATCAAGGTCAAGGGGATCACGAGGCCCTCCCTGGTTCACAAGCTGTCAGACCTGAAGAATGACGAGATCGAGATCCTGGCCGGGAAGGCGGGCGGTGAGAGGCTGAAGATCGAGCAGATGGCGTCTGCGGCCAAGATGCAGCTCAAGGCCAAGGATATGGGAACGGATCTGCCGGTCGAGGTATTCTATGCTTTATCTCGGAAAGGAATCACCCTCGATGATCCCCAAAGCTTGTTAAGACAGCGCACGCCCGCCCTCCGTCGTGCCCTTGAGAGTTCGATCGATGATAATATCTTGACCGGAGGCGATAAAGATAAGCTAGATTCGATCGTTGGCAGTATTCGATCTCTAGCCGTTAGAGAGGCCTTGCGTCTTCCGGATGATCCAAAGAAAATCAATGCGGGCGCGCTTTTCAATGGTTCGCGACTGAGCCAATCGGCTCAAGAGAAGATAATTTCCCTGGCTTTCGATCATGAAGGGATGAAAGAAGAATTCTGGAATCGAGTGGCAGAATCACCGGAATTCGAAGACGAAGATCAGCTAGAAGAAGCCCGTTTTACCCTGCAATTGGCGGCCCTCACCGCCTATCACTTGCCCTTGGTAAGAGCTGTCCAGGATATCCGACAGAAGAAAAACTTGTCATCCATGCGCGACTTTGCCCGATGGGATGAGGATGACTGGCTCAAGCTCGTCAAGATAACCGGAGTTCCCGATGCTGTTCCGGGCGAAAGCCGAGAATCAAAAGAAAAAGCATATGCAAAGGCTCTCCAACGTGAGGTCGAATTGGCTTTCCCCACAGACGCTATTAAAGCGCAGATAATCCGAAAAGAACCGAAGCTTTGGAAAAAGATAAAGCCCATCTTCGATGTACGGCCTGATTTCAACATTCTCACAGATTCCTTGAATCTATTGGCCAACCATGATCTGCCCAAACCAGCTCTCGAAGAGGCAAAGGTTCTTCAAAGACTCGCGCGAGTGACCTCTCATTACGAATCGATAAAGGCCCTCAAAGATAGTGGAATTACATCAGCCCATCAGATGGGCTCCATGAGCGAGGCCGCAAATAGTGCCCGCTTCAGCGAATGTCTCGGTGGGGAGGGGGCAGACCGTGCTGTATATCGAAAAGCTTACTCCCGCAGCTGTTTGGCAAGCCACCTGCGGTATTGGTTTGGCGGAGAGTCTATCCGCATAAATCCCAGCGTCATTCCTTCGATGTGGGACGACACATTGCCAGATGCCCCTCCGGCACCTGAAGATGCACCAGTGATGGCTACCAATTGGAGCGATTATTTTGGACCTTCGGATGTATGCGAATGCCACCATGACAGCTCAGTCTTGGGACCTGCTGCCTATCTTGTGGACCTGCTACAATTCTTAGATAAAGAGACCATAGACGGTAAAGGTTTATCGATGCTTTTAGCCCCTGATAGGCGCCCGGATATTCAACATATCACTCTGGATATAAATAATACAGAAACGCCGCTTCCCTACATCGATCTTGTAAATGAGATCCTCGAGCAGGCCGTGGCTCATCAAGGATCTCTCAGCGCCCGCCAAACCACCTGGAAGAAGGAAGAGCTTGCAGCAAATCCCGAGCACGTACTCCGGGAATCATATACAAAAGTTCTGTCCCGTGCTATCTATCCCTGGAACCTTCCCTTCGACCTGGATGCCGAAGAAACCCGTCTTTATTTAAAGCATCTCGGAACTTCGCGCCACGTTCTGATGGAGACGTTTTATTCCGAACTCAAGAAAGATCCGCTACTGGATGAGAGTATCGCAGCCGAGTATCTCAATCTCACCAGTCGCGAGTGGCGCCTGATATCAGGATCCAGCTCCTACAAACCCTGGGAATTCTGGGGTCTTAAAGAAAAAGGGAACAAAATAGAAGTGAATGGAGTCTTAAATAACGATTCTGAGTGGTTGGATGTTCTGAGCCATCCAAGTCATCTAATTGATAGGGCGGGGATCACTTTTGAAGATTTAAAAGATTTGTTGCTCACCAATTTCGTCAATCGGAATGGTAAGCTGAACATCAAATACGAGAATTGTAAGCTTGCAGACGCCAAAATAACCGGGTTGGCTGAGGATCCTGATGCGGCGATGCGCCTTTGTTTCTTTGTGCGTCTTTGGCGCAGCCTTGGATGGGAGAAGCAAGAGCTGGATATGGCATTGAAGGTATTTCGGAAGACTGCCGAAAAGACGCCGCTTCTCAGCCTTTCCCATCTGCAGAGATTGAAGGATCAACTGGAAATGCCGCTGATTGATATTATCACCTTCTATGTGGACCTCGATAAATTGCCAGCACCCGAATCAGGCACCTCAGGGCCGCACTTGCTCGAATCAGTCTTCCTTAATAAAAAAATTATCCGGCCAGGCGATGATAGCAGCTTCGAAGAAGCGTTGATTGGTGGCGGAGGCGATAAGAGCATAACTGAATATCTGCCCCAGGTTACAGCTGCTCTGAGCATGAGAGCAGATGATATCCTCATGTTGCTGAATCCAGCTGCTTCCAGATACAGTTCTAAGCCTGGCAGTATCGTAACGAAGCTATCCTGCGAGAACCTCTCTCGTTTATATCGAATATCTCGATTATGTCGTGCAGCTCAATTGAAGATATCTGAGTACATCACACTAATCGAATTGACCGGCATAGATCCCATGGTCTTGAATCCCAACAAAAAGGACGAAGCCGTCAGACGTACACTCGCATTTCTTGATGAGCTGGATTACGTTCGCAATTCAGAGTTCTCCATCCTTGAACTTCATGCCCTGCTATGCAAAGGCTCCTTGGATGGATCGGCGAATATCTCGTTGCGCCAGAATACCCAAACCCTCCAGCAGCTTCGAGAAGGAATCAAGCTGATCGCTTCTGATCAGTCTCTACCAAATAGCATCACAGAGGATGATCTGCGAGAGCGCAAGAGATCATTCATTAAGCAGCAGCTTTGCCAATTGCTCCAGCTCGATGCCACAATTGCAGAAAAGCTATTGGAGGGTTGGATTAATGTTGTTGAAAGTCAAGTGGAGGCTATCCAGGCTTTTTTAAATCCGGAAATTGAAGATGATAAGATTATTGAAGAATTAAATTTGCCTGCAACCAGCACTTTGATCCAGGAGAATTATTCAGACTTGCAGAGGATCGATGATAAGCTGCCTTATCATCAAGCTTATCAAACTTTGAACCTGTTGAAAAAGGTGGCCTTAGTTCTGAGACGGTTTGGCATTTCATATGCTGAAGCGCGCTATTTGTTCGGAGAAGCTCCCAGGGGCTGGCTTGATCTATCGAGCCTTCCATTAAAAGAGAGCAGCAATGCTTCTCCGCTTTATTCTGGCTGGAAGCGTTTGGCCGATGTATGTCAGCTTCGTGATCGTCTGGGCATGGCAGAGCCATCCCTTTTCGATCTATTCGATATCGCCAGACAACATAAAGATAAAAAAATTGATCTAAATAAACTCGAAGATGATAATCTCGAAGATAATCCCTTTATAAAAGCACTCTTGGAACGGACCGGATGGGACAGCAGCGATTTTGGAGTGCTGATTAAACGGTTCAATTATGGAGCAGACGACTTCCAAGACGAGAGAGCGCTTCTAAGGATCGAGAAATGCTTCAAGATCAGCCGGCGGCTGGGGGTGACAATTGGTAAGCCATGGCAAATGGTCAAATGGGCCGACCGGAAGGATCCTGGAAAGGATGTTGCCTTCAGCATAAAACGCGCTGCGAGAGCAAGATATGACGATGACCAGCGATGGAGTGAAGTGGCAGCACCTATGCAGAATTTGCTGAGGGAAAAAAAGCGTGCTGCGCTCACGGGATTCCTGACAGCCGCTTGGGATTGGAAGCCCGAGCAGCTCTACTCTCACTTCCTGATCGACACAGAGATGTCCTCCTGTATGATGACTTCTCGAATTGTGCAGGCCATCAGCTCTGTTCAGCTCTTTGTGCAGCGCATATTCTTGGGAATCGAATTTTACGACGAGGCGAAGAATTTAAAAATCCAGTTCTACGATTCGGCAAGTGCTTCCAAGCAATGGGCCTGGATGAAGAACTACCGCGTTTGGGAGGCTAATAGAAAGGTGTTCCTCTTTCCGGAGAATTGGATCGAGCCGGAGCTGCGAGAAGATAAATCGCCTTTCTTCAAGGATTTGGAGAACGAACTGCGACAGAGCGAAATCTCATCCGAGTCGGCTGAAAGGGCTTATCTCAACTATCTGCAGAAGCTCGACGATGTAAGCAATTTGGAGATCTCTGGTTATTATAATGAATATTTAAGATGTTATAGAAATTCTGAGGGATTATACGAAGTTAATGAACGACTTCATATATTTGGTCGCTGTCGCACCTCTCCTCAGGCTTATTATTATCGATACAGGGACGAGTATCATGAGTGGGGCGCTTGGGAGAAAATAAATTTGGATATTGAGAGCGACTACATTATTCCAATAGTCTGGAACAGGCGCTTATACTTATTCTGGCCAATATTCAAAGAAATTGCTGATAAACCCACATTGGGAAGCGAAAATAAAACCTCTTCAAGTAGGTATTGGACCATTCAACTAGCATATAGCTATCGATCACAAGGCGGTTGGACTCCAAAAAAGGTTTCTAAAGAGGCTATAACTCCAATAATTTTATTAGAGACAAATTATATGTATTATCGGAGGCCCATGGTATATAATTATTTCAGTTTTTCTAAAATTTTAGTTTTTGAACAAACTGAAAATGGATTAATGGCAGGAGAGTCATTTGTAGAATCGAATCCTGAGACATGCAGAGTTCCTATGAATAATAAGAATTTATTTGCTTTTGAAGCTATAGCGACTGCTGGAGATCTATACGTAAATGTATTTTATCCGTATACACTTTGTTATGCTATTGCAGGCATCCCTTCGCAAAAAGATGCAACAGTTCTCAATATGAATCCGTATCCAATGCCTTTAGTTGCTTCTTTCGGTCTAAAACCAAACAACAAAATTAGCTATTTAAGCAACAAAAACGAAATCCCATATTTGTATATTTTTGATTGGAATAAAATTCCGGAGAAGGCGGAAGAAAATGAGATACTCGAAGAACTTTTAAGGAAGATGTATAACATTAATTCAATTGATAAAATTGAGAAAACTAATGATAATTATGATATAAAACTATATGCAGGAAATAGAAATATTGATTTATCTATTGTTTCTAAAAGTGATTCCAGAGCTAATATTGCCTTAAGAATTGATGGAAATCATATTGATAATTTCGATGCAAAGTACGTGTATAGCTCCACAGTTTATTATAAATCTGATACACATCAAAGTCCACCTCAGCTATTTGTATATCCGATAAAATATCATAAATCTTTTATTCAATCTGATGATGCGTGCTTGAAGGATAACGCGATATTTGGCAAAGGTTCGCCAGAGTTTTCGATTCCAGGCACAGATATCTCAGACTACAAATTATGGGATTCTAAAGCTTCTAACTATCGGTTATATTTCCCTGTGGATCAAGAAAATAAAGTGGAGATACTAAAAAGACAAGAATTTTTTTATGAAGATGACAACACCTCGCTATTTGTTTATCCTTATCAGACAGTTAACACATTTTATCATCCTTTCATTTCTGACTTCATCGGAGCCCTGAACGCTAAAGGGATAGACGGAATGCTTAAGCCAGTGAAAGGATCCCCCTTTTTCAGGCAGCAGATTGTCAACCCGATTTTTGGTCATTCTGGATTCCTCGATAATCCGAATACCCGTTTTAAGAAGACTGAAGTGGGCCCATTTGATCCTATTAAAGAGAAAAGTAGACCCCGTGAAGAAATCTCATTTTCTTTTGGTCAACCGTACTCCCTCTACAATTGGGAGTTATTTTTCCACATTCCCCTGCTGATCGCCAATAGACTATACGTCAACCAGAGATTTGAAGAGGCGATGCGCTGGTTCCATTACATATTCGATCCTTTGGACTTTAGCTCTGCTGATGAAGAAAAATGGCAGCATCCCTGGCAGGTCCAGCCATTTTATGAGATATCAAAAACGGACCTTCTAAAGATGAGCATAGAGGAGATGATGCAGAGATTTGCCGGAGATGAAGGAGATGATACCCTCCGAAATCAAATCGAACGCTGGCGCAGAGATGCCTTCAAGCCCCACCTTTTGGCGAGGTTGCGAATCACACCATACATGAAGGCCGTGGTGATGAAGTACCTCGATAACCTATTTGCATGGGCGGACCAGCTTTTCCGCCGCTATACCATCGAGTCGATCAATGAGGCCACCCAGCTCTATATCCTCGCTGCAGAAATCCTTGGGCCGCGCCCTCAACTCCTGCCAGCAAGAGAGCATACTGATTACGACTATGCCTCATTAAAACCCCACCTGGACGAGTTTTCGAATCTGCTGGAAGATGAGATACCTGAATCTCCAAGCTACTCTATCCTGAATGTTGGAACTATGGCTGGAAACATTTTGAATCCAGGTGAATATGGGCTACAGTCGGATGTGATACAGAGCATGTTTGCAGGAACTGTCCCGTACAAGACTTCTTCCTATGCTCCGGCCGGGCCCATCAGCTATCAAAACTTTGAAACAAGAGAATATCTTGGAAAGAGATTGGGCGGATTAGAATTCTTAGATTCTGTATTTACAGGGGCCGATGAAGTGGACGAACCTCTTCCAGCGCTTAATTTACCTCCAGCAGGGCTATATTTCTGCATACCTCAAAACGATAAATTGCTGGGTTATTGGGATACTCTATCCGACCGGCTATTCAAGATCCGCCATTGTATGAATATAGAGGGCCAATTCCGCGAGTTGCCGCTGTTCCAGCCACCAATAGATCCAGGAATGCTCGTAAAAGCGGTGGCATCAGGGGTTGATTTCAGCACAATTTTAAATGATCTTGATATGCCCATCCCCAAATATCGCTTCACTGTTCTCACACAAAAGGCAACAGAATTGTGCCAAGAGGTTAAAGCACTTGGTTCATCGATATTGGCGGCTCTTGAGAAGAAGGATGCTGAAGGTCTAGCTCTGTTGAGGTCTGAACATGAAATCCAAATGCTCGATTTGATCCGTGATGTCCGGAAGCAGCAGATTAAAGAGAATGAAGAAATGAAAGAAAGCCTCAATCGATCAAGAGATCTGATTGAGACAAAGGTTGCTTTTTACGAAAGCCTACTTGCGGTTGATAACAATCTTGGTCTAAATGAATTTGAGACATCAGAGATAACGGAATTGTCAAACGCCCTTGGTTTTGATTATATAGCGGCAGGTTATCATTTATCTGCCTCTAATAAGTCTACATTTCCAAACATTTCTGTAGGTATAGGATGGAATAAGGGGCTATCTCCTGGAGGAAACCCACCAGCTCCAAGTCCTAAATGGGAAAATTCATATAATGTTTCTACACAGACTGGAGAAATTCTTGACGTCGATCATGACAATTCTTTGGCAGGCTATAATAAAGACCAATCATCAATTCACCAAATTACAGGACAAATTATCTCTAGAATAGCATATTTTAAGCGACGTCTAGAAGAATGGACTCACGAGCTCAATCTTGCCGAAAAAGAGCTGAAACAGATCGATAAGCAGATTGCTGCGGCTGAGGTCCGCGTCCAGATCGCGGAGCTGGAGCTGTATAATCACGAGAAGCAGATCGAGAACGCAAAGTCCGTTGATGAATATATGAGGTCCAAGTACACTAACCTGGAGCTCTACGATTGGATGATCGGCCAGATCTCTGCAGTGTACTTCCAGAGCTACCAGCTGGCGTTTGATACCGCAAAACGTGTCGAGAAAGCGTATCAATTCGAGTTGGGACGAGAAGATGTCGCCTTCATCAATTTCGGCTATTGGGACGGCCTTAAGAAGGGTCTGCTTGCCGGCGAAAAGCTCATGAACGATCTCAAGAGGATGGAAGTGGCTTATCTTGAGCAGAACGAGAGATTCTTTGAGATCACCAAAAACATATCATTGGTCCTTCATAGTCCTATGGCCTTGATCCAACTGAAGGAGACAGGAATTTGTGAATTTTCATTATATGAAGCCCTCTTTGATGCTGACTACCCTGGACATTACATGCGCCGGATCAAAAGCGTCAGCCTCACCATTCCATGCGTCACAGGACCTTATACGAGCATCAATTGTACGCTTGAGTTGAAAACTAACACGATCAGATTCAAAAATGACGCAGGGAATTCTTATACAGAAACGGATGATGACGCCCGGTTTATCCATCATTTTAGACCCTCCAAGTCCACTATTGCTACAAGCCACGCTCAAAACGATAGTGGCATGTTCGAATTGAATTTCAGGGACGAAAGATACCTACCCTTCGAAGGCGCTGGAGCTATTAGTGATTGGGAGATTAAGATGGACAAGGGATGCAATGCCTTCGATTTCAATACCATTTCTGATGTCATAATCAAGCTGAGCTACACATCACTTGACGGAGGAGAGGAACTCCGCAAAGCGTCTAAAATTAACCTCGAGCAGTCGACTGTGCCCAGCCCAAGATTATTCAGTATGAAACATGAGTTTCCCAATGAGTGGCACAAGTTCCTTACCACTCAAACGCTAGAGTTTAAGCTGGAACAAGAACGCTTTCCCTTCCAGCTGAGGGGAAAAGATATTACCATCGATGGAATGAATCTCTTCTTGCTGATTAAAGATGACGTTAACAAAAAAGACTTAAAAGATAAAACTGTAAACATAACTCTCATAACTCTTAATCCACCTTTAAGAGAGTTTGACTTAAATCCAAATGATGACGGAAGCGTATTTACTAGCGATAAAATTGAAATAGTGCCTGAAAATCTTTCAGATACCTTTTGGAAGATTACAACGACGGATGCAATTGTGAATGGAAAGATAATTGAGGACCTAGTAATACTATTTTATTATTCCTCTCAGGAAAGGAAATGACGAGACCACACGATTCATTGATCTGCATCTGGCGCATTGGTCTGGCTTAAGTCTGGAAGGTTAATATTTTTTTTAAAATTATTAATTTTCGGCCTCTTGAAAGGTCGATGTCGAATTTTTTCTTGGGCCCATGCCTTCGCTCCGACGCAAACCTATAAACCCCCTCCCTCATTCATCCTCCCTCATGGATGGTCCAGCCATCGCCACCAGCGGTCTAACCATGAGGTTCAACGGCTTCACTGCCGTTGACGGGGTCGACCTGAACATCGAGAAGGGGGAGCTCTTCGGCCTCCTCGGCCCCAACGGCGCGGGAAAGAGCACCATCATCAAGATGCTGACCACAATGCTGCGGCCCTCGGCAGGAGGGGCCACCGTCTGGGGATATGATATAAAACGGGAGAGGGACGCGGTTCGAAACTCCATCGGAGTCGTCTTCCAGGACCCCTCCGTCGATAGCCAGCTCTCCGGCCGCGAGAACCTGGACTTTCACGGCCGGATGTACGGGATGGATCGAAAGACCCGCGAGGCGAGGGTCGCCGAGGTCCTGGAGCTGGTGGACCTGACCGAGAAGGCGGACGTCCTGATGGAGGACTACTCCGGGGGGATGCAGAGGAGGCTGGAGATCGCCCGGGGGCTGATGCACCACCCTCACGTCCTTTTTTTGGACGAGCCGACCCTCGGCCTTGACGCCCAGACCCGAAGGTACATCTGGCGGTACATCCTGAAGATGAACCAGGAGGAGGGGGTCACCGTAGTCCTGACCACCCACTACATGGAGGAGGCGGACCACCTCTGCGAGAGGGTCGCCATCATCGACCGGGGGAGGATCGTAGCGTTGGACAGCCCGGAGAGGCTAAAAGACCTCATCGGCGCGGACATCGTCACCCTGGAGGTCGACGACTCCGTCACCGAGGAGCAGGTCGGGGCCTTATCGGATCTCGAAGGGGTTGAGGCCGTGGACCGGGCGGGCTCGACCCTGCGGCTCAGCGTCGACCGGTCCGAGGCCCGGATCCCCGAGATCGTCCTCTCGGCCAGCCGGGCCGGGCTCTTGATCCGGTCCGTCACCATGCACGAGCCGACCCTGGAGGACGTCTTCCTCAAGTTCACCGGCAAAAAGATCCGGGAGGCGGAGTCGGCCGGCGCCGGTCGGATGGTGGCGGTCCAGAGCAGGATGAGGACACGGAGGCACTGATATGCCAAGGATCAACGTCTACGCCATCTACAGCCTCTGGCTCCGGGAGATGATCCGCTTCTTTCGGCTGAAGAGCCGGGTCTTCGGCTCCCTCGCCCCGCCCTTCTTCTTCCTCGCCTTCCTCGGCTTCGGCTTCCGATCGGCAGCGATGCCCGCGATCCCCGAGGGCGTAGACTACATCAGCTTCCTCGCCCCCGGGATCATAGGGATGACGCTCCTCTTCTCCTCCACCTTCGGGGGGCTCTCCATGCTCTGGGACCGGGAGTTCGGCTTCCTCCGGGAGATCATGGTCGCCCCGGTGTCCAGGCTCTCCATCGTCATCGGGAGGACCGCGGGCGGCGTCACCACCGCCGTTTTGCAGGGGCTGATCATCCTCGTCCCCGGGATCGTCATGGGCCTTGAGATCTCCGGGATCGGCGGCTTTCTCCTCTCCCTCGTCTTCATGGTCCTCA
>Ga0334889_1003957_pt1 | contig 13892 bp, 13 predicted proteins | sample GraSluR1_MG_2_FD_207222 | JGI IMG/M metagenome (GOLD analysis project Ga0334889, IMG submission 207222) | Sludge microbial communities from methane-producing bioreactor in Wageningen University, Netherlands - Granular Sludge_8_08-R1 | ecosystem: Engineered > Bioreactor > Anaerobic > Unclassified... | reverse complement strand
TCAACAATTCCCCAAAAGAGATAAACGGTTATCCTTTGGTTGGCTCCTGATGTTCCAAATCGGTTTTTTAAAAAACTGTTGTAATCATTAAAATAGTTGGTATTTTTTAAATTCTTAAACATTTCTTGAGGATGATACCTATCCAGTGGAACGACTTTTTTCTTTATACCAATCGCTTGAATAGTGTAAATATCTTCCATTGATAAAACAAGATCGGATCGAGCCAAAGTTTCGCTCTGAAAAAGTGTTAAATTAATATAATACGGGGTTTTCCAGAGATATCCTTCCAATATTTCTCCTTCTTAACTTTTTGACAAATTCCATCCCATTTGATTTCCTATGGTAGCTATTTGTTGCATAGTTTTTTGACCAGGAGGGATTACCATCAAATAGTAACCGTTCATAATATCTGCAAAATCAGGAATAATTTTGAGATTTTCTGGAATGGATAGAAAACATTTCAAAATTTTCCCCTCACTTATAGAGATTTTATAAGCTTTCTAATGTGCTCTTGCCAACGCTGTAATTATTGTACTATATTATTGAAAAGGCTGAGAATAAGTTATTTAACTTATCTGAGCAGACCCCTTGCTTTTTTGAAAGAATTCTTAGAGATAAAGCTATGAATAACCTAAAAGTTGCGATTATTCAGATTCAAACAGGTCCAGATAAATCATCGAATTTGTTAAAAACTGCCGAGCTTTTTGCTTCAATTGAGAAAAGCCGAGTAAGTTTGGTACTCCTTCCGGAAATGTTTCAATGTCCTTACAATCTGGAATCATTCTCAATTTTCGCTGAAGATATCCCTACTGGCGAAACAAGTCTCTTTTTATCGAATCTCGCTCGTGAATATGGAACTTTCTTGGTTGGCGGTTCAATACCGGAAAAAAAAGGAAATCGCTATTATAATACTTCTATTGTTTACAACCCCTGCGGAGAGATCATAGGTATTTATAGGAAAACTCATCTTTTCGATGTTGACTTTGAAAATCTTCATTTTCAAGAATCAGCAGTTCTCAACCCTGGAAATACCCCTCTATTAATTGATACTCCTTGGGGAAAAATTGGAATTTTAATTTGTTACGATCTGCGTTTTCCAGAGCTTATTCGTCTTTATGCCTTGCGGGGGGCATTTATGGTTGCAGTTCCTGCTGCCTTCAACCCGATTACCGGACCTCTGCATTGGGAGGTTCTCTTCCGGGCACGGGCAATAGATAATCAAGTTTATCTTTTAGGTGCATCACCAGCTCCATACCCAAATGCATTTTATCAAGCTTATGGCCATAGCCTTATTGTGGATCCAATGGGCAGAGTACTAGAACAGCTTGGAAATGAAGAAGCAATAATAATAAAAGATATTGACCTATCTTTGGTTGATCTAACCCGTCAACGGCTTCCCTTGTTAAAGCATCGCCGACTTGATCTATACGCAATAAATCCTGATGAAAAATTAGGTAATTCATTAAAAGATCAAAAAGGGGAGGCAATTTAAATAATCACCTCAGGAATCAATTCCCTTCTTTAGCAAAAAGAACAGGGAGTCTTAGTAGGAGGAGTATAATAGGAAAAGATGAAATCCTCACGAACTCATAAGACAAATTCTCAGGATGACAAATACTTTAATCATCTCTCGTCACTGTATTTATGGTTTAGAATATGCTAAACTAAAAGAAATTATTTATTTAGAATTTCTTAATTTATATGGGGGAACAGAAATGGCTGGAGATATTAACTATTTTTTTGGCATTGGAAATCTCACGCGTGACCCTGATCTTCGCTATACTCCCCAGGGGACACCTGTATGTCGATTTGATATAGCTATGAATCGTTCTTATCAAAATAAAAATGGCCAACAAACGAAAGATACCACTTTCCTACGAATAACAGCTTGGAGTAAGCTCGGTGAAAATTGTGCACGTTTTCTTCATAAAGGGAGCAGAGTAGCTGTGGTTGGTGAACTTCTCGCTAATAATTGGGAAGATCGAAATGGGATAAAACGCACTTCATATGAAATCCGTGCAATGAACGTACAATTTCTTTCCCCCCCTCAAAAAGCTAACGAAGAAATTCGGGGAATCGGTGAGGACTTTTCGTCTGAAGCCGAGATTGAACCTTTTAGCTTTGACTCCCAGAATATGGAAAATGCCTTAGGAGAGTTAGAAGATATTTCTCCGGAAGGAAACAACGATGTTGCGCCATTCTAACTTTTTACATATATGGTTTTTTTTCCTTCTATTTTGCTTGGTTTTTTCTCAACCCGCCTATTCTAAAATGACCGTTGAATATCAAGGACAGGTCTATTCCCTTGAACTCCCTACTATAAAAGTCAATGGGAGTGATTATATCTCTGTTGAAAATCTTTTCAAACAAATAGGAGGGGTAGAATATTATTCTCCCATTATGAAAAAAGTCAATTTATTTTTTGGAGGAAAAAATTGGGTTTTATCGCTTGACAAAGGAACAGCCATAGCTGAAAGCGGCGAAGAAATTCCCTTGGGACGTTCGATAGTCATTCAAGAAAATTCTGTTTATGTTTCGCCTCAATTTCTTAATCAGCTCTTTGGAATTTCTGTTGATACCAGCTCAACTGCCACAACCCAGGTCCCCTCACCAACAATAACACCTCCAACTGTCTCACCAGTTACTCTTCCTGCTGGAAGTGCATCACTTCTTAACGTTCGATCGCATCCCTACGGTGATGAAAATCGCTCAAGAGTGACTTTTGATTTTGGGAACAACTTACCAACCCATTCCATGCAGACCGACCAAGCCAACAACCGAATTATTCTAACTTTTAACAATGTCACTCTAGCCCCAGGAACACCTGGAACGTATTCTCTAAACGATACTCGAGTAGATAGAGTTGTGCTCAATAAAAAAGACAGTGGCATCGAAGCTATCATTTATTTAAAGACTCCAGCCTCAATCCAAAAAAACCAATTGGGCGGGGAGAATCCTCGTATTTATTTAGATATAACGGCTTCAACTTTATTAACCTCTCCCGATGTAACGGTTGTTCCCGTAAGTCCATCTCCAGCAATACAACCCACTACAACGCCAGCGCTTACGGCTACTCCTACACCTGTTGTTCCTACACCTACAACCAAACCACCAGTTCAACCGACGACGTCTGCAATACCTTACGACAAAATTAACCCAAGAGTAATTGTTATCGATCCTGGTCACGGTGGGAAAGATCCCGGTTGTGTGGCAAATGGATACCAGGAAAAAAACATAGTCCTCCAGGTGTGCAAAAAACTGAAAGATGCTCTCATTCAGCAAGGCTATGAAGTATATTTGACCCGTGAAGGTGATACTTACCCTGGTCTAAAGGAACGCTCTGCTGTTGCTAACAATAAACAACCAGTTGTTTTGTTAAGCATTCATGCCAATGCTGCACCGAATAAAAAAGCCACTGGGGTTGAAGTTTTTGTGGGTAGCGCACAGATTCAAGGCGAAGGAGCTGCAGATGTTGCTAGTCGGGAAAATCAACGCTTTATTTCTGAAGGATATACTGAAGAACAAAATGGAAAAATTAACTCCACCATTCTTGATTCTTATTATTTAGGAAGTCGCTTCGTGAGCATGAAACTCGGTTCTTTAATCGAAAATAATATTGTCAAAGAGACCAGCCAAGTTTCAAGAGGGCTCAAAGAAGCACCCCTTATTCTTCTTAAAGGAATGTATTTCCCCTCGTGTTTGATTGAAATCGGCTTTTTGAGCAATCCCACTGAAGCAAAGAATTTGGCGAATGAAGCCTTTCAGAATAAGCTCGTACGAGGAATAGTAGTTGGAATTAAACAATTTATGTTAAGCTCTGAATTAAAAAAATTTCTTGAGGAATAAAACCGAATGAAAAGAAGAAAAAAAAGATTCGCTTTTCTTCAACCAATACTATATATCCTTATCGGAATGGCAGTTTTTTTTGCAATCGTCTATGCTGGTGAATACTTGATCCCTGGAGGAAAAAAGAATACAAGGACCTCTGATGATTCGGGCTTTCTCTCTGCTGGACAAGCCCCTTCAGCAATCAGTGATTCAGCCGTAGAAGTCGTTCTGTACTATACCGATGAGGAGTTTAGCGGTTTGATTGAAGAAAAAAGACTAATCGAAAAAAGTCATAATATGCTTGAGTCGGTTCTTCAAGAATTATTAAGAGGGCCTAGGCTTTCGTCTCATTTTAGTCCATTTCCTGAATCAACGCGATTAAACGGTGTTTTCACCGAAAGCGGTATTGTTTATGTTGACCTCAGTCATGAAATGAAAGACGGACAATCGGGCGGGACCACCCAAGAACTTCTCAGTATTTTTAGTATTGTTGATACTTTAACATCACTTCCCGATGTTAAACGCATTAAATTATTAATCGATGGAAAAGAAGAAACCACTCTTTGCGGACACATTGATATATCAGAGCCATTGGAAAGGGATGAAAAACTCATTGCAGAAATTCAATAGTTTTCAAGATTTGAATTCTTTTTTAAAAAAAGAACGTGATGATAATCATATAAGAAACGATGGTCGAAATTACGATGAGATCCGTTCTCTCATGATTACCAGAAATTATCTTAGAGCAGCTGAAGGCTCAGTTCTAATTGAGGAAGGTAACAATCGCATTGTCTGTTCGGCAACAATAGAAGATAAAGTCCCTCTCTTTCTGCGAGGATCCAATCAAGGATGGATTACTGCCGAGTATGCTATGATTCCTCGAGCTACATCGACAAGAAATGTTCGTGAATCTATCAAAGGCCGAGTTGGAGGCCGCACCCATGAAATCCAACGGCTTATTGGTCGTGCCCTTCGTTCAGTAATGAATATGGACCTTATTGGTGAACGAACTATTCTTTTAGATTGTGATGTTATTCAAGCTGACGGAGGAACCCGCACCCTGGCAATTAATGGATCTTTCATTGCCTTGGTTGATGCTCTTTGGAACTATGTAGATCGTGGCCTTCTTCAACCAGGAAACCTATTAAAAGATTATTTGGCTGCGGTTAGTGTGGGAGTAGTCAACGGCAAAGATCTCCTCGACCTTAATTTTGAAGAGGATTCAATGGCTCAGGTCGATATGAATGTTGTAATGACCGGAAAGGGTCAGTTTGTTGAAATTCAGGGTACTGCTGAGGGAGACCCCTTTAGCCAAGAAACCCTGAACCGGCTTCTTGCCTTAGCCCAAAAGGGAATCAAAGACATTATTGCCATACAAAAAAAGGTTTTGTTAGAAAGAGGCCTTCCTTGAAACTCTCCTCCCGGTTGGTTTATATTCTTTCTAAAAATCCGGGAAAAATCAAAGAAATCAACACCATTTTATCTCCTTATTCTATTAGCATTAGAAGCCTGTACCAAGATTATTCTCCTATGGAAGTCGTCGAAAACGGATCGAGTTATGCTGAAAATGCCCTTTTAAAAGCCCGTTGTGGTTTTGAAATCAGTAGAAATCTTTGCATTGGGGAAGATTCTGGTTTAGAAATTGATGCTCTCGATGGGGCTCCTGGCCTTTTTTCGGCCCGTTTTGGTGGAGAAACCTTAAATCCAAAAGAAAAAAATAAACAAATCCTTGAGCTTCTTAAAGAAGTACCTCAAGAAAAAAGATCAGCTTGTTTTGTCTGTATAGTCGCCTTAGTAGGGGAAAATAGTGAAAAAATTTTTGAAGGTCGTTGTCCGGGTTTTATTTCTCCGGAAAGCCGTGGAAGCTCTGGTTTTGGCTATGACCCCATCTTTATACTCCCCTCCTATCAGAAAACTTTTGCCGAGTTAGGTGAAAATATAAAAAACCGCTTTAGTCACCGAGCAATTGCTTTTCGCCAGCTTGCAGAATATCTTCTGTCTGAAATGTAAGGTAAAGCCTGCCTCTATCCTGAAAAAAAACTAGCGCTAAAAAATGCCGCCGTCCTGGATTTTCACCCTCATCCTCACCTTTTCCCATCAAGAAAGACTGAGGGGGAGAGGGGGCGATGGGGTGAGGGGGAGAAGGAAAAGCTATAAAGTTCTTAAGGAAGGAATATTTTACATCATTGCGAGGAACGAAGTGACGTGGCAATCTCACAAGCCTTCTCCGTCATCCTGAGGCTTCGTATTTCGAAGCCGTGAGGATCTCATCTGACACCACCAGCGTCATCCTGAGCGGTGCTTTCCCGCGTGAGGATCTCATCTGACACCACCAGCGTCATCCTGAGCGGTGCTTTCCCGCGTGAGGATCTCATCCTTTATAATTTGTTGGATTGATGAATTGTGGAACTGTGGAATCGGAAAGGATGAGATTCTCACGTCGTCCGGTAGAAAACATCGGACTCCTCAGAATGACAAACTGGGTGGCAGAGATTGCCACGTCGTCCAACCAAAAAACGGTTGACCTCCTCGCAATGACGGAGCAGGAAAAACTCAAATCCCCCTAACCCCCTTTTCTAAAGAGGGAGGTTGGTTTTTGAGTATATATTTTCATCTTCATCTGGTACCACCAAAGTGTCATGAGGGTCTAACCTGAAAATACCCGGGCACGAAAAATCAAGCCCCTATCAAAGAATTAAAATTGGAGGGGTACAATGTATTGTGCTCTTTCTTTTATTAAGGTAGCGACATGCCATGGCATATGTCGAATCTTGGTTTTCATCCTCATCTGGTGTTGTCATGCAGTATGAAAGCCAATCCTAAAAAAATAAGTTATCTTTGAATTATTAACCAATTTATCATAATACTGAGTCTCCTCTTTCTCCGGTACGAATTCGGATAGCGTCGATAACTTCGGAAATAAATATCTTTCCATCACCAATCTCACCAGTTCGAGCCGATTGGATGAGAGTCTGAACAATCTTTTCGGTATCATCTTCTTTGCAAATAATTTCAATTTTCCTTTTCGGAAGAAACTCAACTTTGTATTTTTCTCCTCGCCATTGTTGAACAATCCCTCGCTGTTTTCCATGGCCTTCAATTTCTGTAATCATTAACCCAGAATACCCTACATCTTCCAAAGCTTTAATAATTGCTTTTAATTTTTCTGGGCGAATGATGGCTACTATCTTTTTCATGTTATCCATCTCCTTAATAATTTTTACGAATAAGGAATTCTGGGTAAGCATAGTTACCATGCTCCCCAATATCCAAACCTTGTATTTCTTCCTGTAAGCTTACTCGAATTCCTAAAGTTATTTTTAAAACCAACCAAACAACATACGAGATTGTGAAAACGTAAGCCCCAACCGTGAGCACTCCGACTAGTTGCGCTAAAAAAAGCTTTACGCCACCACCGTAAAATAAACCATTTGGAGAAGAAAAGCCTCCTATTTTATCTTGAGCAAATAAACCAACTGCCAGTGTTCCAAATATTCCATTTAATAGATGAACCGATAAAGCTCCTACCGGATCGTCCAATTTCAGCCGATCAAAACCTATTACTGATAAAACAACCAAAAGACCCGATACCAATCCAATAATAAGTGAGCTAGAAATACTTACATAAGCACAACCAGCTGTTATTGCCACTAAACCTGCTAAACAACCATTGAGAGTCATCCCCAAATCTGGTTTCCCTAAAATTACCCAAGAGGCTATAGTTGCACTTAAAGTAGCTGTTGCTGCAGCAGTATTGGTAGTCACTGCTATATGGCTAATAGCATTAAAATCAGCGGCCATGGTTGAACCAGGGTTGAAGCCAAACCAACCAAACCAAAGCACAAATGTACCCATGGTTGCGATAGAAAGATTATGACCAGGAATAGGGGTGATCTTTCCGTTGTTTCCATACTTCCCAAAACGAGGGCCTAAAACCATTATTCCAGCCATTGCCGCCCAACCGCCTACGGAATGTACAACTGTTGATCCGGCAAAATCAAGCATTCCTAACTTCTGCAACCATCCTGCTCCCCAAATCCAATGTCCAGTAATTGGATAAATAAAAATAGTCATAATAAATGAAAATAAAATAAAAGAAAGGTATTTAATTCTTTCTGCAACTGCACCAGAAACAATCGTTGCAGCGGTTCCACAAAATACTAATTGGAAAAAAAACTTTGCCAACAATGGTACACTTGCCCAGGAAAGCGCTGAATAAACCCCTAGATAACTCTGGCCAACCGCCGGTGAATTATCTAAACCATTTAGAAAAAACCAACCTTTAAGCCCAACAAAAGCATTACCATCTCCAAACATTAAACCCCAACCAAGCATAAGATACCCTAAAGTTGAAACCGCAAAAACAATAAAATTTTTGGAAAGAATATTAACAGTATTTTTCGACCGGTTAAAACCCGATTCTACCATGGCGAATCCCAGATTCATGAAAAATACCAACATTGAAGCAACGATTACCCAAATAGTATCCAGCATAACCTTATAATCCATTCTTAAATCCCCCTGCCGATGTTTAAAATAATAGATAATAGGAAAGTTAAAAATCTCTTCGCTGAGAAAATTTAAGAATAAATACAATCACTGCGGTGTGAGGAAGCTTTTTCTTCCAAGCCTTGAAGAAAAGAAGCTGCTAATCTGGTAACTCAACATTGCGTTACCTTGATTAAATTGAAAAACTAAAAAAGCTCCTCCCACGACATCGTAGGAAGAGCTTCATTGCTATGACAAGATTTCTACCATATTCTATCAATTCATGTCAAGGAGTTGAACGATATAAACAATTTAAAACTAGGAATTTTTTTTCTTTATAAAGGTTTATATCCTCAAGATTCTCAATAAAAAAATATTCAGGTTCTTGACAATTCCCTTTTACTACTATATAAGAGTGAATAAAATCTTTTCAAAGTGAAAAACTGGTTAAACAGATTTTTGTTCTTTCCAACCCGTAATAAAATATCCAGCTTTTATTCACCGAAAAGAATAACTCCAAATGGATTTCGTGGAATCAATATAAATTTTATTTTTGATTCCGATGCCAGTGTGACCCACCACTCGCTAAAAATTTAAACTAAAAATAGGGGGTACACAGTGAAAATATCTCAAAAAGTCAACCAGATTGAGCCATCAGCAACTCTAACGATATCAGCTCGAGCAAAAACCATGAAGAAAAACGGATTGGATGTCCTATCCTTTAGTGCTGGAGAACCTGATTTTGATACCCCCCAATGCATTAAGGATGCAGCTAAATTAGCTATTGATCAGGGATTTACCAAATATACTCCGACATCAGGAACCCTCGAATTAAAAGAAGCGATTTGTAGTAAATTAAACAAAGAGAATGGTTTATCCTACCATCCTGATGAAGTGATTGTTTCTTGTGGTGCCAAACATTCACTTTTTAATGCTATCCTCACTCTATGTGATGCAGGCGATGAAGTCCTTCTTCCTGTTCCCTATTGGGTAACCTATGTCGAACAAATCCGTTTAGCAGGCGGGAAACCGGTTTTTATTCATTGTGAACCAAAAACACTCCGGATAAGTTGGGAAGATATTCTCAACAAAGTAACTGATAAAACTCGATTATTCATTTTAAATAATCCTTCCAATCCTAGCGGAATAGTCTGGGACATTGAAATCTTGAAAAAAATAGCCGATCTTGCTGTTGAAAAAAATATTATGATTATTTCCGATGAGATTTACGAAAATTTGGTATACGATGGAGCTCAAATAAAAAGCATTGCCTCCTTTTCACCAGAAGCTCAATCGCAAACCATCGTTATTAATGGTGTTTCCAAAACTTTCTCCATGACAGGATGGAGGATTGGTTACGCGGCTGGTCCAAAAGCAGCCATACAATCCATGGGACGTTTACAAGACCACTCTACATCCAATCCAACATCTATTAGCCAAAAGGCTACCCTTTCTGCCTTGCAGTGTGATCAGCAAATCATTCAAAATATGGTAAATGCCTTCAACCAAAGAAGATTACTAATGACGCAACTCTTAAATAAAATTCCTGATGTTACTTTTCCAATTCCTCAAGGTGCATTTTATGTTTTCGCTGACTTTTCTCCTTATATTGGGAAAAAATTTGAGAACCAACGAATAGACACTTCGCTTCAGCTTGCCGAGATCCTTTTAGAAAAAGCACTTATTGCTGCTGTACCTGGCAGCGCTTTTGGAATGGAAGGATATCTACGTTTTTCTTATGCTACTTCTGAGCAAAATATAGAAAAAGGAATGGTTCAACTGAAAAATTTTTTACAAAACATTTCATAAAGGGGGTATCGTTCGACATGCCAAAAATCTTTTTAATTGATGTAACGAATCGTGATGGGGTGCAAACTGCACATTTAGGATTAGCTAAAATAGAAAAAACTATAGTTAATATGTATCTCAATGAGATGGGTGTTACCCAAAGCGAATTTGGTTTCCCAACCACCCATCATGAAACCAATTATTTGAATGCCAATCTTGAATTAGCCGAAATGGGAGTTCTGACTCCTATCCGTTTGAGCGGATGGATGAGGGCAATAAAGGCAGATGTCGAAACGGCATACCAACTCGTCCCAAAGTTAAAATATCTCAACCTATCCATTTCTACATCGGATCAAATGCTTTCCGGAAAATTTCAAGGTCGAATGACTCGTGATGATATTATTCATTCTATGACTGAAGCTGCACAAACTGCAATACAATTAGGTGCTATCGGGGTAGGAGTGAATGCTGAAGATGCCTCCCGAACCGATGTTGAATTTCTTATCGATTTTGCCATAGCTGGAAAAGAAGCCGGGGCTGAGAGATTTCGTTATTGTGACACTCTTGGTTATGATAGCCCTTTTAGTATTTATGATAGAATTCTCAAAATTGCCGAGGCCTCTAAAATGCCTATCGAACTTCATTGTCACAACGATTTGGGAATGGCGGTCGCCAATTCGATTAGTGGAGCCAAAGCAGCAATAGATGCTGAATGTGATGTCTATATTAACACAACTATTAATGGAATAGGAGAGCGAGCTGGCAATGCCGATCTAATTACTGTCATTTTGGCGATTAAATATGCTAACTATTTTGACAATGAGAATTACTCATTTCTTGAAAATGTAAACCTCAAAGCCGCTTGGAAAACTTGTAAATACGCTTCATATGCATTTAAGGTTCCCATCCCAATAACTCAACCAGGAGTTGGGGCTAATGCTTTTGCCCATGCTTCTGGGATCCATGCTGATGGAGTCATCAAAGATCGGAAAAATTATGAACTTTATGATTATGAAGAATTAGGGCGTGGAGAGCCGGAATTGATTGAAACTGGTCGTCAAATTGTTGTAGGTGAATATAGCGGTATTCGTGGTTTTCGCAATGTTTATGATAATTTGGCAGTTGAATTTAAAAACGAGGAAGAAGCGAGGAAGATTCTCGAGCTAACTCGATTTGCTAATGTTGAAAAGCAAAAGCCCTTGGTTGAAGAAGAGTTGTTATTTATAGCCTCCTATCCAGAACAAGCAAGAAAAATTCTCACCCTGGCCCCCTAATAAAACCACTGAGAGCGGGGTTTGAACCTTTAATCCCGCTCAATTTTATTTTTTAACAATTGACTTGTATTTTTCTCTCTATCTTCGTATTATATATCCGTTTGCAAAAATACTATATTTTTTCTCTTAAAAGGAAGGAGTAATCACAATTGTCACTGGTTTCAACGAAATATCTTATTGAATTAGCGGAAAAAAAGGAATTTGCACTTCCTGCTTTTAATTCTCCCCATTTAGAATTCATGACTTGGATATTGGAAGAGGCGGAAGAATTACGTTCACCAGTCATGATTCAGTTCGCTCCGGTAGAACATTATTTTTTAGATATAGCTGCCCTTTCTGAAGCCCTCCATGCCCTTTCTCGAAAATTTTCGGTTCCATTTTCTCTCCATCTTGATCACAGTCATGAAATCAAGGAAGTCATGGATGCTATACTCAATCGCTTTTCTTCGGTCATGATCGATGGGTCAAGACACCCAATTGAGAAAAATATAGAGATTACCAAAAAAGTGGTTGAAATTTCTCACCTTGCCGATGTCATGGTTGAAGGAGAAATTGGCCGAGTAGGGGGCCTGGAAGGAGATGAACAGTGGGAAGTGAATCCGGAATCTGATGATTTCTTCACCCTTCCAGAAGAAGCTGCTTTTTTCGCTAATAAAACTGGTGTTGATATGTTAGCGGTTGCCGTCGGAACCCGTCACGGACTTTATAATGGTATGGTTCCTCGACTCCAATTTGATCGTATACGAGAAATAAAAAAACAAGCGCATATACCCTTAGTCATTCATGGTGGAAGCGGAACTCCCGTTAATCAGCTTCAACAAGCAGTTCACGCTGGCGTGAGAAAAATCAACTTTAGCACTACATTGCGTGTGGCTTTCTTAAAAAGTATTCGTGAGTATACCGATCTGCATCCTGATGAGCTCTTTTTACCTAAAATATTCCGAGATATTTCTCCTAGTCTAAAAGCTGCTGCTCGAGAATGTATGGAATCTTCTCTATCAATCGGGAAGGCATAACATCAGAATAGATTCAGGTACTTGGAAGTGACTTTCAATAAGGATGAAAATGAGTTTCCCCTCGTCCTGTCCCTCTTTTACGGAGGGGCGAGGGGAAAAACCAATTAAAAGAATCAAATAGGGCCTTTCCCCTTGATGGGAAAAGGTGAAGACGAGGGTGGAATTTTTACCATTCACGACTCGCTATTCACTAAATTTTTAGGACGAAATATGCTGATCATCGTTCATAGTCTTTGGGGTTTAACATTAGCAACTCAAACTCATAATATTATTTTTTTGCTTTTAGGAGGGTTAGGAGGGCACATCCTCCTCGATGCAATTCCTCATCGAGACTTGACAACCGTCGGTCAAGTGATAATTGACATTATAATTGCGGCTACTATCTCCCTTTTTTGCCTGAAGGTTTTTTCTCTTCCTTTTGTTTTTGTCTGGTCAGTTCTTTTTTCAACTCTTCCAGATATCGAAGTTGCGCTTCGCTACTATAGTAAATGGAAAGGGGTTTATTTCCCTTCCCATTTACCTTCCTGGCATGGAATTCTTAATTCTCGTCTCGGAATGATAATGAATTTTCTCACCGGCTTGACTCTCTTATTGATCTTCCTCATTAATATCAAAAAAGCCCTCTAATTGGCTTTTACTTTCTTTAAAATGGGTTCTTGTCTCCAGTCTTTTCCTGCTTTGATAAAGGCATCAATATTTTCAAAAGGAACATCCTGAGGAAGATCGCATCCTGTGCTGAGAACAAAGGGTGGATGGTTTTTCGTATTCTCTAAAATTTTCATGGTTTGGATGTAAACCTCGTTGGGGTTGGCAGTAAGCATTTCTATGGGGCTCAGATTGCCCATTAACATCACTTGTGGCCCAACAATTTCTGCTGCCTTTTTAAGATTAACCATACTATCTAAACTCAAACCGGTAATACCTGTATCAGCCATTACTTTTAATAAATGGGTACTATCTCCACAAACATGGAGAATAATTTCAATATCATCAAAAATCCCTACCATTTCCCTATATAGACTGGTTAAATTGTGACGGAATTGTTCCGGTCCAAAAATGACTGCTGTTGGTTCTAATACCATAATCATATCGGCACCAGCATCCCGGAGAGCTTGTACATACTTCATTACAACATGGAAAGAAAATTCGACAGTTTCGCGAAACAGCTCAGGTTCAATGAGGCTTTTAAGCGCTAATTCATTAGCTCCAATAAGTAAGCCTGCCAGAGTAAGTGGTCCAATAACATAGGCTCCAACCGGGCAGGGGAATGCGCTCCGCATATGGTGGAGTGTCTCAATAAACACTGAAACTCGACCATCACCTAAAATATCTATTTTACGAAACCCTTTTAAGTCTTCATGGTTTTTTACCGGATGATGTTCAACCGATGGAGTTTCCTCCAAGGGGAAACGGACAGCTAACCCCAGCGCACTCGCTTCAACGGAAAGATCCATCATAAAAAACATAGCATCTGGTTGAAAACGATCATAAAGTCGGC
>Ga0334889_1003956_pt1 | contig 13892 bp, 13 predicted proteins | sample GraSluR1_MG_2_FD_207222 | JGI IMG/M metagenome (GOLD analysis project Ga0334889, IMG submission 207222) | Sludge microbial communities from methane-producing bioreactor in Wageningen University, Netherlands - Granular Sludge_8_08-R1 | ecosystem: Engineered > Bioreactor > Anaerobic > Unclassified... | reverse complement strand
CGTCTTGTTAATGTTTTGCCTTCGGTACGCAGGTTCGTACCGACACCTTCCAGCGACATGGCTGATGTTATCTGCGACTACATGAAAACAGAGAGCCATCATGAATAATACCGTCGGGAAATTAATCGTGATCGAAGGCCTGGATGGCGCAGGCACCACTACCCAGACGAGATTATTGGAACATTGGCTGGTCTCTCAATGCCAACTCGACGCCATGACAACCCGGGAGCCTTCCAATGGTCCTGTTGGCGCCATGATTCGTGCCATACTTGCCAACCGATTGTCCGCCGATCCACTTACTCTGGCGGGCTTATTTGCCACCGACCGTCTTGACCACATTTACCGGCCCGGCGGCATCGATGACCAGCTGAAAACTGGCAAATGGATTCTGATGGACCGTTACTACCTGTCCTCTTTTGCCTACCAGGCGTCGACCATGAATGAGGACCAGATCCAGTGGCTGCGCACCATTCATTCGCCTTGTCCCCGTCCGGATCTTACGATTTTTATCGATGTGCCGGTTGATATCTGCCTGGAAAGGATCTCGCAGAATCGCTACGCCGAATTTGAATTATTTGAGAAGAAGACATCTTTAGAAGAAATTCGCACCCAGTATTATATCGCGATGGACTATTTTCTAACACAAGGCGAAAATTTTACCGTCATCGATGGAACCCGCCCGATTGACGTAGTACAACAGGATCTCCACAGTGTCGTCAATCAGGCATTCCATCTGTTATAATACGCAGGCGATATTATTGTATATAAAGGTTGTGTTTAATGATGTTAGATAAAATACGTTCTCTTGAAGAACGCTACCAAGAGCTTAATAAACAAATGGCAGAGGCTCCTGAAGACTATGCCCGGGTGGCTGAGCTAGCCAAGGAACGCTCTGACCTTGAGCCCATCATCCTCAAAGGCAGAGAATATGAGTCCAAAACCAACCAGCTCAAAGAAGCCATTGAACTGCATGAAAGCGCTGATGATGAATTCAAAGGGTTGGCACAATTAGAAATTGAAACCCTCCAGCCAGAGATTGAAGACATCGAGAGCGAAATCAAACGCCTGATGCTGCCCAATGACCCCCGTGACCAGCGTAATGTAATCATGGAAATCCGTGCAGGTGCCGGTGGCGACGAGGCTGGCTTGTTCGCCGCGGACCTGTTCCGTATGTACTCGCGCTATGCAGAAATCCGCCACTGGAAATTGGAAATGGTGTCTGAAAACGAAACCGGCATTGGCGGCTTCAAAGAGGTCATTTTCATGATCAAAGGTAAAATGGCCTACTCGCGCCTGAAGTTTGAATCCGGAGTTCATCGTGTGCAACGCATTCCGACCACGGAAACCTCCGGCAGGATTCACACCTCCACCGTCACAGTGGCTGTACTTGCTGAAGTAGATGACATCGACATCGAAATCCCCGATTCCGACATCAACATCGATGTCTATAAATCCGCTGGCGCTGGCGGACAGAATGTACAAAAAAACTCCACCGCCATCCGTATCACCCACCTCCCCACCGGCATGGTGGTCTCTTGCCAGGATGAAAGATCACAGCTTCAAAACAAATTGCGCGCCATGAGCATTCTCAAGGCGCGTTTGTATGAAATTGAAGAACAAAAACGACTGGATGCGCGCGACTCTACTCGCCGCTCCCAGATCGGCTCTGGTATGCGCTCTGAGAAGATACGCACCTACAATTACCCGCAATCACGTGTGACCGACCACCGCATCAATTTATCCTCACACAACCTGCCTGCTGTGATGGAAGGCGCGTTGGATCCCTTCATCGATGAATTGATCTTGATGGATGAAACTGAACGGCTCTCTTCGGCAGTAATTTAATCCATGACTACCTCTCTCGGTGATTGGTTGCGGATTGCCAGGTCACAACTCAAAACATCAGTTTTTGACGATGATATTGATCTGACTTTGTATCTATTGCTGGAACACCACCTGCACAAAAACCGCGCGTGGTTGTTAGCCCATCAAGACGCTTTGCTCCGTGCTGAACACATCGACCTATTGAATCAAGAACTCGACAAGGTTGCTGCGGGCGTTCCCCTCCCTTACCTGTTGGGTGAATGGGAATTTTATGGATTCACTCTCAACGTTACCCCGCATGTCTTGATCCCCCGCCCTGAGACCGAAATACTCGTAGATACGGCCATTCGCTGGCTGAAAAGCCAAGTCTGGCAGCAACCAGCCAGGGTGCTGGATATTGGCACTGGATCAGGTGCTATTGCCATCGCCATTGCCAAACATACGGAAGGTGCCCAAATTTTCGCCAGCGACATCTCCTTAAGCGCATTGCACCTCTGCCAGACCAACCTCCACCAACTCAATATTGATAACAGAGTTCATCTAATTGCCAGTGATGGTTATCCACCCGTCCAGGCAAAGTTTGATCTCATCTGCGCCAACCTTCCTTACATACCCTCTGCAGAACTCAACCGCCTTGCTGTCTCGAAGTATGAACCCAGGCTGGCATTAGATGGCGGGGATGATGGCTTCGCCATCATCCAGCAGGTGTTTTCGCAAATCACCAACTACCTGGCAGATACCTACCTGCTTCTTTTTGAGATAGAATCATCACAAGGTGACCTGGCGTTGATCAAAGCACAGCAAGATTTTCCCTATAGTAAAATAGAAATCATGAAAGACCTGGCAGGGAATGACCGCCTGCTATCGATCGAAAGACAATGAATACACAGATACATTCCATCCAGGATCCCGAAGCGATAAAGCTAGCTGTCAGTATTATCAAGTCAGGCGGTGTGATTGCCTTTCCTACTGACACCGTCTATGGCATCGGGGCTGATTTATGGAGCGAAAAGGCCATTAATCGCTTGTATCAGGTGAAGGGCCGTTCTTATGACAAAGCCATCCCCATACTGATTGGTGAACAATCTCAGCTCAATCTGGTAGTTGATCATGCCGCACTCAATCCTCAGGCAAGTCAGTTGATGAATGCCTTTTGGCCCGGCGCAATGACCCTCATTCTCCCCAAACACAAATCGGTGCCGAATCGCCTGTCCGCGTATCCCACCGTTGGTGTGCGCATGCCCGACCACGCTCTGCTCTTACGACTACTGACACAAACCGGACCGCTGGCGGTCACATCGGCCAACCATTCCGGGCAGCCAGATGCCTTCACAGCCCAACAGGTAGAAAATGACCTTTCCGGCAGGATCGAACTGATCCTGGACGGCGGCACTACACCGGGCGCCGCTCCTTCTACAGTAGTCGATTGCAGCACTGATGAACTGAATCTGCTGAGAGTGGGCGAAATTACACGTGAATTGATCGACACCGCTTTGACATGAGCAAATCAGAAAGTTTTCGCCCCTATATCCGCGAATGTGAAAATCATAAATGCCGCTTCCGTTATCCAGTCACAGAGATCACTGGAAAAGAAGACGTCTGCCCTGCCTGTCATGGCTCAACAACAATAATCGTACAATATCCCCAACATCCCAAACAGACCCCAACACCAATAGCAAGGCCAAAATTCTCGCTCTTGCTGGACAATATCAGGTCTGTCTTCAATGTTGGTTCAATCTTTCGCAGTGCCGACGGCTGCGGCTTGGTGGAACATATGTATTTATGCGGCATCACCCCTACCCCGGATCACAACAAAATGGCGAAAACCTCGCTCGGCGCTGAAAAAAATATATCCTGGAGTTACTATCTTAACGCTGTTGTTCTCGCAGAAAAATTAATCGCTGATGGCTTTCATTTGCTCGCCCTGGAAGCAACACAGCAGTCAGTGCCCCTGTCGGAATTTGGCAACACCACAATGTACAATCCTTGGGTACTCATGGTTGGCAACGAGGTCGCTGGTCTTGATCCCGCCCTGCTCGAATTGGCAGAATCGCAGATTCATCTCCCCATGCATGGCATCAAAGAATCCTTGAACGTAGCGATAGCAGCGTCTATTCTTCTTTACTCACTCACAGATTAATGTTGGCCCCCCTTTTTCTGCTATAATACTGATAATGTTTTAATGTTCCAATCCACATTTCTCTTTCATTAAATAATTCCGGAGGTAAAAACCCATGAGTGACTATGTTCCCAACACAGAAATAACCGACGATGACAAGCTTTGGTCTTTGCTCAGCTACATCTTCATGCCGTTAATTCCATTGATCATGCTGCTGCTGGAAGATAAGAAGAACCGCAAGTTCATCAAATTCCACGCCATTCAGAGCCTGGTATTCGGTGTCATCGCCTATGTAATCAGCGGTATTCTCGCTCCTATCGTTGGCATCGGCTGCTTCGTCGGCATTGCGGCCTGGGGCTACGGTATCTATCTTGGTATTAAAGCATTCAACGGCGACTACGTTGAAATCCCGTTCATCACCGACTTCTGCAAAAAGCAGGGCTGGATTTCATAACGGATCTATTGCGAGCAAAAAGCGTATGGGCCTCTGAAAGCCCATACGCTTTTTTACAAACCAAAGGAGGGTCAAAACCCATGGCAAAACCGGGCAAAATTCAGCTCATTGCCATTTTTTCATTGGTCAATGGCATTATAAATATTTTATACGGCATAATTCTTATCATCGGCTTTCTAACATTCGGCCTCAGCACCCTTGGCTTTGGTCTCATATTGGGTATCATCTGCTGCCCCTTGTCCATCGCACCCATTGTGTTGGGCATTTTCGAAATTCTATATGCCGCAAAACTGATCAGCAATCCTGCCAAACCCGTGCAGCCGAGTAAAACCATCGCCATCCTCGACATTGTCTGTATCATTTTTGGCAACATGGTATCGCTGGCAGCCGGCATCGTTATGCTGGTGATGTACAACGACCCGGAAGTAATGGAATGGTTCGATGAGTTGAACAACCCTGCCAATCAGGCATACCTCCCCTAAAATAAGTATTTTCCTGAGGACAACCATTCTCTCTTTCCACCTCTTCATTGTGGCGGCTGGCTTTCGCTTGACCATAATGCCTCCCAAGATTAGAATGTAGATATGGCAGTAGATTGCCATTTGTCAGACCAATAGCATATCACCTAACAATTCCCGGAGGCCAATGCATGATGGATAGTTTCCTGTTTAAAGCACCACTGGAATCTCTTGACCACGATATTTTCAAACTGATTCAGGCAGAAGAGGATCGGCAACGCAAACGGTTAATCCTGATTCCGAGTGAAAGTGTTGCCCCGCCCGCGGTTCGTGATGCGCTCGGTTCGGTGTTCCAGAATGTGTACGCAGAGGGCTATCCCCATGAGATCACCCGCCACATGCCGCTTGAACAAATCATGGATTTTGAAAATCGCTTGACCCACTACCGCCGCTTTGCAGATCCGCGCTATTACAAAGGTGTAGAATTTGCTGACATGCTTGAGGCCCTGGCACGCCAACGCTGTGCGCAATTGTTTGCTGCCAACGACGTCAGCGCGAACGAATTGTATGTCAATGTCCAGCCGCTTTCAGGCGCACCTGCCAACAATGCCGTCTACACCGCGTTATTGAAACCCGGCGACACCTTGATGGGCATGCATCTGCTGCATGGCGGACATCTCACCCACGGCTCACCTGTCAACCGTTCCGGCAAGTTATTCAATATCATCTCTTACGAAGTTGATCCCACCACAGAACAATTGGATTATGAAGCGATTGAAGCACTGGCATTGCAGCACAAACCCAAAATCATCATCGCCGGCTACTCCTCCTACCCCATGATCCCTGATTGGCAGCGCTTCCGCGCCATCGCCGACAAAGTCGGCGCCACTTTATTGACCGATATTTCTCACATTGCCGGTTTGATTGCGGCTGGTGTGGTGCCCTCCCCGGTTGGCCATGCCCACATCATCACCTTCACCACCCACAAAACATTGTGCGGTCCACGCGGCGCCTGTATCATCGTGCAAGACGAAAACTTGAGTGATCTTATCGACAAAGCTGTATTTCCCGGTGAACAGGGCGGCCCGCATCTCAACACCATCGCAGGTATGGCGGTGGCTTTCAAACTGGCTGCCACTGAACAATTCAAACAGCTACAGCAGCAGATACTCGACAACTGCCAAGCCATGGTGGACCGTCTGACTGAACGTGGATTGTCCATCTCTTATGGCGGTACTGATTCACACCTTGCCAATATCAATTGCAGCAGCATCACCGGTCCTGATGGAGCCCAACTGAATGGCGACCTGGCTGCGCGAATTCTGGATGTGGCCGGTATTGTCGTAAACCGTAACACCATCCCCGGCGACCGTTCTGCATTGCGAGCATCCGGCATTCGCTTCGGTAGCCCATGGATCACCCAACGCGGCTTCAAGACAGAGGATGCAAAAATCCTGGCAGATCTGATAGCTGATCTTCTTCTCGCCATCACGCCATACAAAATCCAGTCCCGCACTGGCTTCACAGTCCGCGCCAAAGTAGCCTTCACTACCTTGCAGCAGGTAAGGTTGAAAGTTCGAGAACTTTGCCAGAAATTTGATACCTATGAGCCCAATGCAACCCTGGGTTATCCCTACAACTACACCATCGAAGACAGTCCTTCGAACATTGTCGAAGGATGGACATGTTATGAGATCAAAGGCGAAAAAGCAGCCGAATTTGCCAATTTTACCTTCACCAGCGATACAGAAGACCTTGGCACCGGAAAAAGCCAAAAAACAAGCATTGTCACCCCTTCCGGTGAGATTGAGGGCGTATTGTCAGCGGTAGATGACCGCCATTATATGTTCAGCCTGCCCGTTGACCAGGCAGCTTATGCGGCCGCCTGGCTGCGCGATCTGTCTGATTCCTACACCATTTTCGATGAAGACCTGCAACGGCGTATCCCCGGACCGGTAATAATCGAGGATTCTATGCTTGCGCCCATCACTTCAGCGCAGAGCGAAATCCATTCACCTTATAAACCATGGTATATCGGTATGCCTGACACATTGACCGAAACCGAAGTGCCCGCCTTCACCTATCAACCGCAGGAGAATGAAACCCCGAAAAAAACCATATTGAACCAATGGCACCATGATGTCGGCGCTAATATGGTGGTATTTGCAGGTTGGGAAATGCCGGTGCAATATTCTTCGATTTTAGATGAACACCTGGCTGTCCGCCAGGCAGCCGGTCTTTTCGATGTGTCGCACATGGGTGTTTTCCAGGCTGAAGGACCTTCCGCCGCCACATTTCTTGACTGTGTCTGTGGCAACGACATCAGCGGATTGGATGTTGGGCACTCCTGCTATACCCATTTTCTCGATCCTGATGGACACATTATTGATGACCTGATCGTCTATCGCCGCGCTGCCAACAAATTCCTGGTGGTTGTCAACGCCGCCAATACCGACATCGATTGGCAGTGGCTGAAAGCTGTGAAAAATGGCTCCGTTCTGGTTGACAAAGTCCGCCCTTCTGCCCGGGTGTACGGCCGCGATGTCATCCTTAAAAATCTGCACGACCCGCAGCATGGGGATGAGATGCTGGTCGACATTGCCCTGCAGGGTGCCAAATCCATGGAGGTTCTCCTGTGTCTGGGAGTATCACCTGATGCTGAAAAACAAATCCGCAGCCAGAAACGATCGACCTTACTCGAAATCACCATTAAAGGCTATCCTCTCGTCATATCCCGCACCGGATATACCGGCGAGAACATGGGCTATGAGATTTTCATCCACCCGGCGCAAGCTGTGGCTTTCTGGCAGGATCTGATCGATGCAGGCCAGCCGCTTGGACTGAAGCCTTGTGGCCTGGGCGCGCGTGATTCGTTGAGAACCGAATATGGCCTGCCTTTGTATGGACATGAATTGGACGGTCCGCTGGGAGTAACGGTGGGCGAAGCAGGCTTTGCCTACTTTGTCAAGACCTACAAACCATGGTTCATAGGCAGAGAGGCATTCATGGAACAAGAAGCCGCGCAAAAACGCAGCCTGGTGCGGTTCCGGTTCGTCGAACAGCGCACCCGCAAAGCCCATTTGGGCGACCCGGTGATGAACGAACGCGGCAAAGTGATCGGCCAGGTGACTTCCTGTGCCGTGGCTACGGACGGGTATTTCACAGGCCAGGCAGTGATCGACAGCAAATTTGATAAAAAAGACAGCACCATCTACATTTACCAGGGATCACCCCAAAACATCAGCAAAGCTCCAGCTGAGCTGACGACCGGAGACCAGGTCATCCTCCCCTCACCAGCGGTCATTCTAAGCCGCTACATGGTGTTTGGCCGGTCAAAATGATGCATTACTAATGACCAGGAGGATTACCCCTCCTGGTCATTCCTTATTGGTACAATCGTAATAGCGTTGCATACAAATAAATTCATCAATCGAAGGAGAAATGTATGGACTCAAGATGGGATTCGCGAACAGCTAACCGAATGAATAATATTAAGGCTTCTACGATAAGAGGTCTGCTAAAACTGACCGAAATGCCGGATGTGATCTCATTTGCCGGTGGATTGCCAGCACCGGAGATCTTCCCGCACAACGAATTCAATGCCGCCTGCACCAAAGTCTTACAAGAAAAATGCGCAGTCGCTCTGCAATATGGCACCACCGGCGGTTACACGCCCCTGCGTGAATACATTGCTGAGCACAATCATCTTGGCTTGAAGGTTTCGCCTGATAATATCATCATCACCAGCGGTGCCCAGCAGGCACTCGACCTGGTTGGTCGCTCCTACATCAACGAAGGTGATAAGATTTTGGTCGAATCACCCACCTACCTTGGCGCGCTGCAAGCCTGGAATGCCTATGGCGTACAATATCTGCCCACCCAAATTGACCACGACGGCATCATTCCGGAAGAATTCGAGAAAAACATCCAGCAAGGGGCAAAATTCGCCTATCTGCAGCCTAACTTCCACAATCCTACCGGCGTCAGCATCTCGTTGGAAAGACGCGAAAAGATCATCCGCATCGCCGACAAGCATGGTCTCCCCATCATTGAAGATGATCCTTACGGACAGCTCTGCTTCGATGTGGAGCCTATCAAGTCATTCCTGAAATTAGATAGCGAATACCGCAGTTGTTCCGGTGAATATTGCGGCGACATCATGTATCTGGGCACTTTCTCGAAAGTATTGGCGCCGGGCATGCGCATTGCCTATGTGATCGCACCCCTGAGTGTGATCGGCAAAATTAACCTGAGCAAGCAGGGAGCCGACCTTCACACCGCCACCTTCAACCAGGTGGTCGTGTATGAGACCATCAAAGACGGATTTATCGACGAACACGTAAGGGAAATCCGAACCGTATACAGACATCGCCGCGATATCATGCTCGAAGCTCTCGAAGAATACATGCCCAAAGGCATCACCTGGACCCATCCCTACGGCGGATTGTTCATTTGGGCATTCTTCCCAGATGATGTCGACACAACGGCATTGCTCGAATACGCTATAGCGGAAAAAGTGGCGTTTGTCCCGGGTGAACAGTTTTACCCCGGCGAAGTGAAAGCCAAAAACGCCATGCGTTTGAATTTTTCAAACGCCAACCCCGATAAAATTGTTGAGGGCATCCAGCGTTTGCTTCGTTCGTACGAAAAATACCTGGTAGAGATATCGGCTGTCGTCTAACTCAATTACAAATGACGCGGGTCGAAGTTGTGCAAGATGGAACCGCCGATGAACTCCCGCAGGATAGAATTGTCGGGAATCATGGCACTATCCAACGGTAGGAACCATTCCAACATACTTAACAGACGGTTCGCTTCAATATATTCAACTGACTTCGTGCTGACCTGGCGGAGCAATGGCTCTGCCAGGTTCTTTACAGCAGACAGCTCATACACCAGAGCGCTGTTTAACATCTCATCCGCATTATCCTGGTAAGGGAAGATATGTTTTTTCTCGCCCTTACGCACCAAATCCCAGCGGCGAATGGTATCGGTGGCGCTGTAACCGCGTTCACGCGCATCACGCACGATGCGCCGAATCAAACGTGTGTCGGTAGTGGAGATGCGATTGTAGCGGTCGAGATTTAGTTGCGTCAGGCAGCTGACATAGATACGAAAAGCTTTTTCGGCGGAAAACCCGGGCAACAATTTGGGATTAAGCCCATGAATGCCCTCCATGATGATGACCTGCCCTTCACGAAGCTGAACGATCTCGCCATCTTCGCTCTGTCCCGTCAAGAAATTATACTTGGGCAGTTGCACGCGCTCACCCCGGACCATTTTCTGTAAATCCTCATTCAGACGCGGGATGTCCACGGCATACAAAGATTCAAAATCATACTCGCCGTTTTCATCGACAGGTGTATCTGCGCGGTTAACGAAGTAGTTGTCCAATTCCATGGTGTAGGGTGTCAGACCCTGCGCGATCATCTGCACGGTCAAACGCTTGGAGGTGGTTGTTTTTCCCGAACTGGAAGGCCCTGCGATCAACACCAGGTCAATTTTATCTTTATTTTCCACGATTCGTTGCGCAATCGAAGCAATGCGCTGTTCATGCAATGCCTCTGCCACCAACACCAGTTCACGGATGCGTTTGTTGACGATGGCGGTATTCAAAGCGCCAACATCCTCAACTTTCACGCGAGTCAGCCATTGGCGGTATTGCACAAAGGTATCCAACAACACCAATGAAGTGGTCATTTTCTGCAAACTGATCGGGGAACTGCGGCGCGGATAACGCAGAATGAAGCCGTTCCTCACCTTCACCAACCCAAAAGTCTTCAGGTATCCACTCGACGGCAGCATGTAACCATGATGATAATCCTGGTGCTCAGCCATCTTATACAGGATCAGGTGGGACTTCTGCCGGTAGTTTAATAGCCGTACCTTCTCACTTTGACCGCGGTTCTCAAAATGGGCAATCGCCTCCGCCAACGGCACCTGCCGTTTCTCAAAGGGCAGGTCGGCCGCGACATAGGCCCGCATCTTCTCCTCCAACGAACGTACTTCTTCAGGGGAGATATCTTCACGATTTTGAACCCGGCAATAGTAGCCGCCGGAAACCACCGAATGATCAATCACCAGATGATCATCTGGATAGAGTGCTTCAAAAGCAGCCCCCATCAAAAAGGTCAACGAACGCCGGTAAATTAAGGCTCCGTCAGAATCTGACATATGCACTGGTCGCACCTTTGCTTCCAGTTCGATACGAAAGGTCAATTCCCTCAGACGGTCATTGATAACCGCCCCAACAATTGGGTCTTCTTCACTCCATAAGGGGGAATTTTTCAGGAATATTTCTATCGAAGCACCTCGTGGGCCTACGATAATTTCCCCTGAATCGAGAAATATCTGCACAGTGTCAGATGGTTTCGTTGACATGCTAATGTTTTTCATGGTGTTCCTTTCACGGGCATCCACCTTATGCCGCATGCATGATTATATCAATTCCAGCGCAACTTCTCTACAAATCCAACACGCCACTTTTGTGGGCTAAGGAAACAGGTATAATGGGTAGTCATGAACGATTTATCTACCCTGGAAAAAGCCACCTGGCGCCTGATCATCACCCCCCCCGCCGAAGGAGGTTGGAATATGGCGTTAGATGAAGCCCTGCAGATCAGCATCGGCCGGCATGAGCAGAAACCGGCGTTAAGGCTGTTTGCCTGGGAACCACCCTGCGTATCCCTTGGCTATGCGCAGCCTATCTCCGACATTGATCTGAACGCCCTCAATACCTATGGATACGGGATCGTTCGCCGTCCCACCGGCGGTAGAGCTGTGCTTCATATCGACGAACTAACCTACTCGGTCATCGCACCAGATGAAGAGCCGCGCGTCCAAGGCAGTATCATCGAAAGCTACCGCCGCCTGTCTGGCGCCCTGCTGCATGCCCTTCACCTCTTGGGTATCAACGCCAAAGCGGACAATGAGTATGTCTTGCCCCAAGGCACACAAAAAAACGCGCCAGTATGCTTTGAGGTCCCTTCCAATTACGAAATTGTTGTCGATGAGAAAAAGATCATCGGCAGCGCACAGGCACGCCGCCATCGCGCAGTCCTCCAGCATGGATCACTGCCACTGTATGGTGATATCACCCGCATTGTGGATGTGATGACATTTCCTGATGAAGAAAAACGTGAAAAAGTGCGTGCCCGTTTACAAGAGCATGCGGTCAATGTTTCTGCCGTCCTACAGCGAGACATTTCCTGGCAAACGGCAGCGAATGCTTTCGCACAGGCTTTCTCAGAAATATTGAACATCCAATTTATTGCCTGCCAAGCCACCGAAGAAGAATTAAGTCAGGCAGAATTATTACACAAAGAGAAATATGGCACGAAAACCTGGAACCACCACAAGTAACACCGCTCTCGAACCAAAAAAGAAACCGGGCTTCATACGTTTTCTTTGGCGAATGACAAAAGGGATATTCATCATCGTTTGCGTGGGCGGTGTTGTATTTTTAATGCTGCCACGCCTGATCACGGAGATTATCGCCCTCCCCCACATGGCCAGCCAGGTGGAAGATGTACCGCCCACACGGGTTGCCATTGTTTTCGGAGCGGGTTTGCGTTCTGACGGCACTGTCACACGCATTTTGCGTGACCGTGTTGAGGCCGCAGTGGAGCTCTACAATGCTGGCAAGGTGGAGAAATTGTTGATGAGCGGCGATAACCGCTACATCGAGTACAACGAACCCGGCGCCATGTATCGCCATGCGGTCTCTTTGGGCGTGCCTTCCGAAGATATCGTGATGGATTTTGCCGGCCGTCGCACCTACGACACCTGCTACCGCGCCAAAGAGATATTCGGCGTCTCCGAGGCTGTCGTTGTTACTCAGCGTTTTCACCTGCCGCGCGCTATTTTTTTGTGCGACCATTTCGGCATTGAAACCACCGGTTATTCGTCTAACATGAGCTATTACCGCAAAATTTCGCGGTTGATCTGGAATATCCGCGAACTGCCCGCCACTCTTGTAGCCCTCTCAGATGCCTGGATCACCCAGCCTGTACCTGTTTTGGGCGATCCCGAACCTATTTTCACTGAATAATGCCAAAAGAGCAAGGAGCCCCCTTGAACCGTTTTGATGCCATTTCCATCGTCGAAGAATATGTGCAAAACCCGCAGTTGATCAACCACATGCTATCGGTTGAAGCTGCCATGCGCTGGTATGCTGAACGATTGAATCAGGATGTAGAACTATGGGGCGTCACAGGCTTATTGCATGACTTTGATTGGGAGATACATCCTTCTGCCCCCGCTCATCCCATCGAGGGTGTGCCCATCTTACGTGAACGAGACGTGCCCGAAGAGATCATCCATGCCATTCTGGGTCATGCTGATTACACCGGCGTCGCGCGCGACACACTGCTCTCCAAAGGACTGTATGCCTGTGATGAGGTTACCGGCCTGATCACTGCCTGTGTGCTGGTGCGGCCCTCAAAAAGCATTTACGATCTGGAAGTTTCCTCTGTCAAAAAGAAATGGAAAAGCCTGCGCTTTGCCGCCGGCGCCAACCGCGAAGAGATCGCCCAGGCTGCCGAAGAATTTGATGTGGAGCTGTGGACCCATGTTGGCAACATTATTGCATCTATGAGCAATATAGCAGAAGAAATCGGTCTGGCAGGCCACATCGAATAATTCACCCAATGCCTGCAAGACCAGACCCAACACGTGGAGGTTTTGTGGTATGTCGTTGACAGGTAAAGGAATGATGATCTGGATGCTGCCGCGCATTGAAGATGGCAGCCCTGAACGAATCGCAATCGAAGCCCAAAAGGCAGGATTCACCCATGTCCTCATCAAAGTAGCCGATGGTTTATGGGCCTATAATGTTGATCGTCAGAACAACCGTGATTACTTGCCACCGGTCATACAAGCCTTGCGCGCCCGCGGCATTCAGGTGTGGGGTTGGCATTATGTCTACGGACAGAATGTTCAGGGCGAATCTCGTATCGCCATCCAACGCGTCAAACAACTGCAACTGGATGGATATGTCATAAACGCTGAGATCGAATACAAAAGCCCCGGCATGCAC
>Ga0334889_1003955_pt1 | contig 13892 bp, 8 predicted proteins | sample GraSluR1_MG_2_FD_207222 | JGI IMG/M metagenome (GOLD analysis project Ga0334889, IMG submission 207222) | Sludge microbial communities from methane-producing bioreactor in Wageningen University, Netherlands - Granular Sludge_8_08-R1 | ecosystem: Engineered > Bioreactor > Anaerobic > Unclassified ... | reverse complement strand
GGCCTTCCCATCCAGACGGGCGGCCCCACCGAGCTAGAGGCCGCCAACACGCCCAATCTGGACGCTCTTGCCGCCCTATCCATGTGCGGCCTTCATCAGCCCGTGGGCACCGGGATCACGCCTGGCAGCGGCCCGGCCCATCTGGCGCTCTTTGGCTACGACCCGCTCACCTACCAGGTGCAGCGCGGCGTCCTCGAGGCCCTGGGTGTCGATTTCCCGCTCCAGCGCCAGGACGTAGCCGCGCGCGGCAACTTTTGCACTATGGACGACGAGGGCCGCCTCACCGACCGGCGCGCGGGGCGCATCCCCACCGAGCTCGGCGCCAAGCTGTGCGATCTCCTCAGCGAGATCGAGCTGCCCGGCGTCGAGCTCTTTGTCAAGCCGGTCAAGGACTATCGCTTCCTCTTTGTCCTCCGCGGCCCGGGCCTCTCGGATGCTATCTCCGAGACCGACCCGCAGATGACCGGCGTGCCGCCGCTCGACCCCAGCGCGTTGCAGCCCGAGGCTGCCAGGACGGCCGAGCTGGTCCGCCTCTTTTTGGAAAAGGCGCAGGATGTCCTCAAGGATCACCATCCCGCCAACTCGATGGTCTTGCGCGGGTTCGCACAGACGCCTGATTGGCCCACGTTCACCCAGGTCTATGGCATGCGCGCCGCCGCCATCGCCCTCTACCCCATGTACCGCGGCGTCGCCAAGCTGGTCGGCATGGAGGTGCTGGACGTCCACGGCGACCTGGAGGACGAATTTGCCCTGCTGGAGCAGGCTTGGGCCGACTATGATTTCTTCTTTGTCCACATCAAGCCCACCGACTCTGCCGGCGAGGACGGCGCCTTTGACCGCAAGGTCGGTATCATCGAGCAGGTGGATGCGCTGCTGCCCCGGCTGCTGGCGTTGGATCCCGACGTCGTGGTCGTAACCGGCGACCATTCCACGCCGGCCGCGCTCAAGGCACACAGCTGGCATCCCGTGCCGGCGATGCTCTATGCCAAGACCGGCCGCCGCGACAGCGTCACCAGGTTCGGCGAGACCGCCTGTCTATCGGGCGGGCTGGGGCCGCACCTGCCCGGCTGTGACCTGCTGCCTTTGGCGCTGGCCCACGCTCAACGCATGAAAAAGTTCGGCGCCTAGCTCCACCGAGCACGCGAGCATGGGCGTCACGCGGAGCCACTCTGTGACCGCCAACAGCTCCCTGCGTCCGCTTGATCGTCAAGACGGCTGGATCGCCACGCTGGTCGCCCTGGCCAGTGTGGCGATCTATGTACGCACCGCTGCGCCCGGCCTGCTGCCCGGCGATGGCGGCGAGTTCCAGGTGCTGGGCAACTTGGTGGGCCACGCCCATACCACCGGCTACTGGGTCTACACACTGCTGGCCCGCGTCTGGGCCTACCTGCCGCTGGGCAGCCCCGCCTACCGGATCACCCTGTTTTCGGCGGCCATGGGCGCCGCGGCTATGGCCTGCCTCTACCTGGCTGCGCGCCTCGCCACCGATAGTCGCTGGGCGGCGCTGGTCGCGGCAGCGGCGGTGGGCACATCCGCCTCCGTCTGGTCGCAGGCCACCATCGCCGAGGTCTACACCCCCGGGGCCGCGTTCGCGGCCGCGATCCTGGTGTTGCTGTTCCAGTGGGCAGCGCGGCCGCGCGCCCGCTACCTCGCGGCTGCGGGCGTGCTTGGCGGCTTGAGCCTGGGCGTACACGGCTCGGTGCTGCTGCTCGCGCCAGCAGCACTGGCTTTTGTGCTCTTCGGGCGCCCCCGCTGGCCGCGCGACCTGCCCGCCGCCCTGGGGGGAGCCATCGTGGGCTTGGTGCTCATGTTCGGCGCCTTTTGCCTCGTGGACGCCCTCGATGGCCCCTACAGCATCATCCAGGTTGCCTATATGCCCGCCCACAGCGTGTGGGGCTTGCCAGCAGAGACCCTGCAGCGCCCGCTAGGACGGTTCTGGTTCCTGCTGAGCGGGCGTCAGTGGCGCTCGGCCATGTTCGCCGATCCGTTCTGGCTGATGCCCCGCAACGGCCTGGTCTATCTACGCGCCCTCCAGCGAGACCTGGGGCTGATCGCGCTGCTCTTGGCGGTCCTCGGAGCCATCACGGTGAGTCTGAGGCGTTGGCGGGTAGCCCTGCTCATTGGCCTGGGCTATGCGGTGCACATGCTCTACACCCTCAACTACCAGATCGGCGACATCCACGTCTTTTACGTCAACGCGCACCTCTATCTGGGCATCGGTCTGGCGGTAGGTATCGGCGCGGCGATGCACTGGATAGAGAGCCAACGGTGGTGGCAACGCATCCTGACGCCCTGGTTCGCCCTTGCGATTCTGGTCAGCATCGGCCTCACGCGCTCTGCCCCGCCGACCTGGAGCCTGCTGCGCGCAGGCGAGGCCCATCGCGACCTGAGCGGCGCCCCCACGGCGCAAGAGACCGTCCGCTGGCACAGCGAGATCAGTGCCAGCGTCGTCGCCTTGGAACCCGACGCCCTGGTCCTACTTGGCTGGCGCGAGCTCTACCCATACATCTATGTGGCCGGCATCGAGCAGAGACGCGACGACCTGCAGTTCGTGGAGGCGATGCCTTATTCGGACCAGGATGGCATGGGCGAGAGCATGCGCGCTTACCTGGCCGATGCGGCCCGTCAGCGCACCATCTACGCCGATCAGCCTCTCCCGGCACTGGCCCCGCCCCTGTTCGAAACCTCTGAACAGCAAGTCGGGCCAACGCGATTCTACGTCTATCGCCTGGCCCCTTAGCCCCAGCCGAACCTGCCAGACGAAAAGCCCCCGACCCAGAGGATCGGGAGCTTGCCAGTCATGATCTCAGAAACAGGCTACTCAGGGCGCTCTCTGGCCAGCAGTCGCAGAGCCGCCAGATCGGCCCGCACTGGGCGGAACAGCACCTCGAAGCGGTACGTGCTCGCCGCCACCAGGTACTGCTCCAGGGTGCGCGGGCCACAGCTTCCCCCGCCCAGGCCGCACTGCCGTGCGTCCAAATGCCAGATGGTCTCCGGTCGGCGCGTCAGCTCGTTGGTGTGGAACGCGCGATACAGGTCGTCCGCCGTATAGTGGCCGACGCTGGTCTCCATCAGCGGGCTGCACGCCGCCAGGAGTCCCAGGCCCTCGGCATTGGTCACCGCCGCCCAACGTACCTCGGTCTTGTTGCCATTCTCCTGCGGCATGATGTAGGGCACGTGTTGATCATCCACCGAACCTTCATACAGCCCCACGGCCACGCCGGCATTGCGATCTATATAGTTCTCCTCGGGGCCGCGACCGAACCAGGCGAACCGCTCATAGCCCGCCGGCATGGTCAGCTCGATGCCCACTCTGGGCAGCGGCGGCAAGCCACCGTCACACACCACCGTGTGCTGCGTGCGCACGTGGCCCGAGCCATACACGGCGTACACCACCTCATGGGTGAACCCGCCGCTGGCCCCCTCGGCCTGCACCCGATGCACCGTGTGAACCTCGACCACCTGAGGCGCCACCCGCTCCCACCGGAACGACTCCAGGCTCCAGGCCACCCGGTTCAACCCCGCCTCCAGCCATCGCGCCAGCGACTTGCCGGGTAGCTCGGGAGAGAACTTGAAGCCGTCATTGTCCGTCGGAGCTCGCCACACGCTCAGCCTGAGGCCTTCGGCCAGCAGCGATGTGTCGTTCCAGCTCCACTCGGTCATCAAGCCGGTGGCCCCATCGAAGCGGATCCGACCCGCAGCCCCGTCAATGACCAGGCCGGCGCCCTGCTCCACAACCTCAACCTCGTCCATGGAGGCCCGCCGCAGTAGCCTGGGCTTGGCCACGCCAAAGGGCAGAGCGAACTGCTCCCAAGCCACCAGGTGGCCGGCTGCGGCCCAGGTGGTATCCGCGCCCAGTGTGAACTGGAGCATCAGGTGCGCCTCCTGGCCCGGCGCCATGGCGGGCTGCGCATAGGGCAACGTCAGCTCCGTGGCCTCCCCCGGCCGCGTGATCAGCGTCGGGAGCGGCCCCTCCTGCTGCACCTGGCCGTCCACCGTGAGCGCCCATCGCCCCACCAGGTGCTCCAGCGTGCAAAAGTCGTGCTTGTTGACGATCCGCACCCGGCCTGAAGCCAGATCTACGGCCTCCACGCCCACCGGCTGGAGCAGCTTTTTATACTCGACCATGGGCGGGTGCGGCCTCCGATCGGGAAAGATCAAGCCGTTGATGCAAAAGTTGCGATCGTTGATGGTGTCGCCGAAATCGCCGCCATAGCCCCAATACTCGCGCCCCTGGTCGTCGATCTTGACCAAGCCCTGGTCCACCCAGTCCCAGATGAATCCGCCCTGCAAGCCATGGTTCGACTCGATGGCCTCCCAATACTCGCGGAGGTTGCCGCAGCTATTGCCCATGGCGTGGGCGTACTCGCACATGATCAATGGTCGGTCGTGGTCCACCTGCCGCGCGAAATCGACGATGCGCTGCACCGGCGGATACATGGGGCACACAAAGTCGCTGGCCAGCGTGCCCGCCGTCCAACTCACGTGCATCGGTCCCTCATAGTGCACCAGACGGGACGGGTCGTATCCGCGGATCCAGCCGGCCATGGCGTCGTGGTTCGGTCCGTAGCCGCTCTCATTGCCCAGCGACCACACCACCACGCTGGGATGGTTCTTGTCGCGCTCCACCATGCGGATGGCACGGTCGACGAAAGCGTTGGTCCAGACCGGGTCATGGCAGAGCCGATCATAGACCGAGTGCGTCTCCACGTTGGCCTCGTCCCACACATAGATGCCGTACTCGTCGCAGAGATCGTACCACCGTTGGTCGTCGGGATAGTGGCAGGTGCGCACGGCATTGATGTTGTGCCGCTTCATCAGGAGGATATCCTGCAGCATGCCCTCCATGGTCAGCGTCTTGCCGCGACGATCGTCGTGCTCGTGGCGGTTGACGCCCTTGATCAGCACCGGCACACCGTTCACCAGCATCTGCCGGTCGCAGAGCTCCACCCGGCGAAAGCCCACCCGCCAGGCGCTGTGCTGCACGACGACGCCATCGGGATCCAGCAAGGTTACCACCGCCGTGTACAGGTAGGGGCGCTCGTGCGACCAAAGTTGCGGGCCTACTATCCGCTGCGAGAGCTCCACCCGAGGCAGGGTCTGCGGACTCCAGGCATAGGTCGCCCGGGCGTCACCGTCGGGCAGCGGATTGCCCGCTGCCGAATAGAGCTGCACCCGCACCAGGTAGCCAGTGGCCTGCTCCACCGCGCCGCCCAGCGTCACCGTTGCCTCCAGGGTGCCCGCGGTGAAGCAGTCGTCCAGCGTCGGGCGGAGGAACACATCCGCCAGATGCACCGGCGGCAGGGCATACAGGTAGACGCTGCGGTAGATGCCCGCCATGCGCCAATGGTCCTGGTCCTCGAGAAAGCTGCCGTCGCTCCAGCGGATCACCTCGGCCGCCAGCAGGTTCTCGCCCGCGTGCACCAGCTCGGTGATGTCAAACTCGGCCGGCAGGCGCGAGCCCTGGCTGTAGCCGACCAGCTCGCCGTTGATCCACAGGTAGAACGCCGACTCGACGCCCTCAAAGCACAGGATGATCCGCCGCCCCTGCCAATCATCCGGCACGTCAAACGTCGTGCGATAGAGGCCGGTCGGGTTGTCATCCTGAGGGACGTTTGGGGGCGTATTTGGAATGGGCATCTGGGCATTGGTATAGATGGGCTTGTCATAGCCCTGCATCATCCAGTTCGAGGGCACGTCGATCCGATCCCAATCCCCGGCATCATAGTCAGCATCGGCAAAGCCAGCGTCCACGGCGCCAGGATTCGGGGCCAAGCGGAACGCCCACCTCCCGTTCAGGGGCTGATACCATCGAGAGCCCTTCGGATCGCGGGCCATGGCGCTGGCCGCGTCGTCGTAGGGAATGCGCATGGTGTGCGCGGGGAGCTTGTGGATGCCAATGACACGGGGATTCTCCCAGTCATGGGCACGGAGGTCTTGGGTGGTATCTGGCATGGGGTTGCTCCTTTGCCTCGGCAACTTGAGGGAGATCCCGAGCCCCTTCAAGCGTGCCTCAACGGTAGGCTACACACGGCACAGATCATACCACGACGCGCCCATCCCTGACTAGCGCGGCGTGGTGAAGGGTTGACAGAGTCAGCGAGTGCAGACAACACAGCAGCTGCCCGCAGCAGAATCGCCAGCGTTCCCCAGCCGCTACCCCTTGAGCCCTGTCAACGAGATCCCCTCGATGAAAGTGCGCTGCGCGAAAAAGAACCCCGCGACGATGAGCATTATGGCGACGGTACTGATCGCCATCAGGTAGGGATAGGCCAGCGGGGAGATACCAACGCCCGCAAGCGTGCTCCGAAGCTGGTTGATCGCCAGTGCCAGCGGATACATGGCATCGCGGTTGATATATACCAGCGGCCCCAAGTAGTCGTTCCAAGCTCCCATGAACACAAGGAGCGCCACTACCACCAATGCAGGGCGTCCAGCGGGGGATGATACGGGCCAAGATCCCTGGCCAACTTGCGCCATCGATAGGCCGGACGAGACTCCCCTTAGGCACACAGTCAGTCTTTCCTGGCATCGTAAGGAAGGAGAGCACGAGTATTACTGTCTGCCAGGAATGCATCCTACCTCGCAAGCAGGCGCCGATCTCGAGATCATTGTTCGTGTACAGCTTCTATCAAAGCCATCAAGTTTTCTGGCGGCGTATCGGCGAGGACGGCGTGACTAGGCGCCAGAATATAGCCCCCGCCATCGCCTATCTCTACAATAAGACGTCGCACCTCCGCCTTGACCTGCTTGGGGGTGCCATGCGGCAGCAGGTCCTGGATGCCAACGCCACCATGGAAAGAAAGTCGATCGCCATACCTCCGCTTCATCTCATAGACATCCATGACCTCGGGCTGGAAAGGATTGTACACATCGAGCCCGATTTCGACTAGATCCTCAAAGACTGCGCTTATGTCGCCATCGGAGTGGATGTGGACGAACTTGCCAGCCCTCTTGATCCTGGCGAACATCCGGGCCATATGAGGCTTGATGAAACGACGCCAAAGCCGAGGTCCCATAATGAGCCCTTGAGTCTGCGACCCCCAGTCGTCACCAAAACTGAAGCCGTCGATGTCGTATCGCACTGTATGCTCGATGACGTCCATGTAGAACTCGGTAATGCCGGTGAGGAGGTCGTCGACAAACTCAGGATGCTCAATCATATCCGTGAGGAAATCCTCCATTCCCCGTAGAGCCCAGGCAACCTCGAAAAAATGACCCTCGCCGCCAATGATGTACAACTGCCTGCTTTGGAGAACTGATGCCGCATATCCAGCATAGCACTCTGCGTCTGGTGGCTGAGGGAATCGGAACCCAGATAGCGTCGGGGCACCCAAGACGCGATTCACCGGCCGCCCCCATTCGCCCTCTCCATACATACCGCGTGTATCCCATAGCACGCCCCACCCGTCCCGCCATATACCTGGTGAGACCTCCTCCTCCAGCCCGTGGAATAATCCATTAGCCGCCGGGAGTTTCGCCCCCCCGTTTGGTGACACTCGTCTAAGGTGATTCCCTACCCATTCGGAAAAGAACCGCGGATCAGCGATCCTTGGATCCCCAACATATGCTGCCAGCATAGCCAACGCTTGATGCGTAACCCCAATGCTCCATGGCACTTTGTCAGGTCGGCGATGACTAAGAGCCATCCGAACTCGCTCTCGCTTCGTCATGTTGTGTCCCTTCTCGCGACAAATACATATTATCTCTTAACTAACGCAATCTGCGCTCAAAGGAAACCGTAACAAAAATCCCGGTTCCATGATGAGCTTTGTACTGTCCAAACTTCTTTCTCCTTGGTCATCCTTTCAGTCCGGTCATTGAGATGCCCTCGATGAAGGTGCGCTGGGTGAAATAGAACCCGACGACGACGGGTACCGTCGCCACGGTGCTGACCGCCATAAGATAAGGATAGGCAAGCGGGGAGATGGCGATCCCCGTGAGGGCGCTACGAAGCTGGTTGATTCCCAGCGCCAGTGGATACATGGCGTCACGGTTGATATAGACCAAAGGGCCGAAATAATCATTCCAAGCCGCCATAAACTGAAACAACGCTACCACGATCAGGGCCGGCTGCGCCAGTGGGAACATGATTCGCGCCATAATCCCAATCTCGTTGGCGCCGTCGATACGGGCTGCGTCGGCTAACTCTTCGGGTATCGTCAAAAAGAACTGCCGCAGCATAAAGATGAAGTAGGGGCTCCCAAAGAACGCCGGTATCACCAAGGGACGGTAGCTATTCAGCCAGCCCAGGCCGCGAAACACAATGAACAGCGGCACCATGGTCACTTGGAACGGGATCATCATGGTGGTGAGGCAAACAAAGAACAGCGTATCGCGACCTGGCCAACGCAGCCGAGAAAAGCCATAGGCGACCACGGCCGATGAGACGGTACCTGCCAGGGCCACAGGGATCGCATAGCGAAAGACGGTATTCACGGCGTATCGGATAAAGTCGTGCTGTAGCCAAGCATCGGGGAAGTTGTTCCAGTGCGCCGGCCGAGGAATCCAGATCGGGGGCACGGTGTACACCTGCGAATCATCTTTCAGCGCCGAGCTAATCATCCAGTAGAAGGGAAGAAAAAAACTAATAGCCAACATAATCAATAATAGGTAGCGCAGCACGGTGCTGATACGACTGCGCATGCTACCAGGCTTTCCGACTGGCGTGCCACGGATTTCTCGCCCGGAAGCAGCGTCAGAGGTTGGTGCAGCTATTCCCATGGTACCCTCTCCTCTTGGTCAGATCGCTATTCCGTCCCGCCAGCATAGTAGACCCAGCGCGCGGAGCTCTTGAACAACGCAACGGTGAATACGACGATGGCGATAAACAGAATCCATGCCAGGGCGGAGGCTTTTCCCATCCTCATGTAATTGAACGCTTGGCGATAAAGGAAAAGCGCATAGAATTCTGTCGCCTGATTAGGGCCTCCTCCCGTTAGCAGCCAAGGCAATGTAAAGTTCTGAAACCCGCCGATGAACCCCATGATCAGGTTGAATAGGATCACGGGGGTACACATAGGGATAGTGATATGCCAAAACTTGTGCCAAGCGTTGGCCCCATCCACGGTGGCGGCCTCGTACAGCGAGCGGGGGATATCCTGAAGAGACGCCAGAAAGATCACCATGGCGTTCCCTTGGGCCCACATGTGGATCAGAATGAGCGACGGCTTGGCCAATCGGGGACTAGAAATGAAGGGGATCGTAGACAGCCCCAGCCCTCGTAGCGTGGCGTTGATGGCACCATACTGAACGTTGAGCAGAAACGACCACACCATGGCCGTGACGACAGCAGGAACGATGGCTGGGATAAAAAAGATCGCGCGAAACACCGATCGGCCCTTTATCTCGGTGTTCAGGAGGCTGGCCATCAGGAAGGCCGATATGACGCCCAGGGGAGCGCTCAGTAACACGTAATAGATCGTGTTGTACACGACAAGACCAAAAGTCGGATCTTTGGTAAATATCTCGACATAGTTACCAAATCCTAGGAAAATTGGAGAGCGAAGCAGATCATATCGGTGAAAACTATAGTAGAGGGACGATATCACAGGATATACGGTAAAACCAAGAAAACCGAGTAGCCATGGAGACACGAATGCGAGCCCCAGCGCCAGCCGCTTCCCTGTGCTCTTGCTGATACCGCGTCGCACCCTAGTCGCCATATCCATTGCGGTCATTGATGCCACCTTCTTCCGCAGGCGACAGAAACAAGTTGTCTGCCGTGTGCCAGAGCGGGTGGGTAGGCGCTCAAGCCCCACCCACCCGCTCTACGATCGTGAGATTCGCGGACTAGGCGAAGCCCGCCGCCTTGTACTCGCTCTCACAGCGCCGCTGGAACTCTTCCGCAGCCTGGGATCCCGTCATCTCATCGCGGTAGACTGCCTCGCGGAGCTCGGTATACTGGGTCTGCACATACGCGGTCATGGGACACCCTGCCGGCGTGTGCCAGTCTGTAGCTTCGTCCAGCGACCGGAAGAAAAACTCCAAGCCGTTGTAGGCTGTCGGATCGATCTTCTCCAGGGCTGGCCGGCTCGCTGGGAGAAATCCCAGCCCGGTGAAGATGACTTCACAAGCTGCTGCCGTGTTCACGAACTCGGCGATCTTGAACGCTTCCACCGGGTGCTGGGCATCACTGAAAAGCAGGATATAGTGCCCACCGTAGCCCTGAACCTTGGCGCCCTTCCGAGCGGACGGAACCGGGGCCCAGTTCACACGGACATGCTCGGCCACCTCAGGCTTCTCATTAGCGCGCAGACCAGGGAACCAGTTCCCGTCGATGATCATGGCCTGCACTTCAGTGTTAATCGACCCGCCCCACATTCCCTGCCCGTCCACCTGGCGCATCGCAGCCATGTTGTCCGGCCCGGCGATGCGGTAGAACTCGCCCATGACCTCAAAGGCCTCGGCCATCATGTCATTGGCCAGGTTAAACGACCCCGCGTCCTCGTCGAACCAGTCGAAACCCCAGGACATGGAAGCGAAGAATCCGTTCGCAAAGTCGATCGAGCCACCCATCGCATCATACGGGTCTAGCCCCACCCGGATAAGGTTTCCAGCGCTATCGAACTCGGTCAGCTTCTGATGCCATTCCAGGCACTCTTCCCAGGTGGTGGGGGGCTCGTCCGGGTCAAGCCCCGCTGCCTCCACTAACCTACCATTGTAGCACAGAGCATAACGGACGAAACCCTCAATTCCAGGAACTCCGTACTGGACACCTTCCCAGAAACCGTTCTCCCAGTTCCCCTCAAGAAATCCCTCTTTCCTGATGATAGAACTCAAGGAAACGAGATCGCCCACCGGCAATAGTACCCCACGGGCATAGTAGTCTAGATACGCGACGTTCGATGCTGCGTCTGGGGGCGTGCCGCCGGCCACAGCCGTCAATAGCACCTCGGCGCCAAAGGCGGTCTTCAGCTCAACCGTGTTGTTCCCCAGAAGCTCCTCAAACTCATCCAGAGCCTGCAAATCCTCCCAGACGCGCGCGAAATGTCCCCACCCAGCCCAGAACTCCAGCGTCACCCCCTCCGCCGGGGCCGGCTGCGCCTCCACCTGGGGCTCTGCCTCCTTTTCCGCCGCTGGCGCCGTCGTGGGCGTGGCCTGCGGCGCGCAAGACGCCAGCGCCACCCCACCCATGGCCAGCGCTCCCCAACGTAGGAAATCCCGTCGACTGATCTTCTCTCGCATCGCGCGTACCTCCTTGTTCGCGAACCCGCTCATCTCCTCCGGCCCATTCATAGCCCAAGATCGAGCCACACACGGCTCTTGACGTACGTGCGTCCTCCTCCCTAGCCATCTCGTCAGGCCACGCTATGCCGGGGCTTCCGCCGCATGCCGATGGGAACGCCCCACATCCATCTCCTGAGATCAGCATAGCACGCCCGATCGGGAGTCGAGGGCGCTACCTGGCCGTGACTAGGACAGAAAGCGGCCGACTTGTATAATCAAGTGCGCTCGGCAGCGTGGCCGGCTGGCGCCAAGGAGGTAAGCTTTGAGCACAAGCATCACCCACGAAGCGTTCCTCGAGCACCTGCGCGATGCGCTGGCGCACCTCTACCATGCCGATCATCTCCGCAACAGCCCTCTGGTCGAGCTCTTTGGCCTGGCGGGCCGATTCGACCGAGCGGTAGCCTTGCGACAGATCCTGCTCGACGGCATCGAGGCCTTGCGACCCGTGAACGGCCAGGAGGACACCCTCTCCCGCAACTGGCGCACCTACGAGTCGCTCTTTTGCTGCTATGTGCAGCAGCTCACCCAGCAAATCGTCGCCGATCAGCTCTGCATCAGCCCGCGGCAGCTTCGCCGTGAGCAAAAGGCCGCCGTCGAGCTGCTGGCGGATCGGCTCTGGCAGGAGCATATCGCCTCCACGGCATCGGCCACATGCGAGACTCTTGACGAGACGGCGCCCGATCTCTTGGAAGAGATGCCCTGGGCCCAGGAGACCCACCTGACGGGCAAAACGGATCTTGAGGAGCATCTGTCCGAAGCCATGGCCCTGACATCCAACCTGGCCGCCAAGCATGCCGTGTGCGTCTCGGCCCAGGTCCCGCCCACCCTTCCGCCGGTGGCCATGCACCCGGTCTTTCTCAAACAGGCGCTGCTCAGCCTGGTCGATGTGGGCATCCAGCAGGCCATCGGCGGCGCGCTCCGGATCGCCGCCCAGCTCGATGGAACAACCCTCGCTATCACTGTCACCGCCCAGCCCCCTCGTAGTCCGGGCGATCTATCGGCAGGGGCGCAACGCAACCTGCAGATCGCCCGACAGCTCGCGGTTACGGCCGGCGGCCACCTGGAGATCGTCCAGGCGCCCCCCAAGCCCCTCCAAGTCAGGCTGGAGCTGCCCGCCATCGAGAGCGTGCCCATCCTGGTGGTCGATGACAACGAGGATGCCCTGCAGCTCTATGCCCGCTACACGGCCAGCACCCGCTATCGCCTGGTCACCACTCCCAATCCCGACGAGATCCCGGCGCTGGTCCGTCGCCACGCGCCGCGGGCGATTCTGCTCGATATCATGATGCCCCAAGGCAATGGCTGGACCGTCCTTGGCGCCTTGAGGCAATCTCCGCTGACCCGCACCATCCCCATCATCGTCTGCACGATCTTGCCCCAAGAGGAGCTCGCGCTCTCGCTAGGCGCCCGCGCCTTTATGGCCAAGCCGGTGTCGCGTGAGCGTTTCCTGGCCGCCCTGGATGCGCTCGACGATCCTGCGGAGCCAGGACCTGCATGAGACCCTCGATGCAGCGCAACAGCTCCAGCGTCGTCAGCCCGTCGCCTTGCCGCACCTCCAGCATGGGGCAGACGCGCGCTTGCCCCTCGGGGTTGCGCGATGACACCACCACGACCGGAATGTCACGGATGGCGGCATCGTCGCTCTTGAGCCGCAAGAGCTCGAACCCATCCATATCGGGCATGAGCAGGTCGAGCAAGACCAGATCGGGGCGGCGCTGGCGCATGAGCTGGAGCCCCCGCTCCGCAGTGAGAGCCTGGCTTAGCTGAAAGCGCTGGCCGTCAGACGAGAGCATCCGAATGAACAGGCGCAGTACGTCCGGCTCGTCATCCACCAGCAGGATGCGGCGCACGGGCGCCGCGCTCTCCGCCTCCACCGCCTCGATGGCCCGCACCATATGCTCGCGGCTCACCGGCTTGAGCAAGTACTCGTGCACACGCAGGCGCCGCGCCGCTTCTTCGCGGCCCGGCAGCCAGCAAGAGAACAGGGGCGTGGCATAGGGCAGCGAGGCCAAAGGCCCCCGCAGCCAGGCGTGCAGCTCATCCGGCGGAGCATTCACCAACAAGGCGTTGGCCGGCGTCCGCGTCAGCTCCTGGTGGACCGCCTCCACCCGGCTCACGCCAATCACCTCCGCCGCCTGCGAGTAGCGCCGCACCATCCGCGCGAGGTGCTCCTCCTGCTCCAGGACGACATAGCGCGGCCCAGGCGGCACATCCGGCAGCCGAGCCGGATGGTCGCGCGGATCGTACTCCTGATAGGGACTGAACCACCGCCGGGCCGTGGCCCCCAGCCGCTCTTCAGCGGTCGAGAGAGGGGTGATCGGCAGCGCAAACGAAAAGGTAGACCCCCTGCTGACCTGGCTCTCCAGCCAGATGCGGCCGCCGTGCATCTCCACAAAGCGTTTGGAGATGCTCAGCCCCAGACCGGTGCCGCCCTTGTGGCCCCGTAGGAGGCTCTGAGCCTGGAAGAAAGGCTCGAACAGCTTCTTCTGCTCCTCCGGCGTAATGCCCGGCCCGGTGTCCTGAACGGAGACTACCACCTCGTCCTCGGAAGAACGCACACTGACCGCAACCCCGCCCTGCTCGGTAAAGCGACCCGCGTTGCCCAGCAGGTTGATGATCACCTGGCGGATGCGCGTGGCATCGACAAACAAGGGCAACTCCTC
>Ga0334889_1003949_pt1 | contig 13905 bp, 14 predicted proteins | sample GraSluR1_MG_2_FD_207222 | JGI IMG/M metagenome (GOLD analysis project Ga0334889, IMG submission 207222) | Sludge microbial communities from methane-producing bioreactor in Wageningen University, Netherlands - Granular Sludge_8_08-R1 | ecosystem: Engineered > Bioreactor > Anaerobic > Unclassified... | reverse complement strand
CTGGCTGACACCGTATTATTTGAAACCATCAACTTTGTGGAATGAAGAAAATACTTATCCTGATTGTGCTTTTACTTTTATTGCTTGGCGGAAAAGCTTTCGCACAGGAAAAAACGCGTGGCATCATTCCCGATTATATCAACCTGCAATTTGCCGGAAACATCGGAGCCTTGTCCGCCGGAGCCGGATATTACCTCAATCCTGCTAACAGCCTTGCTTTGGATGCCATCTATGGTTTTTCGCCTGCCTATCGAACCGGAAAAGCCATTCACAATATTGTTGTTCGTCTCAATTACAGGCCTTTTAATTTTGGCCTAAATGATGCCTTGAATCTTAAACCCTTTACAAGTTTTGCTGTGAGTCGCCAAATAGCTGACAACGATCGCACTTTTGTACGCTTGCCAAAACACTTTCCCGAAGGCTATTATGCTCCAAATGCTTTCAGGCTTCATTTTGATTTAGGCCTCAGTTTGCATAAAAAGTTTTCGCCCGAAAAACGCATTCGTGGAATGGAATTTTATTTGGCCACTACCACAAACGAGATGTATGTAACCTATTTTATCAACTCACGAGAGGTAGGCTTAGGTGATATTTTCAGCTTAGCCCTCGGAATCAAACTGATTTTATTTGAATAAAAAAAGCCGGACCAAGCCGACTTTTCAAATAAAAATTAAAACAAGCTATTTTTTCTGGCTTAACAGCTTGGCAGAGAGGTATTCTCTGTTCATGCGCGCAATATGCGATACAGAAATTTCTTTCGGACACTCTGCTTCACAGGCGTAGGTGTTGGTGCAGTTTCCAAAGCCCAGCTCGTCCATTTTTGCCACCATATTTTGAACACGTTCACGAGCTTCTATTTTTCCTTGGGGCAATACGGCAAGCTGCGATACTTTAGCAGCAACAAAAAGCATGGCACTGGCATTTTTGCAGGCAGCCACACAGGCACCGCAACCAATACAGGCCGCAGCATCCATTGCAGTATCAGCATCACGTTTTGGAATGGGGATGGCATTGGCATCGGGCACACCGCCAGTGTTGATCGAAACATATCCACCCGCCTGGATGATTTCGTCAAAAGCCGTACGATCCACCATCAAATCTTTGATAACCGGAAAAGGCTTGGCCCGCCAGGGTTCTATCACAATGGTTTCACCATCTTTGAACCGACGCATATGCATCTGACAAGTGGTGATGCCTTTGTCGGGCCCGTGAGGTCTTCCGTTGATGTAAAGGCTGCAGGCTCCGCAAATACCTTCTCGGCAATCGTGATCAAAGGCAACCGGATCTTCTCCTTTTCTAACGAGTTCTTCGTTTAAAACATCAAGCATCTCCAGAAAAGAAGCATCAGCAGAGATATTATGAACCTGGTATTCAACAAACTTACCTTTTTCACTGGCCGTAGCTTGTCTCCAGATCTTAAGTGTTAAATCCATTTTTTGCAGTTTTTGTGATGAATAATAGGCTTATTTATAGTTTCGTTGTTTCACTTCGATAAACTCAAACACAAGCGGTTCCTTGTTCAGTTTGGGTTCTTTGTCGTCACCTGTAAATTCCCAGGCTGATACATAAGTGAAATTTTCATCATCGCGCAAGGCTTCACCCTCTTCGGTTTGATGTTCTTCGCGGAAATGACCGCCACAGCTTTCTTCGCGTAGCAAGGCATCACGAGCCATCAGCTCGCCAAGCTCCATATAGTCAGCAAGTCGTAAAGCTTTCTCCAGTTCGGGATTCACCATCTCATTCTTGCCTGGCACACGTACGTTCTTCCAAAATTCTGCACGAAGCTCCTGAATCATTTGAATTGCTTCCTCCAGACCTTCTTTGTTTCTGCCCATCCCAACATGATCCCACATGATCAGGCCTAACCTCCGATGAAAGGTGTCAACGGTATCTGTGCCATTGATCGAAAGCAGTTTTTCAATTCGCTCTTTTGCTTCTTTTTCTGCCTGTTCAAATTCAGGGAGATTAGTATCAAAACGTGGCACCCGGATTTGATCGGCGAGATAATTCTGAATGGTATAAGGCAACACAAAATAACCATCCGAAAGACCCTGCATCAAAGCCGAGGCCCCCAAACGATTAGCACCATGATCAGAGAAATTTGCTTCACCGGCAGCAAACAAGCCCGGAATCGTCGTCTGCAACTCATAATCCACCCAGATGCCGCCCATAGTATAATGCACGGCAGGATAGATCATCATAGGAGTTTCATAAGGATTTTCATCCACAATCTTTTCATACATCTGGAAAAGGTTTCCATAACGTGCCTCTATCACATGTTTGCCCAGCCTTTTGATGGCATCTTCAAAATCAAGATACACAGCCAATCCGGTTGAACCAACACCATAACCCGCATCACAGCGTTCTTTGGCAGCCCGGGAGGCCACATCGCGAGGCACCAGATTTCCAAAAGCAGGATAACGCCGCTCAAGATAATAATCGCGGCGGTCTTCCGGGATTTCTGTTGGTTTGAGCTGTCCCTTTTGAATCTTTTCGGCATCATCTTTATGCTTAGGCACCCAGATGCGGCCATCGTTACGCAAACTTTCGCTCATCAAAGTGAGCTTGCTTTGGTAATCTCCATGCACCGGAATACAGGTAGGATGAATCTGCGTGAAAGAGGGATTGCCAAAGAAAGCCCCTTTCTTATATACTTTCCAGGCGGCACTTCCGTTGGAAGCCATCGCATTGGTCGAAAGGAAAAAGACATTGCTATAGCCGCCCGTAGCAATAACCACTGCATGAGCACTGTGACGTTCTATCTCGCCAGTGATCAGATTCCTGACGATAATACCACGGGCACGGCCTTCTATCACAACCAGTTCGAGCATTTCGCGACGCATAAACATTTTCACGCTTCCCTTTTTGATTTCCTTGCTCAACGCACTGTAGGCACCCAGCAAAAGCTGCTGTCCGGTTTGTCCGCGGGCATAAAAAGTACGTGAAACCTGCGCACCGCCAAAAGAACGATTATCTAACAAGCCTCCATATTCACGCGCAAAAGGCACTCCTTGTGCCACACACTGGTCGATAATATTGTTGCTCACCTCGGCCAGCCGATAAACATTGGCTTCGCGGGCACGATAGTCGCCACCTTTAATGGTATCATAAAACAAACGATAGATGCTGTCGCCATCGTTGGGATAGTTTTTGGCCGCATTGATTCCGCCCTGTGCGGCAATACTGTGCGCACGCCGCGGGCTGTCGTGAATGCCAAATACTTTTACATTGAAACCCATCTCGCCAAAGCTGGCTGCTGCCGATGCTCCGGCCAATCCGGTGCCAACCACAATAATATCAAGTCGGCGTTTGTTGGACGGATTCACAAGATTTTGATGAGCTTTATAATTTGTCCATTTCTCTGCTAAAGGACCCTGAGGTATTTTTGCGTCTAATTTTGCCATAGCTGTATCTGCTTAGAAGGAGAAGTAAATAACCAGAGGAATTGCAATAAATCCGAGCGTTACCAGAATGGAAAACACTGTGCCCAGACCTTTGATAAAAGGTGTGTAGCGCGAATGATTCAATCCGAGCGACTGAAAAGCCGATTGAAAGCCATGCTCCAGGTGAAAACCCAGCAACAGGATTGCAATTACATAAAAAATCACATAGCCCCCATCGCTGAAAAGCATAACCACCAACTGCCCCAGATTCTCATACGTGCCTGAATCGTAGGTGATGGAATCGATATGACCAAACTTTGCCTTTACAAAAAAATTAGCGAAGTGAATGATCAGAAAGATGAAAATTATGGCTCCGGTATGAATCATAAACTTCGAAAAGTATGACTGCTCCGAGGAGCCTTTCCGCTCATATCGAACCGGTCGCGCTACCCAGTTTTGGATTTGTAACACCACACCCAGAATGATGTGAAGGATAAACCCAAAAAACAGCACATACTGAAATGTCTGTATCAATGGGTTTGTGGCCATGAAATGAGCTGCCTGATTAAACAACTCAAGGCTTTTGTCGAAAAGGATCAACAAATTAATCAGTAAATGAACAACCAAAAAACTGGTCAGGAACAAGCCTGCCAGCGACATAATAATCTTTTTGGCGACAGATGAATACGTTACAGTTTTGCTCATAATGCTTTGTTTGGTTGAAAAACAAATGAACCATTCATTTTGGTCAAAAAGGTAAAAAAACTACCTTTGTGAAGTTGAGTTAACAAATGTAGGGATATATTTGCTTTTGTAAATATGAAAATTCCCGAAACTTTTTATTTAGACAGATTCTAATTTATCACTGATGCGTTATCCTCTAATTTCCAATACCTTTTTCAAACATAACAGAAAAAAGTTTTCCGGCCTTTTACCCAAGGATAGTCTGGCAGTGTTTGCTGCTGCCGCTAAAATGCCACGAAATGGCGATCAGTTTTTCCTTTACCGGCAACAATCCGACTTTTATTATCTCACCGGCATCGAAGCCGAAAATGCATTTATGATACTTTATCCTGACTGCCCTATACCAGAACTTCGCGAAGTGCTGTTTATCGAAGCCTACAATCCGGTAAAAGCCACCTGGGAAGGACATATGCTCAATCAACAAGAGGCTATATATATAAGTGGTGTAAAAACAATAAGAAAAGATGATCAATTCGAAGCCACTTTGCGCGAGCTGATGCACAGCGCACAGGCAGTATATCTGAATCAAAACGAATATCCAAAGTTTCATACAGCCATTGCAGATAATAACAAATTGATCGCTGAAAAAATCAAAGCAGCATATCCCCTGCACACTTATATGCGTGCTGCCCCGCTGCTCGAAGGCTTGCGTGTGGTAAAATCCGATACAGAAATTGAACTCATCCGCAAAGCTGCCGCTATCACCGGAAAAGCATTCCGAAGGGTTTTAAAATTTGTGAAACCCGAAAAGTATGAATTTGAAGTGCAGGCCGAGATTGATCATGAATTTACCATCAACAGAGCTACGGGCCATGCCTACGCTCCTATTATTGCTGGCGGCATCAACAGCTGTGTGTTGCACTATACCGAAAACGAGCACAAACTTGAGACAGGCGATTTGCTCTTGTTTGATTTTGGTGCTGAATATGCCAACTATGCGGCTGATATGAGCCGTACCATTCCTGTGAACGGGAAGTTTTCTGAACGCCAAAAAGCCTGTTACAACGCCGTTTTGCGTGTTCTAAAAAAAGCCATTAAACTGTATGTGCCAGGCAGTACTATTGATCAGATCAACAAAGCTACCTGGAAAATGATGGAAGAGGAAATGATCGGGCTGGGCCTGTTCACTGCAGAAGAAGTAGAAAATCAGCATCCAGAATCGCCCCTTTACCAGAAATACCTGATGCATGGCGTGGCACATCATATAGGGCTGGACGTGCATGATCCGGGGCTCAGGCATCAACCCCTAAAGGCGGGAATGATTATCACCTGCGAACCGGGCATTTACATCCGGGATGAAAAAATTGGCATCCGGCTCGAAAATGACATACTTGTCACCAATTCAGAACCCGTTGATCTGATGGCAGATATCCCTGTTGAAGCAGATGAAATAGAAGAACTTATGCAACATAATTATTAATCTAAAAATACCGAAATATGTTTCAGAAAGAAGTGTATGCCGAAAGGCGTTTCAAACTCAAACAAGAACTCAGCAAGGGCCTGGCAATTTTCATGGCCAATCAGGAAGCTGCATTTAACTATCCTGCCAACACTTATGCTTATCGCCAGGACAGCCATTTCTCCTATTTCTTTGGCCTCAATCACCCTGGTTTTGCCGGCGTGATAGACTTTGAAAATGGCAATGAGATCATCTTTGGCGATGATGTTGACATTGACGACATCATCTGGATGGGGCCCCAACCATCGATAAAAGAACAAGCTGCAAAAGTAGGTATCGGCGAAACCTATTCCTATTCAAAACTTGAGGATTACCTTGCAAAAGCAAGCAAAGCCGGCCGTACCATTCATTATCTGCCGCCTTATCGTGGTTCGATGATGATCACACTAGGTCAGCTACTTAATATCCCCGCCACAGAAGTAAAAGCCAAAGCCAGCCTCCCGCTGATCAAGGCAGTTGTAAAACACAAAGAAATAAAATCGGATATAGAAGTAGCCGAGATCGAAAAAGCCGTAGATATCGCCTGGCTGATGCACACCACAGCCATGAAAATGGCAAAGCCCGGCATGATCGAACAGGAAATTGCAGGTACCATCGAAGGCATTGCGCTGGCACATGGCGGCCCTGTTTCCTTTCCTGTAATCCTGAGTGTTGACGGACAAACCCTTCATAATCACCACCACCACAACGTCCTCAAAGAAGGCCGGATGCTGGTAGTGGATGCCGGAACAGAAACACAGACCTTGTATGCCAGCGACATCACGCGTACAACACCTGTGGGCGGAAAATTCAGCACACGTCAAAAAGAGATTTATGAGATTGTACTCAAAGCCAATCTGGATACCATCGCTGCCATCAAACCCGGAATCACCTACCGCGAAGTGCATTTTCTGGCTGCACGCATCATTACCGATGGGCTCAAAAATCTTGGGCTGATGAAAGGCAATACCGATGATGCTGTTGCTGCCGGCGCACACACCTTGTTTCTGCCACACGGCCTGGGTCATATGATGGGCATGGATGTGCACGATATGGAAGGTCTGGGAGAGAACAATGTAGGCTATGATGACGAAACAAAACGATCGAGCCAGTTTGGCACCGCTTATCTTCGTCTGGGCAAAAAACTAAAACCCGGCTTTGTTCTGACCGATGAGCCCGGCATCTATTTTATCCCTGCCCTGATCGATAAATTCAGAAGCGAAGGTCTCTTCAAAGACTTTGTGAATTACGATAAGGTGGATACATACAAAGATTTTGGCGGGATACGCATCGAGGATGATATCCTGGTAACAGAAAATGGCAATCGTGTGTTGGGTCGTCCCATCCCAAAAACCATTGCCGAAGTAGAAGCCACCTGTGCCGAAGCACGCGAATGGCTTAAAATTCCGGGAGTTTTCTAGCTGACCAAATATTTTTGATAACTGAGAAGCTGATTAGATTGACTACTAATTTAATCAGCTTTTCCATTTTTGTAAAAGCGACACCAGCTCAAAAATATCAGTACAGTTCAGTACAAACTTTATCCTAACTTTGTTCGCTATTCTTTGTAGTCTTTCATAAGCAAACAGAACATTCCAAAATGAAAACCATCAACTATAATCAAAAACAAATTGCCTACCACATAACAGGGGCCGGCCAATGCCTGATACTGGTTCACGGCTTCCCGATGGACAGCAGGGTTTGGAAAAATCTTACAGCACCACTTGCCGAACATTTTTGCGTGATAACCATAGATCTGCCCGGATTTGGCCAATCAGAAATGCTGGCCGACCGGCACGATATGAGCCTGATGGCCGGTGTGCTTGCTGCAATTCTTCAGGAAGAAAACATTACCCAGTGTGTTGTAGCAGGGCATTCAATGGGAGGCTATGTAGGCCTTGCTTTTGCAGCTGCATATCCTGAAATGTTGCGTGGCCTCGCACTGCTTCATTCGCACGCTGCTGCTGATGATGGAAACGCACGTGAGCAGCGAAACCAAAACATACTGAAGGTTTCTAAAGATAAGAAAACCTATCTCGAAGGCTTTGTTGATAGTCTGTTCGATCCGGATTTCCTGCAGCAAAACCCGCAATCAGCAGGCTTTATAAAAGACATCACGCAGAGCCAGGACGAAAAAGCAATTGTTGCTGCCTTAGCCGGAATGCGCGAACGCGAAAGCCATATCGATCTGCTCGCACAAATCAATGTACCGGTACTTTTTGTTTTGGGCAAAAGCGACAGCCGTATGCCGCTTGTGAAAATTATGGCGCAAGCCGTTCTTCCGGCACATGGAGAACTACTGATGCTAAAGGGTGTTGGGCATATGGGTTTTCTGGAAGCACCTCTAATCGTACAGCATACGCTTCAGTCATTTGCCGAACGCTGTCATTTGAAATGAAAGATCAAGCCTGACTATTACCTGAATATGAATCCCACTGGCGCAGATTTGCCTGCACTGAGCCTACTTGCAGCAGGCAGGCCTGTCGAAGTGTAATCGGTGTCAGTGCAATTAGTTTCAAATTTCATGATTTCTACTCATATATCAAAAATAATCAATTTTCGTAAATATCACACAAACATTTTATTCACAGTTATGTAGCTTTACAAAAGAATATATCGGATACGGATTGCACTTCGGCAAGCTCAGCCCAGGCAATTCCGCACCAGCCAGGGGTATTGTTTTGTCAGTTGGCCCCGCAAGTTTCATAAATGGATTTCCATCAATCCAAACTTTAATTTCATATCCATCAATATTCACTGTAGCTTCGTGAATATCAATTCTAACTTCGTCGGACAGGTTGTAAAAGAAATCACCTAATGTAGGCCATCACAAAAGCCCCGGTAACAGTGCCATTAGCAAACCTGCCTGTGTTGCCACTTCGGCAGGCAGGTTTTCCTCCGCCTAAAGCCTCTGCCGTGCCGCCAATAACAGCGGCTATGGCTGTTTTTTCTGTAAAAGTCATATTGCCTCCGTAACTTTGCATTGCGCTACCACCGAGCGAAGATATGCATCGACAATTAACTGATTTGTAGGTTCTTACACCGATGTCGTGGCGTATATTCATTCAACAAATATAACGCAAAACTGTTCAGCGCAGGCGAATCATGAGAGAAATACATGAGCGTAAATTCAATAGAAATTGTTTATTAATCTGAACCTTTCTTGTATATTTTAAACATAACTGTTGCCGTAAGAACAATAAATAATGATAATAAAATTAAGACTAAAATGAATGTCCATTTAGTGAGGTTTTCATTATCATTAGAATCTGGTTTTGCGATGGCTTTGCTTTCTATTTCACTATAAATTTTCATTTGTCTCAAATTCAAAATATCTAGTTGTGCTTCTAAAATAGATAATCTATCATTAAAGTAAACAGTTGTTCTTATTTCATCAATCTTTTTGCTATTTATTGGGGGTGGAGGTACTATATCAATAAGAGATTGATTTAATGACCTCGACCAACCACATTGTGAAACTGAAAACAAATCAGTCCCCATTTCATTGGTATAAATCAACCAATATTCATTGTCTTTAGGTAAAACTGAGCATTCATTAATTTCTACTTTCACATTGTCTAGATTAGATCCCTTAAAAAACTCTATTGGTTTTATGAAAAAGTACGAATCCGTTACCTTGAAAACATTCCCGATAAATACGTAATCAGAGTTTTCAAATTCAAACTCTTTGCTAATTGTTTTGCATTTACAGCAGAAAGCGTCCAATGCAAACAAAAAAAACAGTGTTGTTATTATGTATTTCATTTCCGTTTTTATTATTTAATCGTTATAGTATTGATCATACACTGACTGGTACTTATTAGGCATTCGTTGATAGCCAACTTCTTTATAGTAATAATTCCACATCCATTTTGCAGTTAGTTGTTTATAACGATCCGTAGCACTCGTCCAATATTGGCTGTCAATTTCAGCAAAGTAAGCTTTATGGTGTGTGCCAGCCCCATCTCCATATCCTGTTATTCCATGTCCATATACTTCATGAACTACCGTTAGCCTGATATTGCCAGGGGTTTCTTCATAATCGCCTATACTGAAAGTAACGTGGTACACTCCGTCTATTTCACCAAGATACATGGCGTTGGCATCTTGTTGTGAAAAACCTTCCTTTAGTGGGTCTTGAAAATAGATTCTAATGTTATCCTTGGTAATAATTGTGCCATCAGGAAGGCTCATACCATAAATTGCGTTTTCATACTTTTTGAGTTTTCGTACAAGCTCCATTTCTCCATGCAAATGATTAAACGCCATCACAAAAGCACCGGTAACCGCGCCATTGGCAAACCTGCCTGCGTTGCCACTTCGGCAGGCAGGCTTGCCCCCACCCAGTGCCTCTACCGTTCCGCCGATAACAGCGGCTATGGCTGTTTTTTCTGAAAAGGTCATATTGCCTCCGTAACTTTGTAAATAACTTCCACCCAATTTATTAATTATTCATCATTCATTTGATTCGTTATTATTTCCTTTTGCAATGTAGTGTTTTTGGCAATTAATGGAAAGAAAAAGTGATCAACATATTCAAGTTCGGGAATAGTAAAGCTTTTTCGTAAGGTATCTAAAAGCAAATCCAAACCTTGTTGGTCAATCCAGGTGCTGTCATGTGGCAGGCACTCGATGCTAAATGAAAAAGTGCTATCCCGCTTAGTTGCTCTAATGTGATAACAGGAACTCTGTGAACCCTGTGCCAAATCAAGATGTTGGTTATATCCTTTGTAAAAGCCTTTCAAAATCCGTGTGACTTTTTTAGCTTTCTCATCAAAACATCTGTTTGGTTCACTACCTTGAAAAATCATTAGGTTTCTGCTACTATTACATTTATAGGCAGGATAATCAAATAGCAATATTGCCTTTGAATTCATCAAATAATTAAAAAAACTATACTCTTCGAGAGGGACGGCATTATTGATCAAGTCATCAATGCTTTTTGGCTTCTTCGATAAGGTAGCACGTATGCTTGGTATTGTATCAGTGTACTGTGTAAAGGTTAACGTATTGTCTAATAAAGGATTATTTTTTATGAACTTAGTAGATTTTCCCATATCAAGCGCATAGCTGATAATAAATCTTTGAAAATGTTCTTGCGAATCAGGGAATTCAAAATACCAATGTAAATACATGTGATAAGCATTTTGAACAAAAAAAACATCAGTATTCTTAATCACTTTGTATTCCATGTATTTATAGGTGAGCACACCTCCAAATAACATGCAAATAATAACAGACAGAATTATTTTATTAAATCTTTTCATCTTAGTTCTTTCTTAAATCGTGAGCTTTAATAAAGTTAAAATACTTATCATAGGCTTCTCTACTATTAAAGTTAATCTGTAGAACTTGTCCGTCAATATCTTTTGTATAAAACCACAACCTGCCATTGGGGGACAAATCCAGACCCTCTGGCATATCTATCCTATTTGTCACAGAACCAGCCGAATTTGGAAAATAATCAATATCCACATTCAAAGTTTCCTTGCCGAGCCAGATTTCAACATTTTCTGCTGAATAAACATCACCATAATCAACTCCTTCAATAGCAAAACTTTCTTCCCAATATGGTGCTGAATCCATAGTTTGACCATCATAGTTTGCCCAACTTGCACGGTGTTTAAAAGTGGCCATTTTTATTTTCTCCTTAAGCACTTCAAGCTGCTCTTTCGTAAGAGGCGATCTGCCAGGCCTTGTTTGTGGCTCCATCAAATGATTATACGCCATCACAAAAGCCCCGGTAACCGCGCCATTGGCAAACTTTCCGCCACCTAAAGCTTCTGCCGTGCCGCCAATAACAGCGGCTATGGCTGTTTTTTCTGTAAAGGTCATATTGCCTCCATAACTTTGCATTGCGCTACCACCCAGCGAAGATACGAAACCTGAGAGAAATCCGTGCTCAAACTTTCCGCCTTGCGCTGCACGCATGGCACCGTTGAAGGTGCCATGGGACGTAGCCCGCACTATCTCTCGCCCCAGCTTGTCTACATTGCCAATAATACCGCCAATCACCTGCGACCCGCCTGCCTGTATGGTTGTAACAACAAAAGTTTGGGTGTAGTACTCAAAAATCTGCCCTATGTTTATTTTAAACTTCCTTTCTATTGCATAGTCGATGGTCATTACCGTAGCAAACAGGGCAAAGATTAATACAAGAGAATTACTTTCTGTTTAAGCCAACAATAATCGAATCAGACATTTCAAAGTCATCACAAACAACTCGATAACCATCAAAATATTTTGGAAACACTATTTTAAATTCATGCTCCCATTGATCAATTGTTTTAGATAATTTAATTGTGTCAAGATCATAAGAAACGAGCTCTACAGGATAAGAAAAGCGAAACTTTAGGACTTCATCCGGATACCTTGAATATAAGTTCTTTAGGTGAACTGTGTCCTTTCGAATTTCATTTGCTTTTATGAAAACTGCGCTATTGAAAAATAATTGCAAATTCATTTGATACATGGTTGATTTATCAACATCATTAATATTTCTAAACCTATCAAGCAAATAATAATAAAAATCACTAAACTCAACATACTCACTGTACAAAGGCAACAATGAATAAACATTCATTGAAGTATCAGTGAGGCCATAATACTTAGGAGGGTAATAAGAGTTCATGTATAAAAACATCTCATTGTAATCTCCCCACAAAGTGTCATGCGTTATTGCATTAACCGACAGACTTAGAACCTCATAATCATCAACCATCAAAAAACAAAGGTCTTCATTGCTATTATTCCTCAATGTTGATATTATTGAAATATCAGGGATCGTGCCCCTAATTTCAAAATTGAATGTTACTTTTTTAGAATTATTCTCCCTATGTTCCTCATTTGCTTTACATGACAAAATAACAAGTGCACATAAAACAATATAAATAGTATTGAATTTTCTTATATTACTTACCAATTCCATAAGTCTCTCGGTATTATGGTGGTCTAATACTCCTGGACAACAATTTATACAAAGATAGTTGTATTGTTGAAAAGAGGGGGGCTGGGGGAGACTCATAACTTTAATAAAATGTTGATAACTCATGCTACCCTCCTGTATGCCTTTATTGGCGGTATATTCCCAATGGATGAATGATCTCGTTTTTCGTTGTAATAGTTGATAAACTGTGCACAAACCTTATGAAGCTCATTTCCTGTCTCCGGATTTACAAGGTAAATGCCTTCGTATTTGAGGGTTCGAAAGAATCGTTCAATAAAAACATTGTCAATAGCCCTGCCTTTTCCATCCATTGATATTTTAACCGTTTCAAGGCTTTTTACATAGTTTATATACTCATCTGAGGTAAACTGGCTGCCTTGATCTGAGTTAATGATTTCGGGCTTGCCATACCTGGTAATAGTAGTTTTTAAGGTGTTTACAACCCAGGCGGCTTCCATGGTATTGGAAAGGCTCCAGCCAATAATTAGTCGACTGTAAATGTCCATAATGCCTAACAGATACATGTATCCTCTTTTCATTGGAACATAGGTTATGTCAAGTGCCCAAACCTGATTAGGCCTGTTGATATCTAGGTTACGTAAAAGATAAGGATATTTATATCTTGCAGGATCAATAACCGTTGTTCGCGGACGGCAGTAAACCGTTTTTAAGCGCATGATTTGCATCAGCGTGCGTACATGATGCCTGCCCACTTTATAACCCAATTTGCTGAGCTCGTTAGTCATTCGGCGAGAGCCTCTGGTTGGATCTTCAAGGTACAAGCGGTCAAGTTCTTTCATCAGGAGCAGATCCTTATCATTCTTCTCAGCAGGAGTATAATATAAGGTGCTGCGTGCTAGGTCTAACAACTTGCACTGATGACAAATGCTCAAAGCTCCTTGTTCTCTGTCTATCATTTCTTTACGCATTGTTAAAGGTATCATAGCAGCTTTTTTTTTAACCAGTTATTATCCACAGTCAGTTGACCAATTTGTTGTACAAGGTCCTCTTTCTCCTTTTTAAGCTGGCTTACTTGCACTTTTTCTTCACTTCCTGAGTCAAACACTTTTCCGGCATTTGCCAAAAAATCCTTCTTCCAGTGTGATACCTGATTAGGATGTATCTGGTATTGCTGGGCTATTTCTGAAATAGTCTTAATTTCTTTAATCGCTTCAAGGGCTACCTTGGCCTTGAAGTCCGAGCTTAATGTTCTTCTTGTTCTTTTCATCTTGACAGAAATTTAGTTATTAAAATTAATCATTTTTTCTGTCCAGTTTTTTTAGACCACCTCAGATGTTCCTGTTATATTTTCATCTAATATCACCGGTGATTTCAATGGAGACGGGTTAACAGATATTGCTGAAGGATTTAGAATCCCTAATTACGGTACTAGT
>Ga0334889_1003948_pt1 | contig 13912 bp, 10 predicted proteins | sample GraSluR1_MG_2_FD_207222 | JGI IMG/M metagenome (GOLD analysis project Ga0334889, IMG submission 207222) | Sludge microbial communities from methane-producing bioreactor in Wageningen University, Netherlands - Granular Sludge_8_08-R1 | ecosystem: Engineered > Bioreactor > Anaerobic > Unclassified... | reverse complement strand
CGTGGTCATCCGCTAACAAAATGTTTGTATTCGGCATGTGCTATTTATACCACTGATGGAGTGGTTATTCAGTTTATTGCGGGAAAATTATTAATGAGACAAGGCTGACCCGCGCAGTTGCGCGGATCAGCCTTGTGTGGTTTTCGATTTTGGAAAATTACTTATCGAAGCGCGAATATGCGAAACGCTCGATAAGCGGAGATTTCTGACCATAGGCAATGTATAGGGCCAGGTCTTGACCAATCATTGGGGCTTCAATGACACCATTACCGCCGCAGCCAATTGCCAGCATGTATCCTTCCACCGAAGTGTCACCCAGAACAGGTAAAAAGTCCGGCGGCTCTGCCCGATAGCCTAACCAGGAAGAGGCCACGCCCGAATCAACCAACCCCGGGACATGTTCCTCTAGCTCACCAAAGAGGAATTCGAGGAAATAATCATCCGTTCCACCAGTCGGTTTTAGCTTGTCGGGATCCCAAATTCCGGCGTGCATTGGATCGCTCAGGTCCATTGTCAGATGTGCTTTGCAGATGAAGATATTGTCACCCTCGCGGCGTGCATAAAACCGGGGGTACTTAAGCACCGGGAAGGTGTAGGAAAGTTTCTTGGCTGGGGGAACGAGGAAGAAAACTTCTGCCTTGGTATGCCAGATGGGGAGTTCCAGGCCAGCCATCCGTGACGTGTAGCGGGTCCATGCACCGGAAGCATCCACCACAATATCAAAGTCATAACTGCCTTTGTTGGTTTCCAGACCGGTAACCTTGTTATCCGTGATCTTGAGCGCTTCTACTTTGGTGAAGGTGAAAACCTGGCCGCCGTTTGCTTTCATTTTCTTGACGAAGGTGTTGGAAGCCATGGTGGCATCAAAGTATCCATCATCTGCCGTCCAACCGGCGCCAAGAACATTGTCCAGATTCAGATCAGGCAGGATTTCTTTAATGCGGGCCTTGTCCGTGATGTATTCCCCGGAATAGCCGACCCCTTGGGCGAGGGCGATCCCGGCTTTGGTGTAAGCTTCAACTTCGGGGTTTGTGCAAACCACCAGGGTGCCGGTTTTATCAAATCCAGCTGCCCCTTTTTCTTCGGCTTCCATGCGTTCATAGGTCTGGAAACCGAAGAGCCGCATTTGCCAAAATTCATGTGAAATCGAATCATCAAACAGGCAAACTGTGCCAGCTGATTTTGCCGTCGTACCCGAACCAATCTGGTCCTTTTCAAACAGGCTGACTTCGATATTGGGGTGCAGGCTTAAGTGATACCCCAGTGCGGTTCCCACAATGCCGCCTCCGATAATCCCAACACGCTTTTTATCCATAGTATGCACACTCCTTTTTTGTTGTTCTGTGAAATTCTTGTTTATTGTAAACAGACTAACATTCCTGCACTCCGGCAGGAATGCTGTGACAATGTTTTACATTTCATCCACGTATTTTTTTAAAACGGGCAGTACATCGTCCACATCCCCCACGATCCCAAAATCTGCTACCTGGAAGATGGGCGCTTCTGGATCGCTGTTGATGGCAATAATATTCTTTGCTGTCTGGATTCCGGCCAGATGCTGGACGGCGCCAGAAATGCCACATGCCACGTAAAGTTCAGGACTGATGGTTCGACCACTCAGCCCAACCTGGCGGACATAGGGCTGCCAGCCGTGATCCACAGGAGGACGTGATGAACCCATGACTGCCCCCAGTGCATTGGCAAGATCTTCAACCAGCGGGAATTTTTCCGGCTGTAGCCCTAACCCACTTGAAACAACGATGTTTGCTTCTTCAAGGCTGGCAGTGTTAGTTCCTTCTGAGGCGTATTTCTCAAACTTCATTCTGGATGCAAGAGCCTTGGCGGGAACGGTTACCGTAATAATTTCTCCCGTTCGTGAGGGGTCGGCATCTGGCAGGTTGATTGACTTGGGACGTACTGTCGCCATTTGTGGGCGCGTATCCGGGGTTTTGATGGTTGCCATGATGTTGCCGCCAATGGCAGGGCGGATTTGGAGCAGATTGCCGGTTTCAGGTTCAATTTGCAAATCGGTACAATCTGCGGTTAAACCAGAATGTGTCAAAATTGATAAATAGGGCATCACCGTGCGGCCAGTGGTTGTGGCTGCCGCCAGGATGATTTCAGGATGGTAAATCTCCACGAGATGCTGCATGGTGTGTACCTGTGGTTCAACCAGGAAATGAGCAAAAATTGGATTTTGTACCAGGTATACTTTATCCGCGCCGTATTGAATCAACTTGTTTAACTCGGTCTCGGGGATGTCGTCTGCCAGTACGACTGCACACAATGGGGTGTCGCGCTGGTCTGCAAGTTTACGTCCCCATGTCAGTAATTCAAAGGATACTTCTCGTAATTGATTGTTTTTTTGTTCTGAAAAGGTCCAAATTTCATCGGCCATGGGTCACTCTCTATCATTGTAATGAGGAATAAAATTGGTTAGATCACGGTCTTTAAGGAATTGTGCAAAAGCCGCCCCCGCTTTTTCAAGATCTTCAGGCTCTTTGATTTCTATCACCTGGCCTTTTCGGGCCAATTGAGGAGAATAAATCTTTACCACACGGGTAGGAGAACCTTTCAACCCAATCCATTTCTGATTGGCTTCAATGTCATCTGCGCCCCAGGTGGGGATATCCACTTTCCGGGCTTTCAGTTTGCTGCGGATAGTGCCGAGGCGGGGATTGCCAATCTCTTTCACAACCGTGAGCACCATGGGAAGCGGGGACCAGATCACTTCCCGCCCCCCTTCGGTGAATCTTTCGAGACGCAAGAAGTCCGTCCCGGCATCGATTACCTGGCTGACATAGGTCGCAAGCGGCAGATCAAGCCATGCGGCAATACCAGGACCAACCTGACCGGTTTCACCATCGGTGGCACGTTCTCCGCAAATTACAAGGTCAAAGGGAGATAATTTTTTAATAGCTTGCGCGAGTGCATGCGATGTTGCCCAGGTATCTGATCCGCCGAACCGGCGGTCACTCAGCAGGACGGCCTGATCGCATCCCATTGCCAGGGCGTCACGGAGGGCATTTTCTGCTTTTGGCGGGCCCATTGTGATGGCGGTTACTGTGCCGCCGTTCGCTTCGCGTAGTCGTAATGCCGCTTCAATTGCGAATAAATCCAGGGGATTGACAATCCCTTCTACGGCGGTTCGCAGCATTGTGCCCGTTTCCGGATCCATTTTGACATTGCTGGTCTCGGGCACTTGCTTAATTGGAACAATAATTTCCATAAGTAAATATCCTTTAAATGAGATTGTTTGGCATACGACCAAAAAATTCTAACGGGCTTAACAAAAAAAAGATAACGACATAAAGCAACTTGTCACCAAAAGGTTTGTGAAGTTGCTACATATCTAAGAATATTTTTGGACGCTCTTATCTGATACCTACTATAGATGAAAAACCGTAAGAAATACATAAAGATATTCATAAACAAAAGATAAAGAATGATATTTTATGGGATAGGCGGCTATTTGTAAAAATGTTCTGGAGTTTGATCGTTTGGAAATTCAGTTTCTTCGCCGCTCTCCAGGCAATTCCCTATAGGGGGATCACCTCAAGATAGCTTGGATAAAACAAAACAGCTTTGCGCGCTGTAAAAATCCTTTATTGTCTGTTTACAGGTTCTTTATGTGAACTTAATGTAGTGGCAATTATGATAGACATACTATTAATCACACTTTCAGTAAAGAAGAGTGCCTATGTAAGTTCCTTCAACGCCCGCACGCTGCCGGTCGAGGCCTCTAACTTTGCGGGCGAATACGCACTACTAGGTATCAGCAATTGGTTCACTGTTAATCATCCCGCCAATTTTGGTGGCCTTCTTCCTCCAGAAATACCTGGTGCGCGGCTTAACGCTGGGCGCCGTAAAGGGATAGTTCCTATCTGCACTTTTCTCATTTATTTTTATCGAAGCGAACACATTGATGGAATCTCAACACCCACGACCCAAAACAAGGGTAAATGAATCTTCAACTGACCAGTAAAAGACCTCAATCGTTATCAACGCACCAGCGCAACATATGATGAAGACATCCTGCTGGAAGAATTTCATCATTGCTGCTCCTTAAAACCAGGCGACCGATTGATCTTAGTGGCACCCGGCCAAAACAGTCACAACCGAGCACTGGACACCGCAGAAGTTGCAAGATATGACGGCGGATTGATTTTTGCTCTGGTTTCGAATGGTGAAAAAGAGACTTCTAAAGTAGCAAACACTGTTGTTCATTTGCCAGTGGTAGATCCTCTGCTGGCACCGATTTTGTACAGCATTCCACTTCATCTGCTGGCGTATCATCTATCTATGGAAAAATTCAATCTCGAGTGGGGCTTTATCCCCGCTTTTCCAGATTCAGGTAAATAAATGGGCGTATCTTTTGTGACCATTGGAAACTTTAGTATCAATAATGTGATGTCAACCGGGTAACAAAATTTCTTTTGGAAAATTCTGCAAGATCACCCGCTTTCCATTGACGCCATACGCAACGCCTATTGGACGATATACGGCTGTCACTTGGTGCCTAAAAGCTTTGAAACTCACCTGGCGCAGGAGATGCTTTTTGAGGTGGTTTCATTGTGGGCATGGTAAAAACCCACGCCCCAATGATCGCCGCAGCGTATGGCTCCATATCAGCTTTATTGGTCATCGAAAAAACAGCTCTTCGTATGGCACTGTACTTCAATCGCTACCAGGCAACCTCATGCCTGGCAGATAATAAATTATGATTTCAAGCGGGGCTTAATCAGCGTGCCTCAAAAAAATTAGGAGTTTCATGCACTGGCTTTCGTTAGGATTAATATCCATGGCTTTGTCCGCTTTAATAGGCACAACCGATAAAATTTTTTTAGAGCGCTATTATAAAAATCCTATCGCGTACCCTTTCTTTACCGCGTTTTTTTTGGGGATGTATTGTTTAATCATTTTGTTGGTCAGGATCGGTCTAAACCTGTTTTCGGCAATTACTTTTACAGATGTGCTAATGGCCATGCTGCCTGGTTTCCTGTTTTTTGGGTCGGCGATCATTTTTTCCAGGGCCATGCTTCAAGCAGATGCATCTACAGTGTCTGGTGCTTCACAAATCAGCCCCATTTTTTCTTTAGGTTGGGGGACAATTATTTTTGGAAATATTTTCTTACCTGTAAATTATGTTGGTATCTTTACGGTGGTGGCCTGCGCTGTGCTGCTAACCTGGGAAGGGCCGTCGAAAAAAGGTGGCAAGATACAACTTAACAAGGTCATTTGGCTGGTCATCGCGGCGACACTTTTTAGAAGCCTGTCGGAAGTATTTTTAAAAATTGCTGTTTCAGAATTGGCGTTTTGGGACGCGTTTGCCCTCAGCCGCCTGGGGATGCTTTTTCCGGTCTTATACATCTTCAGCCGTAAATCGCTGCGTGAACAAGTCCTCCTGCCCATCCAACGCTCGGGAATGAAAGTGTTTTGGATGACCGCATTAATTGAAGTGTTCGCATTGATCAACTTGATGGTGCTCGCGTTAGCCTTTGCCAGAGGGCCGCTGGCTTTGGTTTCGGCAAGTCAGGCCACTGCGCCCTTATTTGTTTTATTATTTTCTGCCATTTTCAATTATTTTTCTCCTGGCATTGTGCCGTTAAGAAACAAAGCCTTAAGCGTAACAGCCAAAGTTGCGCTCAGTCTTGGAATTATCGTAGGCGTTTACCTGTTATATATCGGGCATTGAGCCTGATTATTATTTTTACAATCAGGAAGTGTTGATTTTCTTGGAGATTAAAACAGAAGAGTTGGCCTGGTTATTCGTGGCGGCAGGGTGATCCATGAAATCGGAATTGCTAATTTAGATCTGGCGGTTCAGGCAGGAAAAGTTGTAACGATTGGATAATTTAATAACAGCATCTGATGAGATCGCGAAATCGAAACCTGCGGCATGATAACTGTACTGGAACAACTGGCAGACTCGCCCTCCCCCACCACGCTAGCGAAACGCTTCGACGAGAAAATGCAAATCGCCAAAGAAAAATATGGTCTGTAGGGAGAAGTGGTTCCGGCAATATAAATGACATCGGCGGACTATCTCAGGCAGAAGTCTGTGTATTTAAAGCCTTCATTTGCTTGTCAATATCCCATTTTGGGACACCTCAAGATAGCCTGATAAAACAAAACAGCTTAATGTGCTGTCAAAATCCTTTATTGTCTGTTTACAGGTTCTTTATGTGAACTTAATGCAGTGGCAATTATGATACGTAGACCATTAATCATGCTTTCATTGAAGAAGAGTGCCTATGTGGTAATATCCCCCTTGTTCATTACGGCATTACAGTTTTTTGAGTATCAAAGTTTGACAAGCATCCCAAAAATTTTTGTTTATGTGCTGGCAGGAACAACACGACGACGTTACATCAAGATATTCTCTAACAGGACAGGAATGGATTGCATATGAACCTGAAACAAAACCAAATGGAGGTAGGAAAGCTTAATAAACTTTTTTACCAGATGAAAAATTCGTTTTCCTGGTTTGGATCCAGGCGAAATCGCAAGGATTTGGCTGCAGGATTATTATTCCTGCTGCCATCCATTATCATTTTTGCGGTTTTTGTCTACTATGCCTTGGGCTTCAATATTTATTTAAGTTTTACTTCCTGGAATTTCCTTTCGCCGGTGAAAAAATTTATCGGTTTAACGAATTTTGAGAGATTATTTACGGATCCGAGATTCTGGAAAATCATGCTGAATACGACCTACTATGCGGTGGGAACGATTGTCAGTTCCTTAACGTTAGGGTTGATTTTTGCGCTTTTATTAAACCAAAAAATTCCGGGACGCGGTTTATTCCGCACGATAATTTTCTCTCCTTATGTGACCACAACGGCAGCTGTGGCTGTGCTATGGATTTGGATGTTTGATCCCAGTTATGGGTTGATCAATAGCGGCCTTTCATGGTTTGGGATCACTGGTCCGCGTTGGCTAACGGATGTGAATTGGGCCATGCCTGCCTTGCTGATCATGAACACCTGGCGTCAGAGTGGATATGCGATGGTGATCTTTTTGGGAGGCCTGACCAATATTTCCCGTGAATATTATGAGGCGGCGCAGCTTGATGGCGCAAACCGGTTTAAATCCTTTTTATATATAACCCTGCCGCTGCTTTCTCCTACCATTTTCTTTTTGATCGTAACTTCTTTGCTGGGTGCTTTCCAGGTTTTTGACCAGGTGGCGGTAATGACACAGGGTGGTCCGGTTGATGCGACAAAAGTAATCAATTATGCCATTTATACAGAAGCTTTTGTCAGCTTCCGGGCTGGATATTCTGCGGCGATTTCAACCGTGCTCTTCATTATTCTCTTAACGGTCACCATTATTCAAATGCGGCTTTCAAAACGTTGGGTACATTACCAATAGGCCCTTAAACCATTTTCGGAGAGAGTTACTATGTCTGTATTAAAAATACCTTCGCCTTTTACACAATCTGGTAAAGAGTCCATCTTTAAAATCGGTTCTGTAATCTTGTTGATCGGAATTTCAATCATTGTGATTATCCCCTTTGCCTGGATGATTTCCACCAGTCTGAAGCCGGATTTAACGGCGGTTTATTCATTTCCGCCGAAATGGATTCCGAATCCCCCCTCCTGGCGAAATTATGTTGATGCCTGGAATGCGGCTCCTTTTGACAAGTATCTGGTAAATAGTTTGATCGTTAGTATCAGCGGTATGGTTCTTCAAGTGACCAATGCTTGCTTGTGTGCCTATGCTTTTACGCGCGTAAAATTCCCTGGCCGAGATTTTATATTTTTATTGTTTTTAGCGGTATTGATGATCCCCAGGCAAGTTACGGTCATCCCGAATTATATTGTTATTACAGATCTGAAACTGCTCAATACCTACTGGGCCCTAATTCTTCCAAATGCGGCAACAGCCTTTGGAACATTCCTGATCCGACAGGCATTTTTATCAGTTCCAGATGATCTTGTCGACGCTGCAGTGCTTGACGGTGCGGGGCACCTTAGAATTCTGCGGCATGTGATGATCCCCCTTTCAACCCCAATGATCATCACGCTTGCTTTACTAACATTTAACTGGCGGTGGAATGATTATTTCTGGCCGTTGATTATGACGAGTTCGGATAGTATGCGCGTTCTGCCGCTGGGTCTGGTTGCAATGCGAGCAGGATCTGAAGGCGGTTCCCAATGGCATATCCTGATGGCAGCAACGGTCATTGTAATTTCTCCGATCATGATTTTGTTCGCATTTGCGCAACGCTATTTCGTGGAAGGTATATCCAGAACCGGACTGCACGCATAAGGAAGGAGGATGAACTTCAAAAATCTTGTAAGTTACCTATGTTTGAAGTGTCAAAAAGATATTTATTTAGTACTGAGTTAAAAAAAGGAGATTCTTAATGAAAACTGTTACCAAATTGTTTGCTGTTTTGATTGCTCTCAGCCTCATTTTAACCGCTTGCAGTAGCCCGGCTGCTCCTGCGGCAGAGGGCACCACCGAATCTGATAGTGCGGAAGTGGTTCAGGATGATACGGCATCTGCGCCTGAACAGCCGGCTGCCGCTGACAAGAAAGACCCGATTGAGTTAGAGTTCTGGACGATGCTTGGCGGAGATTTGGGCGAGCGCGTGAAGAATATGGTTAAGGAATATAATGACAGCCAGGATGAAATACGAATTGTAGAAGTAAATATGGGCGATTATGAGCCTCTCCTGGAAAAACAAATTGCTGCTGTCGTTGGCGGAAATTTTCCTCCTGTTACTTTGATCGACTACAAAACTGTACCTTTCTTCTCTCAAGCCGGCATTTTAGAGCCAATCGCGAATTTAGCGAGCGAAGAAGATATGAACGATTTCACGCCAGGTTTGCTGGGTGATCTTACTTATGACGGCGTGGTCTACGCGCTACCGTTTAATCGGAGTTACCAGGGTCTGTATTACAACAAAGATCTTTTCCGTCAGGCGGGGTTAGATCCGGAACGTCCTCCGCAGACCTGGGAAGAATACGCTGAATATGTTGAACAGCTGAATGCCCTGGGCGATGATATTTACGGAAGCTACACTTTCCGGCGTTCACATGAATTCCTCCTTTCGTTTGGTGAGCCAATTAGTGATGAAAACTGCGATATCACGGTGAACAGTGAAGCTGGCGTTGAAGCATTTCAGTATTTGCAAGACCTTCACTACACCCATAATTCCCTGGTGCCGGCTAATTTGTCAGGACCTTTTGATCAGGCTGCTATCGAGTTCATCCAGGGTAAGGTTGCCATGTATTCTGGTTCGATTGCCATTCAAAAACGTGTAGGAGATACGGTTGATTTCGATTGGGGCTTTGCGTTGTTGCCTGCCGGCCCTGCTGGTCAAGCCTGGTTGGGCGGTGGTGGGAATATTGCAATTTCCGCCAAGGCTACCCCGGAACAAAAAGAAGCTGCCTGGGACTTTGTTAATTGGTGGACCAGTGCGGAAAAGTCAGCGGAATGGCACATGAACACCGGCTATCTGCCCACCCGGTTGAGCGTTGCCGAGCTGCCCGAAGTTCAGGAATTTTATAAAGCAAATCCGTCCTGGGAAACATCGGTTGAAGGGGTTCAGTATATTTTCAAAACCCCCTGCGCGATGATCAATATTCCCCAGTACGTTTCCCTTGAGCGGCCTGCTGCTGATCGTGTTGTTTTGAATGAAGAAGAAGTGAAACCTGTTTTGGATCAGTTGCAGCGTGATTTGCAAGAATTAATCGATATTGCTCGTGAAGATGGTACACTGATCCTCCCTTAATCCCTTAGGGTAAACCTTATTTATTGAAAGGGGCAGAATATCCTTACAGGTATTCTGCCCCTGATGAATTTGAAAATAGTTTGGAGTACAAATGATAAATTCTTCCGACGATTTGTTTCTGTGTGTTCGAAAAGAGAACTGTTCCATCTTACTTGATGAGACGAAACACATTTCTGTAAGCCCTCGAATTCACTATATTGATTATTCTGTGGTTGTTCCACCAAATGCAAGTAAGGTGGGCCTTGTTTTATCTTTTCACAAAGAAAAGCTTGCCCAGCTATTTGTTTCGCTTCATGATCCTGATGGGTTTCGCGGTAACCGGATGAAGCCGGGCGGCAAGGGCGATATTGCCCTGGAGCTATGGGTTAGTCCTGATGAGGCCAGCGAAGGCGGCGTTCCAGGAGCAATACCAGCGGGGGAATGGCGGGCACAGATTGACATTGAACGACTGGGTGAAGACGTTGATTGCCGGTTGGTTATGTATGCTGAGTTTGATCCAGTTCAACCTGCGGTGCAATTGGATTATCCGCAGGTTGTGGTACGACCCGAGCCAGGATGGTATAAGGGCGAACTGCATTGCCATTCTACTGAGAGTGATGGTAAGTACCCGGTTGCCACTGTGGTTCAGGCGGCTGTGGATGCTGGCCTGGATTTTCTCAGCCTCACGGATCATTTTACCAACAGTCAATGGTGGAAGTTGGCAAAACTGAAACAGCAACGTCAGATTGCATTGATCAGATCACTGGAAATTACCAGCCATCAAGGTCATGCAAATTTACATGGTCTGAATGAATGGGTAGATGTATATGTGGATCGCCCTGATTGGAGCATGAATCAGGCGGCTGATGCGGTTCATGATCAGCAAGGATTATTTTGCATCAACCATCCCTTCAGTAGTGATCTTGCCTGGCGATCCTTCGACTTTCAATGGGAACGGGCAGATCTGATGGAAATTTATCACAATTTGGAAGGCGCCAATAATCATTTCCACCCCGGTTTATGGGATTTATTGTTGAATCAGGGACATCGAATTATTGGGGTGGGCGGCACAGACAGCCATGATCCTTTCACCGGGACCGATCGCCTTAATCAGGTGGTGACCTGGGTTTATGCAGATGAATTGAGTGAGGCGGGGATCATTGCGGGTTTGCGGTCTGGAAGAGTGTATATCAGCAGAGGGCCGGAACTCCGTTTTACTGCGAGGAATGCGAAAGGCCAAACTGTGCAGATGGGGGAAAGCATAAAGACGGAAGGGGAACCTGTAAGTCTTGATTTGCAAATAAAAAGCGAGGAACCGCTGCGCCTTTTCGTTTTCCGCGATGGCTTGTTGTTTGACACCGATCTGGTTGAGCCGGGAAGCGGCGAATGGACGAAATGGACGGTCGTGGATCACCACCCCGCAGAGACCGGCTATTACCGCGTAGAGCTTCATCAGGTTTACAAAAATCCGAAACACCCGGGGATTGAATGGCGCGATTATACAACAACGCGCCTGATCAGCAATCCGGTTTGGGTGAAATAGGATTGCCATTTCTCGCCTGTATTTCTATAAGAAAAGGATTGTCCTCGGGTTTGCTTTGTTCCTGAGTGAAAATTTGATGATCGTGAAAAGAAACCGCTGGATGATGAATGTCATCCAGCGGTTTCGAGTTTCCTTTCCTGGTGCGGCATGCTTCTACACATTTCAGTACTCCCGCCGAACAAGCTGCCACAATGGGGTGAGACTTAATCAAGTATAATCGTAACTGCCCCGGGTTGTTATTGGCGAGCGGAATAGCGGATGAGAATGCTCGACAGGGTGCCTTGCCCAAATCCTGCAGCTGCTTTTCTGGGCAGTTATGAGAAATAATCACATGAAACCGCTGTTAAGTGTTCGAAAATTGTCAAAGTCGTTTGGAACTTTGCCTGTCATCCGGCAGGTGAGTTTTGATGTGCAGCCGGGGGAAGTGGTTGGTCTGGCAGGTTCGATTGGATCGGGCAAGTCGGTGCTGGCGATGATGGTGGCTGGCATGTATCAGCCAGATGAGGGCAGCGTTATTTTTGACGGGCAAGAATTGATCTGGCCTTTTTCAGCCCAATCACATGACATTGGCATTATTTATCAGAAGCCCATTCTCAACGATCAATATGACGTGGTCAGCAATATCTTTTTGGGAAATGAAATTGGCTGGCCCACAAATGGCGGCTGGTTTAAGATCATCAATGAGTCAAAAATGGATAGCGAAGCCCGCCGCATTCTGGCTCAATTGGGGGTGAAACTTAAATCCACTCGCGAGAAAGTCTCCAACCTGTCCGGGATGCAGCGCCAGTTGATCTCGATTGCGCGGGTGCTGACTTATCAACTCAAACTGGTGATTGTCGATGAGCCAAATGTTTTATTGACTTACCCTTACCAGCAGCGATTGCTGGACTTGATCCAGACCTGGCGGGAAAACGGGGTGGGGGTTTTGTTTAGTTCCACTGATTTGGATGACCTGTTTGCGGTAACAGACCGGATTGTTGTGCTTAAACAGGGCCGCATTGCCGCTGACTTGCGCACGGATGAGACCACGCGTGAAGTGGTCAGCAGTATTTTGCTTGGGATCAATGAGTCCCTGTCCCCCAGCATCCATGCTGTGTGGGATTTTGACAGTTATGACAGGATTCGCGATTCCAGAGGAAAATTGCGTCAGTACCAGATGCTGTTGGGCAATGATTTGGCTTCGGAACCTACATTGAGCCGTCAATTGGCTGAGCAGATGGCCGAACAAGTGCAGGCGCTTGACCAGGCAAATGTTATTTTAATCGAAGGTCAGCGCCGCCTGTTAACGGAACGCGAGCAGGAACGCAAGCATGTGGCCCGGGAAATTCACGATCAGGTGATCCAGGATTTACTGAGCATCAATTATGAGCTGGAGGGAATGGAAACCGAGCAGGAAATTACACCGGCGCTGGCCAGTGATCTGGCCGTTGTGCGCGAGGGCATTCGGGAATTGGTGGTGAATTTGCGGCGGATTTGCGGGGACTTGCGGCCGCCAACCATTGACAGCCTCGGAGTGGGAGCCGCCTTGAAATCCTATACCCGCGATTGGTCTCAGCGAACCTCCATTCATGTGGATATGCAGTTGGATGAAAATCTGGGCCGTTTGCCCGAAGCAACGGAATTATCCGTATTTCGAATTGTTCAGGAAGGGTTGAACAATGTTTGGCGGCATGCAAAAGCTTCAAAAGTTCAAATTGTTTTGGAACATACCACGCCGCGCATGTTGATGATGTCTATTCAGGATAATGGCAGGGGGTTGGCCAGGGATTTTGATATCAATGGATTGTCTGAAAAAGGCCATTACGGGTTGATTGGAATCAGTGAACGGGTGGCTTTACTGGGGGGGCGGTTCCGCCTGCAGGATATCCCGTCTGGCGGCGCTCAGCTTGTGGTAGAAATTCCCCATCCACGGATTGATACCATCCAGGAGACCCTTCTCTAGCTTTTTTATAAAATAGGGGGAAATCCCCTTGTCTATATGGGGGAATTATGAGTAGACGGTTTCTGTGCTTTTTGTTAATATTATCATATCCATTATCTTTTAATGGTATTGAGTCTCCTTGAAAGCAATACACCTTTATTTATTCGTATCTTTGTGCAAAGAATTTCCCGATTAATGGTAAAGATCCTTTAGGCAGATTTATTTGTGTTGGGCGTATGGAAAACATTGGATTGTTGAACCGGAAAGCCATCTTCGCAAAATTTTGGATTAACTATTGAAAGGAGTTCGATAAGAAACAATATCCACAAAGCAAGCTTAAAGTAGTGAATAGCAAGCAAATTGTACATATTCTAAAAGGAGAACAGGACAATGAGTAAGAAGAGTTCGTTTTATACCTTGATCGCCATTTTGGTAATGGCAGTAATGGTCTTGTCGGCATGTAATCCGGCAGTCCCTGCAGCGCCTGTTGCTGAGGAAGACGAAGCGAAGCTGGCTGTTGGTATCGTGCTGCCCACCAAGGACGAGCCGCGCTGGATCCAGGACGAAACCCGCTTCAAAGATGCCCTGGATGTCGCAGGCTATGATGTCGAAATTCTTTTCAGCCAGGGTTCATCGGCCAAAGAGAAAGAGAATGTAGAAGCCTTGATCACCAAGGGTGTTCAGGTTCTCATCATTTGCCCGCAGGACGGTGATGCCGCGGCCGCCG
>Ga0334889_1003947_pt1 | contig 13912 bp, 16 predicted proteins | sample GraSluR1_MG_2_FD_207222 | JGI IMG/M metagenome (GOLD analysis project Ga0334889, IMG submission 207222) | Sludge microbial communities from methane-producing bioreactor in Wageningen University, Netherlands - Granular Sludge_8_08-R1 | ecosystem: Engineered > Bioreactor > Anaerobic > Unclassified... | reverse complement strand
TAGAAACAGCCCTGGCCATGATAGATGCAGGTGCCAGCAAAATAGGAACCTCAACAGGTGTGCAGATAATGGAGGACCTATTAAACAAAGCTGACTGATTGGATAAAAATGGTAATAGAAGTGTGTGATTTCAGTGACGATGGAAATAGAGATTGAAATAACCAAAAAAGGGAAACTAAAGGCGATCCTGGATGATCGGAACCCTGAAACTGCCAAGGCATTCTATAAAAACCTTCCTGTGGAAGGCCCAGCCCAGTTATGGTATGATGAGATCTACTTCCCAATACTCTTAGAACATGATTATGAAAATCCCTCACCAACCTCAGACAAGGGAGATATATCTTACTGGCCCCCAGGTAATGCCTTCTGCATATTTTTCGGAGACTCACAACCCGCCTCAGACGTGAATCATATAGGGAGGGCGGTTGATGGTTTGGAAATTATGGAACAGGTTGATGAGGGCGATTGGGTAGTAATCAAGAGGTTATGACCATTCCTAATAATAAAACAATATTATAAAAAACAATATTTATCCTTTTTTTTAAGTTCAATATAAAAAAAATCTATCATTTAGTTTTAATGATTATAATGGCCTGATACTCTTATAAAGAGTATCCCTTTCAGCAGGAATCCTCCCCAGATCACGGATAAGGTGCTGTAAATGTTCTGGAGGTGTGTAAACACCGTGCTGGGCTCCTGCAGATCTGGAGATGTTTTCTTCTCCCAGTGTGCCACCCATATCATTACAACCCGCAGTAAGGCATACTTGGGCGAATTTGAATCCCAGTTTAACCCATGAAACCTGAATATTTTTCAATAGGTCTCCAAACATTAACCTAGCCACAGCGTAAAGTTTCAAATCCTCGGTTCCAGTGGTTCCTGGTCGGGCAATACCCTCCTGATAGATGGGAGCATTTGGATGCATGAAAGTTAGAGGGACAAATTCAGTGAATCCACCAGTCTCTTTTTGTATGTTACGTAATATTTCCAGGTGCTCCACCCGATGTTCTTCAGTTTCCACATGGCCATACATCATGGTGCAGGTGGTGGGCACACCAGTCTGGTGGGCGGTTTTTATTACCTCAACCCACTCTGCTGTGTTGAGCTTTCCTGGACAGATAACCTTACGAACATCATCATTTAAGATTTCAGCAGCAGTTCCAGGCATGGAGCCTAGTCCTGCATCTTTTAACATCTTCAAAGTTTCCTTCAAAGTCAATTCAGACTGCGCTGCCCCATAGTAAATCTCCATGGGGGAGAAGGCATGTATATGAATGTCAGGAATTTCTTCCTTAACAGCTCTCAGTATCTTTTCATAAAAATAAGCATCAACATCCGGGTGTAGACCTCCCTGTATGCAGACTTCGATTGCACCATCATCCCAGGCTGTTTTTGCCCTTTGAACTATATCATCAACATCCAAGAAGTATGCACCTTCCTGTCCAGGGTCTTTGCGGAAGGCACAAAAACCACATGTTCCAGTACATATGTCGGTGTAGTTGATGTTCCAATTCTGAATATAGGTAACTTCATCACCAGCCAATTCCTGCCTTTGTAAATCCGCTGCCCTGATTAAAGCCTGATATTCATTCCCTGTAGTTTTAATAAGTTCTAGTGCTTCATCATAGGAAATAACTTCTTTTAATGACTTGTTTAGTATCTCTTCTATGGTGGGTTCGATGTCCAGAGTCTTATACATGGGAATTCCTATTGGACTATGTAACCTTTAAAGTTTTGGTAGGTTGATGATCACACTTGGCATGTGTGCATGGTAATTACCATGGCTCATCATGTCATGAAAACCGATATCTTTAAATATTATAGAGTCCTAGCTAAATTAGGAGGTGAAAATATGGCTGAATTACCAATTGCTCCAGTTGGAAGGATCATAAAAAATGCTGGTGCTCAAAGGATAAGCGATGATGCAAAGGAAGCTTTAGCTAAAGCTCTGGAAGAAAATGGCGAAGAGCTAGCCAAAAAAGCCGTAGAACTTGCAAAACACGCTGGAAGAAAGACCGTCAAAGCCGAAGACATCGAAATGGCCGTCAAATCAGCATAAATTATTTTATTTCTTCTTTTTCTTATTTTTTAGGATGATGTTCTCTTTTTACCCACCCATAATTAGGTGTGATCTCGTATAGACTCATTGTATATAATGATTCTAAATACCCTTTATACATCCCACTATTTTAATAAGATAAATGATATTTTGAGGGTGAATATTTGAACAAAAAGTCTGACCGTTTTTATATAACGAAATACTCTTTCTATTTCAGGAAATAATTAATATCGAAAAAATTATAAATTTATTATAATCAAATAAAGGTGGAGGTAGAATAATTATGAGCACTATGGATAATTTAAAAGAAGCATTTGCAGGTGAATCTCAGGCTAACCGTAAATATCTGGCTTTTGCTAGGAAAGCTGATGAGGAAGGATATAAACAGGTGGCTAAACTCTTCCGAGCCGCTGCTGAGGCTGAAACGGTCCACGCCCACAATCATTTAATGGTGATGGATGGAATAGGTAGCACTGCTGATAATTTAAAGACCGCTATTTCCGGGGAGGAAGATGAGTTCGAGGCCATGTATCCGGAGTTTATTAAGGAAGCGAAAAGTGAAGGCAATGAAAAAGCGGTTTGGACTTTTGATGTGGCCAATCAGGTGGAAGAAATCCACGCAGAACTATACACCCAAGCCCTGAAAGCCTTGGGAAACAATGCAGAAGTGGATTACTTTGTATGCGGTCACTGTGGAAACACTGTAGAAAATGAAGCACCGGATGTCTGCCCTATCTGCGGAGCTCCCAAATCGGAATTCATGAAAATAGACTAAAAAGATTAATTATTTTTCTTTTTTTTATTGGTTAAAATGAATTGAATTTTTACTTAGACTCACCATATTCCTCTTCAGGGAAGGTTATGCGGAAGCAAGTATCAGGACTTCTTTTTAATTCAAGTTCTCCACTGATCTGTTGGGTGAGGCTGGTGACCAGTTGCATACCCAGGCTTCCAGTATTGTATATATCCATATCTTCGGGGATTCCTATTCCAGTATCTCTGACCTGAAGAACGAAATCATTGTCAACCTTATGGAAATCAATTATTATTTCGCCTTCAGTATCGCCAGGGAAGCCGTGTTTCATACTGTTGGATAGTAATTCGTTAATTATGAGTCCAAGGGGTATGGAAGTGTTAATGTCCATCATGATTTCATCTACATTGACCTGTAGATCTACCCTTGCAGGATCTGGTACGTAAGTCTGGTATAGATCATTGGCCAGGGTGCGTATGTAATCTCCAAAATTAATCCTTTTAAGATCTGATGATCGGTAGAGGCGTTCGTGGATGATGGCCATGGAATGAGCTCTATTCTGGCTTTCTTTGAATATGCCCTTGGCTTCTTCATCTTTGATATAACGTGACTGAAGATTTAGTAGGCTGGAAATAACCATTAAATTGTTCTTAACTCGATGGTATATTTCTTTCATTAACATGTCCTTATCTTTAAGGGCCTGTTCCAGTTTAATCTGAGTTTCTTTAATTTCAGTTATATCCCTTGCTATTACCTGTACATTCTGAACTTTGTTTAGAGAACCGAAAAGTGGTTGTATGCTTATACTATACCAGAATTCATCCCCATGGAAATGTATTGGTAATTCTATTTCCAGACCTTCCCCTGTATTATAAACCTTTCTTATTAATTCCACTTGCTTATCACCACTGTCCGGGAAAAAATCTCTTAATGATCTGCCCAAAATTTCAGTGGGTTCCTTATTGAAACGTTTTGCTCCTACTTCATTAACCAAGAGGACAACACCATTATAATCCATTATTCCGATAAAGTCACTGGCTGATTCAATGATGGATCTGTATTTCTCCTCACTTTCACGTAAAGCATCTTCCATTCTTTTCTGTTGGGTTATATCACGACTATTACATACATATCCAATTATTTCTCCTTCTTTTCCTAGAAGGGGTGTTCCTAAAGTTTCTATCCATATATAACTTCCATCAGCATTTTTATAACGATACTGGGCGGATTTGGTGACACATGTACTAACAGCATTTTGCATCATTGATGATACATATTCAACATCATCAGGGTGTATGAAATCAAACATGGACTTTCCAATCATTTCCAGGGGTTCGTACCCTAAAACTGATTTAACTGATGGACTTACATAGATATAAGCACCTTCCACACTGGATTGAGAGATGATATCAGCCATGTTGGCAGTTAATAAACTCAGTTGTGCCTCACTTTTTGCTAATGCCTTTTCTGCCATCTTTTCATAAGTAATATCTCGGGCTATGGACGATGCTCCGATGATTTTTCCATCAACATCCTTTATTGGAGAAATAACTAATGAAACGTCAATTGTCGTTCCCTGTTTAGTGACACGTTTTGTTTCGTAGTGACCAATGACATCTCCCCTACGAATTGTCTCTAAAATCTGTCTTAATTCATCAGAACCTGGTAGGAACAGAATAGACACTGATTTACCTAAAATTTCATCGGATTTGTATCCATAAACTTTTTCAGCCCCCGCATTCCAGCTTATTATATTGCCTTCCAAGTCTTTACCTATTATAGCTTCTTCTGAATGTTCAACTATGGCTGAAAGTATGGCTTGTGTCTTTTCTGCCTCTTTACGATTAGTGATATCTCGTAAAATTGAGGTGATGAATTGTTCATCATTAACTTCCCACATGGTTAAAGACATTTCAAAGGGAAATTCAGTTCCATCCTTTCTGATGCCAGTAAATTCAAATGTTTTTTCAAGATGGCTATTCTTAGAACTTTCTATGAATTGGGCAAACATTTTATCATGTTTTTCACTGTATCGGGGAGGCATGATTTTTTTTAAGGATTGTCCCATGATTTCATCCTTTGAATATCCAAAAATATTCAGGAAGCTTTTATTTACAAACACTACTTCTCCAGTTATATCAGTAGTAATAATCCCCTCAATAGCTGATTCAACAACAGTACGAAACTTGTCTTCACTGATTTGGAGGAGTATCCTTGATTTTTCAATCCTTTCACTCAGAAAAACCGTTATAATACTTACAGAAACAAATACCATTACCCTGAAAAAGTCCTCAATCCATGGATCTGTTCTAATTGGATTTATCCAGTCAGATAAAAATAACATTCCTGCCAGGAAAAATGGAACCCATAAACCTTTCCTTTTCCACCATACTGCTGCAAGGACTATTGGAATATAAAAAAAATGAGTAACTATTATTCCTGTTTTTAAAACGAAATGAAAATAATAAAGAAGAACACATGCTAGGATTATTAATGTAAGAACCAGAAAAGTTTCATATTTTACTCTTGATTCATTCGATCCTAACTCCAAATCAACACCCCTATCATAAAGGTAAGATATCTTTTTATTTTTCTATTAAAAGAAGCATAAATATTTTTTTAAGGAATACTTTAGTGTTTCAAATGATATTAAAAGAAAAAGTCTACGGATCGACCATATTAAGTAATTCTTCAGGACATTCAATCTCCTCAAAGGGAAGTAGATACTTCATATCTTTCTCAAATACAACCAGAGCCATTGGAGTTAGCGAAGAATATTCCATTTGACGATGTTTGTACTGTAAAACTTTAACTAATGGATAAAAAATCCTTTCATCAATCTTAAATGGTTTCCCAACTTTTATTTCCTGGTTCAACATTTGTTATTTTGATATCACCCAAATATCTACCAAAGGTGAACATCAACTCCTAATTTCATTAATCAACTTTCTAACTGGTTTTTTTGTGAGGGCTCTTAAAGCTTCAACCACAATACCTCCCAGTTTCAACTTTAATTCACCCTCCAGATCCCCGTCCAGAATTGTTCTATTAAAATCTGGTGTTATAACTGCATCTATACGCGTTAGGGCATTTAGAGGGTAGGTAAATGACCAAATATAACCTGTAAAGAGAGCTGTGTCTGCTGGACTTTCCAGTCCCATAGTCACGTTGAGTGAAAGCTTTTCAAGGGTGAATGATCGATAAATAGTCAGTATTAACCGGTGGATATAGGGTAAAGACTCTAAAAACAGATTAAGTATTCTTAGTATATGATCCATGTCGAATTTATCTTTTTTATCCTTATCTTTCTCTTTCTTTTCTTTTTCCTTTTTTCTCTTTTCTTTATCCGCTTCCTCTTCCCCGGGTATTTCCCTGGAAAAAATCCGAATACCTAACCAAATCAAGCTGAATTTTCCTTTAATCTTAGAACCACGCTTTTTAATATGCAGAGATAACTTTAGGGGAATTAAAAGAAAAGACAATAAAATAAGCACCAGAATAATTATAATGATGCCTATTATAGCACATATCAAATCTAACCCGCTCTCAGGTTAATTTATTTAAAAAGTTATTGAGTTACTTTTTTTTATTCAGCTGCTGGTTCTTCAGAGGTTTGGTCGGTTTTTTTACCTTTTTTACCTTTTCCCATTTTTCCAGCCTCGGACATAACGTCAACAATAGCTGAACCAGCTTCCCCTATAGCTCTTGAAAGGGGGTCTGCTGATTTTAAGGACATTACTTTAACCCCTTCAGGTCCAGTCTGGCCTTTAAAAACCACTACTATTGCCACTGGCTCAATACCTGCGCCTCCACCAGCACCTGCACCAGAACCTCCCTGGGCATCGGGTCCTTTTCCTTCACCCATACCTGCTCCAAATGCCATTCCCATTCTGGTGACTGGTATCATGACTTTATCTTCACTTTCTATGACTTCACCAATCACATTTTCTATGTTTAGGACTTTCCGAATTTCTTCTACAGTGGTTTTTATGGGATCATTTATATCCATTACACTTCACCCCTACATTTTTTAAGTACCATTTATATGATCAATTATGCATATACATTTTTCCAAAGTAATAAAGTATTTAAATGGAATTTTCGGATTTTTGCCCCTTCATCCCAAATAGAAAAGGTTTATATAGGAACAGAACTATAATCTGAGAATGCGGGCCCGTGGTCTAGGGGTATGATACCTCCCTGACACGGAGGTGATCACGAGTTCGAATCTCGTCGGGCCCATTTGCCGTGGTAGTTCAGTTGGGAGAACGCCAGACTGAAGATCTGGATGTCGCTGGTTCAAGTCCGGCCCACGGCACTCATCAAAACTATTATTTTTGTATTCATGAAGAGTTAAAAAAAGATTTAAAATAAATTAAACAATTATCCTAATAATCACTAACAGAACAGGTCGTAATCGTTTTTATCTTATCATTTTATAAAAATAGGCCCAATATCATTATGGAAACTGCGATAAATGTTATGCCTGCAAATAACCTTGGTTTTAAGGGGCTGTTTTTTTCGTTGGTGATGATTTCTTTGGAAGGTCTTAATATTTGACCACAGCTACTGCAGAATGGAGTGGTAATGATGTTGAGATTCCCGCAAGATTCACAGACGATCTTAGGGGATTGAAGCTGACCATCTTCCCCGTATTCTAAAAGATAAAACTTACCGCCGCATTCACATGATTCAAAGTCACTGAGTGATTCTCCTTCCTTCAGATGGTAGTAGCCACCACAATTCTCACAAATCAAGAAGTTCATATTATCAAGATTTTTCTCTCTATATGAAGCTATATATGCTTTGCTATTGGATAAAAAAGAGTGTTTTTTATAAATGAGAAGTTTGATCTGACAAAAATTTAATTAAGCAAAAAATCAGCTTTAAAAGGACATTAATCTGTGTTGATAATGAAAATCGTTGCTGAAAATAAAAATGATAAATCTTAATAATAATGGTCAAAGCTGAGAATATTAATCAAACCATCATTTTATAGGTTACAATATTTTTCCTTTAAGATAAGTACTCTTAGAATGAGTAATTTCTGCCTGGAAAAAACCACCCAAAGGAGCTTCATCCACAATCACTGTTTTATAAGAGTCTGTACGACCTATGTACCCACCTTTACTCCCTTTATTCGTTATAAGAATTCTTTGAGTGGTTCCTACCAGTTCTCTGTTATTGGACGAAGTTATCTGGATTTTAAGATCATTTAAACGTTGCGAACGGTTTTTCATCACTTTATGATCGATCTCATACATCTTTGATGAAGGAGTGCCAGGACGATGATGGTATTTGGAAATATGTAGAAAATCAGGACGAATTGTACTGATTACATCAAGAGTGTCCTGAAAAGCTGCTTCATCCTCGGTAGGGTATCCCACAATAATATCTGTAGAAAGGGAAAGATGAGGTATTTCTGATTTGAAATTATTCACAATTTTAAGATATTTCTCAACAGAGTGCCCTCGGTTCATATCTGATAAGATCTGGTTATTTCCACTCTGCAAGGGTAGATGTAAAAATTTATATACCTTTTCATTTTTAAAGGAGTTAATTATAGATTCAAGGTCGTCTTCAGCGTTCTTAGGGTGCATCATTCCAACTCTTACCTTGAAATTACCAGGTATACTGGTTACATGATTTATAAGGTCGGATAATTTTTCTCCAGAGTCTTTTCCATAGGCTGCGGTGTCTTGGGCAGTGAGCTGGATCTCCTTACAGGAGTCTGCCACTGCCTGTTCTGCTTCCCTTTTCAAAATAGTTGTAGGGTAACTTTGCAGGTTTCCCCGTGCAAATCTGGTACAACAGTAACTGCATTTTCCAAGACATCCCTCACAGATTTGTAGAATGTGTATATATGGATTAAAACGCTTTCGGGGAAGGCATGTTTTTATTGCTTTGTCCTGACCGGTTTTTCTTTTAATATCATCCTTCATAATTGACGTGGCTACTTCTGGGGCGAACTTGATTCTACGGGAACCAATCCATCCAGCATAAGGAGCTAATCTTTCCAACTTAGTGGGATCGATGTCCACCATACAACCCGCAATAAGAAGCTTTTTTTGGGGATATTGATCCTGAACTTTTAGGATATGGTTGGTAATCTTCTGTTCAGTTGGCTGTTTCACGTAACAAGTATTAAGAATAATAAGATCTGCCTCTTCCATGGATATAACACATTCTGCCCCTTTTTCTTCAAGTAAACCGACCATTATTTGCGAATCGGCTTGATTAAATGTGCAACCAAAAGTTTCAATATAAAATTTCATATTAATCAGGATTTGCTATTTTCATTTTTAATTTATTAATATGCCTGTTATTTAACATAAATGCGTAAAATTCGTTTATAAATCATTTAAAAATATCGAAGATAAATTATAAGGTTCATCTTTAATCTTCAGGCCAGCCATGTTCTCCGATCATGGGGACGAAGGCAACTCCCCCTAAATCTTCAGACTTAAATTCATCATCGGATATTCGCTGAACAGATACCAGTTCCTGAAAATAGTTAGCAGAACCAAGGGGTATGATCAATTTTCCACCGATTCTTAGCTGTTTTTTAAGGGGTTCGGGGATTTTAGGTGAGCTGGCTGTTCCGTATATCCTGTCGAATGGTGCTTTTTCAGGGTAGCCCAGTGTTCCGTCACCACTTATAACAGTTATTTTATGGTTGTATCCGGTTTTTTCCAGATTCTCCCTGGCCTTCTCTGCCAGGGAAGGTATTCTTTCCACAGTGTAAACATGGCCAGAACCACCAATAATCTCTGATACTACAGCAGCATTGTAGCCGAGGCCTGTTCCAATCTCAAGTATTTTCATTCCTTCATCAAGATCTAATTGTTCGGCGATGATGGCCACCATATGTGGTGCAGATATGGTCTGCCCCCTACCAATTGGCAGGGGACGATCTAGGTAGGCGTAGCGCCTGATTTCGGGAGGCATGAACTCCTCCCTGGGCACATGGAGCATGGCTTTTTTAACTTTGCCGGTTTTTATGTAACCTTGGTTTAAGAGTTTTTCTACCAGTTCTTCTCGTTTATCCTTCATCAAACCACTGAATCAAATAGGATTAAATGAATTTAAATTCAACATAACCCCTAATTAGTCAATATCTTCGTTTTCAACTATTTTAGAGGTTAAATCATATTGGAATTTATCTTTATGACTTGCTGGGCGACCGTAAACTCTTTTAATCTGTTCTGCCAGTGCACTTCCCTTTCTTATCTTGGAAGTTATGGTTTTCATGGATTTAATTCGAAATACTGCTCTTCCCATTTTCACCACATCACCTACAGTGAATTGAAAATCTCTTTCCACTTCAACTTTTTTTGATAGGACTCTACCACTATAATCAATAGATACTCCTACTCTGGCCGGTCCTGCCAGTGATGTTGCCCAGATGGTTTCCAGTTCCGAAACCTGACTTTTGGAAACTCTGCCTCCCCGATTGTTTTCCAGCGAAGTGATTTCTACTTCATCTCCATCCACTAGCAGTACTTCTCCTACCTGTAGAATTTCATCAGGATAGAGTTTAATCTGTTTTTTCTCGGATTGGGAGAATTGGCTAATGATAATTCTGCAATCAACCATCTTCGGGATTTTTATAGTTTCCCTGAAGGTGTTTCCACATTCATTACATTTTATGAGAATTTCTTTGGTGTTTTTACCCTTAGTTTTAAGTATTTCATGAGATTCAGAGTTACATACTGGACATTTCATTGTTTTTTCCTCACATAAAACAAAAATAAGAATCCATAATTCTTCTGGATTTATGTTATTTCCGCATCTATAATTTTTGCATCGATTAAATGGAAATCCAAAATTATTCAACTGATAAATATAATAACATGTTTTGTATTTGTAATTTTAAAAAGTTAATTGAAAAAATTTAATGGGTTAATATGCAAAGACCATATTTAGTTTATTAAAAGTTTCATACGGGTCTTATGTTAAGACTGATTTTCCTATTTCTTTTCTTTTAGATAATGTTTAACCAGACCTCCATCATGGAGTATTCCCCTCATGAAGTCATGGAATGGTTTTATATTAACACTAATACCAGTGTTGAGATTTTTTATCACACCATCTTTAAGGTTTATCAGGAGTTCATCTCCTTTATCAGTTGGGATATCGGCCACTATAACTGGTAAACCAATATTTATAGCATTACGGTAGAATATTCGTGCGAATGACTTGGCCACAATTGCATCTATACCCGCATGTTTTAAAGCCACTGGAGCCTGTTCTCGTGAAGATCCGCAGCCAAAATTCCAACCAGCAACTATTATATCACCCTTACTCACATTTTTTGCAAATTCGGGATCTTCTCCTTCCATTACATGGCTGGCAAGCTCATCTAAACTGAATGTTCTCAGATAACGTCCCGGAATGATGACATCAGTATCTATACTGTCCCGGAATTTCCAAACTTTACCCTTTATTTCGTCTGTCATATTAATCATGAACTGGTTAATTTAATGCATATTATCTAATTACGGCACCAGAATTTTGAGCCGAAGTTTCAATTATATGACCACCAACCCCTTGCAGGGCATCATGAGCAGCACTTACTATATCCTTAGAACTGTCAGTGATTGCGTAGATGGTGGGTCCAAATGAACTCATACCCACACCCGGAGCACCAGCTTCTCGTAGAAAATTCATTATTTCCCCTATCACTGGTTTTTGCAACTGATTTTCTATTTTTTTAAAGCCCATTTTTTGAATGCTGTTAACACTTTCCCCGAAGGCATCCAGATCTCTTTCCAAAACTGCAGGCATCATTTTCATTAGAATAAGATGGGAAAGTTGCTGTACTTCTCCCAAAGCTATTGGACAGTATTCCTGGAAAATATTAACCTCGTTAGTTCCTGAAACATTCTTTTTAACATCAGGAATAACAAGAATCACCTTCCATTCTGCTGGAAAATCATATCTGGCAAGAATCGGTGCAGGTGATGCTTTGGAAACAGATGACGGTACAAATTCGGGTTTTTCATCAAGATGATGGCCTCCATCAATAATGAAACCACCATTATCAAAGGATGCTACACCTATGCCTGAAGTACCACCACGACCTACAATACTGGCAATATCTGGTGCATCGATTTCATGTTCTACAGAATCGGAAATCAGTTTACCCACAGCCAGAGATAGTTGGGTTCCGGAACCTAAACCAGAATGGGATGGGAAATTTTCATGGACAATGAAATTTAATCCTTTATCAATCCCCAAGTGTTCCATCATTTTAATGGCTGAAGTTGATATTTTATCCTCATAATCCCCAATACTATCCTTAGAAAGATTTTTAGGATTATTGAATTCTACCTGAACTCCAGTACCTTTCTCTTTCATTTCCAGAACTAAAGAAGGTTTATTGAGGGTGAGTCCTACTCCGCCATCTATACGACCTAATGATCCGTTAAGGTCAAGCAAGGAGATATGGAGACGTGAAGGAGTTTCAATTATCAATTCCACAACCAGTTATGATTTTTTCTTCATGGGTTTGGAGAATTTTTTCTCCACCTGTTCCCGGTACAGAGTATTCATGGAACAGAAAGGTATTATACGCCCGTCAGGTACAGCATAATGAATTAAACATTTCTTAACCCTGTCCCGGTCAAAGTTCCAGGGATCCATGAAGTGCATACAAGAAATGAGTAATGTTTTGTGGTGGAAATCTCCCAGAGCACTGTAAGATCTTTCTTTAAAAACATTGGTTAATATTTCTGTTAAGTCAAGGGAATCAGGCTTATTATTCCGGTCAATGGTTTTAGGAAGTTCCAGGGTAGCCCGACTTATAACTTTGGCCTTACCCACCAGTCCTCCATCCCTAATATCATCACTGCTGCGGGAAAGAAGGTCGAAGAAACGATCCACATCCAAAAACTTAGTTATGGGAATAATTTCATCATTATCAATGAATATATAAGTGGCTGTTCCGCAGTGCGGGTGGCAGGTAAATGCAACCTGATTTTCACCTTCAATGGCCTCCACAAAATCAGTGATGGGTATAATTGAGGAAGCTGGATAAAAATCATCAGTACCAATCTTTCCTTCAGTCTGTTTGTCCACCAATCCCTGGAATAATGGAATGGTTATTCTCTGTTTTTCCACTTCATCGGCTGGTGTTCGACCGGCAAATGATATGGGCTGGAAGTTAACTCCTCGGATTATGTCAAGATTCTCAATGGCAAATCTAATGATATCACCAACCTGGTCATCATTAATTCCTTTAACCAGGGTTGGTACCAGTACAATTCCCAGATCAGCTTTGCGGCAGTTTTCAATGGCTTCCAGTTTAATGGGTAGTAGGTTGCGACCCCGGGACTTTATGTATGGTTCTTCCGTGACTCCATCAAACTGGAGATAAACTGTATTTAAAGTAGCATCTTTAAGTTTCTGAGCTAGTTCAGGATCCTTAGCCAATTTGATTCCATTAGTAGCTATTTGAGTGTGGCTGAATCCCTCCTCACGGGCAAGCTTTACCAGTTCCACAAGATCCTTTCGTACAGTGGGTTCACCACCAGCATACTGGATAGCGGGTGTGGGTACTGGCTGGTTTGCGCGGAGATTTCGCAACATCTCACGTATTTCCTCATAACTGGGCTCATATAAATAATTAGATACTGCTGCATTGGCAAAACAAATAGGACAACGAAGATTACAACGATTAGTAACATCAATAAGGCCTAATACAGTCTGACTTTCATGTTCCGGGCAGAGACCACAATTTAGAGGACATTCCCCCTCAACACTGGTCCTGGGGTTTTCAATGCCATCTCCTTCGTAATCGTAATCAGCAGCGTATAAGTATGCATCTCGATTCTGCCAGTAAGTGTTTTCGAACTCGCCGTGCTCTGGACACGTCTTTTTTATCATTATCTTTTCTTGGTCTTCGAAGACTTCTGCGTCCACCACTCGCAGACATTCCGGACACAGGCTTTTTGTTTTCTTTATGACCATCATCTCACCTATTTTATGTGTTGAAAATTTAGCTGTAACTCAATATAATGATTATATATACTTGAGCGATCAATCAGCTTTATAGTATTTATGTTTGAGTACATAACTATCATCCTGTTTTAATCGGA
>Ga0334889_1003931_pt1 | contig 13970 bp, 8 predicted proteins | sample GraSluR1_MG_2_FD_207222 | JGI IMG/M metagenome (GOLD analysis project Ga0334889, IMG submission 207222) | Sludge microbial communities from methane-producing bioreactor in Wageningen University, Netherlands - Granular Sludge_8_08-R1 | ecosystem: Engineered > Bioreactor > Anaerobic > Unclassified ... | reverse complement strand
GGTCAGCAGTAGACTGGTGCAGGACGATAAATATACGTCGATCCACGTCGAGAAACATGAGATCGAAGCGCGGGAAACGAAGCTGGGGCCCGAAGAGATTACGCGCGATATTCCGAACGTAGGCGAAGATGCGCTCAAGGACTTGGATGAGGAGGGCATCATCCGCATCGGCGCCGAAGTCAACCCGGGCGACATTCTGGTCGGCAAGATCACGCCTAAGGGCGAGACGGAGTTGACGCCGGAAGAGAAACTGCTGCGCGCCATCTTTGGCGAGAAGGCACGCGAGGTGAAGGACAGCTCTTTGCGGCTGCCCCACGGCGAGCGCGGCAAGGTGGTGGATGTTAAAGTCTTTGACCGCGATGAGCATCGCGATCTGGCTGCGGGCGTGGAGAAGATAGTGCGCGTGAGCGTCGCCCAACGCCGCCGGCTCACCGAGGGCGACAAGATGGCCGGGCGGCACGGCAACAAGGGCGTCATCTCCAAAGTCGTGCCGGTGGAAGACATGCCGTTTTTGGAGGACGGGACGCCGGTCGACATCATCCTCAACCCGCTGGGCGTTCCGGGCCGCATGAACATCGGCCAGATTCTGGAGGCGCACCTGGGGTGGGCGGCAGGCCGGCTTGGATTCATGGCGGAAACGCCCGTGTTCGACGGCGCCAAAGAGGATGAGATCGCCGCGGAGCTGGCGCGCGCCTGGCTGATCGACCGGGCCTGGCAGGTCGCGACTGAAAATGCCTGGGACCTGGTCGTGCAGGAAGGCATTCCGGCCGAAGAACTGCGCAGCGATGACGATGCGCGCATGGAACGTCTCTTGGATTGGCTGGAGCCGCGTGGTTATGAAATGGATAAGCTCCAATGGGATCCGACCTATGCGCGCCATGCCTGTCTGCGCGAGTGGCTGGCCGATAGCGGTTACGATCCGGATGCGATCATGTCTGCCAATTACACTGAACGGCGCACCAGCCGCGAAGCGAACCGGGCGGCTGTCGAAGCGGCTTTATGCGAATGGATGCGCTACCGCGGCGGCGACCCGGAGGGACTGGCCGGCAATGAGCTGTTCGAGGCTGCCCAGCAGTTGAGCGATGAGACCGGCTGGCCGCTGCCGACCACGGGCAAGCAGAAGCTGTTCGACGGCAAGACCGGCGAAGCCTACGACTCGCCGGTGACGGTCGGTATCGTGCAGATGTTGAAACTGCACCACCTCGTAGAGGATAAGGTGCACGCGCGGAGCACCGGGCCGTATAGCTTGGTGACGCAGCAGCCATTGGGCGGCAAGGCGCAGTTCGGCGGACAGCGCTTCGGCGAGATGGAAGTCTGGGCGCTAGAGGCCTACGGCGCAGCCTATACGCTGCAAGAGATGTTGACGGTGAAGTCCGACGACGTGAGCGGGCGCGTGAAGACCTACGAGTCCATCGTAAAGGGCGAGGAGATCCAAAGCCCAGGGGTGCCCGAAAGCTTCCGGGTCTTGGTCAAGGAATTGCAGAGCCTGGCCTTGTCGGTCGAGGTGATTAACGACAAGAACGAAGTGATCCAGTTCGGCAAGGAAGAGACCGAGGAACATCTGCCGCGGCTGGGCTTCAGCTTGAATGTTCCTACTTCGAAGAGCCGCACGATGGAGTAGTGAGCGCCGGCGAGAAACATATACGGGGCGCAGCTTGCTGCGCCCCGCGTCACAGGTCCGTATCCGCGGGGATGGAGATAAGGGCAACCATGGAAGTCAAGAATTTTGATGCGATTCGCATTTCGCTTGCTTCACCGGAAGATATTCGCGAGTGGAGCTACGGGGAAGTCACCAAGCCGGAGACGATCAACTACCGCACGCTGCGCCCGGAGCGCGACGGCCTGTTCTGCGAGCGCATTTTCGGCCCGACTAAGGACTGGGAATGTGCGTGCGGTAAATACAAGCGGGTGCGATACAAGGGCATCGTATGCGATAAGTGCGGCGTAGAGGTTGCGCCGAGCCGCGTGCGCCGTGAGCGCATGGGGCATATCGAGCTGGCCTCGCCGGTCAGCCATATTTGGTATGTGAAGGGCGTGCCGAGCCGGTTGGGGCTGTTGCTGAACATCAGCCCGCGCCATCTGGAGCGCGTACTCTATTTTGCGCAGTTCATCATCACCAACGTGAATGAAGATGCGCGCAGCCGCGCCATCCAGCGCCACGAGCGCGAGCTGGAGATGCGCCTGGCTCGCATCGACGGCGAAATCGCAGACCAGGTGGATGCGCTGGAGACAGAGCTTGAACAGCAGTTGAACAGCCTGGATGAAGAGGAGCAGCAGGCAATACAAAGCCTGGACGAGCGCATCAACGACTCGTCGTCCCAGGTCATTCAAGAGGCGCAAAGCCTGCAGACGTGGCTCCAGAACCGTATCGGCAAGAAATCACCCGAGGAGAAGCAGTTCTCGTGGTCCGACCAGGCTGTGATCCAGGAGAAGGAAGTCATCTCGCAAGATCACGAAATCCTGATCAACGACCTGGTGCAGGATAAACTGAACGAACTGCAGAAGGTCTCTGACGAGGAGAAGGAAGACATCCGCACGCTGATCGCGGCCAAGCGCGAGCATGTGCGTCGCGAGTTGGGCGCGCAGATCGACGAACTGCGCCAGGGCATCGAAGAACGCAAAGAGCGGATTCGCGGCCAGATGGAGCGCGACCTGGAAGATCTGAAGGCGCTGGAAGAAAAGACGCTGCTCACCGAGAACCGTTATCGGGAGTTGTCGGAGCGGTGGGGCAACGTTTTTACCGCGGGCATGGGCGCCGAGGCGGTGCGCGATATCGTCACCAAGATCGATCTTGACAAGATGGCGCGGGAGTTGCGCCGCGAGATTCGCATGACGCGCAGCAAGCAGCGGCGCAAGAAGGCTGCCAAACGCCTGCGCGTGGTGGAAAATTTCCGCAAGAGCGGCAACAGGCCGGAGTGGATGATTCTGACGGCGCTGCCGGTGATCCCGCCTGATCTGCGCCCGATGGTGCAGTTGGACGGCGGCCGTTTCGCCACGTCGGACCTGAACGACCTGTACCGGCGCGTGATCAACCGCAACAACCGTCTGCATCGCCTGATGGAATTGGGCGCGCCGGACGTAATCGTGCGCAACGAGAAGCGCATGTTGCAGGAAGCGGTGGACAGCCTGATCGACAACGGTCGCCGCGGGCGCGCCGTCAGCCGCAGCGGCAAGCGCAAGCTCAAGAGCCTGAGCGATATGCTCAAGGGCAAGCAGGGCCGCTTCCGCCGCAACCTGTTGGGCAAACGCGTCGACTATTCCGGCCGTTCCGTGATCGTGATCGGCCCGACGCTGAAACTGCACCAGTGCGGCCTGCCCAAGAAGATGGCGCTGGAACTGTTCAAGCCGTTCGTCATGCGGCGGCTGGTGGAATACAGCTACGCGCACAACATCAAGAGCGCCAAGCGCATGGTTGATCGCTCCAGCCCCGAAGTGTGGGATGTGCTGGAGGAGATCTGCAAGGAGCGGCCTGTGCTGCTCAACCGTGCGCCGACGCTGCATCGCCTGGGCATTCAGGCCTTCGAAGTGGTGCTGGTCGAGGGCAGCGCCATTCAGTTGCACCCGCTGACGTGCGGCGCATTCAACGCCGACTTTGACGGCGACCAGATGGCCGTACATGTGCCGTTGAGCGAGCAGGCAGTGCAGGAAGCCCGCGAGTTGATGCTCTCCAGCCAGAACTTGCTCAAGCCGAGCAGCGGCGATCCCATCGTCGGCCCGTCGAAAGACATGGTGATGGGCGTCTATTACCTGACGGTGTTGGATGAGCGGCTGCGCAAGTCGCGCGGCGCCAACGGCAACGGCGGCGATCCGGCGCAGGGCGACGAGGGCCTGCCCACGTTCTCCACTATGGAAGATGCGGAATATGCCTACGATATGGGCGTGATCCGGCTGCGCGAGCCGATCCGCGTCTGGTTCACCAGCAGATACGACTCGGTTTCGCTGGAAGAATTGGCGATCGGTTCGGAGCGCATGGCCGCGTATGGCGAAGATGTGGGGCTGAGCGAGCGGGTACTAGATTCAGTTGCCGACCACGGGCTGCGTTCGGTCGGCGACCTGATGGACCTCTACGCACGCGGCGAGTCGAACATGGTTAAGGATGTGACCGGGTTTGGGCCTGCCGCTTTGGACGAAACGCGCGAGGTGTTGCGCGTGATCGGGCTGTTGGGGGCGTCTTGGCCGGCAGAACGGCTGATAACCACGACGGTGGGGCGCATCATCTTCAACCGCGCTCTGCGCGACGAGCTTTGGTTCGTCAACGAGGTGTTGGATCGCAAGGGCGTGGATGCGGTTGTGGCGCGCTGTTATAAACACCTGGGCCGCGAGGTGACCGCCGAGGTAGTGGACAACATCAAGGACCTGGGCTTCAGCTACGCCACGCGCTCGGGCATAACGATTGCGGTCAGCGATATCCAGGTGCCCGAGGAAAAGGCGGAGATTCTGGAGCGGACGACGCAGGAAGTGGAACTGTCCGAGCAGCAGTATCGCCGCGGCCTGATCACCTCTGAGGAGCAGTACAACCGCATCGTCGAGTTGTGGACGCGCGCGACTGATGATGTGACCGACGCTGTGAAGGGGCTGCTCAATCCGGTGGAAGGCTTGGGCGCGATGGCGCAGTCGGGCGCGACCAAGGGCGGCATCAATCCCATCCGCCAACTGGCGGGCATGCGCGGTCTGATGGCCGACCCGAACGGGCGCATTATCCCGCTGCCGATTCGCTCCAACTTCCGCGAGGGCTTGACGGCGTTGGAGTACTTCCTGAGCACGCATGGCGGCCGCAAGGGTCTGGCCGATACCGCGTTGCGCACGGCCGACGCCGGCTATCTGACGCGACGTTTGGTCGACGTGGCCCAGGACGTGATCATCACCGAAGAAGACTGTAACACCACTACCGGCATCTGGGTCGACGAGAGCCAGTCCATCTCGGTGGGGGCGCGTTTCTTGGAGCGCATCGCCGGCCGCTATCTGGCGGGCGATATTTCGGACCCGGAGACGGGCGAGGTGTTACTGCCCGCCGGCACGCTCATGACCGAGACGGCGCTGGCGACCGCTGCACGTCACAACATCAAGCGCGCTTTTGTGCGCAGCCCGCTTACGTGCGAATCGCGCTTCGGCATCTGCCAAAAGTGCTATGGCGAGGACCTGGCCCGCGGCGGCCTGATCCGCATGGGCGAGGCCGTGGGCATCATTGCAGCGCAGTCCATCGGCGAGCCGGGCACCCAGTTGACGCTGCGCACCTTCCATACGGGCGGCGTGGCCGGCAGCGATGACATTACCCAGGGCCTGCCGCGTGTCGAGGAGTTGTTCGAGGCGCGCAACCCCAAGGGTGAAGCGGTTATCGCCGAGATCGACGGCAAGGTCGATATCTACTGGGAGGGCGAGGTCCGCATGCTCAAGGTGAGCCGGACCGACCTCAAGACGCGGACTATCGAGATTCCCGCCGGCCACAATCTGTTGGTGGCGGATGGAGATCGCGTCCAGGAGGACACGATCATCGCCTTGCCGCCGGAAGGCGCAGAGGGCGCCAACGGCCATCTGGACGAGACCGAACTCGAGGCGACCGCTATCATGGCGGGCATGGACGGCGAAATCTATCTGAACACCGAGGGCGGCGGCGTACAGGCGACCGTGCGTCGCGAGGACACGCTCGTTTGGGAGACGCCGATTCCGGCCAACGCTCGTTTGCGTGTGGACAAGGGCGCAGAGGTGCGCGCCGGCGATCAGCTGACCGAAGGGGCCAAGAACCCGAAAGAGATTCTCCGCATCCAAGGGCGCGAGGCCTGCCAGTTGTACCTGTTGGACGAGGTGCAGAAGGTCTATCGCAGCCAGGGCGTGGCGATCCACGACAAGCACATCGAGGTCGTGTTGCGCCAATTGCTGCGTCGCATTCTGGTGCGAGCCACAGGCGACACCGAACTGCTGCCGGGCGAGTTGGTTGACCGCTTCGAGTTCGAGGACATCAACGCCGAAGTCGCCAAGAAGGGCGGACGCCCCGCGCGTGGCGAGCCGGTGGTGCTTGGCCTGACCAAGGCCGCGCTCAACACCGAAAGCTTCTTAGCTGCAGCCAGCTTCCAGGAGACGACACGCGTTCTGACCGAGGCGGCCATCCGCGGGCAGAAAGACGACCTGCGCGGCTTGAAGGAGAACGTGATTATCGGCAAGCTGATCCCCGTCGGCACCGGCTTCCATGCCCGCCGCCGGATGGCCGAGGAGGAGCAGGCGACCGACGAAATGTTCCTCGATACGGAGTTCTTCGAACTGATCGACGAGGACGAGGAACTGGAGTTGGACGATCTCGACCTGGCCGATCTGGAGATAGGCGATCTGTCGGGCGTGATGGAACTCGGCATGGAGCCGCTAGGCCTCTCCGATTCCGGCGATGAGGACGAGGAAGAGGAAGACGCCGACATCGACTACGAGTCCTACCAGGCCGACGAGAGCGACGAAATCGACGTCGATCTTTCGTAAGGTCCGAGCCGTCGCAGCCGGCGGTTGCTAGGAGAAAGCAACAGGGAGCGGGGGGATATCCTCTCGCTCCCTGTTTTGATTGCGCGTTGTATTGGGGTTCGCTAGCCTAGTTGTTTGAACAGCCGCACGTATTCGCGGTAGGGCGCGAAGCCGAACTTGCCGTAGAAGTCGACGATCTCTGTCCAGTCGATCACGCAGCCGTTGACGCCGTTGTCGTGCAGACGGCGCAAACCTGCGTCGAGGACTGCAGCGCCATAGCCGCGGCCGCGACGGTCTTGGCTCACGCCGATTGGGCCGAGCTGGCCCCACGGTCGCGGCAGGCTGTACGGGTAGTAGCGCTCCATCGGCCGCGGCGAGTCTTCGAGCGTAAGCTGGCAGAAGCCGTCGACGCCGCGCTCGGTCCAAAGGAGCATGACGTCGGAGATACGCCCACCGCCGTGCAGGTACTCCTCCATTTCATAGCGCCACCGCCCGGGGAACTCGCGGCGGAGAAAGGCCAAGAGGGCGTCTTCGTCGCCGGGGCGGGCAGGGCGCACCGCGCCGTCGATCTCGCGCACGCTAGGCGGCGACGTGTAGCCCGCCAAGCTGGCCGACACGTCCCAGACGGTCAGACGCTTTTCCTCGCCCGGCGGGTTTGTATACCTGCGTTTGGTGAAGAATTCCTCGCTGCGCAATTCGACGGGCAGGCCGGGCGTAAAGGGTTTGATGCTGCTGCCGAGGGTAACGGCGGTGCAGCCCTGTTCCGCCAGCCATTGCTCCGCCCACTCCAGTAGATGCGCGCCGATGCCTTGCTGCCTCGCTGCGGGGGAGACTGCGATGGCGTCCACCCAGCCGAGGGATGACGGCGTTACGAGCGGTTCGCCTGGCAGAACGCTGGCCAGGATGAAGCCTGCCGGATCGCCGTCGAATAGAGCAATGCGACCTTCTTGGCGCACGCCCGCTGCGGGCGTGACGTTGAAGGCCAGAAAGTCGTCGGAGATGGTGAGGCAGACGTTAACGGCGCTGTTCCATACGTTGGCGGCGGCGCTGATTTGTTCCGGGTCGGTGTGGTCAAAGGGCTGCAATGCAAGGGGTTGGGGCATGGTTTACTGTCCTTCTGTTGTCTGAGGCGATTCGCCTGCGGGTTCTTCTTCAAGGAAACAGAGTACGCTTGCGGCGACGCCGCGCGCCGCTACTTCGGGGCGTTGTGTCAGCAATTCCTGGTCGCCGCCGAGAAAGCCAAGTTCCAGGATGGCGGCGGGCGTATGCTGGTCGATCTTGCGAAAGGCGTGGTAGGCGGTCATGTCGACGGTAACCGTGTCGGGGTCGTGCGCCAGGCCGGTTGCGGCCGCGTAGTGGCGGTCGATGCAGCCCAGAATGCGGTCGCCGATCGACGGGATTTGGCTGCGCTCGTAGTAGGCGGCCTTGTAGCCGCTGGCGAGTATGCAACTGTCTGCGTGGAGGCTGAGCAGAATGTCGGCCTGCAAGCCGTCCAATCGTGGGTCATACTCGTCGAGAAGCAAGACTTCGGCGCCGGTGCGGCGCATGCGTTGCGCGGCCAGGTCAGTGATGCGGGCGACCGTTTCCGCTTCGGTCAGCGTGACCGTCCCATCCGCAGCGGTGCAGACTGCGCCGGAGTCGAAACCGGCGTGGCCGCTGATCAGTGCAATGCGCGGGGCTGCTGCGCCCTGGGGGATGAGCGCAGCCGGCCATTCTGGAGCGTAGCCGAAGATGCGCGCGACGATGGCGAAGATACCCAGCAGCGCGGCGAAACTGATCGCGCGTAAAATACGTTGAATACGACGGACAAGCGTATGGCGCATAGTCGAAAACCGGCATCCGCCGGTTGCAATGCGAAACAGCAATGCGAATAACTGGCAAGTCGCCCCGCTCATTGTAGCCGCGCGGGCATGGCTGTCAACTCGACGGGGCAGTCAGCCGCAGAAGAATGGCCGGGGCGAAATTGACAAAGACCCATGCGCACGCTAGACTGACAACGTGGATTTCGCCGCCGGCCAGATTGTGTGCGCCGCTCCGGCGAGTCGATTGAGTTGTGCGGATATGATGGGCCAAGTCCGCATCTTAGGCGGCGGAAGCGCCGGGATTTTGACCAATCGCCGATGGTGGATAGCAGCACACGCAGGGCTTCACGAGTCGAATCTTTGGAACATAGCGCTGCGCCGCGCGAGCGCGCGGCGGTCGCTCAGACCTTGGGCGCTTTGCTGCGCGAGCGACGCGAGGCCATGGGCGTGTCTCTGGCCGAAGTCGAAGTCGCGACGCGCATTCGCCAGAAGTACCTGGCCGCGATTGAGTCGGACGAGTGGCATTTGTTGCCTGGCGAGGTCGTCGGACGCGGCTTTTTGCGCAATTACGCCGAGTATCTTGGGCTGGAATCGCACGAGGTCAACAACCGGCGCCGGGCGATGACCGACCCCGGTCTGACAGCCGCCCTCTCCGCGACGAGCGCCGGCGCGCCGCTGCCCGCAGAACGCCAGGTTGATTATCGCCCGAAGGAAGTTGACCTAAAAGACGAGGGCGACGGAATCGAGCGCAGCGAGATCAAGCTGACGCCGATCTTGTCGATTGTGGCGGTCGCCGCGGTCGTTGCTTTGGTTGCCTGGGGCGCCATGCGGCTGCGCGAGCCGATCGGAAATCTGTTTGCCGGCATGCAGGCGCGCGTGGCGCAAGTGACGGCAGGCGATTCGCCTACGGCCACCCCGTCCCTGATCGGCATTGTCAACATGGAGAATGTAGACGCACCGGAAGCGCCGCAGGCCGGCGATGAGGGCGTCGTCGACGGCGCCAATGAAGCCGCTGGGAACGTCGACGAAGGAGGCGCGCCCCCCGGAGGGATCGGCGGTCCGGTCTCGGCCGGAGAGGGGGGCGGAGCAGCCTCCGCGGCCGCGCCTGCATTAGTCCCGACAAATACGCCCACAGAGGCCCCTCCGCCGCCGACGAATACGCCGGAGCCGCCGACGCCGGAACCCACAGCGACCGAAGCGCTGCCGCCAACGGAGACCTTCACGCCGGAACCGCCTACGCCAGAGCCGCCGACGCCTACGCCGGAGTTGCCGACGGAGACGCCCACGCCGGAGCCGCCGCAGGTCGTGGCGCCCGCCTGTTCAGACCCGCGCTCCGCAATATTCTCGCCGGGCGTCAACCAGGCCGTGGCGGGTGTGATCGGCGTGAGCGGGACAGCAGAGATCGACGCGTTCCAGTATTACAAGCTGGAATATGCGCCGGGCGCAAACGCCGGCGGCGGATTTGTGTACTTCGACGGGCGCAGCAACCCGGTTTCCGGCGGGCAGTTGGGCGCGATGGATACGGCTGCGCTGCCCAATGGCGAGTATACGCTGCGCCTCACGGTGGTGGATCAGACGGGCAATTACCTGCCGCCCTGTGACGTGTCTATCATTATACAGAATTAACGCGCCGGCGCACTTACGGACAAAGAAAACGGCGGGAGATGTGTATGAAGCGCATCTCCCGCCGCTGTGTTTTCAGGTATGCGCTTGGCTAATCAGCCGGCAGTTCCGCCTCTACCGGCACGGCTACGATTTCCCCGTCCTCGTTTTCGCGCAAGTGGTAGATCTGCTCCGCTTTGTCGGTCATCAGCACACCTAGCAGGTGATCGATCTCGTGCTGGAAGATGCGGGCCAGCCAGTCGTAAGCCTTGATGCGGAACTCCTTGCCGTTGCGGTCCTGCGCCCGGACGAGGACATAGGCGGCGCGGTTCACGTCCGCCGCCACGCCAGGGATGCTGAGGCAGCCTTCCTGCCCAATTTCCTCACCCTTGCGGCGTATGATCTCCGGGTTGATCAACTCGTAGACCCGCTGCGTGTTTTCCGGGTCTTCTTCGTCTTCCGGGTATTCGATGACGATGACGCGCTGGCTGACGCCGACCTGCGGCGCGGCCAAGCCGACGCCGGGCGCAGCGCGCATGGTCTCGAGCATGTCGTCTAGTAACTGGTGCAGCGCAGGGCCAAATTCGCGCACTCGTCTTGCCGGCTGGTGCAGCACGTCGCTGGCAGAATCGCTGACCGTAACGATGTTTAGAATCGGCATGAATCTTCGCTCTTTCGTCTTGTGCCTGTTGCTCGTCGTACTGCGACAGGCGGCGCTTGATCGGCGCCCGCCCAAAATGGTATGGGAATCGGCATGGTTTGTCAAACGATCTGGGCTGCGCAGAATCGTTGGCCGATTTATTGGTCCCCATGCTACACTTGGTTGACGGAGCGAACAGGCTTGCGCCCAGGATGGTTATGAGGTCATCAGCTTAGGTTTCCATAGCCAGGCGCTCGTCCGTTCTTAGTGATCCGAAACCCGCCACATCATAGACGCTAGGAGAAAGCATGAAACTGGTAACGTACAAGCCGACGGGCGCCGGTCCCCAGTTGGGCGTTGTCGTCGACGGCTATGTTGTCAACTTAGCTGAGGCGAGCAGGGGCAAGCTGCCCAATGACATGCGCGCCTTTCTTGAATTGGGCGACGCCGCCATGCAGACGGCGCAGGCCGCGGCGACGGAAGCCAATGCCCGGCAGTTCGGCGTTGCGCTCGACGATGTGAAACTCATGGCGCCTATCCTCAACCCGTCGAAGGTCGTCGCTATTGGGCTGAACTATATGGACCATGTGCGCGAGTCGGGCGGGAGCGTGCCCCAGATCGCAACCATGTTCGCCAAGTATCCGAGCGCCATCATCGGCCCCGGCGACGCTATTCGCTGGGACCCAACCGTGACGAGCAAGGTCGACTTCGAGGCGGAATTGGCCGTTGTGATCGGCAAGCCGGCGCGCAACGTGAGCGAGGCGGACGCCTTCGACTACATCGCCGGATATACGAACTGCCACGATGTCAGCGCGCGTGACTTGCAGATTGAGCGCGGCGACCAGTGGATCATGGGCAAGTCGCTGGACACCTTTTGCCCGCTGGGGCCGTATCTGGTGACGCGCGATGAGATCGCCGACCCGCACAGCCTGCGCGTGCGCTGTCTGGTCAACGGCGAGGCGCTGCAAGATTCCAATACCAAAGAACTGATCTACAAGATTCCGTATCTGATCGCCTACCTGTCGCGCGGCTTCACGCTGCTGCCGGGCGACGTGGTCACCACGGGCACGCCGCATGGCGTCGGCGCATTCCGCACGCCGCCTGTTTTCCTCAAGGATGGCGATGTGGTCACGGTGGAGGTGGAGGGGCTTGGGCAACTGACCAACCCCTGCGTCGAAGAGGGATAGCGATGGCTGACGAGACTTTCTTAGTGACCGGCTCGCTGGGCTGCATCGGGGCGTGGGTGCTGCGCAACCTTGTGGCAGAGGGCGTGCGCGTGGTGGCGACCGATGTCGCCGCCGACCCTGTGCGCCCGCGCTTGTTGATGAACGACGAAGAGATCGGGCGCATCCGCTTCGAGACGCTGGACGTGACTGACCTGGAGCGGGTGAAGGAATTGGTCGCCCGCCATGCCGTAACGCACATCGTACATCTGGCCGGTTTGCAGGTGCCATTTTGTAAGGCGAACCCGGCGCTGGGCGCGCGGGTGAATGTCGTGGGCACGGTGAACATCTTCGAGGCGGCGCGCGCTCACTGGGGCCAGGTGCGCGGGTTGGCATATGCCAGTTCGCTCGCCGTGATGGGGCCCGATCACCTCTACCCGGAGAAGCCGGTGCGCGACGACGCGCCGCTGCATCCGCAATCGCTCTACGGCGTGTATAAGCAGGCGAATGAGGAGACGGCGCGCATCTATTGGCAGGACTGGGGCATTCCCAGCGCCGGCCTGCGCCCCTGCATCGTATACGGCGTGGCCCGCGACCAGGGCATGACGTCGGACATTGCCAAGGCTATGCTGGCTGTGGCCGCGGGGAAGCCGTACCACATACGCTTCGGCGGCCCCGTGACGTTGCAGTACGCCGACGACGTGGCGCGGCTGTTCATCGCCTGCGCCCGTTCCGGCTATCAGGGCGCGGCGGCGTGTAATATGCGCAACGACGTGACCGAGGTAGAGCGCTTCGCGACGCTGCTCAACGATGGCTATGCGGGCAGCCGGATCACATGCGCGGAGACGCCGCTGCCCTTCCCCGCGGACCTGGACGATAGCAAGCTGCGCAGCATCGTGGGCGGCGTTCCGCATACGCCGCTGGCGCAAGCCGTCGAAGAGAGCGTAGGTCTGTTCCGGCGGCTGCTGGACGAGGGGCGCGTCGACCTGAGCCAGTTGGATGCATGAAGCCTGCAAGCGGACCGTATCACCGAACTAGGCCATGCGAAGGGGAGGCGGTCTCTTGCGAACGGCCATGAGCCTGGCGGCGCTTGTTTGCGCAAGTTACGCCCTGCTATGCCTAGCCCTCTATCTTTTACAGGAGCGGCTGATCTTCTTCCCCGAAAAGTTGCCGGCGGGCTATGCGTTTGACTACGATATGCCCTTCGAGGAAGTGACATGGCCGGTCGACGGCGCCGAACTGCATGCGCTTCACTTCCGCGTAGATGATCCGCGCGGGGTGATTCTCTACTTCCACGGCAACGCCGGTTCGCTGCGCGGGTGGGGCGATGTGGGCGAGGAGTTGGCCGGCTACGGCTATGATGTGGTGATCTCGGATTATCGCGGCTACGGCAAGAGCGGCGGCCGCATCACGGGCGAGGCGCAATTGCTGGCCGACGCCGAGGCGGCCTATGCCTATGTGCGCGAGCGCTATGCCGAAGAGCGCATCGTACTCTACGGTCGCTCGATCGGCAGCGCGCTGGCGACGTATTTGGCGGCACAACACCGGCCGCGGCTGCTGATATTGGAGGCGCCGTTCTACAGCTTGCACGATCTGGCAAGCCGCGTGATGCCGCCGATCGCGCCGCTGGGGCTGCTGTTGAAGTATGAATTGCCGGTGTATCGCTGGCTGGGCGAAACCGAGTGTCCGGCCGTCATCTTTCACGGCACGGACGACGAGGTGATCCCGTTCGATTCGAGCCGTCGCTTGCTGGCGCATACGCGTTCGCCGGCGACCTTCGTACCGGTCGAGGGCGGGCGGCACAACAACCTGGAACGCTTTGAAGCCTATCAGGCCGGCTTGGCGGAGGCGTTGGGGAACTAGCCGGGCAACGCAGCAAGAGATTCTCTTTGATTGCGACGAGATTCTTCAGCTCGTAGCGGCGCTCGCTTCAGAATGACAGACTCTTGGCGAACACATGACTGAACACAAGGAGAGACTACCTGTGACAGACGAGAGCGTGCGCAACTGGGATGGGGGCGTCGTGCGCTACCCCGACCCGGCCATCGAGGCGATCGACCCGCGTTTCGAGAAGTACCGCATCGGCAACGCCGCGGTCGAGCGGCTTTGTACCGGCATGCGCTGGTCCGAGGGCCCGGTGTGGTTCGGGGATGGGCGCTACTTGCTGTGGAGCGATATTCCCAACAACCGCATCATGCGCTGGAGCGAGGAGACCGGCGCGGTGAGCGTCTTCCGCAGCCCGTCCAACAACGCCAACGGCAATACGCGCGACCGACAGGGGCGGCTGGTGACGTGCGAACATCTGGCGCGACGCGTGAC
>Ga0334889_1003921_pt1 | contig 13995 bp, 15 predicted proteins | sample GraSluR1_MG_2_FD_207222 | JGI IMG/M metagenome (GOLD analysis project Ga0334889, IMG submission 207222) | Sludge microbial communities from methane-producing bioreactor in Wageningen University, Netherlands - Granular Sludge_8_08-R1 | ecosystem: Engineered > Bioreactor > Anaerobic > Unclassified... | reverse complement strand
GGACACCCGCTGCCGAGGGCGCATTTCTTTTGAGGCGGTTTTAAGCTCCAAAGCCGCCTTTTAATCAGGCGCTCACGACTCAGACAGCATAAGGTATTCGCTCGAATCGAATCCACATCCATAGGAGAGTGTCTGGGAAGGATGAAAAACGAACTTCATCGAACTGATCAAACTCTTCAGCTTGCCATATATTTTGGTCTGTAAGGAGCCTACTTTCATCAAAACCGTTCCATAAAATAGTGAAAATACACCCTATTTTACCCCCATTATTACTTCTTAGAAGGCGTAGAATAAGCAATAATAGGGTATACTAAGAGAGGTCTTAATTGGGAGATCATTTCTCTTGAATTTGCTCACGCAGTCATACCGAAAGTGTGCCACAAATGAAAGCAAACGCCTTACAGCCACGCTCGATCTCCAACCGGGTCCTGATGCCCGAGCAACCCAATAAGGACCAGCGCTCCCGTATCCAGCGCTTTTTGGACTGGCTCGATATGATGCACCTGTCCTGGCATACGCTTCCCAGCCTGCAGCCTTACAGCTACTACTTGCAACGAAATGGGAGAATTCGCGGCGACGCGAGCGGCCTGGCGCCAGCCACCATCAACGCCCATCTCTCAACCATCCGCTCCCGCTACAGAGATCTGGTCAATGATATGGGCATCCGAAGTCAGCTGATGGAAGCAACTCGCCAGGCGGCTGACCAATCTGACCAGGTCCAGACCTTTGCGGACATCAAAGGCGTGGTGGACGAAATTTATCTAAGGCTGGAGCGTGGGATTGTCCAATCGTCCGTCAAAGCCGACGAAACGACATCCCAGGACACGCCTGACAGCCAATTCCCCCGCCTCACGGCTGAGCAGGCCCAGCAGCTGCTCTCCTTACCTGGTGGCAGCACGCTTCAGGGCAAACGCGACACGGCCCTGCTCGGGCTGATGCTGACCACCGGGATACGCGCCCAGGAAGCCTCCTCTCTGGTTGTGGCTGACCTCAGGCAGGAATTGGGCGGCGAATTATCGCTGCACATCCGCCATGGCAAAGGCGATAAAGAGCGTCTGATCCCCTATGGTGAGATGGATTGGATCCTGGTGGTCGTGGAGGACTGGCTTTCAGCCGCTGGGATCAGTTTTGGACCGGTGTTCCACGGGTTTTACAAGGGCTATAAAAAGATCCGTCCCAGCGCGCTTTCACCCCGGGCGATTCAGGACATTGTGAGTTCCTATCCCATCAGCCTTGGCGGCGCGCTCACCACGCTCACCCCCCATAGCCTGCGGCGATCCTACGCCCGGATTCTATTCCTGGCGGGCATGGACCCTGGGAAAATCCAGCAGAACATGGGCCACGAAAATATCCAGACCACCTTCGACTATATTGGTGTGCTGGATGCTGTCGACCGTCGTCCGCCTAACGCGGTGTTTTTTGATGTCGGAAGTTATCTGAAAGATGTGTCGCCCCAAACTCAGTAGAATTTCGAATTAACCTTAGCGCTCTTTGAATTTAAATAATTTGCTTCTATAAGACTTTATTTAGAGATGTGTATTACCGCGCACCTCGCTGATTCTCGTTGACGAGGATGAAGACCGCCCACCCCTCCCTTCCTCGTTTAAATGTATGATTGGCGAACACCGCTTAAAACCAACCACCTTTGTTGATATATTTATCTATACGAAATCCGTCTCGTTGGATCATTTCTCTACCTCTTGGACGCATTCCCGGTTGACACTATGCATTTCATTCACTGTAGAAGTACCCTGTTGAAGGCTCACGGGGCTTTGTTAAATTCCGTGCATAGGTGAGCAAGGGTTACAAAGCCGCCTTTTCGCTGGTTTCAAAGCGTGTTTTGCGGGACTGGGTCTGGTTGAGATTGTCTGGCCGCACGATCCGAGAGACACCCCCAAAGAAGGTAAACATGTGCACATGTGCCCGAATCCAGTTGGGCAGGCTCTGGCTGCGATGCGCTTCGCAGTAGATATAACCGCTGGCGCCCAATACGCCCACAAAGACCTGCATCTCCTGTGTCTCACCCGTTTTGGGATCTATCACCGGAACGGTCAACCCGGCATAGTCTACTTGTTCTTCCTCTCCAGCCTTTTTGGGGATCCGCATCACGGTCTTTGCCTGGATTTTCAGCCACCGTCGGAATCGCACGCAGAACTGGCTGTAGCTATAACCATCCAGATACTCGTCCCGGTATTCCTGCCACAACAGCATCCGGGTCACCCCCTTTTGTTGCAGCTCAACCTCGATTTTCGACCAGTTGCATAAGAATCGATGGACGATTTCCCCCGGATTATGCATTTTGTGATCTAACAAGAAATATTGTCAAAATTATAGATAATAACAAACCTCCAAACACATAACCCCAGCTAAAGAATGAAATAGCATAAGGGTAATAATTTAAAAAGCCGTTTTTAAAGTCAACAACAGGCCTTATACGAGATCCTTTATCAACAATTTCTTGCATAACGCTTGCAAAATATAAAGGATTAATATCATAAATAAATGCACTTAGTAAATATATCAAAGTTTTCTCTACAATGCAGGGAACTAATAAACCTAACGCATAAAAGGCTTTACTCTTCACTTTACAGAAGATTGAATAATATAACATCCCAGCTGTATAAGGGAAAACCATCAATAAAATACCCAAAATATTCTTTTTTACATTCCAACCCATCAAGAAAGGTACAAAATATGTCACTAGATAAGTTGAAAAGATAACAAACCAACCTACGCCTAATTTTAAAATATCTTTGTTTCGTTTTTTCAATTTTTACACCCTCTCTTTTATATTAGTGATGCTTTCATATCGTTTCATTATCCAAGAATCAACTTATTCATGTTTAGTTGATAACTTATTGTTTCATATGCGGAAATATCAGGGATATGGTCAGCCCTAAATCAAGTTCTGATTTTGCATCCAACTTAATAGCCAAATCATGTGCCATTTTACTTACTAAGAAGAGTCCCATCCCCGTTGCTTGCCTCGTAAAAAGACCTCGCCCTCCAGTAAAGCCCTTATCGAAAATAAATGGTAGATCTTCTTTAGATACACCAGGCCCATTGTCACTAATATTTAAAATAGTTTGATCACTTATTTCATCATAAGCCGTTTCAAATTCTAGAATTGGGCTATCTTGATTCTGTACAACGTATTTTGTGCTATTAGTAATTATCTGTTCTAATATAAAAGCTAATCCCTTGCGGTCAGATAAAACTTCCATTTCTTCACCTATAAAATGTATTTGAAAATCAGATTCATCCAACAGCATTTGATAATTTTCAATTGTATCTTTACAAAAATCTAACACTTTTATATGCTCAAAAATATAATCTTTATGAGCGGACCCGAGTCTTGCAAAAAACAGAATTTGATTCACGGCTTCAAGAGTTTGATCTTTGACATGAAACATACGCTGTCTGACAAGGGGAGACATTTCATCACTGCGGCTATCTAATAACAAGGTCATTAATGATAAAGGCTTTTTAATTTCGTGAACCCACCCTTCTATATAGTTTTCATAATCATTCAACTCGATAACTTGATTATTCAGTTTCGACTGATATGATCTTATTAAACTACCTGTTTCACGAATATATGACTGATATATCTTAGAAGACACTTGACATAATACTTCTTCATTCCCCTCATTCGGCTCTAACAAAAAATCTCGAAAGGCAACATCCCATATATTTTGCTTTCTATTAACCAACAATAAAGACAATAATATCATTCCAAGGTTAAAGACCATCATGAGTCCTACTAAAACCTTAAATGTCTCAGGATAAGCCAGCCAAGCTAAAAACGTAAATAGAAGACACGCAGAAATTTGCATTAAAAACCATTGTTTATAAGCACGAAAATAATTATAAATTCTCTTGATCCATTTCATATCTTCACTTACTCTTTAAGGCTGTATCCTTTACCCCTTACTGTTACGACTTGGTTTTCCAGGTCTAATTGTTTAAGTTTTCTTCGTAACCGCGTCAGATTTACTTGAAGTACATTTTCATCTATATATTGATTTGTTCCCCACAAAACTTCATTTAATGTAGCCTTAGAAACAATTTCAGGTTTATGTTGTAATAAAGTCAATAAGATTTTCCCTTCATTAGTCGATAGTACCAGCGATTGAGATCCCTTATATAGTGTAAAAGTATTTGGGTCTAATGAAAAACTGCCGCCGATTATCAAGTCTGGTTGTCCTTTAAATATTCTAAGCAAGTTCTGAATGCGTGCTAATAACCTGTCTTGATTGCATGGTTTTGTCAGATAATCATCTGCGCCTAAATCTAGGCCTTGCAATTCATCCCGCAACTTATCCCTGGAAGTTAGAATCAATATCGGGCCAATACCTTTTAATTTTAAACTTTTACATATATCAAATCCTGACTGTTCAGGTAAATTGATGTCTAATAAGACTAAGTCTGGCGCCAAAGTGACTATTTGCGCAACTATATCGTGGAAATCTTCAATCGTAGTCACTTCATAATCATCTTTTTGCAATATATTCTTTAACTCTTCTCTCATCAAAGAATCATCTTCAACAATTGCAATCCTTGCCACTTCAGCACCTCCTTTCATGTGGAGATCAATGGTTCATTAATTTAAGTCTGGCCTCCAACGTAATTTATCTATCTCATGATCTGCCGAACGGGCAACCGCTATTCCATAAACTAACAAAATTAAAATCACAACACATGCAAAGGAAAGAGCAATAGGATAAAGTAACGTATTATCATCGATTCGAATTATAACAAGTGAAATCATAGCCCTTATGCCCACAACCCCACTCACGCATGCAAGAAACGTAGGTAACAGAAAAGTCAACAATACTTGTCTATGTATAGATTTTTTCATCTGATTACGTTTTGCTCCCAATATGGAAAGGGTTAAATAACGTTGTCGAGTCTGTTTCATCTGCGTCAAAAATTGTAAAGCTAATACGGTACAAGAAATAATCAAGAATAAGAATCCCATATACAGCGTCACATAACTACCTGCAACAACATAAAAAAGTTTACGTCCAAAATTTTGCAAATAACTTTCAAACTCAAAGCCAGAGAACTTTAATAAATCTCTAGCCTCCATCATTGGTTTCATTAAGCCCTGCTGATCTTGCAACTTTTGTGGAATGCAAAAATTCCAATATGACACGTAGGAATCCGTTTCCCTATCTGCTAATTGTTCAAACATATGATCCGGGACTATAAATGCTGAAAATATTTGTATTGAACGGTCTGCCACTAACCCCCTCATTGGAATAGATGGATGTATATACAAATCCTGATCATTAATGCTCATCAGACTTTCTCCTTTTTTTGCAGCCTCTTCAAGAATATTATCTAGTATGGGTATGCTTTCTAGACTTTTTAAAGGCATAAAATCTGGATTAAAGTATAAAGCAATTTCATCTGAATTCAAATTTAGGGGTTTTTCTCCTATAGCTTCTAATAGACCATTATAAAATGATTCAGGAATGAGGTTACCTGCACCCGTTTCCATAGCGCCAAACAGATTAATTGCTTCAGGATTTTCTGGGCTGAAACTATAACTATCCATTTTTTTAGATAAAACTTTCTCTTTATAGTCTTCTGGCAAAACCTCAATAATTTGCTCTCTTAATTTCGACCATTCAACTCCGTTGTTTCCATCCTGACGTTTTATCCTTCCAACTTCTAAAAAATTTAGTTTCTCAACATAGGGTTGCATCTTTTCCGAAGTAAGAAATTGCTTAACCTTTTGATTATCACCCTTAACAGTAAAATCATATACTGAAGAACTTTTAGTAGAAACACTTTCTATACCTACAAAAATTGAAGCCCCATTCGCCAGTAAAATAATAGCCAAAGTGATGAGAATACTTGTTACTGCAATAGAAAAAGATTTATTAGCTATGTTTTCTTGAAACTGTCTTAATGTAAATGTATGCAACCCTTTAGTAACTTTATGCTCCGACAAGCTTGCCAATAAGCCTAGTAATTTACCAAATCCTTTCATAAAAAGGATCGTTCCTAAACAACCAAGAGCTGCTACCACAAACATAAGCACCAGCAACCATTCAAATTCAAAATCCATAAAACGGTATAAAACAATCCAATATGCGACACCTAACAAAACAGAACCTACTAGTAAATAGAGGACATTCTGTCTTAAATAACCTATATCTTGTTTCTGATCCATTTGCTCATAAAGCAAATGATGGACATCTCGACTAAATAATTTTCCACCAAGAATTACAAGTGCCACAAACTGGATGAATAAAAAACCAATGATTGTCAAAAAAACCGCACCTATCGACAAACTTATTTGATGGCCAATAATTCCTTGTCCCACTAATCTAGAAACTGTTAAACTAATTATTTCTGCTAAAAATCCTCCTATCAAAATACCTCCAATAAGTGCCAAGATAGAAGTAATTAATCCCTCTGCTAAAAGTTGAAGAACAAGGCGTTTCTTGCGCATTCCTAGCAGGAGATAGATCCCAAACTCTTTACTTCTTCGCTTTAATTGGTACTGATTGGCAAATAAAACTAAGAAAAACAGTAAAAATAGTGCAAATACATACACAATTTTCATACCAGCTAATAGTTTATTGATTGAATCACTTTCAAATTCCTTTAAGAACAAAATAACATCTTGTCTATCCAATGAGAGTATTGCGTATTCCGGTGAAACAATCCAGTGATTCCGGAAAATATCGTCCACCCAATAAGGAAATCAGAACTGGTCTCAACATTGTACATCAAGTGGACGATAAGGTGAGCTGTCCGCGGAGTTTTCGCTGTGATTCTCCGGCCAATTCAATGCGATGGGCATTGTGCACCAGGCGGTCGAGAATGGCATCGGCCAAGGTTGGATCTGGCAAACGAGCATGCCAGGTAGGGATGGGAAACTGCGAAACCAGCAAGGTAGCCATCCGTCCGTAGCGGTCATCCAGAATATCCAATAGGAACTGAGCCTCTACCAGAGAGGGTGGGTCACGGAGCCAATCGTCGAGGATGAGCAAATCTGTGTTGTGGAGGGATTTGATCAAACGGGGATACGTGCCTTCTAATTGAGCCATTTTGAAATCCTGGAACAGGCGGGGCAAGCGGAAATAGCGGGTGACCAGATCCTGTTCACAGGCAGCGTACCCCAACGCGCTGGAGAGGAAAGTTTTCCCCGCCCCCGTAGGACCGAGGACGATCAAGTTGAGTCCCTTACGGATCCAGGTTGTTTGTGCCAGCTGGAGAACTTGTTGACGCTGCAGGCCGCGCCCGGCGGAGAAATCGATATCCTGCACCATCGCCGTTTGGGGAAAGCGAGCCTGTCGAACCCTACGCTGAACACGATTTTGCTGGCGTGAGAGTACTTCCTGTTCAACCAGCAAGCTCAGGCGCTCTTCAAAGGACAGCTCTTCATAGTGGGGAGATGCCAACTGGGATTCCAGAGCCTGGCGGAACGCAGGCAGACGCAGCAGAGCCAATTGGTCAAGCAAGATTTGATGAGATGATTGAGATGACATTGGGATAAACCTCCGATCTTTAGTTATAATAGGATTGTCCACGGATGTGCTCGTGTTCAAAAGTGTCAGGCTTTTGTTCTTTTGCGAGCATATCCTTTTTTGTTGCCAGTAAATATTTGACAGCCCGGTAGCTTACGGCGCCGTTTTGCAGTGCCAGTTCGCAGGCCGCTTCCATGGTTTCTTTACTGACGGTCTTTGCCAATTGGAGAATCCCCAAACAGGCGCGATAGGCCTGTTCAGGATGGCGCCGAGAGGAAAGCAAATCCAGAGTCAGGCGCTCTGTTTGAGGGCCGATCTGGCTTGCCCAGCGCCGGAATCGCTCTGGAGACCACTCCAGATGCCAGCGATGATGGGCAGGCATATGGTCAGTCTCGGTACTGTAGCCTGGTTGGTCACAGCGCACATGATAGGCAATCCGCTCTTCTGTTCCTGGAAGAAATATCTCCACCAGCCGTTCACTGGCGCGAATGAGCACTTTCTGACGCGCATGGGTATGCGGCACACTGTATTGGTGTTTGTGGAAGGTGACATGGTAATCCGGGTGTACTTTCGCTTGCTTGATCTCCAAATACTCAAATGCATACTCAGGCAAAGGCTGCAAGGCGGCTTTCTCCTGGCTTTCAAACAGGGCCCGCCGGGACACGCTCTGGTTGGTTAGCTGGCGATCGTTGAGCCAGGTCAATTGCTGTCGAATAGCCTGATTGAGGTCGTGCAGGCTGAAGAAGCGTTGATTGCGCAGGGGGGCAATGATCCAGCGTTCCACTTGCTGGACAGCATTCTCCCCAAGGCCTTTATCGGTTGGTTTGGCGACCCGGGTCGGGATGACAGCCACCCCGTAGTGCACGGCTAATTCATGATAGGTGGGATTGATGTCTGGATCATAGAAGTTCGGCTTGGAAACTCCGGATTTTAAGTTGTCCGGCCGAATAATTCTAGGCGTTCCTCCAAAAAACTGGAACATACGCACATGCGCTCGGGCCCAATGCGGCAGGGATTGACTGGGATGCGCCTCGGCATAGATCAAACCACTTGCTCCCAGCACCCCTACAAAGACTTGCACCTTGCGTTCTTCGCCACTCTTGGGATCCGTGAGAGTCATGGTCAATCCGGCATAATCTACCTGGGCTTCTTCCCCTGCCTTTTTCGGAATGCGCAGGGTGACTTTTTGCTGCGCTTTTTGCCATTGTCGATACCGTTCACAGAATTGACTGTACCCGTATCCGTCGGGGTGTTCTGTCAGGTATTCCTGCCACAGCAGCATCCGTGTGACGCCTTTACGCTGCAGATCTTTTTCAACCTGCGTCCAGTCTGGCTCTGGCCGTTGTTTTGGGTCCGGTTGCTTGGGGGGAAACAATTTGCGTTGCAGGTCTGCTTCATCCATGGTCTGGACTTGTTCCCAGTCCAGACCCGCTTGCTCAGCCCTCTGGATGTATTCTCCCACCGTGCTGTGGGCAATCCGTAGACTTGCCCCCACCTGACGGGCACTGAGCCCCAGGGACCATTTCAGACGCAATACGTCTTTGATTTTTCTCACTGTCAGTTTCCTTTTTGCCATCCTTGCCTCCTTTGTTGTTTGAGGTCAAGCATGGCACATCTTTAGGTGTCTGACCAGTTCTGATTTTGGATTCCGGCCGCTACGAAAAAGTGGACGGTTTGCTCCGGAATGAGTGGACGATATCCGCCGGAATCGGTGGACGATTACCACCGGAATTGATGGACGATTTCCCCCGGATTATGCAAGTATGATATAAAACGATGCTATTGCTGTTACAAGTGTTGCAAAGTAAATTAAATTCTCTTTACGACTACGTTTAGCATTACGATAAATCAGCCTATAAAACATTTGCACTCCCTCCTCCAAGATGAGCTAATAAATGCAAAATTCTTTCATAAAACTTTTCTCTTGACTCATTATGTTTACGACGCAATTCATGAAATATTACACCGTCTTGTATAAAAAGGATTCTAGAACAAAAACTTGTAGTATTTGGATCATGGCTAACCATCAGGATAGTTCTTTGGCTTTCACGATTAATGCCTTGTAACTTTTTCATTAAGATTTTTGCAGAACGTGTGTCTAATGATCCTGTAGGTTCATCTGCCAGGACAATGTCGGGTTCGGAAATCAAACTACGTGCAGCTGCTACCCGTTGTTTTTGTCCCACTGACATCTGAGATGGGAATTTATTAAGAACATCATTAATTTCTAAATAATTCGATAGTTCATCTAATTTAGCATGTGCTTTTGCAAAATCCATCCCATGAATAGACAGTGGTAATAATATATTTTCTTTTCCAGTTAAGTTATCCAGCAATTCAAAATCCTGAAACAAATAACCGATGCGACGACCCCGATAATCTGCTAGCTCTTCACCATTAAAAGCACTGATATTTTTTCCGTTTAAAAGCACATGTCCCAATGTTGGCTTTATAATTGTTGCAATGCAATTTAACAAAGTTGTTTTCCCAGAACCACTTGGCCCCATAATGCCTAAAAACTCCCCTGAAAGAACGTCAAAACTAACGCCATTTAAAGCTTTTGTTATATTGTCTTTCTTGCCATAATGTTTTTGTAAGTCTTGAACTTCTAATAGTTTCCATTTTGTTATCATCTATAATCCTCCTCATTTTTAGTTTAGTATTTTTCAGTTTTGCCAGAATCATACTAGAATCAATATTTGGATTATTTACATGATAACAAATATAGACGCTTAAGAAAACTTACATCTGATGTAAGGACTAATAATTAAATACTAGAGGTTATAAGAGATAGCAAAACACTTGGAGCTGCAAGCTTAATAATGAGATTGGCAAAATGGGAATCTATAAAAAATATTAAGATTAACGCCGATAAAAACAAATTAGAAAGTTTTAGATTTAAAACTGAAACAATATTTCCAGACCAATATTATAATTCTGAAGATATTCCTGGGATTAAAAACATATACAAATAGAAAAATAAATGGTAGTGTCTCGTCAAGTGGTGTAAATAGAATTCTGTGCTTCCAGCTCCAACAACTCATTAACAAGACTGAAATCTTGTCTGGATGGCTCCTCCGGTTCAGGTGTGAGGAGCTTTTGAATGCCTTTTTCAGCCATGTAGCGGCGACTTCCACGCCAATCCTCATCCATATCCATCAAGAGTGTCCCAACCAGCCTAAAGACCGATTCTCGATTGGGGAACACACCCACAACACGAGTGCGACGTCGGATTTCTCTGTTAATTCGTTCCAGTGGATTTACAGAGTGGATGGAACGATGATGTTTCTTTGGAAACGTTTTGTACGCCAGAATGTCCTCTTCTGCCTCCAGAAGCATTTGGGCAGCTTTAGGCCAGTTTGGTTGCATTAGATTAGCCAAGTGTTCCAAATATACCTTAGATGTCTGTTGGTCGGGTTGTTCAAAGATCAATTTGACGGCCTCAGCTACCTGTTTTTTATCTTTGTGCGACACCTGGGCCAAAATGTTTCTTATAAAATGAACCGAGCAACGCTGCCAGCTGGTGCCCGAAAGAGCCTGGGCAATCGCTGCTTTCAAACCACTATGCGCGTCACTGATCACCAGCATGGTTTCTTCCACGCCTCGTTGTTTGAGCGAACGCAGAAAATCAAGCCAAAACGCCTTAGATTCCCCTGCGCCAAGGTCGAAACCCAGGATATGCCGCTCTCCGTGCGCGTCAACTCCAATTCCGATCCCCAAGGACAGTTTCACGACCCGGTGGTTCTCTCGAACATTCAGAACAATTGCATCCAGCCAGATGTAAGGATACTTGTCCTGGAGAGGCCGTACTCGGAATTCTGTCACCATTTCATCCAGCTCTTTGCAGATCCGAGATACCTTGCTCTTGTCAATGCCTCGCAGTCCCAGCGCTTTGGCTAATTCGTCCACCCTGCGGGTGCTCACACCCTGAACATAGGCTTCCTGAACAACCGCCAGTAAGGCTTCTTCGGATCGCTTGCGAGGTTCAAGTAAGCTGGGGAGATAGCTTCCTTTTCGCAGCTTGGGGATCTTGAGATCCAATTCGCCTACCCGGGTTTCCAAACGTCGTTCTCTCGTTCCGTTTCGGTACGTTTGCCTACCCGAGGTTCTCTCATATCGCTCCGCTCCTATCACCTCCTCTGCTTCTGCATCAATCATCTGCTGATACATGAATTCGGTCGCTTCTCGTAGAAAATCAATGTCTTCAGTCAATTCCTCCTTGCGTAGATAGTCAACAAATGCCATAATTGAGTCAGTCATCTTTGTGCCTCCTTATAGAATCTGATTATTCTTATTTATGGAAGCACAAGATGACTATTTCGTCAAGAATTTACACCACTATATGAGACTTTACCAAATAAATTAATAATATTGTGTAATATAAATATTATTATTAAGTCGCACTTTTAGTAAAATGCGTCGCTAAGTGATTTGTAAATTAGAAAGCTTGAGTTTGTCAAAATACTAATTGAGTAAAACTGATAGATTTAATTTATAAGTAAATCTTGTGATCTTAAAATATAATAATAAATAAATCAGTGGCTATTTGTAGACAAAATCGAAGTTGAGATTAAAAATGAGGAGATGGTTTTTATGAAAAAAGCTATTCTGTTAATTAGTGTGATGTTGTTGGCATTTTCTTTGGTAGCTTGTAAGCAAAACATTAAAGAAAATGATGTTATAACAGATGCTGGAGAGTCTACTAAATTTAATGAAAAAGAAGTAAATGAAGCAATAGATACTGTGAAAAATGAATTTGACTTCGAAGGATGTACTCTGAAAAAAGTATGGTATGAGCAAGAAAAGTCTGATTATGCAACTAGTGGATATTTAGGTAATGGAAAAGGTTCAGTCAACGGAGTTAAACCTGAAAATGTAATCGTAATATTTACTGAATTTGATGTAGATTCTTCAGGTGGAGATGGTAGTTTCGAACCAGATTCGACTTATGATGACTGGCAATTTATATTAATTCGAGATGATATAAAAGATGATTGGAAAATTGATGATTGGGGCTATTAGATTATTTATCAGTTTGTCTTAATAGTAATTATGACAAACTCATAAAAGCGATAGAATGATTGATATTACAAGGATAGAGTGATTTTTGTGCTCTGTCCTTGTTTCTTTTTGTTTTTTGAGTTTGTCTTAATGTTCAATTTAACCTATTTTGGTAAAACTAAGGGATCATGAAGTTTTTAATAACAAAATATAGGATTTAGACTAAAAACAAAAGATTACTTTTAAAGGTAAATATAAAAATGAAATTTATTAGCATTGTTTGATCTCTTAGATATAGCTATAAAGTCCATAAGTACGTCTAGGAGCTTTTTATATGCTTAATTCGTAGATTTGTACTGCTTGTATGTCAAAAGTTCTTAGATTCGATTTTAAAGCCTTGCTTTTTATTAGTGCTTTTGGTTTTGTTTTTAAGTTTCACTTTAAAATTTCTGTGGATAACTTTTTCTTAGAGATAGAAAGATATAATAATAACTATTTAACTACTTTTACGAGGTCTGAACATCACTGTTTGCAATGAGTTCAGAGTCGATAAGACGACAAAAAACTGAAATAGAGACGACAAAAAACTGAAATATAACGACAACGACAAAAAAATCGTTGACAACATAATGGGATTAAGTTAAGATTAAAAATAAAAAGAGGGATTTAAATGACAAATAAGTTAGTTGTAAAATCCAATGATTTGATATCTGCAAATTATAATTTAAACTTAAACGAGCAAAAAATGGTATTGTGTGCTGTTTCCAAGCTAGATAGGAACGATGAAAAATTTAATTCTATAAGCTTAAATATAAGTGAATTTATTTAGATTTTAAACATAACAGATAGAAATGCATATTCTGGTGAAACAATCCAGTGATTCTGGAAATAATCGTCCACTCCCACGAAGCAACAGAACCGGTCAACCTATTGTACATCAAGTGGACGCCATGGTACGCTGAGCCCGGATTTTCCTTTGGGATTCACCCTGCAATTCAATATGATGGGCATTGTGCACCAGGCGGTCGAGAATCGCATCTGCCAGGGTCGGGTCCGGGATGCGAGCATGCCAGTTCGGGATCGGGAATTGTGAGACCAGCATGGTGGCCATGCGGCCATAACGATCGTCCAGAATATCCAGCAAGAACTGCGCGTCAACCAGGGTTAGTGGGTCCCGCAGCCAATCATCCAGGATCAGCAGGTCAGCATTGTGGAGGGACTTGACCAGCTTGGGATACGTTCCTTCCAGTTGAGCGAGTTTCAGCGCTTGCTCGAAGAGTGCTTTGCAAAGAACCGAGGGAGCCGAAAGTATCGGACACCTAAGTCCTGTTCGCAAGCCGCCCGGCCCAGGGCACAACCGATATAGGTTTTTCCTGAGCCGGTGGGGCCGAGAATGATCAGGTTGAGGGCTTTGCGGATCCAGGTGATCCCCGCCAATTGCAGGATCTGTTGCCGCTGCAGGCCGCGTCCGGGTGAGAAATCAATTTCCTGCACCCAGGCAGTTTGC
>Ga0334889_1003915_pt1 | contig 14009 bp, 11 predicted proteins | sample GraSluR1_MG_2_FD_207222 | JGI IMG/M metagenome (GOLD analysis project Ga0334889, IMG submission 207222) | Sludge microbial communities from methane-producing bioreactor in Wageningen University, Netherlands - Granular Sludge_8_08-R1 | ecosystem: Engineered > Bioreactor > Anaerobic > Unclassified... | reverse complement strand
CACCCTGGACCGGTGGCGGAGGTTCGGGCGGCAGTGCGAACGACCAGGAACGCATCCAGAAACCCGGCTACCGGGTGCTGGAAGGCATGAGCGGATCTGCCACGCCCTTTGTCTCGGTGGAACCCGATATTCAGCGTATCGGCCGTCCGGGAAGTACGATCGGTCCGAATGCCGCTGACGGCATTGGCAGTTCGGCCGGGACCGGCGATACTTCACCGATGATCCAGTCCGTCGGCAAACGCGATGCCACTTCCACCTCTTCGGGCGAAGGGACATCCATACGGAAAACATCGCCAAGCGATACCGGCTCCTCCACGCCGGCCGTAAAAAGCGATAAACCTTCCACCACGGGACAGACAAGGGTCACGACACCTTCCTCAACACGGGTTACCAAGACACGCCAGAGCGCTCCGGCCGCAACATCCAAGCAGTCCTCAACGACATCTTCCACTACGAAAAGTTCCTCGTCCGAGCAATCCACTGAAAACAATAAAAGCAAATAACAGGAACTGACCATGAGAAAACGACTACTTATATTACTTATACTCACAGGCACACTGGGCTTTATGTTTGCTCAGGATATTGTTGACATCATTGCGCCTTTTCGTTCTTATGCATTCGATGAAGAACATTTCAACGGCACATATCCTTACACTTATCCGATCAGGAGTTCGGTGAACAGTATAAGCGGTCCTTTAGGGGGAGCTATCGGGAACGCGACGGTCGCGTCGGGACGCATGATCCCCGAGTTTACCCTTAATCCCGCAAATCTCGCCATGACAAAATACAACATGATACATGTCGGCGGACTGTTCAATCATTACAACGGTATCAACCAGAACAGTCTTGGCGGTATTTCCTATATTTCGGCCGTTCCCGTATACAGCGGCAGTCTGAGCTTCGGAGCGGGCGTGACAAAGGAAAGAGATTACAATCTCTACTACCGTAATGATGATATCACACAGCGCACAAGCGGCGGACTTTACAACTGGCGCTTTACCGGAGCAGTTGAAGTACAGAAAGACATCTTTGTCGGCGGCGAATTGTCCCTGCTCAGCGGGAAACGGAACAACAATATCGCTTTCAGTCCGGCGGACGGGTTTATCGAAGAGAACAACTATTTCGGCATTACCGGCCGTATTGGCATGAACTACCATTTTCTGCCGATACTGAATGCAGGCGTATCCATTGATCTGCCAACGGTCCTGGGGGTTGATTACTCCCTGCGGAACTATTCCAGCTCATTGGGAAGTACAAGTTATACGATCACTTCTCCGGCCATATTGCGTGCGGGGTTGGCCCTGACCCTGCGGATCGTCGATCTTTACTACAGTATTGATTATGCGAACTGGCAAAATCTGACGGTCAGGAGTTCACGTCTTACACAGGGTGACGTGGATGAGATCAATCGCGAGATCTTTGATAACTTCAGTGTGACCTATTCGCACCATGTGGGTATGGCGATCCATGTGCCGCTCCTTCCCCTGCATTTTTATTTTGGCTATCAGTATCTGCCGGATGCCTATCTCGGACTTAACGGATTCAGTCTCGGCAAACTGATCCCGCGCGAACTCGATGACCGCTTCAGCTCTTCCTTCAGCTGGGGATTCAGTCTTTTTCTCAAACAGGGACTCAGTATAAGCGCTTCCTTTGAAACGGCCCATGTCTTTTATGACGAAGAACGGGAAAAACCCAGAAACACCCAACTTTCACTGGGATACTTCTTTTGATAAGATAACAGAGGCAAGATGTGATCAGAAATAAAAGATCCGTATTGCGCGGATCTTTTTTATTTCGGGGCAGCTTTCTTTTTTCGGAAAAGCCCGTTCAGAGTACGGCTTTTCTTTACAATATTCTTAATATCTCGATATTTGACGGGTGAAAAGAAATTCAGCAGAACAACACCGGTCAGGGCCGGAACGATCACATTGATAAAAAAGATCAGCAATGTGCTGCCCACAGCCACTTCGGCCGGGACGCCATAGGGACGCAATGCCACATGCGCGGCACCTTCCCGGAAACCGATACCGGCAAAAGAAAGCGGAATGGCGCCGACCCCCAGAATAAAAAAACACACCTTTGCCTGTGTGAACCAGGAGATGGCATAGGGCCGCAGTAAGAGCCAGAACTGTGAAATATAGGCCATGTAACTCAGGAGGGTCAGAGAAATATTCACAACAGCGATCTTGAGATAGGGCACATCTTCCGGGACATAGTGTTTAAAAGCCGTGTTCTCTTTGAACAGACGGTAGATCCAGAACAAAACAAGATAAATAAAACAAAATGCCAGCATATACCACATTCTCGGATACAATAACCATGCACTGATACCGAAAAAGAAGAACATGATACCGGTTGCAAAAAAGATATCGATCATGAAGGTGAATATCCGCTGCTTTGTCGTACCGGGAAGCAGGAATGTTTTCCCCACCTCCCCGATACTGGCCGGCAGCATCAGGCGGAAGGTGAAACCGGATAAATGGGATATTATCGCCTGCCGTAACGTGAAGGGCGGCATCAACTGACGCGCGGCAAATAAATACCGGAATCCCTGACAGCTTATATCGATCATACCCAGTCCCAGAACCGCCAACATGACCCCTTTGGGAATGCTGTTATAAAAACGCAGCAGTTCCTTTCCGTCTACCTGTATGATAAGCCACCAGAACAACAGGGCAGTAATAGCGATCTTTAGTAAGAGAGATAATATTTTTTTCATTTTTTTTCAGGTAATGTTGATGTATAGGTTGAACCTTTCCAGGTGAATGATCCGAAAGTACCGTATAATCCGACAATGACAATAAAAAGCGCATGCACAAGTTCCATCAGGAACAGATGTTTAAAATGGTAAGGAATATGGAATTTTTTTAAGGTATAACACATATATAAGAAATCACAGGCCGCTTTGATCAGTACCAGTCCCAACCAGTATGGCAGGACAAGCACATCGACAAACGCAAGCAAAGGAAAAATTATAAGTGATAAATAAAAGAAAAATACCGTTAATCCGAGCAGAATAACCGGGAAGGTTGCTTTCATGACATGCGAAGCCCAGCGCACACGCTGGTTTATCACACCCTTGATCGTATCTTCCGGTACCGTATGCACTACGGATGCGGGATGCGCATTGAACATCACCTGATAGTTGCGGCGCTGTGCCTCAAACATGATATCCGAATCATCCCCTGTAACAACATGTGATTTCAGGGGTTGGCCTTTTTGGAAAAGCTCCCGGCGATACAGCATGTTACCCCCGTTCGCCGTAATGGTAAAACCGTTTACCATCGCACCCGCGACCACCACATTATGGGAAAGATTTTCCAGGGTCTGCATGGATTGCCAGGTGCGCTCAAAGCAGGACTTGAATTCCTCTTTGGCGAACAGACATATACCGGTCGCGGCACCGAGTTTATCATCGCACATGGAACCGTAACTGCGCAGCCATTGTGTCTGATGCAGGACATCGGCATCGGTGGCGACCACAAAATCCGTCTGACAGATCTCCAGTGCTTTTGAGATCGCATGCTTCTTGGGTGACACATTATCCGGACAGGAATTCAGATGGATAACACGCAGAGAGGAAAACTCATTCGCCAGTTTTTCCAGTATTTCCGGTGTACGGTCTTCGGAGCGGTCGTTGACTGCGATAACGGAATATTTCTCTTTCGGATAATCCTGCGCATAGATCGAACGGATGCATTTTTCAATATAGGGTTCCTCATCCTTCGCGCAGACCACAACGGTCAGCTCCGGCAAATCCCCATCTTCTTTCAGGGCATGCGGTTTCAGGCGTTTGATGCCCGTCAGAAAGAAAAGGATATAAAGCACGTAGCAGCCCGCAAGGGCATAGGCGATCACGGTAAGAATATAAATTGTCATCTGCATAGGCTGTCCAGTAAATCCGAAATACGATCGAGATCATTGACGGGAATGCTGTTCTTTTTTACGGGTGCGGGATCTTTCTGCAGGATTTCTTGTAAATTCAGGTCTTCCTGTTTGCAGTGATCATACAGACCCGCCCTGCGATAATATTCCGCCAGATATTCCTGTTCGGTCTGACCCGGGGTTGGTACAAAGAACGCCGCTTTGTTCAGGGCCAGCAATTCCATTACCGTGGAGTAGCCCGATCGGCATACGATGCGTTTGGCGCGCTGCATGGCATCCGCCATTTCGCTGCGGCCCAGGTGCGCGCGCACCCGTACCGCGCCCTCGTTCCATTCGGTATTTTTGTCCCCGGCATCCGGGAGCCCCAGAACCGCCAGGATATTTCCCCTCAGGCCGGGAAGCTGCTCCATTACCTTTTGTTCGAATTTTGTGCGCTGGGGTTCGGGTCCGGAGATACTGACCAAAAGGTCCAGATCGGCGGCCGGCGGCGGATCGGACGGAAGGATGCTGGACAGGCAGCCGATATACCGCACTTTCGGGTGCCGGGCGATACGCCCTTTGTGTGAAAGCTCGCCGGAAAGATTGGGTTCTCCGGCCGCGTCCGGTACAAAAACATAATTATAATGCCTGAAAACAAGCCTGTTGAACCATTCGCCAAATATCCCGGCCCAGGCCAGATGTTTGGGTAGATTGAAACGGAGCTGGTGCGTGATCAGAACGGAAGGCACGCGTTTTGACCAGAAACCCAGCCGCATTTCTGTGATGATCAGGTCGGGCTGATAGTTCTTTATCAATTTCCGTACGGTCCGGCGTTCATAGATCCAGCCGGCGATCATTTTCGGAAGCTGGGCCACAATTTTAAAAACGAACATGGAACGGAAGTGAGGATATGAGACATTCCGGTCACGAATATCCAGACATTCGCATTCCGGGAATTCCTTTTCAAGTAAGGAAAGTGCTTTCCCGTGCGAGGCCAGAATGACACGGTTCCCGTCATCAGTCATGCGGCGTATAATGGGTGCCGAGCGAGTGGCGTGTCCGAGCCCCCAATTGATAATGGCATAAATAACGGTCTTATTTTTCATCCGGAGTATCTTTACGCTTGAACACAACGCAGGCTAAGGGCGGAACACCGATGGTGATGGAGTGTTTTCTGCCGTTCCATTCGATCGCGACGGCGTTCTGTTCCTGATTCCGGATCACACCGCTGCCGCTAAAATCCCGCTGGTCGCTGTTGAATATTTCCTCATAGATCCCGGGTTCCGAAACGCCCAGACGGAAATCGAAATGGGTTTCGGGAGTGAAGTTGAACAATGCGATCACTTTATCTTTTTTTCCCTTACCGCAACGGATAAAACTGGCAATGGACTGCTCCGTATTGCCGCCGTCGATCCATTGAAATCCCCCGGGGTCCTGGTCCATTTGCCATAAGGCCGCCTCACGGAGATATAAGGCATTCAATTGAGCGATATATACCGATGCCGACCGGTGAGGTTCCCACTGTTCCAACTCCCATTCCACTCCGCGTTCTTCACTCCATTCCGACCACGGAGCATATTCCGTGCCCATGAACATGAGTTTCTTACCCGGATGACAGAACATGAAAGCCAGCATGAGTTTAAAGTTCGCGAATTTTTGCCAGTTGTCACCCGGCATTTTACTCAGGAAAGAACCTTTGCCGTGTACCACTTCGTCATGACTAAGGCTCAGTATAAAATTCTCGGAATACTGATACAGCATGGAGAAGGTCATATCGCTGTGATGATATTTCCGGAAGATCGGATCCTTGGCCATATAGCGCAAAAAATCATTCATCCAGCCCATATTCCACTTATAATCGAAACCCAGTCCGCCGGTATGCACCGGATGACTTACCCCGCCCCAGGCGGTCGATTCTTCCGCGATCAGCATGGCTTTCGGAAAGTATTTTCCCACAATGATCGAAAGGTGCTTCATGAATTCGATAGCTTCAATATTTTCATTTCCACCGTATTGATTCGGTGTCCACTCCCCTTTCTTGCGACTGTAGTCCAGATACAGCATGCTGGCAACGGCATCAACCCGCAGACCGTCAACGTGGAATTCTTTCAGCCAGTACAGCGCATTGGATATCAGGAAATTCGCAACTTCATTGCGTCCGTAATTGAAGATAAAGGTCCCCCAGTCGGGATGCTCGCCCTTATCCGGACTCGCATGCTCATATAAGGCGGTCCCGTCAAACCGTCCGAGGGAAAACTCATCCTTGGGAAAATGTGCCGGCACCCAGTCGAGAATGACCCCGATACCGTGTTTATGACAGTAATCGATAAAATACCGCAGATCATCGGGCTCCCCAAAACGGCTGGTGGGCGCATAATATCCTGTAACCTGATATCCCCAGGAACCGTCGAAGGGATATTCCATGACCGGCATCAGTTCGATATGGGTGAATCCGTGCTTCTTGACATGCTCGACCAGCATGGGTGCCAGTTCCCGGTAATTATACCACTTCCAGCCGTCCTTGCGCTTCCAGGAAGCAAGATGCACTTCATAAATGCTCAGAGCCCGGTCATGGGTATGTTCCGGCAGATCGCCGATATATTTCTTATCTTTCCATTTATAGCCGGAGGCATAGATCCGGGACGCGTTTCCCGGCCGCATTTCGGAATAAAACGCATAGGGATCGGCTTTGATCAAGAGACGTCCGTCCTGTGTGAATATTTCATACTTATACTTCAGTCCGGCCTGGATGCCCGGGATAAAGATCTCCCATATCCCGGAAGATCCGAGGACCCGCATCATGTGCTTGCGGCCGTCCCAGAGATTGAAGTCGCCTACCACACTGACCCGTCGTGCCGATGGCGCCCATACGGCAAAAGAGACCCCGCTGATGCCGTCTTTTTCACAGACATGGGCACCGAGCTTTTCGTAGATGAAATGATGGTCGCCTTTTCCGAAAAGATAGGCATCTTCCTCGGAGATCACCGGTGTGAACTGATAAGGATGAATATAGCTGTATGTGTTGCCGTCCATATACTCGACAAAGACCTCATATTTCTCAAAGGCCTCCGAAATAAAGGTAACTGCCCAAAAACCCTCCACCTCTGCCGGGGCAAGATCGTAGGTCTTCCGGCTTTCCAGCATCGTAATGGAAACGACTTTTGCATTGGGCTGATAGATACGAACGATCTTTTCCAGGGAACGGTTCTCATGCATGCCAAGAACGGCATGGGGGTCATGGCAGATCCCGTCGCGAATATTACACATGTTCTTTTTAAGACTCATGATCATCCTTTCTCATTTTTACTGCCAATATGCCGATGATGGTCTTAACATCGGTGATCTCTCCGCTACGGATCTTTTCAAGCACCTTATCCAGCGGCAGCGTAAACACCTGCATAAATTCATGTTCATCCGGTTTTTTATCGCCTTTGACCAGATCAAAGGCCTCATAAATATGGATCACTTCATCGCTGTATCCGATACAGGGGTGCATCGTGGTCAGATAGCGTAATTCTCCCGCCCTGTAACCGGTTTCCTCTTCCAGTTCGCGCATACCGGTCGCTTCCGGGGTTTCTCCCGCATCGATCTTGCCGGCGGGCAGTTCAATGAACACCCGGTCCAGCGGGTAACGAAACTGATGGATCAGCAACAGTTCACCATTGGGATGATAAGCCACCAGCGCCACCGCTCCGGGATGCCGGATATATTCACGGACCGAGGTATTCCCGTCGGGTAAACGCACCGTGTCCTTTCGAACGCGCAATAATGCCCCGTTATACACCTCTTCCGATGATATCTGTGTTTCTTTTAACTGTTTCATCGTTCGCAAATATACGCCCTTTTACGGTGAGTGACAAATAATTATCATCAGACATGCGATAATCGGATCTTCAGCTAACATTCTGAGGGACCGCGCTTATTAAGCTTGATATTATAAACACATTTACTTGATTTATATCCAATTAATAAATACTTTCCGCTCAACCGGAAAATATGCCTGCAGGGCGTATCTTCATTTAACGAGCAGGAAGCAATTCATAGTGCGGAGACAATTTTACATGCAAAACCCTCATTCACGTCCGGCCGGCCTTTTTATAAGGTTATTGTGCATTATTTTTCTGGTTCATCCTCTCTGCGCCGAGCCTGCGCTTAAAGATAAGATCGCACAGATGATCATGGTGGGATTTCCCCCGAATTCGGATTTTGAAGATACACTCTATTACGATATTGCCTACCGCAATCTTGGCGGCGTGATCCTCATGGGTTATAATATCCAGAGTCCCATACAGGTTGCCGCCCTGAATGCCCGACTACAGGATCATGCGGCTACTCCCCTGCTGATCGCTACCGACCAGGAGGGCGGTTATATCGCACGTCTGAAAGGCAGCAACGGATTTGCCGCCACACCTACCGCCTATTATCTGGGATCGGTACTGGACAACGAGGACTCCACGCGTTTCTGGGCGGACCGCATGGCAGAATGGCTGGAGCACAGCGGTATCAATGTCAATCTGGCCCCGGTGGCGGATGTGAACGTCAACCCCTCCAGTCCCGCGATCGGGTACAGGGAACGCAGTTATTCCGCCGATCCCCATAAAGTTGCAGAGCATACCGGCTGGTTCGCATCCGAATTCCATGAACGCGGTATCGTTACGGCGCTGAAACATTTTCCGGGTCACGGATCCGCCGTGGGTGACTCACATCTTGGATTTACGGACATCAGCACTACCTGGCTCGAAGACGAACTGATCCCCTATCGTGAACTTATTTCCGATGGATATACGGACATGATCATGAGCGCGCATCTTTACAACGCGCATCTGGATTCCGTCTATCCCGCGTCACTATCGGAACGGGTGATCACGGGGATCCTGCGCGACAGTCTGGGTTTTGAGGGCGTGGTCATCAGCGACGCCATGGGCATGGGCGCGATCAGCGAAAATTATGGTTTTGAGGAAGCGGTCCTGCTTGCCATCAACGCCGGAACCGACATCCTTTTGTACACGGGAAACCGGTATAACGATGTGTCGCTGGTTGCGGAGGTCACACGCATCATCCTGCAGAATATTGATGCAGGCAATCTCTCGGAAGCACGGATCAATGCGTCCTATGAGCGCATCATGGCGCTTAAGGACAAGATCCCCGTTTCTATTGTTTCCGGCGGATATCTCCCCGAAACACCGTATCTGTTATCCGCTTTTCCCAACCCCTTCAACAACAGGGTCAAGATCAGGTTATCACTTCACCGGCATGTTTATGAAACCGTTCCGATCCGCATATATTCCGCTGCCGGACATTTGGTGCGCAATTTTGATCTGCCTCTCCGTGGATACGGGGATTATGAGATCGCCTGGGACGGGACATGTTCAGAAGGCACTCCTGCGCCCAGCGGAATTTACATCTATACCGCAACGATCAATGGTCAGGTCCTCAGCGGTAAAATGGCTCTGCTTAAATAAAAAAGATTAAAGATAAAAGTAAAAAGAAAAAAGTGACGAATGGTATGTTGTATATGTCAACATATAGGTGACAGTTTTATGTGATGTTTTTGACCGATTGAAGCGAACAGTAAAAAAAACTACCACTCTTGAAAAAATCATCCTATTTTAAAGCAGCAGGAGGGAAATGAAACGAGGATCGGTACACAGCGCCATTCTTTTATTTCCCTGAAACAGTTAGGAACGCACGAAAAAAAGGAGTCGCATATGCTTATCGACATCGTTTTGCCGCTATCATTGGTTTTTATCATGTTCAGTCTGGGGCTTGGACTGACACCGGATGATTTTAAGAATGTCGCCCGTTATCCGAAGGCTTTTTCGGTCGGCATGGTCAATCAAATGCTCTTGCTGCCGCTGGTCGCTTTCGGACTGATCCACCTCTTCGGGATCCAGAAGGAAATGGCAGTGGGTCTCATGATCCTTGCCAGCTGTCCCGGAGGCGTGACATCCAATATCATCACAAAAATGGCAAAGGGGGACACGGCACTGTCCATATCTTATACTGCCGTTATCAGTATTCTCAGCGTGATCACACTTCCGTTGATCGCCGCCTTTTCCATGCACTACTTCATGGGAGCCGAAGCACCGCCCATCAGTGTGCTGTCTCTGGGACTTACCATGTTCCTGATCACGGTGATACCTGTGGTCATCGGCATGTACCTTCGTCAGAAAAAGCAGGGGTTTACTCAGCGTTTTGAACCGAGGGCCAATAAAATATCCGCCATTCTGTTCGCCCTGATCGTGGTCGCTTCCCTGGCCAGCGAATGGCAGGCCTTTCTTGAGAACGTTGCCATCCTCGGTCCCACGATCATTGCGCTTATAATATTGATGCTGTTGATCGGCTACAGTTCCGCCAAACTTTTTAAAATGAAAGAACCTCAGGCCGTATCCGTTGCGGTTGCTACCGGTATCCAGAATGCCACGGTCGGTATCACCGTAGGTACCATCATTCTCCCGGCAGCGGAAGGATTATCGGTCTTTAGTCTGCCCTCGGGCGTTTACGGCATCCTAATGTATCTGGTCTGCTTGCCCATCGTATTCGCGTACGCAAAATGGCTGCGCTCACGCCTGGCAACGGCGCAATAAAAGTTTAATTACTTTATAATTATAATCTGAAAGTTCTGTCCGCTTATTTCATGGACAGAACTTTCTTTTCTTATTTTTCAGAATGAAAAAGAATTCTGCTGACTAAATATCTCTGATGTATAACAGCAGGCATATTTGAACGGAGCTGTAGTTCAATGGATTAGAGCACCGATCTGCCGCGCCGGACCTTGTCCCGATCCGGGTCGGGAAGTCTCGCTTGCCCTTTGAAGCTCGAAGAGCGAAGAAGGGTCAGTCCCGCTAGTAAAATCCGCAGATCTGCGGATTTTGTGTTTAGGGAAGACGAAATGTATTGCACCTATATAGTTTACTCAACAAGTGTAGACCACTATTATGTCGGTTATACCCATGACCTGCATAAGCGTTTGGAAAAACATAATAGTGGACACAGTCGTTCAACAAAATCCGGCATACCCTGGAAAATCGTCTATTATGAAGAATATCAAACAAAGCACGAAGCAATGGCACGGGAACGTCAGATCAAAAAAATGAAATCCAGAAAATATATTGAAATGCTGATCAACAGGTAGCTATCGCGCCGGACCTTGTCCCGATCCCGATGAGAATCGGGAAGAAGTCTCGCTTGCCCTTTGAAGCTCGAAGAGCGAAGAAGGGTCAGTCCCGCTACCCGGAAAATAAATATATTAAATAAAAATCATTGACAAATTATCCACATTACCGTATAATAGCAGGCTTATTTGAACGGGGCTGTAGTTCAATTGGTTAGAGCACCGGCCTGTCACGCCGGACGTTGCGAGTTCGAGTCTCGTCAGTCCCGCTGCCCACGATCCGTCAACATGACGGATCTTTTGCATTATGGAGATTTTTGCGAACGACAGAGAATCATTGCATTAAATGCAGCGGGGAATAATCCGCCTTTGTTCCGTGACTTCGGGATTTCGGCAAATCTTTTGCATTATGAAATTTTGCTAAAAATACAAATATTTATATACTGATCCTGAAAATGTCCGGTGCGGTTTGGGCGATAGCATAACAAGGGCCGACCTGTTTTGTATTTTCACGGTAACAAAAGGCAACAGTAGTTATATGTTTTATTTAAAAGCTATCAATAAATATTTCATTATTCATTGACCTGTTGCATTTATCATTTTTTATGGTCTTTCCCTTTGTCTTTTTCCCTTCCGGGTGAACAGATCCCGAATCGCGAAACCAGGCTTTCGACATAAGCTTTGCAATCTTCCACACTAATCCCCGTGGCTTCACGATAAAGTTTGATCGCCTGTAGTTTTTTCCCTTTTCTGCACAGGGACAGGATCTGATCATTGTAAGTGTCAGGCATATGTTCCATATGCATATTCCTTAAAGGATCTTTATGATTCGATTACTTCGTCACCGTCACCCAGATCGGACTGCTCCAGGCCATTTCGCCGTCTTCCTGGACCACGCGAAGATAATACCAATATCTCCCGGGTTCGAGGTTCTCATCCACATAGACTTTTCTGGCGCCCAGCCCTTCGTGAAAGTCCTTGCCCGCGAACAGGATATCTTCATTGTTCCGGACTAGGGTTACGTACACCAGCGGTGCGGTACCCACGACTTCGATATTGATCTCCGGAGCACTGCTCAATTCGATCTCCTCCCCCATTTCATGTCCGTTGATCGTGAATTCGACCAGGATGTTCTGTCCGGATGTGGCATATACATGCCGCGCCCGAAAAGCATCGAAAAGCTGATCAATGTTATTTTCCTCGGCAATAACGGCGGCCAGCCCCGTTTCCCATTCGTTTTCTTTGGAAGAAATACCGTGATGGGTCAAAAGTCCGTGCGCATCACTGCCGCCGATCAGACCGAATACGCGTCCGTCGGCAAGCGCGTCCTGTATAAAGGAACCCGGTACACCGCCGCGATGCGCGATGGGCAGGTTGCCCAAATATTCGTTCGCACCGTGAGAGGAAACGATCTCGGCAACGGGCTGTGCCACAGGATCATGGTTTTCCCAGTCCGTTCCGGTCCAGCCCGGATGATGCGGCACGGCAAAAGCGCCGTGCTTTTTACAGAACTCGAACAGTGACAGCGAACTTTTTTCATCAAAGCGCCAGCTGAAAATGGGCTTATCCCACTCCTTGAAATAGACGTTCTTATGTCCGAACCCAACGGGTGTCCGCGGAGTGGTCCATTCGTATGCCGCGATAGCCGTGAACACACCCGGTTCGTTGAACTGCTGTCCGATGATCTTTATCCATTCCCATTCGGAAGGCAATAAATAGTTGGCCACAAACCATTCATGATCGGTCAGGGCTGCAAAATCCTGTCCGTAACAGTATCTCGAACGTGTGTATTGCTCATCGATGGTTCCCCGTCCGTCCGAAACGGAGGAATGCTGGTGGATGTCCCCGAAAAGGATATTCTTTCCGCTTCTTAACGGTATGGCAGGTTTTTCCCGGGAATAAAACGTTTCCGGCGCTTCACGGGTCTCATACACGACCTTTAGCTCGCCATCCATCGTTATTTGGTTCGCGGAGGGATTGAAACGGTTCATGTACATATGCCGCCAGTCCCGTCGCAGTGTGACAATATTCCCGTCGGGATCCAGTGCCGCCTTGGCGTATTGTCCGCGGCCGCCCCAGCCGGGAACATGGAAGGTGTAGATCGCGCTTTTTTTCTTTCCTTCAATACACTGCGCGTAAAAGCCTTGGGAAGGACGACCGAAAACCCAGAGACGGCCTTCTTTGTCGAAGATCAGTTCGGGAAATTCAAATCCCTGTTCTTCGCCTTTTACTACCCAGTCACCGGCTTCCGCACCGGTATAGATCTGCTGACGGAATCCGGAGCGTTTGATATGAACCCATGGCGTCAGTCCCACTTTTTGATCCGGCTGCAGGTTCGAATGCCAGGCAATGGCCCAACGATCGCGCTTATCGACCGCCACGGAAGGAGCGACATTGAATCCGTATTCACTGCTGATGCGTTCTTCTTTGCTCAGTTTGTCATTCTTTATTTTCCGGCTCATCACGCGGTAGGAATCCTCAACCTGACGGTCCCAGGCAAGAATGACCTGTCCGCGCTTATCGACCGCCAGTGCGGGACGGAGGTCCATGTATTTACTTTCGCTGACAGCAAACATCTTTTCTTTGCCATCGTGAGATATTTTTTTCAGGAGAATGTCGAACTTCCCGTTCCGGTTGCTTTCCCATGCTACCCACACATTCCCGGATGCATCGCCCGCGATGGCCGGATTCAGATCATCGGCTTCATCATTGCTGAGACGCATCTCCCCTTCCAGTTCGCCGCTTGCGTTCAGACATCGGAGATAGATATCCCAATTATTGTTGCGCCTTGCAGCCCATGCTACCCATGTGTTGTTATGGATATCGGTATGCACACGCGGACGGAACTCAAATCCCTCTTTGCTGCTGATCTGATAGGTCTTAACCGATTTAAAACCGTCATACAGGTCCAGCCTGACCCGTTCCTTCCCATCCAGCAATTCCGTATAGACCAGGATATATTTTCCGTCCCGGTCAACACTGATATCCGGGTATTCACAGAAAAAATGGGTGGATATCTGCACATCTTCCG
>Ga0334889_1003911_pt1 | contig 14014 bp, 8 predicted proteins | sample GraSluR1_MG_2_FD_207222 | JGI IMG/M metagenome (GOLD analysis project Ga0334889, IMG submission 207222) | Sludge microbial communities from methane-producing bioreactor in Wageningen University, Netherlands - Granular Sludge_8_08-R1 | ecosystem: Engineered > Bioreactor > Anaerobic > Unclassified ... | reverse complement strand
ATGCTTCGCAGCTTTTTAGCCGGTATACCAAGAGAAATTGATGAGCAGGCTCAAATCGATGGTTGTAGCACCCTGGGCATTATCTTTCGGATTATACTTCCATTAGCTAGACCAGGGATTGCTGCTGTAGCGATATATGGTTTCATTATGGCCTGGAATGAGATGCTCTTTGCCTCGGTTCTCACTGGGACTGAGACCAAAACAGTTGCTATCGGTCTCTTAGAATTCATAACCACCCAGGAATCTCGCTGGGCTGGGATGATGGCTGCTTCAGTCATTGTGACCATACCGGTTCTCATTCTATTTACTTTCGTACAAAAACAGATTATTGAAGGTTTAGTGGGAGGAGCAACCAAAGGATAATTTTGGATGTAGGGGGAAAGACAAGTCTCTTTTACTTATAAAGGAGGTGGTTTTTAGAGATTGGAAAAAAAAGCGGATAATCGTTGGAGTTGATAAGGTTTAAATAGTTTATAAGCTTATAATTTAAAGGAGGAAGGAAGATGTTTAAAAATATTTTCTTATGGTCTTTAATGTTGGTCTTTTGTGTGTCGATAGCGGTACAGGCAGCTGAATCCATCAACTTTTGGCTCATGCCCAATGCACCGGACGATATCCATGTCCCTTGGTTGAACGAAGCTGTCGCTGAATTCAAAGAACAAACCGGTATCTCGGTTACCTATGAAATCGTTGGTTGGGGAGATGCCTGGACGCGAATCACCTCTGCTATCGCTACTGGTGAGGGAGTGGATGTTTTCCAAGTTGGAACAACTTGGAATCCTCAATTTGCAGCAACGGGAGGATTAACTGAAATTGACATCAATGAATTTGGTGGAGCCGGTGCTTTTATGAAAGCCAACTATATATCCACTACCTATCAAGAAAAAACCTTTGGTGTCCCTTGGTTTGCTGAAACTCGAGCATTATTTTATAACAAAGATATGTTTCAGCAAGCTGGGATGGAACCACCTCAGACCTATCAGGAACTCTACGAAGCTGGTGATCGCATTAACGAAAAATTTGGGAAAGGCCGGGCAATTTCAATTGCTGGAACCAATGCTTGGGATCTTCTTCATAACTGGGCGATCGTTCTTTGGGCTCATGGAGGAGTGTTGGTTGATGAACAAACCAAGACTGCCCGTTTTAATGAAGCTCCTGGTGTGGAAGCTATGAAATGGTATGTTGGCCTGGTGGCAAATGGTTATGCAGATGAAGCGTGTGCCGAGTACAACCAACCCCAAGCTGATTCAGCTTTCATCAATGGGAACGTAGCAATGTGTTTCATGGGTCCCTGGAATATTGCCAATATTGAAGTAGAAAACCCTGACCTCAACTATGATGTTGTAGAACCTCCTGCTGGACCTGCAGGTCGGGCTTCTTTCTCAGGGGGAAGCAATTTAGTTATTCTCAAAGCCAGTTCCAATCAAGAAGCAGCAAAGAAATGGATCAAATTCCTTTTGGAAAAACAAAAGCTGGTTGATTACACTCAAAATCTTTCTCATATGTTACCTGCCCTTTTGGAAGCATATGATGATCCCTATTATGAAACAGGAGTCTGGAAAGTTTTTCAAACAACCCTATCCTATGCTACTGCTTATCCACCTTTAGCCAGATGGGGCGATGTTGAAAATGCCGTTCAAGAAGAATTTCGAAATATTCTAACCGCTTATATTGCAAAAACTTATTCTGATGAAAAAGTTCAAGAATATCTTGATACTGCTGCTGATAGGGTGAATCGAGCATTAGCCCGGGATTGATTATCATGACACTTTGTTAACGGAAGGTAAGGTTATCCAGGTAATGAAAAAGGAGGAAGAAATCCTTGCTTTATGGATATTTTGACGATCAAAATAAAGAGTATGTTATCGAACGACCGGACACCCCCCAACCTTGGATTAATTATTTAGGGGAGGAGTCATATTTCGGTATTATTTCTAATACTGCCGGTGGATACAGTTTTTATCGAGATGCTCGCCTCCGCCGGATTCTACGCTACCGCTATAACAACATTCCTCAAGACAAAGGAGGTCGTTATTTATATATCCGTTTTTCTGATGGGGATTTCTTCTCTCCTACCTGGCAACCGGTAAGAAAAAAGTTGGATTTTTACCGTTGTCGGCACGGGTTGGGTTATACTATCATCTCTTCTCTTTATCGAGATATCGAAAGCGAGATAACCTATTTCGTTCCAATTGGAGAAGAACTTGAGATTTGGTCGGTTAAACTCTTTAACCGGGGAAAGGAAACACTGGAACTTGATGTTTTTTCCTTTGTCGAGTTCTGTTTATGGAATGCTCTTGACGATGCTACAAACTTTCAACGCAACCTTAATATAGGAGAAGTTGAGGTTGAAGAAGGAGTAATTTACCATATCACCGAATATCGAGAAAGACGAGACCATTATGCTTTTTTTGGTGCGGTGGGAAATATTGTAGGTTTCGAGACGGATCGGGAGAGTTTTCTTGGTCCTTACGAATCTTTGAGCTCCCCTTATTCAGTAAGGGAAGGAAAAACCTCCAACTCAATTGCCTGTGGTTGGGCGCCTGTTGGAGTTCATCAGATAAAGGTAACCCTTCCCTCTCAACACGAGGAGCGTATTCAATTTCTGTTGGGGTATAAGGAAAACCTAACACAGCATAAATTCACTGCCGAGAGACGGGTGAATAAGGAGGGGATCCCGTCTCTTCTACAACGTTTCACCAATCATAACGAGGTAGACCGGGCTTTGGGGAAGCTCAAATCGTATTGGAAAAATATTCTTGAACGTTTCCAGGTTCAAACACCCAATACCCATTTTAATCGAATGATCAATGTTTGGAACCAATACCAATGCATGATTACCTTCAATCTATCCCGCTCGGCTTCTTATTTTGAATCGGGAATTAGCCGGGGAATAGGGTTTCGAGATAGCAATCAAGACCTGTTGGGATTTGTACATCTTATCCCCGATAGAGCCAGAGAACGTTTGCTGGATTTGTCATCCACTCAATTTCAATCGGGAGGTGCCTATCACCAATACCAACCACTTACCCGACAGGGGAATGATGAAATTGGAGCTGGTTTTAACGATGATCCTCTTTGGTTAATTTTGGCTGCCGCTAGTTATCTCAAAGAAACCGGAGATTTTACAATTTTAAATGAGGTGGTTTCCTTTGCTGATGGTGGGGATCCTGCACCTTTTTATCAACATTTGCTCCGATCTCTGGAATATACTCTTCACAATCTTGGACCTCATGGTTTGCCTTTGATCGGACAAGCCGACTGGAATGATTGTCTTAACTTAAATTTAGTTACCGAAAATGAAGGAAAAACTGCTGAATCAATTCTCATTGGAGAGATGTTTATTGCAGCTGGAGAAGAACTGGCTTGTATTGCTGAGATAATCGGTAAATCAGAAGATTCTATCCGATTTCGAGAAGAAACCAGGAAAATGATTGATAAAATAAACCAATGGGGTTGGGATGGTGAATGGTACTTGAGAGCTTTTGATGATAGAGGGTTGCCTGTGGGCTCAAAGCAAAACCAGGAAGGGAGAATTTTTTTAGAGACTCAACCTTGGGCAATTATGAGTGGTGTTGCTAATCTGGAACGAGGGAAGGTTACTATGGATTCGGTCGAAAAATATCTGGCTACCCCTCACGGAATTATTCTCCAGCAACCGGCTTTCACTCAGTTTTCTTTACATTTAGGAGAATGTACATCCTATCCGCCTGGTTTAAAGGAAAATGCCGGAATTTTTTGCCATCCAAATCCTTGGGCAGTAATAGCTGAGTGTAAATTGAAAAGAGCTGAAAAAGCCTGGAATTATTGGTTAACTATATGTCCTTCTTGGAGAGAGAAAGTTTCTGAAGTACACCGACAGGAACCCTATGTTTATGCCCAGATGATAGCTGGACCTGACCATCCACACTTTGGTGAAGCAAAAAATTCTTGGTTGACCGGAACCGCTTCCTGGGCTTTGATATCAGCTACTCAGTGGATATTAGGGATTCGTCCGGATTATCAAGGTTTAATCGTTGACCCTTGTATTCCTTCTGATTGGAAAGGTTTTCAGGTACAGCGTTGGTTTCGTGGTGTTCAATTTACCATTGTGGTTGAGAGAAAACCGAACGAGAAGTATTTATTAAAAGTAGATGGAAAAACAATTTCGGGTAAAACTATTCCAATTTTTTCTCCAGGGAGCGAACATCTGGTAGAAGTTATTTTAGGAGAAGATTAAAAGACAGATAGAGTGAGGGAGAGAATGCGAGAGGGCGAAAGCAGAAAAGTTCTTTAAATTTTTTAAGAATTTTTCTTTTTTTAAATTTTCCTTATCATTTCAATAAAATTGAAGACTACCTGATTTTAAAAAAGCTCAACCACTACCCTTTCACTCTCCTCTCGAAATTTGACAAATCAAGACACCTCATATAACATAATAACTACCACGGATTCTGAGGAACTCTAAGACCGGAGGGTTAGAAAAAAGAACTTTTAACCGCAAGGAAGAAAGTTCGAAGTTTTTCCGAGAGGAAAAATGGAAGTCTGATCCTGAAACACTGAAGAAGTTTATGAATAATAACCTTCCCAGTGAGATGAAGGCAAAAAGGTTCGTTAGAGTCCGTGGTTTTTTGTTCTCTTTTACCTCACTTCTGATATAACAAGAACAAGCACACTTTAAAGATATTCACCCCTAAAATTAAAGAAAGTAAACCCACTTCATGGTTGTTCGATATTTAGACTTTAATTCTCTCCAGCTTCGATCTTTAAATTTTCGCTTAAAAATATTGTTGAAAATAGAGAAAATCCCATTATTAGCTAATTAAAAAAACATCCTAAGCATTGAATAGCTTTTGAAATTTAGATCACTTGAAAATCTTCCTTTTTGGCCAATCAAAGACCAAACAATAATTTATACAATTTTTTCCTGTCATAATTTTTTTATTAGAAAGAGATTGCAGGAGATCAGCATATGAATAATGTATCAAAATTAAAAAGTTATAATTAACATTATTCTCTAATATATTGATAATTCAGAATTAATACTTAATTTTTATTTACATACAGAATATATAATGGTAATATGCTCCTAATACCGAATTAATTTGAATTAAGGAAGAAAAATGTATTGTGGCAATAATTCTCGATCATATTGATAAAGCAATCTTAAGAGAATTGCAGGAAGACGCTTCAATATCAAATCTCAATTTATCAAAAAAAATTGGGCTTTCGCCATCAGCATGTTTGGCAAGAAAAAAGAACTTAATCGAAACCGGTGTTATAAAAAAATTTGCCACTATAGTTGATGAGAAAAAATTAGGTATGGAAGTCCTTGCTTTTGTTTTTATCAATTTATCACCTCTTAACAGAAAAACCATACATACCTTTTTAGAAGATGTTCATAAATACCCACAGATTCAAGAATGTTATACCCTTACTGGAAGCCATGATTATTTAATTAAAATTGTGGCAAAGGACATGATAAGTTATAGGAATTTTATCATCGATTCATTAATGCAGAATGCTTCGATCAGTTTTGTTGAAACAAGTATGGTTATAGGGGTAGATAAAAGGACTGTTTATGTACCCATTCATGAGGACGAGTAAATAAACCAAAAAAAGATTTGAATAGGAAAAAATTATAGGAGACACGAATTAGATATGAAAACCATGAACCCAGAACATATAAAAGTTATTCTGGACATAATAAATCAAAGCCCTTACTTAAAACTCCTATCAGTAAAAGTCTATGAATTACATTCAGGCTATTGTAAGGCTGAAGTTGACCTGGGGAAAAAGCACCTCAATTCTTTTGGAGGAGCACATGGTGGAGTATATGCTTCCTTGATAGACACTGCTACATTCTGGGCGGTTTATTGTGACTTAAGGGAAAATTTGGGTTTGACTACCATCGACCTGAAGGTAGATAATTTAGCCACGGTTAAAGAAGGAAAGTTAGTTGTGGAAGGGAAGCAGATCAAGGTCGGGCGTAGCATCTGTTTGTCTGAAGCGACAGTTAAGGATATCCACGGCAAACTTCTGGCATATGGTACATCCAAGCAACTGATACTCGAGGGAATTCAATCATTTAGCCAAGCTGCAAGCATCATAGGATATCGATCGTTGCCTCCTAAATTTTTAACCTGAGATTTATTGCCAACTTTACTGTTTTCTATCCTTTAAATTCAATAAAGTTAAAAAATGATCATATAAAAATGAGAAAGGAAAACCACCTAAATCCCGTTCGATGGGGGAATGAATTTAACAATTCCCCTCCTCGGAAGGGAATTTCTCATCGTCATTCTGAGGAGCGTCCTGTGCGACGTGAGAATCTCTCAATATCAATCTTTATCTTCTTCTTTAAAAACATTTTTCTATCCTGAAAATACCAGAATGATTTTTTATAGGTAACTTATATTGAGCAACTAACCAGGATCTCATTCCAGGCTATCACCCTCATCCTCACCTTCTCCCATTAAGGGAGAAGGAATCATAGTGATACGTCATCCTAAGCCCTCGCTTATTGAGGATGTGAGTATCCCATCCTTTAATTATTTTTTAAAAGAATTTTCTAAATGAGATTGCCACGTCATCTAACCAAAAAAGCGGTTAGATTCCTCGCAATGACGGATTTGGAATGGGTATGATCAATCAAGCTCCTACCAAAAGAATTAAAAAAATTCTGTCATCCTGAGCGGTGTCTTTCCGCGAGAGGATCTCATCCTGTAATTTTTTCTTTTATCCTTAAATTCTTTTTTCATTCGCCCCCTCTCCCTCTCTCCCCCTCGGCCTTTTTTACGCCCGATTAATGTAGCGACATGCCATGGCATGTCGAATCTTGGGTTTTCACCCTCATCTGGTACTGCTAGGCAGCATGAGGGTCTATCCTTGAAAATACTGGAATGATTTTTTATAGGTAACTCATATTGAGCAATGAATCAGGATCTCATTTTTTTAGGCTTTTTCTTCATAAATTTTTTAAAGGAAGAGATCCTCACGTCGGTTGGTAAAATTCAACCAACCTCCTCAAAATGATAGAGAACGTTTATGAGAATCTCTCGTCATCTGATAAAAGATACCTGGCCCTTCAAAATAAAGGATTGGGTTGTTGATAATCATAAATTCTTAATAAATTCAATAGCCTGCTCTAATTCCACATCTTCGCCTTGAGCTATGCGTAAGGCATTCTCCAGAGTCATCGGGATGCGAACCGAAGGAACAACTCCACCAATTCCATCACGGCTGTCTATCTGCACTAGCCGGTTTTTATCGAGAGATTGTCCATAAGGCCAACGAATTTCAATTCCTCCGGGCATTTGTGCCCCACTCCCCACCAAACCAAACGATCCATTGGTTCCGTAAAAGCCCAGTGCTTCACCATTGGGTAAATTCTTAATTCCCATCGCCAAGCCTTCCCCTGAGCTGATACATTTTGAATTAATAATTACCACTATGGGACCACCGAAGAAGGGTTCGTCTGGTTCGATGTATAAACCCGGATCAGCAGGATTAACTTCTCGTGTTTCATCAGGACGTATTTCCCAGGAGCCGGAAAGAACATTGTAGCAACTTTGGTATTCATAAAAGGTTTTTTCGGTATAAAATGAAGCTAACATATCCGCTACCATCGAATCTAAACCACCTACATTATTACGGATATCGATTATTAAACCTTTAACCTTCTTTTGATTAAATTCCTCAATAGCTACTTTAAATAAGCCCAATGTTGAAACAATTTCACCTGAATCCGTTAAATCAGCATCGAGCAAACCCCAGATCTTTAAGTAGCCAATATTTCCATCCAGTATTTTCTTCTCAACCATCGATTCTGGTGGATTCTGGGGATTCTCTACCCCTAAGATCAATTCTCTTAATCCATCGGAAACTATCGTTGCAGGATAGGTCTTTTTTAAAGATTCACCATGATCATCATAAGCAACCAGTGTTGCCTTGATTATTTTTTCATCATTCAAATTTTTGAACGAAAGAGATAGTTTGGTACCAATTGGGGCCCGGGTGAGATATCTCACCCTTTGGTTCATACTATCCTCGTCGGTAGCCGAGTTGTTGTAAAAAATGGTTGACACTTCATTCAAAACTGCTTGAACCGGACAACCATTCCATTCTACCAATTCTGCTCCTGTCCTCATCCTTTGAGTATAAGCCTCACTGCTTTCATCAATCCAAATAACCACTATCTTTCCATCGGTTAATTTCACAATCGAAAATCCGAAACCACCTCCAATATAACGGTTATCAATTTCCGATAAAGAATTCATATGAACATGCCCATCAGGGATAGAATGGACATATTCTCTTAAGGTGAGGTAATAAGCTGTGAAATCATTCGATTCCTGGGATTGGTTCATTCGGGGTTTGAATTGGTTATAAAGAGCTGGCCAATCAATCTTCTTCCAGTCCGTAAACCCATATTCACGAGAAAACTTAGCCTGGAGTTTATCAAATGCTTCGCTCCAAATCAGACTACTAAAATCTTCTGACTCCGGTGCCTGAAAGTTATCCTGCTGTTCATCTGCCAGTAAGTTGACTGTTAATAAATACAGCGTACAAATAACAATCATTACCACCATAAATCTCTTCAACTTGGGATCCTCCTGTTTGCATCTCGTTATTTCATAATATATCGGTCTTTCTTGATTAAAAATTAATATAGAAAAGCTGATTTTTCTTTATCAAACTTATAAATGATTTAATTTAAGAACATTAATGAAATTTCGTTGATTCTGGATAGATCCTCATACCATGTTGTGGCGCCAGATGATGATTAAAAATACTTTTTATTAAAAACTTCACTACAAGTAGCATAACTGTTCTTTGGTTGGACGACATGGCAATCTCATTGCCTAATTTGTTATTCTAAGGAGCTTATTGTGCGACGTGAAAATCCTATCTTTTAAAAAGTTAGGAATCAAAAGGAAGAAAATGAGAATTGGGGTATAATTGTAACATCCACCTTTCATTCCTCACTAATCACAAATTTATTAGGAGGCTATCATGAAAAGTAAAAATCGGTTGTTATTGTTAGTAATATTCTTTTTAATGATTTTATTATTAGCCAATCCCTCAGCCAATGCCTGCAGCAGAGTGCTCTACCATGGACTGGAAGGAACGGTAATCACCGGCCGGACTATGGATTGGACGGAAGACATTGGAACCAATCTCTGGATCTTCCCAAGAGAAATGGAACGAGAAGGAAGAGTGGGACCCAATTCTTTTAAATGGACTTCTAAGTATGGGAGTGTTATTGCAACTGGATACGATATCTCCACTACCGATGGTATGAATGAGGAAGGCTTAGTAGCCAACGTGCTGTGGTTAGCCGAATCAGTATATCCTAAGTGGGATGGTCAAAAACCGGGTTTAAGTTTAGCATTATGGGCTCAATATGTCCTGGATTCTTTCTCCACTGTTGAGGAAACCGTGGAAGCTTTGTCCAGAGAAGAATTTATTCTAGTTACCGCCGACATGCCAGGTCTTGATAAATTAGCGACCGTTCACTTGGCAGTTTCCGATTCTTTAGGTGATAGTGCTATCTTTGAATATGTTGACGGTAAATTGGTTATTCACCATGATTCTTCTTATCTGGTCATGACCAATTCTCCGACTTATCAGCAGCAGCTCGCTCTGAATGAGTATTGGAAGGAAATTGGCGGGATGGTTGTGCTCCCTGGTACCAGTCGAGCTGCCGATCGATTTGCCCGGGCTTGGTTCTATATCAATGCCATTCCCAAAACCGCCGATATTCAGGTAGCAGTGGCCTCAGTGTTTAGCGTGATTCGGAATGTGTCGGTACCTTTTGGTATCAGCACTCCCGAGAAACCGAATATTTCTTCTACTCTTTGGAGAACAGTTGCTGATCATAAAAACAAAATATATTTTTTCGAATCCACTTTGACCCCAAATATCTTCTGGGTTCAGTTCAATAATATCGATTTCTCTCCTTCGGCACCTGCCCGAAAACTGGTTATCTCTCCGAAACAATTTTATGCTGGAGATGCCGCTGATTTATTTGTGGAAACCAAACCCTTTGAGTTTATGGGCTTGGAATAAATAAAACCAAGTATAAAACAGAACTAGCTTTTTTAAAATTGATTAAGTTTAATTCTGGGAAGCTTTAATCAAAAACCAGTCGATATTCAAGGTAAAATCTTACTATCAAGATATTGGCTGGTTTTTGATTTCTTGTAACCCAATTCAAGAATCAAAGCCTGACCTCCTATGATTTTCGCAAACGTTTGTTATTATTATTGTATTAAAGTTTTTTAAAATATTAAAATTATTTTATAAATAATAAATAAAGTCCATTTGACAGAATAGCAAACGTTTGTTATATTTAATTAATCCTTCTTTGTGGGGTATAAAAATGAGAGCTACAATAAAGGATATTGCCAAAGTATTAGATCTTTCCCCAAGTACTGTTTCACGTGCACTTCGTGATTGTTCTTCGGTTTCAAAAAAAACCCGCGAAAAAATTCTTCATATAGCTCAATCAATGGGTTACCAGCCGAATCTTACCGCTCGAGGATTAGTTTCTGGAAGAACCCAAAACATTGGTGTTATCTTAAGTATTGAAACCAGAGATTACAATTCTCTACAAATTTTTAATTCTATTGTGGTTAATGGAATATTTGAAGTGGCTGATGCAGCCAATTATAATCTGACCTTTGCCAAAGAATCAAAAAAACATCAAACCGGTGCGCTGCAAAGAATCATTGAAAATCGAGATGCAGATGGAGTATTAATTGTAAACGTAGTGAGCGAAGACGTATTAGCTAAGCTCACTATAAATAATATCCCAGTTGTTCTTATCGACAATCATTTCGACAATCTTCAATCTTATGCTGTCAATAATAATGACCGTTTGGGAGCCTATCTTGGCACAAAGCATCTTTTATCTCTTGGGTATAAATCAATTGGTTTTATCGGTATTTCTGAACAAGCTTTTAATCGTGAATGTGAAATGGGGTATTTTCAAGCTCTTTTAGAATCTGAAATACGAACCGATCCAAATTTTTTAGCAAAAGGAAATGGAGACCTTGGATCTGGTTATGATGCAATGATGAAGTTGCTCAAAATAAATCGACCACCCCGAGGAGTTTTTATTGTTAATGATGAAATGGCAATCGGTGCTATTAAAGCAATAAAAGACTTTGGGCTTTCAGTTCCCGGGGATATAGCCGTTGTAGGAATGGATGGTATGCCGTTCATGGAATACTTTGACCCACCTCTAACAACTGTTAAAATCGAAGTTGCTGAACTCGGTCGTACTGCGCTGCAAATGCTTTTAGGACTTATTGAAGGCAACTATAATGGAAATCGTCAGATTGCTATTTCACCTCGCTTGGTCATTCGTAAATCATGTGGTTATTTTCTTAATTCAACTGTTACGTAAAAAAATTAGTACTATCTTAAAAAAAATTCTTTTTTAAAAAATACTAAATAAGGAGGCCTAGGATATGGCTTTTGATGTTTGTTCTTTCGTTAAAAACCTTGAACCAATTGATCTTGAAAGAAAAATACCCAAGTCAGAATACGAATCTCGGATAAAAACTCTCCAAGAAATACTGAATAATCGCGGTTTTGATGTTGGAATAGCTTTTGGTAATGAACTACGACCAGGCGATACTGGCTGGTTAACTGGTTATGACCCCCAAATCGAACCAACGGCAGCGGTTATTGGGAAAAAAGGATTATTTGTTTTGGGTGGGCCCGAGGGTGAAGCTTATGCGAAAGAAACTATGATGGCTGGCACTTTCATCAATGTATTGGAGTTCAAAATACCAGAAGAAGATTACCCTGGATATGAATTTATGCCGTTAAATAAAATCCTCTTTGAAGCAGCGGGAATTGAACCTAAAAAAATTGGCATTCTCACACTGCCAAGTATCCTTCCATTAGAAATTTTTCAACTTCTTAAAGAAATCCCCAATACTGAAATAATTGATGCTAGCGAAATCCTTTTAGATTGCAGATACCAGAAAAGTCCTCAAGAACTTGAAATGATGAGTATTGCTGCTCGAATTTCCACCTATGCTATGAAAGCAATGATCGCCGCTATCCGTCCTGGATTGAGAGAATTGGAAGTAGCTGCCTGTGCTGATTATGTAATGAAAGCAATGGGAGCTGACCGAGTAGGCATTAGTACCATTGTTTGTTCAGGTTGGCGAGCACCAAATGTTATCGGAAGAGCTTCTAACAAAATTATTGAAGAAGGGGACATGATTGACCTTACGGTTAGTGCTCGGTATGACGGTCTTGCCTCCTGCATGGGAAGAACAGTTATCGCCGGGAAAGCCCATCCGGACCAGTTAGAGTTTATTGATATTGCGATAAAAGCATACGAAAAAGGCATTGAAGCCATTAGTTATAGCAAACCTGCGAGCGAAGTTGATCGTATCGTTCGCTCAATTCTTGATCCCCAGGGGTTATCCCCCCTATACAGTTTAGTTCATGGTATCGGTTGGACCGAAGCCATGGAAGGAAAAGGAGCCGCTACCCAGCATTCAACCTGGAATTTCCCCAAAGGAATAGCTTTTATGCTTGATTTAGGAATATTTGGCCGTTCATTCAAAAGCCTTGATAAAAACCATGTGGGTCTTCGGATTGAAAATCCATTTATTATCGATCATGAAGGTAATACCAAATGCTTAACCGTCGACCTTCCGCTTTACTGTGAAACTGGTAAAATTTATTAACTCATTTGACCAATTAAGGATAATAAAGGGCAAAACTAAGTCAATTTAAGTTTTGCCCTTGAATAAAAGGAGGAAAAAAATGAGAAAGTATTTACTTGTTTGTTTAATATCATTGGTAATGCTTACCCTTTCATTTGTTGCAGTATCACAAGAAAAAGAGATCAGTGTTCTTCTTACTGGATCACCCCTTGCTGATGTTATGGAAACCCTACAAGATGATTTTGAAAAAGAAACTGGTATCAAGGTTAATGTTGAAATTGTCGGTTACGAGGATACCCACACTAAAGGCATTTTAGATCTTGTTTCCGGTACCAATAACTATGACCTCCTGATGGTTGATAATCCTTGGATTGCCGAATATGTCCAAACCGGTAACTTGTTAGTACTCGATGAATTTATGGCAAAAGAAGATCCCGAATACTTAGCCGGTTTTGACAAAGCAGTTCTCGATGCTTATGGTTTATATGAAGGAAAATATTATGGTTACCCAATCATGTTAACCACTACTATCCTCTTTTATCGAAGCGATCTTTTTGAACAATACGGAAAGAAAGCTCCCGAAACCTGGGATGAATTCAATGAAATTGCGAAATTCTTTACTCAATCCTTTAATCCAGAATCTCCTGTCAAATATGGTATATCCATTGCTGGAGAAAGAGGAGATGGAGCCATAAGCCAATGGTTGCCTTTGTTGTGGGGATATGGAGGAAGTGTTTTTGATAAAGATTGGAATGTGACTCTGAACACACCTGAAGCATTAAAAGCACTTGAAGCATTTGTAGAATCTGCTCAATACTCGGCCCCAGGCTTTGGAACCAACTATTTCCCAGAACAAGTTGCTCATTTTACCAATGGTGAGATAGCAATGATGGAAAACTGGGATGCCTTTGCCGGAGATGTTGCTGATCCAGTCAAGAATCCCTATGCAGAAAATACTGCTTATGCATCTATCCCAGGGAAATACCCTCTTTTAGGAGGATGGGCTCTATCCATTAACAAGAACTCAAAAGATCTTGATTCAGCATATACCTTTTTGCGATGGGCATGTGGGCCTGAAGTAACTAAAAAATCACTCGAAGTATCTATCTCAACCCCCATCCGGATTGATGTCGCCCAGGATCCAGAAGTAAAAGTAATCGTTCCTTGGGTAGATGTTGTTTACGAAGAATTTAAAAATATTCGAAAATATGCTGAAACCTATCAAGGCGGTCAAATTCTTATACCAGAAGCTGAATACCATGTTTTATTAGGAACCGCTATCAATGAAGCTTTAACCGGCCAGCTCTCTGCAAAAGATGCATTAGCTAAAGCACAAAAAG
>Ga0334889_1003910_pt1 | contig 14018 bp, 10 predicted proteins | sample GraSluR1_MG_2_FD_207222 | JGI IMG/M metagenome (GOLD analysis project Ga0334889, IMG submission 207222) | Sludge microbial communities from methane-producing bioreactor in Wageningen University, Netherlands - Granular Sludge_8_08-R1 | ecosystem: Engineered > Bioreactor > Anaerobic > Unclassified... | reverse complement strand
ATACTGTTTGTTGTGCTTGCTCCTGTTGCTCCGTTTGGCAAAGACCAGATATATGAAGTTGCATTGGCTATTGTCGGAACGGTATAAGTTACTGAACTTTGCCCTTGACAAACTGTTGCATCGCCTGTGATTGTTCCAGCAATTGCCGGAAGTGGATTTACAGTAATTGCAAAAGTTGAAACATCACCATCACCACAGTTATTTGTTCCTTTTACCGTAATGTTTCCAGAAATTGCAGTTGTGCCAAAATCAACATCAATACTGTTTGTTGTGCTTGCTCCTGTTGCTCCGTTTGGCAAAGACCAGATATATGAAGTTGCATTGGCTATTGTCGGAACGGTATAAGTTACTGAACTTTGCCCTTGACAAACTGTTGCATCGCCTGATATAGTTCCAGCTGCAACGGGTAAATCAATAACATTTATCATCGCCGCTGTAGAAAATTCTGCCGAACAAACACCACTTTTTACTTCTGCTCTGTATAGCCATTGCCCATCCATAGCAGGTGTTTCGCTGTAAGTAGCTGTTGTTTCTGTAATATCCTCCCAAATTCCACCATTATAACTTTTTTGCCATTTTAGAATACTACCTGTATAGTTAGTTATTGTTAGCGTCCCTGTTGATTGTCCTAAACAAATATCTTTGCTTTCATCAACCCATCCCGCTTCGGTTGCAGGATATATTGTAACCATGTAAGCATCAGATACAGTTCCTATTCCTACTTGATTTTCTCCTTTTACCGATATTTCAGCAGTTCCTGTATATATATTATTCCAATCTACTGTGGCTGTTAATCCAGTTCCGGTAATTGTTCCTGCATTTACAGGGCTGATTTCCCAAATATAAGATGTTGCATTTGTAGCACCTGCTGTTGTATAATCCGTATTTGGTGCATTTATGCATAATTCATTATCTCCTGTTGGTGTTTCTGCTTTACCCGGCAATGGGACATCTACAATCAGATTATGAGTGTTTGAACTTGTAAAAGCATTTGCTAAATCATACGCTTTTACAAACCATGTGTAATTACCATTAGGCAAATCAAAAGTAATTGTATGAGTTGTATCTGTTGGTGGAATATCAATAGGCGTTTGACCGGAAATTGTTAATTCATATTTATCTATTCCACTGCCTATATCAAAAGATTGCTCCCATTTAAAACTTGGCTTTGAAGTGCTTACAGTTACATTATCAATTGGTTCAATTAAAGAAAAATCTGTTGGGGCTTCCCAGTCAACATAAAATGTACGAGTTTCTGTTGATTGCCTTACATTGCCAACTTTATCAAACGCTTTTACAAACCATGTATATTCACCTTGTGGCAAAGCGGTTGAAGGTGAAGTTGTTGTTGTTCCAATAGAAATGCTGTCACGGTCTATTTCTCCGTTTATCCAAAGTTGATATTTGCTCATACCACTACCACCTGTACTATCTGTTGCCGCTTGCCACGATAAATTGGGTGTGGGAAACATAACTATTTCATGGTTTGCTGGAGCAGTAAGGTTGAATGGATTGGGTGGAGCGTTGTCGATGTAAAAAATTCTACTAACACTAGGTCTGCTGTTGCCTAGGGCATCAAAAGCCCTAACGCTCCAGACATTAAACCCATAATTAAGTGGAGTTATGGCACTATATAATGTGTCTATAATATTATCAGCAACTAAAACATTGTTAATTAATACGCTGTATTTTTCAAACCCAACTCCTTCGTCTATAGTTTTATTCCAAACAAACATTGGTTTATTTGTTCCAACATATTGGTTGTTTTCTGGAAAAATTAGATGATTAGAGTTTCCCAAAAAATCTGTAGTTTTTAAAACTTGCTGAGGAGGGGCAGAAGGAGAATAATAGTTTAGAGTATTTGCATTTCCTGAAAAATCATCTAGAAAACTTTCATTAAAACGCCAATACGCCAACAGTCCGTCCGATGCCTCAATTTCTGTATTCATTACAGCATTTATCTGTTGTTGACTTCTTGGATAATTCCACACCCTTATTTCATCTATGTCTCCAATAAATCTTCTACTACCTGAGGCCGTACAATTCATATATCCAATTTTAAAATAAGTAAAAGGATTTCTTTTAATTAAACGGGCTCCAACATTTGATATAGCCACTTGCTCCCCATTCATATATAAAATCATATTTACTCCATCAAATACCCCTGCAAAGTGATTCCAATTATTCATTAACTCATTAATTGATGATTGATATGTTACTGTACCAACATCATTCAAATAAAACCTTATTTCATAGTTTGGCCTAATAATTATTGAATAATCAATTTTGCATTCATAATTATTTAAATTCATTAATGTCATATCAAAGGTTGACGTACTAGTTAATTTAAACCGTCCCTCAATCGTTAGCTTGTTTTGTGGATTAAAGTAATTATTTGTATTCTCTGCATAAAACCCTCGCATATCATTATTTAATATTCGAGCAAAATAATCGGGAGAACCGGGTGGTGTGTTGTCAATTTTTAAACTAAATGATTGATTTGAATTTATTACATTCCCCACGTTATCCACAGCTCTAATTTCCCAACTATGCGTACCGTTTGCAAGGTCAGTAACTGGTGTTGTAGATGATGCGGAAGAAGAAATATTGTCTCTATTTAACGAGCCATTAACCCACAATTGATATTTAGCCAAACCGCTTTGTGCATCACTTGAGGCAGACCATTCAAATGTTGGTTTTAGCTCCGAAGTCCAAGAGTCATCAGCAGGAGCTGTAATACTGAATGCAGAAGGAGGAGTCGCATCAACCCGAAAGCTGCGGGTTTCGTTTGATTGTGTTGTACACCCATTGCTAGCTATTACATACCAAGTGTGCATTCCACTGGCTAAAGCTTCTTCGTTTAAAACCTGATAGGATGAGGAAGTAATGTTACTTTTAAAGAGTGCCCCATCAATATATAGATCATAATAGATTGCTCCGGTTGAGGTTGCCCATTGGAAAAGTGGGGTCGCACTAACCCAAATACCGTTTGCAGGGGATGATAAGCTGAATGCACTTGGGCTACCCGATGAATTGTTTACGGCAACCTTTAGTGTAGAAAACTCGCCTGTACAACCTTCTTTAACACCTTGCACCTTAACTGTAACCTCCCCGTTGTATGAACCACTCCAAGTAACTGATGCAGTAGTACCTGTTCCAGTAATTGTACCAGCAATACTAGGGTTTAATGTCCACTCGTAGGACTCTGCAAATTCCGCACCAGTTGTGGTATATGAATATTCAGTTGCTGGATTACAAACATTTACCTCCCCTACAGGTTGGCCTGGAGCACCTGTGCACCACCCTCCATTTGTTGTTTTAAAAATAGTGCCCCAATTACCAATAATATAGCCTACACTTTCACCTAAAAAAATAATTGAATTAAAACTATCTGTCGTTCCACTTGATTGAGCAACCCATGTTGCGCCTCCATTCGCTGTATTAAGAATTGTTCCATTTTGCCCAACAACATAACCAGTAATTCCATCTGTGAAATTAACTGATTGTAAATCATTAGAATTACTGGTTGTTTGGCTTGTCCATGTAATACCTCCGTTTACTGTTTTTAGAATTAACCCGATGGAACCAGCTATACGACCCACCGCAAAACCAGTGTTATTGTCTGTAAAAAAGACTGAATTTAATGTGGCATTATAAGTCTGTTCTGTCCATGATTCACCTGCGTTTGTTGTTTTAAGGATTGTCCCAAAACCTACAGCATATCCGATTTGATCACTAGTGAAAACGACTGATTTTAACCCCTTTATCGTTCCATTTGATTGTTCAGTCCATGTTGTTCCACCATTTGTGGTCTTAAGGATTACAGCAGCATCTGAGAATCCCCCAACAACATAACCTGTGCTTTCATCAGTAAAAAAAACTGAATTTAATACATTGGTCGTACTGCTTGTTTGGGCTTCCCATGCTGTACCGCCATTTATTGTTTTAAGAATTGTTCCATTTTGTCCAACAGCATAACCAGTATTCTCATCTGTGAAATAAACTGACAATAAGCCATTAGAAGTTCCGCTTGTTTGTCTAGTCCATGTATTTCCACCATTTGTTGTTTTAAGAATTACACCATTGCTCCCAACTATATAACCAATATCTTCACTTGTGAAATGACCATTGTATAGTGTAGCCCATTCTGTGCCACTCGTTTGAGCAACCCATTGTGCATTAACTTTTGCAATACTGCTGGCAAGCAATAGTAAGATTGTTAATTTGATTAAATGTTTTTTCATGATTTTAATTATTAAGGTTATTATTAGTGAAAATTATTTCCATTAGAATAAAAGCGTTTGGCTCTTTGCCTTTTGCGAAGCGTTGGCTTGTGTGTCGGGCAAAAGGCAATGTGCCAAATGTGGGTCGGCTTTCCGTTTTTTTTCTTGCGGGTCGGCAAAAAAACTAAATCTTTTTTCTTTCATTGTCATTTCGTTTTTCATTCTCAAACCATCATTTCTGTCATTTTCGTTGTCACTGTCTTTTTCTTCGCCTTGTTGGTAACGTTTTGCGGTATGGTTAGTTGCCGATTTCGAAGCACTTTCCTATCAAGTTACAACTACTTTTGATACGAGCTGTGCCTCTCGAATACCCACTACACCGGCAATTAACTATACCGCGTGTTACCAACTGGGCGTTGTTGTCTGGCAATGGTTTGAGATTATTTTTCAATTCTGTCATTCTGTTTTTTATGTCTTTAAAAGATTTAGTTTTTTAGTGTCGGCAAAGTCAGCGTTGGAAGGGCAAGCTCTTTTGCAATTTTTGGATAGAGCGTTGGCTTGTGGGAATTGCAAATGTGCTTGACCTTAGGGTGGGTATCATCTTTTGGTAGCTTCAATAAATCTAAAAACTCCATTTGCATAAAGCTCACGAAGTCTTTCTGTAGTTATATTTTTAGTTTCAATTACAACTCTTGAAAAGATGAACTGTTCCCAATCTCTCGTAATTAATTTAATGCCGTTATTACCTAAATCATTATAAACATCAGTTCCTGGATATGGTGTCAATACGCTAATAGTTAGACTTGTTGCGCCAAGTTTCGCTAGTTTTACCCCAAAATCAATTGTTTCTATAACTGTTTCTTCGGTATCGTCTGAATGCCCAATAATAAAACCACAGGCGACTTGCTGAATTCCTGCCTTACTTGCAGCAATTACAGCGTTTTCAACTTCTTCTAATAGGATTTTTTTCTTTATCGAATTTAGTACTTTCTGGTTACCTGTTTCTACACCGAATTGAACTACTTCACAACCTGAATTCTTCATTGCAGTAGCTAATTCAATATTAAAATTTGTAACACGACAGAAGCAGCCCCACTTAAAATCCATTTTTCTTTTTTCAATCTCACGACAAAACTCAAATACTCTCTTAGGGATTAAATTGAATGTATCGTCATGAAAATCAAAATATTTAAAGTCATATTTTTTGATTAAAAATTCAATTTCTTTTAGTACATAATCTACACTGTGCGTTCGATATGTATGACCTGCAATAGCTGCACAAGAACAATAGTTGCAATTATATGGACATCCACGACTACTAATAATTGAGCCTTTTTGATAATATGATTCAATATCCAGAAGCTCACGGCTTGGATACGGTAAAGTATCTAAATCAGTTATTCTTTCTTGTATTTTGGCAAACTCAATATTTCCGTTATTATCTTTATAAACTATTCCCTTTACTTCTGATAATGGTTTATTGGCTCTTATTAAAAAATTTGCAAGTTCAAGCATTGTTATTTCACCTTCACCAATAACGACATAATCAACAGAATTCGATTCTATGCTTTCTTCTGGCGAGCTGGTTGCATGGGAACCACCAATTACAATTTTTACATTTTTATCCCATGCTTTTAATAATTTAGCAATTTTCAAAGCATTTGGGAAAGTCGGTGTTGTAGCAGAAATAGCAACTATCTTTGGTTTTAAATTTCGATATTTCTTTATAATATCTTCAGGTTGCAAAGCTTTTATGTGCATATCATAAATTGCAACCTTGAATTTATTTTCTTTCAAGACTGCCGCTAAATAAGCAACTCCAAGAGGAGGAGAGGAATACTCAGGGTTATTAATGGCTTTTGATGAATATATATTTGGATAAGGTGGAATTACAAATAATACATCTAAAATGTCTTCGCTTTCCCAATTAATCAAATCATTCTCTTTAAGCTCGGATAAGTAATCATTTACGTCTGATAATAATTCATTGAAGCCGGGTTTTTCTCCTTCAATTTTGTCAAAAAGTTTACTTGCAATATCTTCATTTGAATATTCACCTGTGCAATAATCCCAAATAAAACTACCAACTTCGTTTAAGTGATAATTAGATAACCTTAAATCTTTATCGGAATAAAGCTTGGTAAATCCAGTTATTTCATCTTTATACCATAAATCGGTCAGCTTTATTGGGTAGAAACGTTTAGACATGAATAGAGTTAATTCTTTGGAGAAGTTTTCCTTTTTTCTTTTTCGCCTGTTTGAGTTGCAGGCTGCGCAAAGTTTACCGTTACTGGAGGAAGTACTCCAAGTATCTTAATCAATTTTGGCTTTTCGTATTTCATATGTCTTTTAATTTAATTTGTTGTAGTATTCTTTTAAAATGTCTCGCACATCAGATGCCGATGTGAAATCAAAATTTGTTCCATTATTTATTGAATGGTCGCAATTCATTTCTTTTCTGCAAACAGAGCAACTTAAAGTTTTAATCTCTATCCCAAAAGGTAATTCGGCATTTATATGTTTAACTTCATTTGCATCTTTGCAGCATTCCATTTTCTTAATTAATTCTTGAATTAAAAGGATGTAAGAATTTGGTAATTCTTCCCACTTTTGTTTCTTTATAGGAATCCGTTTATCGTCCGATTTTTCTTTTGCAATAAATTCAAACCAAATATCAATATTTGTGCTACTATTTGCATCGCCATAAAAATTTTCTATGTTTTTTGACGTTGTTTTATTAATAAGTTCATTCCTTTCATTATAATCTGAACCAATTGCCCAAAAGCTTTGATAGCATTTAACATAATCCCAAACCTTTGAGTGACCTAACTTGTCTAATTTAAAACATACTTCGATTGGTTCATCTTTAATACTATTCTCATGTTTTATAGATTTAGTCCATATTAGGACTTCTTTATCTTTAAATGTCATTTGGGGATTTTTTGAACTAATCTCATCAAATATTTTTTTAAACATTTGATATGTAATAATATATGTTTTAAAACCCATCAAAGAATGTAAACTTACTGTTTTTATAAAAACAGGGCTTAGAAGTTCATTTTTCTGACAAACAAATATTCTATGTACGGTTCTTCGGTTTTCCTTATTATCCAATGATTTCCAATTTGATAAAAGAGCAAGGTAACCAGTCATAGTGTCAGACCACCATGTTCTGGGGTCAGAATTATCAATTGCATAAATATTTAATGATGCCGATTCTCTTTTTTTAGTAAGGTTTTCTTCTTTTAAATTTAAATCACTCAATATACGATGCAGAGCTAACAAATGATTATCATCAAATTCATTAATCCCCGATTCAAAGACGATTTTTGCTTTGTTAAGGTATTTATCTACCATCGAAGAAATATCATCTGTTTTTTTATTGATGCTTATAATATCATTATCTAATTTATTGTCAAATGACTTTCTGAAATCCTTCAAATAATTATACAGCAATTTGAGTATAAGAGGAAGTACTATTAACAAAACCCCATATGCTTCCCAAAAGTCAGACCATCTTGTTGCAAAATTTTTCCAGTCTATAAGACCATCAATTGTCGCAATTAGGATAAAAAAAGCATAAGTAATAAACCATTCAAATGCTTCCTTCCACCAACTTTTTTCTGGCTCAATAAAAAGTATTCTTTGCAAAAAATTTTTATTTTGGCCAGTTTTAATTTCTTTGCTCATAATTTATAGATTTATAATTCGGTCATGATGAAAATTAGATATGTTTATATTGTGAAGAACCATAAGAATTGTACTTAAATTATTTTTTGCGTTCTCTACAGTGAAGTCGAGTACTTTTTCCTTTGTTTTCTCATCTAGTGCCGATGTGAATTCATCAAACAGTAGAATCGGTTTATTATTTTCAAATGCAAGACAAACAGCAATTGCTTGTCTTTGACCACCGGAAAGCATATTAATTTTACTTGTACTTCTTGATTCAAGAAATAGCCCGATGTTTTCGATTTTTTTTATTTGATTTTTATTGAGTTTAAGATTATATGGGATAGGTAGCCACCATTTACTCGTATTTGTCAATTGGAAATTTTCTTGAATTGTAAGGTTTGGGCAGGTACCTAACATTGTGTCTTGGTGTACAGTTCCAAAATATTTTGCTCTTTTATTTGCATCCCATTTTGTAATGTCTATCCCATTTACAAGTATTTGACCAGACTTAATAGCGACTGTTCCACTAATTGCCGCAAGAAGAGTTGATTTTCCAGTTCCATTGCCACCAGTGATTATAATGATTTCTCCTTTTTCAACCTTTAAAGAAAAGTTTTTTAGCGCAACAACTTCATAGGGTGTATTTGCATTATAAACTACTGTCAAATCTCTAACTTCTAATATGGGTATATTGGTCATAACTTGGCTTTTTGATAGGTTTCACTTGTTGTTTTCTTAAATCGCAATGCTATACCAATAATGACAAGAATACCAGTTGCTAATTTTAAATCTGTGGGGGCTAATCCAAGCTGTAAACAAATAGCTATAATTAAAAAATATAGAAATGACCCAAGTATTGCAGCAAAAAAACCATTAAAAGAATCCCAAGGTAAGCGACTATTGTTTTCAGTAATGGTCAAGGATTGCTTAATAAACTTTCTTTTAATGGATTGAATAACTGATACAAAACTTTCACCTATTATCAAAGCTGCAAGTGCTGTAATAATCATTCCAATACCCATATTTACATCGGCAAAACCTTGACTTTGGGCAACCATTGCGCCAGAGAAAGCAATTAAAGCATTTGATAACCCGATACCAACAATAAAGACCCAATCAGTATTTATACCTTGTGAACGAACCATAAATTCATTATCGCCAGTTGCACGAATAAATAGACCTAATTTGGTTAATGACAAGTATAACAAACCGATTAAAACAATTGCAGCGATTCCAAAAAGGAAGAGCAATAAAACAACGTTATCAAGACTTTCGAAAGGGGTAAATAGCGTATTAGTACGGAGTAATGAAATATTTGCTTTACCCATTATTCGAAGATTAATTGAATACAGAATAAGCATGACAAGTATGCCTGATAATATTTTGCTAATTCCTAATTTTCGATTTAAGATTGCCGTAGTTGCTCCTGCCAAAAAACCAGCCATTACAGCTATAATTATCGAAAAAATAATTGAATACCCACTTGATAATAGAACTGCTAAAACTGCACCCCCCAACGTAAAAGAACCATCAACTGTTAGGTCGGGAAAATTCATCAATCGAAACGATATGACAATCCCAAATACAGCTAATACATATAAAAAGCCTTGTTGAAATGCTGTGTCAAATACAATCGAACTCATTAGTAAATTTTTGAGGCTTTTTTTAGCAAATCATCGGGTATAACTACACCTGTTGCCTTTGCTGACTTTAAATTAAAGAAGTATTCAAAATTCTTTGCAGTTGAAACTGGAATATCAGCTGGCTTTTCACCTTTGATTATTCTATCTACAATTTTTGCGGCCTCAACACCTACATCAAAATAATTAGGTCCAAGTGTGCCAAACCCACCTTGTTCAACATTTGAAGAAACACCAGGTAGTAATGGTATTTTGTTTTTTTCAGAAATTTTTATTACCGCATCCATTGCTGTAATGACAGTATTGTCAGCAGAAACGTAAAAAGCATCGATTTTACCAACCAAAGATTGTGCTGCTGCATAAACTTCACTTGTATTTGAAACAGCTACTTTTATTAGTTGGAGATTTTTATTTTTACAAACTTGTTCAACTTCTTTAATGTTTGATTCAGAATTTGTTTCTCCCGGATTATATACAACTCCAATTCGTTTTACAGATGGTACAAGTTGTAAAAGCAAATCAAATTGTGCTGAAGTAGGCCATCTATCGCTTGTTCCAGTAATATTACCCCCAGGATTTTCGAGTGAATTTACTAATCCAGCAGAAACAGGGTCGGTAACTGCTCCAAAAACTAAAGGAATATTTGTTCCCTTAATCTCTTGAGCACAAACTTGTGCTGTTGGCGTAGTGATTGCAAATATCATATCACATTTATCATTTACAAATTTCTTTGCAATACTTTGTGCTACGGTATTGTCACCTTGTGAATTTCCAAAGGTGTATTTGATGTTTACGCTATCTTTGTAACCTAACTTAGTCATTTCACTTATAAATCCTTCTCTGATAGCATCAATTCCGGGATTTGTCATTAGTTGTGTAACCCCAATGTGATAAATCTTTTCTTTTTTAGTTTGTGTATTGCAACTAAAAAGAGTGATTGCCAAGATAGCAATTAAAGCTGTGAATTTATTGATTTTCATCTTCATACTGTTTCTATTTGTGATTTGCAAAAGTACAAAAAATTTCTGTTATTCGATTAGTTTTCATTGACTTCAGATTGTGTGTCAGAAAGAATTGGCTCTTTGACTTTTGCGAAGCGTTGGCTTGTGTGTCGGGCAAAAGGCAATGTGCCAATTGTGCGAAGGCATACCTTTTCTCTTTCTGCGGGTCGGCAAAAAAACTAAATCTTTTTTCTGTCATTGTATTTTCATTTTTCATTCTCAAACCATTTTGTCTATCATTTTCAGTGTCGCTGTCTTTTCTTCGCCTTGTTGGTAACGGATGGGGGTGTGGCAAGTGTGGGAGAGCGAACTTCGATTTCGTCCCCGACGAAATCGACCCGAACGGGCGAAAACGTTCCGAGATCCCATTAATAACCCACATTAGCTACAACCCTTGTTATGGCACGTTATTGTTTTTTTTCTCTAGTTTTAATGTTCCAAGTTATACAATTTAAAACGCCTCCTCTCTCTGCTACAATTTCACAGTTTTCTACAGGAATTATTTTCTTCTCTATACTTTCATTAAAAATCTTAACTGCGCTTGAATCTTCACTTATGTTGAATTTTGGCATAAAAATCTTATTGTTAATTTCTAAATAGTTCATATAGCAACCCGTTGCAGGTGTAACTCCTTCATCGTTTTTTCTTAATTCCTCCAAGTATGGTATTGTAATGCAATTTAATTTATTGTCATTTAGCACTTTTTTGAATTTCTTTTGCCAACTCTCACTTTGCGTTGTTTTCGAATAATCATTTATTAAAACTGTTTCATTATCAATGAAACGTACAATGCCGTCAGCGTGACCAGTCCAATCATAAGGAAGATGAGGTACTATAATAATGTGTTCTATTTCAAATAGTTTTCTTAATTCAGGAATTAATTCTTTTTTTAAGTCTTTGCCTTTATTTTCTTTTACAATTTGGTCTGTAATTATTACTTTATTTTCTGATTTTACAACATTCCCACCGTCAAGAATTATTTCTGAAAATATAACTTCAGATTCAAATCGTAGAGTTTCTATTACTTTCTTTGGATTTGTTTTTAATTGTTCTGTTTTCTTTAGGTAATATGGTTCGTATTTAAATTGAACATATTTTTTTTCATTAACTTGAATTGGCATAAAGTCTCTACACCAAATATCATTTGTTTTTTCAAGATATTCAAAATGAACACCTTCTTCTTTGAGTAATTTCTCAAAACCTTCTAAAAACTTTGAATACCTCTTTTCTTTCAGTTTGTCAGAAAGATATAGGTAATTGGTCGTTGAATCACTAATCATTGCTTTTCTTATTAAATTTCAAATCTTCAAGTTTTCCTACAAAACGATGAGTTCTAAAACCTGATAATCTTTCTTGCCAGATTTTTTTAATGCCTGATGCAATGTAAAATTTAAATTCCTCCTCTGAAAACTCATCACTTTTAGCATTATTACACCAATAACAACTTAACGTTAAATTCGATAAATCATTATAGTCAAGTTCTGATTGTCTCCTTTCAATCTCTAGTCTTTTACCACGAGTTGTAAGTCGTTTAGTTTTAATCTTCCCTTGCTTAATTAACTCATTTATTTCTTGTTCAGTTATCTCGCAATAGAAACATTTACGTTCTTGCTTACAATACCATACATAAAAATCTCTTATTTCGATTTTATTAAGTTCTTTTCGCAAATATATTTTTCTTATTTCCGAAATTTCCTTGTATTTCTCTTTGTTCTCTTTTTCCCAAAGAGTTAAATCTTTTCTGTCAACTCCTAATTTTTTTGCAATTTCTTCATAATTATTCTGTTCAAGCGCAGAAAGGAGTAGGAATTCTTGGATTTTTTGTTCTGTTGTCATTTTTTTCGTCTTTAATGTGCCATAACGGCTGGGGGTGTGGCAAGGGTGGGAGAGCGTGTTACGTTTTCGTCCCCCGACGAAAACTCCCGAGCGGGCGAAACCGCTCCGAAGTTCCAATGTCAACCCACATTGGCTACACCCCTTGTTATGCAACGTTATTTAACTATAGACCAGCTTGTGCTTTAGATATTACTTTCCCATTTTGAAGCATTACAATAATATTTGAACCATCAAGATTTTCCCAAGAATATGATACAGTAGTATAACCAGAAATTGAAACACGACTCATTTCAATGCCGTTTACACCAATAATATTAAACAATTCATCATAAGTCATACCATTCTGAATTTTCTGGTATTTTTCATAGGTTATTGTTTTTTGAGGACTTTTTATCAATTTTTTTGTAGTATACTCAATGACTTCAGTCTCTTCAGTCTCTTCTTTGCTTGTGCATATTAAATCATAATTGTTTATTAAAATCATATTTTTTTTTGAATCATATCCAATTATTCTTCTGACAATGAATTGAGGAATATTATCTTTATATTCTATACGATTTATCCAGTTATTAAAGTCATCATAATCATACTCATAAGTAGTTGTTTCGGAAGTATTTAAAAAATGATAAATCCATTTTATTTCAATAGGATTGCCTTGCTCATCATATGCATAATTATATTCGCTGTTTTTCTCCCCATCTGAATTGTAATCTATAGATGAAATTAGTTTATTATTATCATCATATACAGATTTTTTTAAACTACTTAAATTCCCATCTGATAAGAACCACGTCGATTCTATCCTGTTTCCTTTGTCATCATATTTATACTTCCTTTTTGAAGATATAGCCCCAAGGGTGTCATACCTCGTGATTTCAATTTCATTTCCTAAGTGATTGAAAACTATCTCTTTCCATTTTCTTTCATTGTAATTAAATATTTCTTTTTCTTTATCACCATTAATATTGTATTCATAAAATACTTTTTCAATAATATTCTTTTCAGAGTCATATCTAGTCTTCTCTTCTATATTTCCAGAGAAGTCGTATTTATAGAAAGTAATGTAACTAAGAGTAGAATCTTGAAAATATTCTTTTTCATTGGAAATTCTATTATTTTTATCATATTCAAAGGTAGTATAACCTCCAAAGGAATATTTTGGATTAAAATAATATTCCTCAATAATAAATCCTCCTTTGTTAAAGATTATATATTTGTCATTTTCATATTCATAATCCCATTCTCTCTTAACTTCAATTACTTCTCCAAATTTATAGTCAGCCTTATATGATACTTCCTCAAACGAAATAACATTTCCTTTAAGACCGTATTTGTCGGTATCATTACTAGGACTATTTTCAGATATACAAGCACTTAATAATGCAATTGTTAAAAAAATCAACAACAATTGTCTCATAACCGTAATTCTATTAATATTTAGTTTCATAGTTAATAATTATTGATGAATATAAATTCATAAAAACAAGTCAAGCTTGGTCGAATGTCTATAATGTTGCATAACGGCTGGGGGTGTGGCGAGTGCGGGAGCGCGAGTTTCGATTTCGTCGCACGACGAAATCGCCCCAAACGGGCGATGAAGCTCCGAAGTTCCCAATCTGCCCGCATTGGCTACACCCCTTGTTACA
>Ga0334889_1003903_pt1 | contig 14031 bp, 8 predicted proteins | sample GraSluR1_MG_2_FD_207222 | JGI IMG/M metagenome (GOLD analysis project Ga0334889, IMG submission 207222) | Sludge microbial communities from methane-producing bioreactor in Wageningen University, Netherlands - Granular Sludge_8_08-R1 | ecosystem: Engineered > Bioreactor > Anaerobic > Unclassified ... | reverse complement strand
CAGGTCGCCGGTGACGGTTACGGTCAGGGGGTTGGCGGTGCCGCCGGCGCCGCCGGCCCAACGGTCGAACACGAAACCCGGGGCGGCCGTGGCGGTGAGGATCAACGTCTCCCCGGTCGCATAGCCAGTGCGGTCCGGGTTCAGGGCAACCTGCCCGGCGCCCGCCGGCGTCACCGAGACGGTGACCGCGTGCTCACCGATGGCTCCGCCGCCTCCGCCCGCACCGCCTCCGGCGCCACCCGAGGCGCAGCCCACCAGCGTGAGCAGCGAAAGGTGTGCAGCAAAAAAACAGCTCCAACGGCGGGCGATTCGTTTCAGGGTCACGGCTGCAGCCTCCAACAGGTGTATCCGGGTCGGGCATCAACACGCGGGACAATCACGCGCGAACCGCACGGCCCCAGACACTCCAGAGCGGGTTCACGCGCATCCTCACGACCCCTGTATTCAACGTAACGTTGCCGGGTCAACCGGTCACACGGCCCGTCAGGGCACGCGGTACAGCCGGCCGTAGGACCGGTCGAACACCGAATCGACGATGGGCTCCACGGGCGTCAGACCGGCCTGCATGAGACGGACGAAGAGGTCTTCCGTGATCTCCTCCGGGAATCCGTAGCTCGATTTGCGCAGTCGGTAGACCTCCGCCCAGTTCACCAGCACGTGCGTGTACCCCTGCTCACGCAGCCATTCGAGGACCCGTCTCTCGTCGGACTTCGCCGCCCGCACGGCCTCCACGAACGGGTTGCGATTGAACACCACGCAGTAGTCGACGTTCCGCTGAAAGTAGAAGGCCCGCGCTTCCCCGACCAGGAGCACCTTGCCGTCGAGGGGCACGGTATCGCCCGTATTCACGACCTGGTAGAACTCGTATCCGCGAATCCGACCGTTCACGAAGAACTCGGGGATGCCCTCGATCTGGACGGTGCGGCCCACCAGGGGCAGGTGCGCGTGATAGAGACGTCCGATGAAGCCCAGGTTCCAACCCAGCCCGATGATGACCATGTACGCCACCAGCCCGCCCACCACGAATCCCGGCGCGCGTTGCCCGCGCAGCACGGCCACCGAGCGGTCGACCGCCGCCGACGTCAGGATGATCAGGGGAATCAGCATGGGCACCGCGAATCGCGCGTACAAATGCGTCGCGAACAGCCACACCACGATCTGAAGGCCGAGCACCACCACGGCCAGCCGCACCGGGCGTTCGCCCCAGGTCAGCACCACCGCCGACATGGCCAGCAGCAACAGAAGCGGGCCGAACCGCTGATCCGGGTCGGCGGGCACGTACTGCCAGAGCATGGCCAGGCGGTCGCCCAGCACCTCATCCGATCGGTGGCACGCGGCGAAGTGACGCGATTCCTCCGAACCCCAGCCGGTCGGGTACGTGGTGAACACCTCGCCCGCCAGCGGGAACACAGGATTGCCGGCCATGGCCGTGTTCTTGATGAACCAGGGGAGAATCGTCAGGCAGGCGGCCGCCCCGTACACGCCCACTGCGGCCAGTCGACGCCGCCATCCCGAGGCAGGAGCGGCGAAAGCCAACACCGCCAGGGGCAACACGATGAGAGCGCCCGCCGTGTACTTGCATCCGAAGCTCAGGCCCGCCAGCACGCCGGCCAGGGCCAGCCACGGCAGGGTGGGCCGTTCTCGCGAAGACGTGGCGAGGGGGGCCTGCCCGGCGTTCGGCAGGGAGCCGGGCAAGACGCCGATGAGGGGGGGCGCGTCCGCCGGCACGCCGGGGAGAATCGGAGCGCGGGACCGCGCGCGTCCCGCCGGCCGGACGGGCGGATGCGCGTGCCCCGCCGTGTGCGCCATGGACAGACCGCGCAGCAGGACCGCCGCCGCCATCAGGCCGAAGAAGAGCATCGCGTTTTCCACGTACGCCACGCCGCTGAGGTACACCAGCCATCCGGTCCCGGCGGTGACCACGCCCGTGACCACGCCGGTCAGCGGAGACCGGTCCCGCCCGATCAGCCAGCCCGCGGCCACGCAGAGAACGGCCAGCCCCAGATTCATCATCTTGGCCATTCCGGCGCCGCTGAGGACGCTGTTGCGAACGACCATGCACAACAGGTAGAGCATCTCCGCGTTGGCGGGGAAGTTGGCGTACACGTTATGCGGGGCATAGGTGATGCGTCCCGCCTCGAAATACTCGCGCGGCATCTGGAGGTGATACTCCAGGACGTCGTACCCGTTGCCCTCTTCCGCCCAGAGAAGACCCGAGGGGACCGCCGCGGCCAGCACGCCCAGCACGGCGAAGGGCACCGTGGTCAGCCAGAGCCAGCGCCAGCGCGTGGCCGCCACGCCCAGAAACGCCCACTCTCGCCGCGGGTGGCGCAGGGAAGGCGATGCGATGCTTTCCAGAATGCGCCTCAGACGAACCAGTCCCATGATCCCCGCGGCGATCGTGACGACATAGAGCACCGGGGGATGCAGCACGCCGGCCAACCCCAGCCCCAGGGTGAGCAGGGACAACAGCCCGATTCCCAGCGCCAGGCCCAGCATCACATGCCAGCGAAGGGGAAGCGGATCGGACGTGCAGAGCGGGACCAGCCAGAGCCCGCCCAGCCCGGCGGCGGCCAGAAGCCCCACGGCGGGAAGCCCGTCCAGCAGGAGAGACAGGCAGGCCCCGGGGGCGATCTGGATCAGCAGGAAAAAACCGATCGCTGCACAGAGAAACAGAATCCACTGCGCCTGCGTCAGTCGTTCCAGGGGTCGGGATGGTGGTTCCGCCGGGGGCATACGTGGATCCGGTCACCGGGCCTCGGGGTACAGCACGTCCCGCGCCTGCATCAGGGCCAGCAGAGCGTGCGAACAGGCGTCGATGCGCAGCGTGCTGTCGATCAGCGAACGCCGCACCCCGCCGATCGTATCCAGCCGGCTTCGCACGTAGTACGCCTCTTCCGGCTTGAACTCGATCTGGAGCAGAAACCGCGCACCCAGGCGAACGGCCGTCTCGTACGCCTCGATTCGCGCGGCGTCGCCGCGATGCCGCGCCAGCGCCAGGGCATCGCACAGGCCGCACAAATACGACGCCGTGGCCGAACCGACGTCGGATGGATGATAGGGGGCCATCCCTCCCCACTTGTCCGGCCAGGGACAGTTGGACTCGCGAAGCTGAACCGCCGCCAACGCGTCGGCCATGCGGAAGACAAACGCGGCGAAATCGTCACGTTTGCTGTGCATCGCCATCCGGGCGTAGGCCTGGATGTGCCAGCCGGCGAACTCCGGCGACGGACAGGTCTCGAAAAGCTCCCGGTAGTAGCCGTGCGCGCGGTCGAATACCTCCATGATGGCCTGCTGCGGCTGCTCGTCATACACCTGCGCGAGCGCAAGCAGGGCCTGCCCGGGGTACGACTCCTGCGTCGCCAGCACGTCCGCGGGAGGGAAGCCCGTCACGAACCGGCCGTTGGACGCCTGCGCCCAGATCATGCCGCCGACCAGCTTGTCGCGCTCAAAGCGATACCGCACGGGTTCCGGGAACTCCGTCATGGCCAGGCAGGCCAGCGCCGTCGTGCCCAGCCGATTGCGCTCGTCAGGCGTGCGCACGTACCCCGCGTTGTCCTTCCGGGGCAGGTTCACCACGCGACGGGCAAGCAGGTCGATGGATTTGGCCGCGGGAGAGAGGAAGGCCGCCGCCCGGCCCGGTCGACGGGCATAGGCGGCCAGGGCCCGGGCCGCCTCGGCCTGCAGGAACTCGTCCGTGACGTACTCATCCAGGTACTTGTCCTCGGCGGGGTCATAGGCGGCGGTCATGCGTCCGGTCGGCTGCTGGCGGTACGCGATGTACTTCGCCATCCGCTCCATCGCCGCCGCCAGGGACTCGGCCGTAACCGCGCCGGGAGAGACCGGCACCATGCCCCGCTGCAGAAACACCACGTCTTGCCCCGGGGCCCGTTCCACCCAATGGGTGGAGCGAAAGCGGGTAATCTCCACCTGGTCCAGCACATCGAGGGTGGCGCCCAGCGACTGGGTCAGGTTGGTCACCGCCTTGTTCGTGGACACGTTGTAGGAGACGAACTCCGACGGGCTCAGCCGGGCACTGGTGGCGCCAAAGGTCAGACGCAGGCCGTCCACCCCCGGTTCGATGCACCGCTCGACGGGACCGGACAGCAGTTCGAGCCCGTTGACGCCGAGCGGCACGGGATCGCCGATGGCTTCCATCTCGATGACCAGGTGGTTCGCCAGGGCCGGCTCCATCGGCGTGCCCGTGGCGGCCACCCGCTCCAGGGCAAGCCGGACCGCCTCGCGGCACGACTCGGGGAGGGGCGCCAGGGACGAGATGCCGGTGCCGCGGTGCAGGCCGTCTTCGCGAAGGGTGACGAGAACCTGGCACCTCAGGTCGCGCAGCTCGGGCGGAGCGTAGGGCATGGGATCGATCCGGCCTTCCCGGATCTGCTGTTCCAGCATGCGGCGGACGCAGCGCGTCAGGAACCGCTGGTCCAGGGGAGAGATGGCCGGCGGCGCCGGCGGCGCCGGCGGCGGCGGCGCGTCGGCGGCGCGCAGGGAAAGGGCCGGCCCCGCCGCCGCCGCGAACAGCACCATGCACCACCGTTGCTTGTGATTCCACATGGCGGACAGTATATTTGCAGACGCGGTGAGTCTCAACGGTGTCAGGCGCCAGCCCTTATGGCCAACGGCCCGGATCATGATTTCTCCAAGCCGATCGTGGAGTCGGCGGCCCGCGTGGCGCAGCAAGTCCGCGCCCAGGCCCTCATGGCCTTCGTGGACGCCGTTCCCGATCTCGATCACCTGCTGGCCGCGGTGCAGCCGCCGACCGCCCTCATCCTCGTCGTCCGCGACGCCCGCGACGAGCTGCGTCTCAAGGGCTCCACGGTGAAAACCGTGACCGCCCCGGATTTCTCCCTGACTCGCATGGGCCAGATCAAGATGGCCACCCTGCTGGCGTTTTCCCAGCGACTCCTCTCGCCGGGTGACGTAATCGTGTTCCTCACCGGCGTCCATGGCAAGGCGCTGGACACCCTGGTCACCACGCAGGTCGGACAGGAATACGAGCTGTTCCAGTCGGTGGATCAGCCCAAACTGACGGAACACATCCGGCGCGTCGTCTTCCAGCGCGTCCTGACGCTGGCCCTGGAGGTCGCGTATGAGGGACGCGAAGGCAAGCCCCTGGGCGCCCTGTTTGTGGTCGGTTCACACAAGGAACTGGAACCCTTCTGCCGGCAGAACATCATCAACCCCTTCCGCGGCTATCCCGAGAGGGAGCGGAACATCCTGGACGACGCCATTCGCGAAACGGTGAAGGAGTTCTGCTCCATCGACGGGGCGTTCATCATCAAGGGCAACGGCGTGATCGTGTCGGCCGGCACCACGTTGCACCCCACGCTGGCCGGCGAAGACCTGCCTCAGGGGCTGGGTGCCCGCCACGCCGTGGCGGCGGCCATCACCGCCAACACCCGCAGCGTGGCCCTGACCGTCTCGGAGTCCACCGGCGACGTCCGCATCTGGCGCCGCGGAAAGATGATCACGGAAATCGAGAAGGGCGCCGAGGCCCCCCGAACCGGACTGCGCAAGCCGATGCCCGACGGAGGGTGACCCCGGTCACACGGGCGCGCGACGGGATGCCGTGCAACAAGTTCGTAAACCCTCTCGACGAGGCCCCACAAGGCGGGGGGAACGGGTAACATGCCGGTGCGTGTCGTTCCAACGGCACGATGATCCATCGCGGCCCATCCAAGGGGACGCGGTGATGAAAGGTCCCACTCCAGGCGCGGTCCTGGCCATTTGCGGCGTACTGGCCCCGATGGCGGCGGCACGATGCCAAGTGGAAGGGAAGCTCCTTGCCCACGGGCGATCAGTGGGACTGGACAGGGACGCGAAAAGAGGGCGGGCTGGGGGTTTTTGCGAAGGGTTGCAGAGACAGGAGAGTTAGGGTAGTGTTAGCGCCGGCTGGCAGGGGCCGAATGGGGGCGTTTCGGCGTGCGTGACGGGCAGTTTCCGGTGGCGGAGCGTCCCTACGAGGCGCGGTGCTCGATGGATGCGACATCGTCACTGGCCGTTCTTCCGTGCGGGCCGACGAATGAAGCGTGAACGGCATGCTGCGGTTCCTGGGGGTTGTGATTTGAATCGCGGCACCGGGGGGACGGCGGCGATGGGGCGAGTGTGGAGGAAGCGCTGCAGCGGCGGACGTGGCGCGTTGCCGGATTGGCGCGACGTGGCGGCGGGTGTACGGTACGCGGGGCGGTTAGCGAAGTTCAGTGGCATAATCGCGATCTTGTTGCTGGTGAGTTCTGGATCTAGGGAGCGGGCGTATCGATGCGGGAGTTTACGGTTGTGTCGCTATTCTCGGGCGGAATGGGGCTGGACATCGGTCTGGAAAAGACGGGCCGGTTCAGGCATCTTGCGTGCGTAGAGAAGGTCCCTGCTTTCTGTGACACGATCCGCCGCAACCGGGACGCCGGACGGCTGCGCAACCGCGATCTCAAGGTCTACCAACAGGACATCGCAGAACTGCCGACCGCGCAAATCATGGAAGAGTTGCGTCTTGAGCCGGGCGAGTTGGATCTGTTGGTGGGGGGACCTCCGTGCCAGACGTTTAGTACGACTGGGAAGCGGGCGACTGTTCAAGATCCGCGCGGCACGCTCCTGTGGCAGTTTCTCCGATTCGTGCGAGACCTCGAGCCCAAGTTCTTCCTGATGGAAAACGTTCGGGGTCTGATGTCGGCTGCCTTGCGACATCGGCCGATCAAGGATCGGCCGGAGAAGGGAGGCGCCCCCCTCGAAGCCGACGAAAAGCCAGGGTCGGTGATCGAGCGGTTCCTCGTTGACTTGGGGCACTCCTACCGCATTGACTGCTTCGAGGTAAACGCTGTCAACTACGGAGCACCGCAACTCCGTGAGCGGGCACTGTTCATCGGGAATCGCTTTAACAGGGTCGTCGAGTTTCCAGGGCCGACCCACGGCGAACGCCGGCCCGAGCAGCGACAGCCGACCCTGTTTGACGACGCGGACTTCGGTGCCGGGGACCTCAAACCGTTCCGCACGCTTCGCGAGGCGCTAGCGGGGCTGGTTGAGGAAACTTCAGAAATCATGGATTTCAGCCCGCGCAAAAAGCGCTATCTGTCGTTGGTCCCGGAAGGAAGCAACTGGCGGTCCCTGCCGCCGGAGGTCGCCCGGGAGTCCATGGGTGAAGCGTACTTCGCCAAAGGCGGCAGATCGGGCTGGTGGCGAAGGTTGACCTTCGACCTGCCGTGCCCGACTGTCGTGACGATGCCCAACCACGCCGGGACTGCGCTCTGCCATCCGACCGAGACCCGAGCCTTGACGCTCCGGGAGTGCGCGCGCGTCCAGGAGTTCCCCGACGACTGGGAGTTTTGCGGCACGACGCAGCAGAAGTACGCGCAGGTCGGGAACGCCGTGCCGGTCCGTCTTGGAACGGTGTGCGGCGAATTACTGGTAGGAGAACTCGACGACCTCTACAGGACCGGGCTGAAAGAGTCAGAGGGGCACCACCCGCTCTACCGCATCGTCTACGTCAAGTCGCACATCCGGACCCGTCAGTGGTACAAGGCTGGGAAGACCTTCGTGTGGCAGCATGGTGAGGACAACGCGCATGCGAAATACCGGCCGGCGAAGACCGAGCGGAAGATACTGGTGCCGCCGAAGGAGTGAATCATGGCCAAAGCAAAAAAGGCCAAGACAGGCGGCAAGTCAAGCCGAGGGTTCTACAGGGCGGTCAAAATGCATCGCCACAGCTTCCAACCCACCCAAGTCGCAGGGCTTTTGGCCCTCGCTGACAAGGACCGCGTGGAGGCGCTATCCGAGGCCATCTCGACCTACATAGTCAAGAACCTGCCGGCAGCGATCGACCGGCGCCAGGGCTTGGCCGAGTACCGCACCAATCCGTACGTGCTCCTGACCTCGGCCAGCGCGATGCAACTCATCGAGTCGGACCAGTTTGCGAGCTTCCTGTTCAACAACAAACTCTACATGGGCCTGGAAACTTCGTTCGGCAAGTCCATCGAGTCCGTCCTTGTCCTGCCATACCCGGTTGGTGCCACCTCGAATGACAGATGGAGGGAGCCGCCCGAGAAGATCGAAGAGAGCAGGGCGCTGGCGAAGCTCGGGCAAGAGGAGAAAGCCCAGAAGCGCATCGACTCGGTGTGGAGGGAAGTGGACAAGGCGTGCGTCATTGGCAAGCGCCGCTACATGATCAGCATCAAGAGCGGCCCGAACTGCATCAACGACACGCAAGTGAAAGGAATGACCGACGCGATAGCCCAGCAGCATAAGGCGTGGCTGGCACAGACGAAGAGGACCTGCCCAGGCGTACGAGAACTGGACATCGTGATCGGCCTAACGTACGGCACCGACAGCACGACCAACAATAAGGAGAACCAAATCCTTGTCAAACTGCTCCAGAAGGGGTTTGTCGAGGAGGATCGGACGACAAAGCCAGGCGTAGTCATTGACTCAGCAACTCGGTCGGTGCGCGTCTACCGCCGCATCGGCATCGACTTCTGGTCTCTTATCGGCAGCCCGTCCCAACCAAGCCAAGCCGGGTTCGTCTACCTGGAAGTCTTGCTCGCTCTAGCCAAAGCCTTGTCGAGGGGCATGACCGCTGCCAGCCTTGAAGAGCGGGTGAACATCAAGATTCAGCAACTCTCCCAGGCGTTGGCAAAGTTGTCGTTTCCGCGGCATGGCCTTCCGACTTGGGTTCGAGAGGACTTCAAGGACCATGAACTCACTTGGCTGGCGGCAGCAATGTCGGCCTTCTACGACGAGGGAATCTGAAGCGTGGAGCGTATCCTCCGCGACAAACTCATCAATGGTTCCTTCGGGTCGGTCCCCCAGACCCACTCCCGCAGGATGGGTGCGATTCGGGGCAGGGGAAACCGTTCCACCGAAGCCCGTTTCCGGGCCATGTTGGTCAGGGCTGGATTGCGTGGCTGGACGATGCAGACCCGGGCGATAGAAGGAAAGCCCGACTTCTACTTCGCGAAAGAGAGGGTTGCTGTATTCATAGACGGCTGTTTCTGGCACGGCTGCCCTCGGTGTGGGCACGTACCGAAGGTCAACCGCCCATTCTGGGCGAGCAAGATTGCGAGGAATAAGGAACGCGACCGTGCTACGGACAAGTTGCTTGCCCAGGGTCGCGTGAGGCCCATCCGGATTTGGGAGCACGAACTGAAGGACTCTCCGAAGGCATGCGTTCAACGGGTCGTTGATGCGCTGAACGGCAAGCGCGGTGGTCGCTTTCACCGCTGAGGCGGGCACGAAGACGAGCTGCGGAAGTTCCAGCGCGAGCACGGGAAGAGGGTCCGGCCCATGCTGGTGCCGTTCAACCTCAAATGAGAAAGGAACCGCTGATGAACGCGGATAAGCACAGATTGAACGAAGGTAATTCAGCAAGAGCTATCGGAGTTCATTCGCGTTCATCCGCGGTTGAGGACCTCAACGCGTTGACGGAGAAGATCATCGGCTGCGCCTACGAAGTCTCCAACGGTCTTGGCGCGGGATTTCTGGAAAAGGTTTACGAGAACGCCATGGCGATGGAGCTGCGTCGGGCCGGGCTTGCCGTCGTCCGACAGCATCCCGTTTCGGTGACCTATCGAAGCGAGAACGTGGGCGATTACTACGCCGATCTGCTCGTCGAAGGATCGGTGATCGTCGAACGCAAGGCCGTCAAGGCGCTCGATGACGTGCATCTGGCGCAGTGTCTGAATTATCTGAAAGCCGCCGGCCTGAGTATTTGCCTGCTCGTCAATTTCGGCAGGCCCCGCGCGGAGATGAGACGTGTCGTTCGGAACTTCTAAGAATCATCCGTGTTGATCCGCGTTCATCCGCGGTTGCTTCTGAATCATGCAACTCAAGGACTATCAACTTCAGGTGTTGGAGCAGGTGGAGCGGTACCTGCGCGCCGTGTTGCGCGAACGCGAGGCGGGCAACACCCGCCACGCATCGCAGGACGCCTGGCGGACGGTGCGCGGCGGGGTGTATTACGAGCAGACCAACGGCCTGGGAGAGGACTATCCGAACTTCACGATCAAGGTGCCCACGGGCGGCGGCAAGACCGTTCTGGCCACGCAAATCCTCGGCTGGGTGTATCGAACGATCCTCCGGGAACGGAACGGCGCCGGCCTGGTGCTCTGGGTGGTGCCCTCCAGCCAGATTTACCGCGACACCCTGCGGCGGCTGAGCGACCGGGGTGACTGGTACCGCATCATGCTCGAGCACGCCGTGTCCCGGCGAATCGAAGTGTGGGAAAAGACCGACATCGCCCGGCTGACCCCGGCGAAGCTCCGCGACAACCTGAACATCCTGATCGTGCAACTGGCCAGCACGAACCGAGAGACGCAGGAACAGCTCAAGTTCTTCCGCGATTCGGGCGGAAACATCGTGCAGCACTTTCCGCCGGAGGACGACCCGGACGCGCATCGCAGGCTCAAAGAGGCGTTCCCGAACCTGGACATGATCGAGGACGACGCGGCGCGCGGGCGGCACCTGGTCGCCACGTCGATCGGCAATCTCGTCCGCATCTGCCGGCCGGCGGTGATTCTGGACGAGGGACACAAGGCGACCAGCCGAAAGGCGCGAGAGACGATTACGGGCTTCAACGCCTCCGTTCTCGTGGAGCTGACGGCCACGCCCAGAGAGTCACGGAACGGGGGCTTCCGCCACATTCCCAACATTCTGTGCCGGGTGAGCGGCGAGCAGTTATTGAGGGAGGAAATGATCAAACTGCCGCTCAACATCGCGACGTCGCAGGAGCGATCGTGGGAATCGACGCTCACCATGGCGCGGGACAAGCGTTTGGCGCTGGCGAGGAAGGCGGCGGCGTACGCCGGGGAAACGCCCGACCCGCGATGGATTCGCCCCATCGTTCTGGTGCAGGTGGAGCGGACCGGCGCCGAGCAGCGGGGCCAGAAGATCGACGGCCGCCTCGCGATCCACGCGGACGACGTGAAAGAGCATCTGATGCAGCGGCTGGACGTTCCCGAGCACGCGATCGCCGTCAAGACGTCGACGAAGGACGAGCTGAATGTCGAGGGCGTGAACCTGGACGACCCCGATTGCCCCATCGAATGGATCATCACGAAAAGCGCCTTGCAGGAGGGGTGGGATTGCCCGTTCGCGTACGTGCTGGTGTCGCTGAACAACACGGGAAGCGGCATGGCCATGACGCAGCTCGTCGGCCGGGTGCTCCGGCAGCCGTACCAGGAGAAGACGCCGCACCGTGAACTGAACGAGAGCTACGTGTATTGCCTTCACAAACGCGCCACGACCATTGCGCAGGAGGTCAAGAAGGCGCTGGAGGACGAGGGGTACGAAGGCGATGCGCTCGGACTGGTCGTGGATGCGACGTCGGACGACCGCCGAACGGCCGTTCGCGAAATCCGAATTCGAGACGAGTTCTCCCGGCTGTACCGGCTGTTTGAGGGCAAGATCTACCTGCCGCACTTCTGCGTCCGGAGCGGGCCGCGGTACGAGCCGCTGGACTACTTCGGACACCTGCTGTCCCAGGTGGACGTCGACACGTTTGAATACGATGAGGTATCCGGCGAAAAGTGGCATCTGGCCGAGGCCGTTCGGGAGGCCAGGGACCGATTCTATCGCTGGACGCTCGGCCAGTCCGAGCTGGAGCGGCAGCATGAGTCCGAGGTGGACCAGTGGGAGGAGGATTCGCGGATCCTGGCCTGGCTGGCGACCAGCCTTCCCTTCGACTACCTGAGCTTCAAGAAGCTGCGGCGGATCGTGGGCCGGCTGTACGACCGACTCCGACAGGCCGAGTTGCCGAACACGGTGGAAGGACGGCTCGCGCTCATCAAGACGGTCTTGCGCGACAAGGTCGCCCGCTTCATTCAGGAGCAGGTGGACAAGCAGACGGAGGCGGCGTTCCGCAACCTGTTCAACGAGGGCCGGCTCCGGTTCTACCTCGAGTGTGCGGAGTGCCGCTTTCCCATTCCCGACTGCATCACCGTGAACACCACGCGGCGGATGGTGCATGATGACGGCGAGCAGATCGCCAGGTCACTGTTCGACTACGTCGAGGACGAGGGCCACAACGAATACGAGCGTGCGGTGGCGCTGGCCCTCGATCGCGACGAGAACGTGCTCTGGTGGTACCGAAACCTGATCGGTGACGACCAGTTCGCGATTCAGGGCTACCGCCGCCACCGCATCCGGCCGGATTTCGTCGTGCAGGACAAGGCGGACCGCAAGCCCTGCCACCGGGTGATCGTCATCGAGAGCAAGGGCAAGCATCTGGAGTCGAATCCCGACACGCGATACAAGCGATCGGTCGCAGAAGTGTTCGAGAAGGTTGGCCGGGAGGTCACGTGGCAGCAGCTCGGCGAGGATTTTAAGGACCACATCTTCCGTTTCCAGATTCTCGATGAGGCGTCACAGCCGCACGGGAGCGACTGGCGGGACGAACTGACGGAACTGCTGCGAAGCTCGGAGTGACCCTGGGCACCGGGATTCGGGGTTCGGGGTTCCCGGCACCCACGGCCCGTGCTCCGGGCGGCGGGACAGGACTGTTGTTCGAGCAATCGGAGGAGGAGGGATTCGAACCCCCGGTACGGTTGCCCGTACAGCGGTTTTCAAGACCGCCGCCTTCAGCCACTCGGCCACTCCTCCAGGTCGGTTTGACAGAAACCGTGTCAAAAACCTCCTGCCCTCGCGTGTGCGGCGATGAACCGCCGCATCACTGGGGCGAAAGCCGGGTTCCCGGCGCCGCGCTCCAGCGGTGCCGGTCCCGGCCGAAAGGCCGCCGACGGCTTCACCCGCCCTCCGGCCGGCCCACGGTATTACATCCTCGACGGTCGTGAAAGACAACGCCATTTCCGGGATCAATGCCGGCTGACGCCTCTGACTGCCTCCGCGGCGCATCGCCACGGAAGCAGCCGGTTGCAGATTCCCGACCCGGCGAGACAATGACGTCAGCCTTGTGTCCGGGGCCGGGCGAAAGACAGGGGTCGGGGGACCGCGGACGGGGAACGGGGCTCGGCACGCAGAATGGGTCCGGAGAACACAAGGGCGCCGCCGGCCCGGATCGATGGCTTGCGCGTTCGAGGCAGCGCCAACCGTGCGCAGAAAGTGGTCCTGAGCCTCATGCGTGAAGGAGCGAACGATTGCGTTACAACCCCTACAGTCGGTTCCGTGGTCAAAACCTGACGCTCAACGACCATCTCGCGATTGACCGAACCGTCATGGCGAACGAACGGACGTTGCTGGCGTACGGGCGCAGCGCGTTGGCGCTGGTTGTCGTGGGCGGCACCTGCATCAAGTTTTTCGCGGCACCCTGGATCCAGGTGCTCGGGGCCGTCCTGATGGCGGCAGGAGTCCTGCTGGCCGCCTGGGGCTGGCATCGCTATTCGCGAGCGAAGCAACTGCTGGCCGCCGCCCTGGAGCGGGAGACCGGCACCCCTTCCCATCCGTTGAAGGATGAAATCAGCCCGCCAGAAGAAGAAGCGTCCAGAACGGACGAATCCGAGGCTGGCCCACCGGCCACGTGATCCGGGTGACGGGCATTCGCGCGAACCGGGTCAAGCGATTGATTCCCGCAACGGTGGACGTGGTCGTCGACGACGCGAACCTGGCCCTGGCCGTCGAGAGCAACATGCACATGCGGGACTGCCTGCGGGAGCAGATCGTGCGGCTGGAACGGGCGGTTTCGCGAGCTCCGCGTGGCGGACAGGTCCGTTTGTCGTTGTGTCCGCGTCGGGGAATGGGTACGATGGAGAACGCCGTCCGGCGGAGGGGAAGGAAGCTCCACGCCCGCCGGATGCCGGACCCACCGCGACGAGGAAATCGCCCGGCCGTCGGGCGCGCCCTTCGCCGGGATCGGGACCGGTTGGACGGACGACCCTCGTACAAGGAGCTTGCGGCTCCCGCTTGCGAAGGACACCCAGATGCGTGCGCGAACACGGGCGAGTCTGTGCATTGCAGCCATCGGACTGGCGCTGGGCGGAAGCGCAGCGCCGTCGCTGGGAAATGGAGACTCCAACGGCGACGGCATCATTGACCTGGCCGACTATGTCGAGTTCGCCGGGTGCATGGCCGGGCCCGGCGAGG
>Ga0334889_1003899_pt1 | contig 14034 bp, 18 predicted proteins | sample GraSluR1_MG_2_FD_207222 | JGI IMG/M metagenome (GOLD analysis project Ga0334889, IMG submission 207222) | Sludge microbial communities from methane-producing bioreactor in Wageningen University, Netherlands - Granular Sludge_8_08-R1 | ecosystem: Engineered > Bioreactor > Anaerobic > Unclassified... | reverse complement strand
GGTCTGACAATGAACCCGTTGAGGCAACGGAGGTTCACCCTTACCTGTACGATGCCTTCCCCGACATTCTCGGCACGAGCGTGTTCAGAGTCAGGACGCTTGCTGCTGAAAGGACATTCTGGGAGAAAGCCATGCTTCTGCATGAGGAGACGCTGCGCCCTCCGGACAGGAAAAGACCCTCCCGATTGGCGCGTCACTACTACGATCTTTGGTGCCTGATCAGAAGCGGTGTGGCAGAGAGAGCCGCAAAGCGTGAAGATGTATTCAGACGTGCGGCACGGCACCGTGAGATTTACTTCAACTGGTCATGGATGGACTACGCCACACTGAATCGAGGAAAGCTGCGCTTGGTTCCTCCACCGCAGCAGGCAGCGGAATGGCGCAGGGATTATCTGGCAATGAGCAGGGAGATGTTCTTTGGAGAGATTCCGGAGTTCGATGAGGTGCTTCAAGTGATCGAGGATTTCCAAAACCGATTCAACAGTGGCTGACAGGAAATCTGGTGCCCCGTGATGGACCATATGTGAACATCAGCAAGCCTGTGGGATGTTTCCTAACCGGCTGGCAGAGCCTCCACAGCTGTCATCACTTTTCCCGCTGCCACGATCAGGTCGTTCAGAAGCTGCCGGTCAATCTCCAGGAAGCCTTCATATTCAGCTGAATTCCTCCGCCTGTGACACTCGGCAAGGGTTCTCCAGACCTCAGGCCCAAGGTTCAGGGTGAGTGGGATCACCTGAAAAACCACATACCTGTTCTCCGGACGGAAGCCATGCAGGCGAAGCGCAGCAAGTGCAAGAGAAAACGCTCCGTTGTAAGCCAGATCGAATCGACTCTCGAAAGCCAGGGATTCGTTGCCGGCGTCGGTGAGCCTTTTCCTGCCCGAAACCACCAGACCGTCGTATTCAGCCTGGATCACCGGCTCATGCTTCAGGCTTCCGGTGCGCACCAGGTTATCGAGCTGTTTCGATTCCATCAAGAGATCCCAGAAGTGTGAGTTTCTCCAGTGACATGACCCTTGCAACGAATGAATCGCGACTCTGAAGGCGTCTTCCAAACTCATCACTGTTCAACAGGTTAACGCTCACTGTCCTCCCGATGGCCTGTTCCACCGGAAGCAGTGCGGCAAGCACTTCGGGATAGGCCAGCTCATCGCCGATGATCATCAGGTCAACATCACTCGCCGAAGTGTCATCGCCTCTCGCAGTTGATCCGTATATGAAAGCGTACTTGATCCTGTGAGCGAAAGGTTCAAGCGCATCCCTCAAAGGCTGCGAAAGACCGACGGTTTTCATTATGAGACCATGAAGTTCCCCGTAAATGGGTGATCCCCGGTTGGCGCTGTAAATCTTCTGGCGTCCGAGCGGCTGAACCGATACGATTCCGCTCGAAACGAGGCGGGTCAGTTCCCGATGCACCGCACCAACCCCGGAACCCGCCAGCCTTATCAGCTCCGCCCCCTGAAAACCCCTTTCGGGCTGACCGAACAGAAGGGCGAGCACCCTCATCTGGACTTTGGAAAAAAGACCCTCGGCCAATCCGAGTGAAGGCAGTTCGTTGTGTCTTCGGACAGGCTGGCTGCTCTCAGTCTTCAATGTTTCCATACGGTTGTCTCTTCCCATATTGGGAATATTTCCTCCCATTTTGGGAATTGTCAATACAACATTCACACGACCGGTAAAGAAAAGGCCGCCGGTTTGATTCCGGCGGCCTGATCTTCATCTGGTGCCCCTTGGTGGACGGTATTTGAAAGATGCTTCTTCACACGCCAATCGTACTGGTTTTGTAGTACTTCTTCTCCTTAGTGTTCGATTCTCCTACTATTCTCAATTACTTCACTATATATATCATATTGTTCTTTAAATGTGCCCTCTTTTGCGGCTGGTGCCTCAATACCACGTATTTCCATATGTAATTTCATGAATACTACTGCAATTGCCCATACAATACTATTATCATCATTTCCATACTCTACTGCAAAATCATAAAGTCTTCTCAACATAGATGGGTGAGTGTGAGTTTCATGACCAGTATGAATCTCAAGTGTAAGAAATGCAGTCATCCCAAGAGCAATACCAATTGTTCTCTTTTCACGTGCAGCATCCTCGATTCTCTCATATCCAAGAACCCAGTCAAGTGCAAATCTGTCAGCATCCTTCTCTTGCTCATTTGATACATTTTCATCTTTTGTAAATGCATGCTGTAAATATTTGTGTCCTATTTCATGAAGTATTACAAACGCAATAATCAAGAGAGAAAACTCCTGCGCTACATGTACTGGTTCTCCAGCATGTACTATTTCATCAGGATGTTTTGGTACTGGAAACTCGTCCGGCCATGGACCAATGTTTTCACCCACAACATACGTTCTATGTGCCCATTCTAACATACTCATGCACATTCTAGTTTCCTTGTTCTCTTCGAAGCTTATACTACCATTTAGGTCCTTTTCTCTTCTTTCTTGAATATATTGGTACAATATTGGGTATGTATAGGAAACAATCCATACGTACTCAATCAACCTTACTGATACACTTACTTCATTCTTTTTTTCGTCATACTTCGCGCTTATTCCTTCTTCATTCACACACAAGATCATTCTACTTGCAATTCTTCGCAGAGCGGCTTCATTTTCTGGTGCACAATTTACTACTGCATACTGAATGTACTCAAGTAGTTTCTCCACAAACGTATTCACTGTAGTCCAATCTGATTCCCAATGAGAGAACTGTTTGGTGTTATCCTTGCTTTTTATTTATATAAATAGTTCTTTGTGCTGACTACTATTTTTACTACCTCTTCTATGTACTAATAATGGTATACCGTCATCACGCACTGCATAGGCAAAATACAGTTTATTTTCTTCAAACAAATATGTTAGTATTCTTACATTATCAAGCTTCTCTATAAATTCCGGCAATATTTCGTCAATATTCTTTAGTACAATGCTAAACAGTACGTCTACATCTGATTCTATTGGATTACTTGCTATGACATTAACTTCTATGAATCGTGCTTTGTGTTCAGAGTATACCTTAAGTACAACTAGCCGGTCTTTCTGCTTTTCTTTCTTTGCTACTAGTTTCTTTATGTTATTGATGATTGCTTGCGCATTGGCTTCTCCAAGTTTGCCAAAGAACCCCTTGAAATAGGACCCAATTGCAATTGATGCAATTATTGTCAAAATGCTGATCGGCTCTAGTGCTTTTTTAACTTCAAATTGCGGCTTTGTGTTCATGTAATGTGCAATTTCTCTAATTGCATTCATACTCTCATCATCACGATATGATCTATCATACATTATGTGACATTTATGATCTCGATATGGAGGCATTGCTAGTTTTTTTCCATTATTATCATACTCAGGAACTTCGTCGTATGTCTCTATGGTGCCAATCAACTCATACTCCCCATCGCTTCTCTCAACAATTCTTGCGTCACTTATCCTTCCAAGTGGAGGAAACCTTGGGTCATGATTGAAACTCATTGGCATCACATAGCTATTTATTGCATTCATCATAACATTTAGATGCTCTTTTGACATTTTTTCACCATGTCGATCAACATCTGTAGTTGACAAAACACGTTCTTCTATCATTCTTTTCTATCCTCCTCGTCGGAGGCTACAACTATCTATCACTAATAATTCTAGCTTTGCCAAGTAGCTTATAAATACATTCATTGCGAAACTTCTTCAGCCTAAATGGGCTATATTTGGTAAATGGAATTATGACAATAGTTAGCGCACATAATAATATTAGTACTTGTTTTATAACATGTAATACTCCTGTAATGTCGGATGGGAAAAGTGCGTAAATCAGTGGTAAAAAAGTAACTGCCAAATACCACAACATGCTTACTCTATTTGCATGAACTACAGTATCAATAATGTCAATAATGCGATCCCTTTCAATCAATACTCGCACATTGTAAGTTGCATCGAGAACAGTACCAGGCCAAGAAGCCGGAAGGGCTTTGAAATCTTCATTATTGGCGATCCTATCAGGCATTAGCGACTACTTTGCGATATACCTGTATATCCATCCTGTTTGTACCCATCAAATATACATTATAAACGGAGATATATATTCTATGCCCATCATAATCACCAATTGGAACTGGCTCAATTGCTGCGTATGTATTCGCATGATTCCATCCTTTGAAGATCAATCGGACCATTTTGTCATCTCCTTGTATCTGAATTGGTGGATACAGTAGCTTCTCGTTAGTAGGAGAAAAGACAATGTTCATATCTTTGTACTTGTTAGGTGCGGTATGAAACTGGATAGTCACCTCTTCATCATCATTACAGAAGAATGTACGTGTATCGATTATTTCATAACTGCCACGCATGTCTTCAATGCCAAGAATGCGATTGGAGGACATATTATCAAATCTCCTTTCTCGTTATATATTTGAAGCAATGCCAAGGATAACTAACGGCACCGCTGGAACTCCTCGACCCTGTCTCACAACATTATAGAACTCTCCTTCATAGTATGCAACCCCTGAACTCATCTGTGACTGCAAGGACTTCATTGGAAGGATTTCAATGCCTACATCAATATGATCTCCGACATAAAATGCCAGGTGCTTTACGAAGAGGTCATATGCAACAAATGCATACTTCCCGAACTGTACTTCAACGGCCACTCTGTCTTTGACGAAATCAGTTTGGTTGTAACTGAAGATAGGCACTTCTCCAGCTTCTTCTATCTCTTTCTTCTGTTCTTCCGGGGGAAGAGAAAGAGTGCGCCGAATCAACTTCTCGTCCCTTGTCACCCAGTAGCTAACTCTGCTCTCTTCCCATTCCTTTTCCCTCAGAAGCCTGTTGAAAGAAGCGTTCATGTCTATCGGGCTATAGAGCAGTTTACCCTTCATCCTGATCTCTTTGGAAACTTTTGTTCTACAACTTTCTGCGTCGATCTGAGCAATCACTTCCTGAATCTCATCCCAGAGTCTTGGCTTGTGGACTAGAAGAAACTCAAGCCCGTTCAGGTGGGAGTATGTTTCAGCGATCTTCATTTTTCCTCTGTTTCATATTCAGAGTCGTTCTCCAATAACCGAAGTTGCTTCGAATCATCAACCCAAGGGGCTGATGTCATTTTCAGACCCGCGTCTGAAGGATCATACACGGGCTTATCCATTGGTCTGGTCTTAAGCGTTCCTTCAAGTTCCATCCTCAATCGTCTGTTGGCAATCTCAACATACTTCGGAACGACTTCAGCACCCGCTCCTTTTCGTTTGTGTCGCATTGCAGCAATGATTGAGGTCCCTGTACCGAGGAAAGGATCCAGTACCCAATCACCTTCGTCTGATAGAGCAAGTACAAGCCGTTCGATCAACTCAACCGGAAACTGACAAGGGTGATCAGTCTTTTCAACATGGTTGTTCTTTACATTGGGAATAACCCAAAGGTCTCCGGGGTTTTTTCCGAGCGGGTTACACGAGTACTGACCTGCTTTGGGACCCTTGAAGTACTTCTTCCCTGGGTATTTTTGTGGAATGCGGACTGAATCAAGATTGAATTTGTACCCGTCGGACTTCGTGAACCAGACAATCGTTTCATAACGGCCAGAGAAACGTCTGCTGCAATGAAGACCATGTTCAAAATGCCAGATGATTCGATTCCGCATTATCAATCCTTGCTTGGAGAAGATCGGGTACAGAACTGTATCAAGCGGGATGATCGAACCGTTGTCAACGAAGTTGCCAACCTGCCAGCAGATGCTTCCGGTCTCAGTGAGCTTCCGTGCGCAGGCTTCAATCACCCGATCCTGTTGCTCCAGGTATTTATCAAGATGGAGCTTCTTCTCATACTCCTTGCCTATGTTGTAGGGCGGAGAGGTTACAATGAGCTGAATTGAGTTGTCAGGTATCGATTCAAGCAGTTCTATGCAATCACCTGGATAAACAACAATTGATTCGGTTTCAGCAAATGTATCCGAAACTTTGCCTTCTCGACCGAAAAGCGTCTGTCTTCTTTCTTGCATGACTAAAGTCATCTCTCGATTCTTTGAAGTTGTACTTATGGACAACAACAATAAGCACATCCATTGCTCTCATTGAATGCTCCCTATGAATACGCTCTGATTCGGGTACTGACAATCCCTCTTGACACCCGAAATGTATCATTGTATTATTCGTTTCGGTAAATGCTGATGATACGATTTGATTGGAGACGACAATGACACCAAGGCAAAAACAGACTCGATACCATGACCAGAAGTTCGGGGAGTACATACGCAAGCTTCGGCTTGAGAGGTTCCCTTACCACAGTGGTCGAATCTTTGCCAAAGAGGTCGGAATGACCGGTCCTTACCTCTCAAACATCGAACGTGGTGTCGTTCCTCCCCCATCTCCGGACAAAGTCATTGCAATTGCTGATAAGCTTGGTGTTGATCGCCAGGAGTTACTCAGCATGGCAGGACACGCAGACCCTGAGTTCCTGCACGCCTTCAGAGATGCTCCGAAGAAAATGTGGCAGGCAGCGCAATTCTTCAACAACCTGCTTAAGGGTGCTGACATAGACCTGTCCTTCCAGGAGTTCGTCGAGCTTTTCGTGGGAATGTCAATTCAGAAGGCACGGATGCTGAACAATCTGGAAAGTGCCCAACTGATGCTTGAAGTCATTAAATACTCACAGGATAGCGCCTCTCTTCCTGATGAACTCAGAAATACCATGGAGAAGGGCCGATCCTTTATAGCCAAGAATTTTCCAAAGGCAGAAACGGACGCAGACAAGGAAGCTGACAGTAGCAGCCCAAGCAGCGAAAGGGCTCCAAGGACAAAATGAACAAGCCTTATCCAACCACTTCAGGCAGGCAATCGCAGGAGGCCATTACTGCGTTGTTTGATGTGGTGTCGGACGGGCTGATTCATGGTTTCTTCGATTTCAGAATCACATGCGAGATTGTTGAAGGACAGAAGCGTGCCCTGACAATCAACGCAGGCAAAAAATACCGGTTCACCATTCCGAAAGAGCAGATTGCCGGGATGCAAGCAAGTCGACTCCTGGGATTGGAGCGACGAGATGAAGACTAACTTCCACGCTCGTCTATTGGTGGGATTCCGAAGCGAGTATGCATCCGGGAGAAAACCGCCATGTGTACGGCAGAAGAGCGATTTTTAATGATCACCCTGGAGTTCTGGCAAAAGCGTACCGAGCGAAAGCTGACCTTGGAGGATGCGAGAGAGATAATCGAGAACGCCTGTTCGTTCTTCGAGACTCTCGCCTCCAAAAGCGAAACAACTGATGCTACTCTTGGCAGGGATGTGGCGTCATGAGAACATGCAGCGAACTCACCAACAAAAATGCAAGGGCAATCCTGCTAAGGTTTCGGGAACAGCACAAGAGCATGTACGAGGAAGAGAATACCGATGTGCCCGAGTGCGTTTTGGCGACTTATGTGGCCAACATGCTCCCTATGGCCAACGTCTGGCTTCAAGTGGTCGGACCTCCTTCCAGCGGAAAGACAACTGCCCTGGAGCTTCTTTCGGGTCTGCCCCAAGTTGTGAATTGCGGCTCCATGACTGCTGCTTCACTTCTGTCAGGTTCTCCTAACCGTGAGAAGACAGCCAAATCCACGGGAGGAGTGCTTCGCGAGATTGGAGAAAGAGGTGTTCTGGTCTTGAAAGACTTCTCCTCCATTCTCTGCATGAGAAGTGAAAAACAACAGGAGGTGATAACGGCTTTCCGTGAAATCTATGACGGAAGGTGGACCCGCTCATTCGGTTCCGATGGGGGAAAGACAGAGACCTGGACAGGCAAGGTTGGGGTGATTGGAGCAGTAACGGAAGCCATTGACCAGAAAGCGCAGCAAATGGCTATCATGGGTGAAAGATTCTTGTACTACCGAATGCCGGTTAGCAGGGATCAGTCAGTGCGAATAGCGAGACGAGCTCTGGAGGGAGAGGCAACCAGGAAAAAAGGCCTTGCAGAGCTAAACAACCTGGTTAAAGCAATGCTTGGATTACTGGCTATCCCAGAGGAACCTATCGAGCTTCCCCAGGATGTGAATGCAATGCTAATCAGCCTGGCCTGCTTCGTTGCCAGATGCAGGACGGGAATAGATAGGAACAGCTACAGCAGGGAAATCGAGTCCGTGCCTAATCCAGAGGAACCTGCAAGGATAGTTCAGCAGCTAAAAACACTCTTCTGTGCTCTTCTTTTAATTGGAAACACACCGGAGGAAGCGTGGCAGAAGGTCAGGAAGGTTGGGCTGTCATCCATCCAAGATTTGCGACTGAAGGCAATGCTAACTCTCAGAGACACAGAACTTCATATGGTGACTAGCAGTATTGCAACCGAATGCAATTCCCCAACAACCACCACTCGCAGAGCCCTGGAGGACTTGTTCTATCTTGGTGTTGTCGAGCGGTTACAAAATGACCGAACCTCGGAAGCCTGGCATTTGCCTGCATTAGCAAAGGAAGAACTGGACGGAATTCTCGGAGAGTTGTCCAATGAGGAAATCCCATTCCAGATGGAGGACCTCCTTGGCGCGGATGACTCACCCGAATTCGCACATTCATCCATCTCTAATAGTTCCGCACACAAAGATGGTCGAATTCGGGTGAGCGCTTTCAAAGGAGATGAAACAGAGCTTGCCAAGATAACGATGATCGTAAATGAGAACGTCGGAAAGGAATTGGCATGACGGTATGTGCGGGAAACTATTCCGGAGGATTGAAGCAGCTTCACTGCGGAGATGTGTTTCTGGATTCCTGCATTGACACACGCACCGGACGTGTCGACTCCATGGAAAGCACCGCTGGACGTGACACGACGGCGTGTCGACACACAAAGGAACGGCATGTCGGTACGTGGTGGACGTGGCGCGACGGCGTGTCGGCACACATACGGCGCGGCATGTCGGTACGTGGTGGACGTGGTGCGACGGCGTGTCGGTACACATACGGAACGGCATGTCGGTACATGGTGGACGTGGCACGGCGGCGTGTCGAAACGTCTGGTACATACGTGACACACTACACGCCCACATGTGAAACACGCATTCGTGCTGGAAGATGTCTGGCATTTGAGCACAGGATTCGTTGCGAGGACCTTGAAAGGGATGTATTGAAGGAGGATTGTGTACCGTGATAACACATCTGATGAATCGTGCTCGTAAGGGGAAGAAGCCGTGAACCCACAGTACATGCATGCAGTTCTCTATGTGCGGGTATCCTCCCGAGAACAGGAATTGGGTGGTTTCTCAATTGATGCCCAAGGAAGGCTGCTTTCGGATTACGCCATTGAAAAGGGACTTCACGTTGCAGAAGTATTCACTGATGTGGAAACGGCCAAGCGAGCAGGGCGTACAAGTTTTGGTAAAATGGTGGCGTTCCTCCGTCAGCACGGAGAATGCCGGACTATTCTGGTGGAAAAAACCGACAGGTTGTACCGTAATCTTGCAGACTACGTGATCCTTGATGAGTTCCCCGATCTTGAGATTCACTTCGTGAAGGAGAATTTTGTTCTCCGTCAGGACAGCCGATCCTCCGAGAAGTTTGTTCACGGAATCAAGGTTCTCATGGCGAAGAACTACGTGGACAATCTCAGGGAAGAAACCCAGAAGGGCATGATGGAGAAAGCCCGACAGGGTATATGGCCTTCATTCGCTCCTATAGGTTACATGAACGTTCTGCGTCCGGACGGGAAGAAGATCATCGAGGTCGATCCCCTCCGTGGTCCTCTGGTGGCGATGCTATTCAAGAAGTACTCCGGCGGTGACTTGTCATTGTCCGAGGTTGCGAAACTGGCCAGGGAATCAGGTCTTTCCCCCAGGGGCCGATCCACTCTGTACGGAAAGGCAGCAATTCAACAGATCCTTCGGAATCCCATATACCGTGGTGACGTGGTCTGGTCGGGAAAGACCTTTCAGGGCATTCACGAGCCCCTTGTGAGCCGTGAACTCTGGAATACGGTTCAGGACACCCTGGAGGGCCGCAGATTGCAGAGTGGCCGCAGAAGGAAGCACAACTACCCCTTTGCCCGTCTGATCGTCTGTGGCCATTGTGGAGGTCTTATGACCGGGCAAATGCATAGACGGCATATCTACTACCATTGTTCAGGGCACTTCGGGAAGTGTCCGGAACCCTACCTTCGGCAGGACAGGCTGCAATCAGCCTTTTCGGACGTTCTGAGATCGTTGGACATCGATTCGGAGGTAATGGACTGGCTTAAACAGGGAATCGCCCTGAGAAGCCACCAGAGGGACGAATACAGGCGTTCTGAGCTTGCCAGGCTCAGGAGTGAGCATGAGAGGGTGAAACGCCTTCTGTTGACCATGTACGAGGACAAGCTTGCCGGGAAGATTCCGGAGTGGATCTTCACCGAAAAGCTAGCGGAGTATCAGGCTTCCCTGGAGGACATTGCGTCCAGGATCGGGAAGCTGGAGGCCGACGCACCGCCGGACCTGGCCAGGGCGGTTTCTATTTTTGAACACTCGCAAGAGGTTGCCAGACAATTCTCTAGTCATTCCGATCCCGAAAAGAGCAAACTGCTTCATGGAGTAGTTTTGAACGCCATTTGGAAGCAGGAATCCCTCTCGGTCCGGTTCAAGCAACCCTTTGACATGATTGCGGATGCGTCATCGGCATGGGAAAAGAAAAAGGTCGTCGGGCTCTCCCCAACCGACCTTTTCTCTATCTGGTGCCCCTGACATGACTCGAACATGTGGCCTACGGTTTAGGAAACCGCCGCTCTATCCAACTGAGCTACAGGGGCACCGAAGCGGTGCCAATTATTGCGAAAGGGTTTCCTCCCGTCAAATGCCGGGCCATATTCCGCGTGCCAACTTGTTAGAGCAACCGGATGAAAGGGGAAACGATGTCGGGGGTGAAGAACGGCGAAGAGCTTGTCGCAAGGCTTCAGGAGGCTTCCGGGGAGGAGATCATTGCCTGCGGGTGGGGCATGATGGGAATGCGGAATGTTTTCGTGGGCGTCACCCGGACCGCGGTGATTCTGGAATACATAAGCCTCACCTTCAAAACGAAGGAACTGGTAAGAATCCCCTTTGAAGAGCTTGAGCTTGTCTATCCCGTGGCGGGAGACGCGTCAACGCCGAAACTGATGAAGATGAACCTTCAGGCAGTGGTGAACGATGCCATGACCGGAACACTCCTGCTCAAGACCCCCTCGGAACGACTCATGAACATCACCTTCAACAAGATGCCACGGTTCGGCTCCAACAACAAAACACCCTTCGAGATAGTGGATGAAGTGAAGAAACACCGGCCTGAGGCGGTGAACCCCCCTGAAGTCACCGGCGCCCGGGACAAGTTCGACATGGGGGGATGCATGAGGAGATTCGCGGTGATTGCAGGGGCTCTGGTTGTGCCGTGCATGGTTCTCATGAGCTGGGTGAACGACTGGAAATGGGAACCCATGGTGTTTGTGACCGCTTTTTTCATAGCGGTGTTCTTCGCCGGCATCTTCGCCCCCCTGGGTCACTGGTTCAAAAGGATGCTCACGGGAAAGGGCTGATCAGACCGCCAGTTCCCCCGCCATTCCGTCGGCCCAGAGCATTCCCTCCGGGGTGGGATGTAGTCTGTCGCCATTCCTGGCGAGAAGACCCCTGGCAATAAGGTCTTCCACCCGGTTTGCTGGAAGAATGCTCTCACTTACACCTGAAAGCGTTCGCAGCCCCAGCATGATCTCCTCGGTACGGGCCATCTCCGGGGTTACTCCTTCGCTTCCCGCCCTGGGAAGTATTCCGGCTTTCAGGAGTTTCAGGTACTCCACGTTGTCCCGTGTGTTCCAGTACCTTCGCGTTCCCGTGAAGCCGTGGGCGGAGGGACCAGCCCCGGCATAGGGTCTTCTCTCCCAGTAGGCCAGGTTGTGCGCTGATTCCTTGCCGGGCAGGGCATAGTTGGACACCTCATAATGACGGAAGCCTTCACCGGCAAGTTTGCGGTGGGCGATTCGATGCATCTCCGCCACACTGTCATCCGAAGCCCGGCGGCCCTGATCGCCTGTCGGGGTTCCGGGCTCAAGGGTCAGTTCGTAGCAGGAGATGTGATCAGGAGAGACGAGCAATGCCTTTTCGAGATCGGTTTCCCATTGCGCCGTACTCTGCCCGGGAAGGCCGTAGATGAGGTCAATCGAGATGTTTTCGAAACCCCCGGCCCTGGCCTGAGCCACCGCCTCGAGCGTTTGTGATCCCGTATGGATTCTGCCCAGCAGAGCAAGGTTGCCGTGGTTGAATGATTGGACCCCGATGCTCAACCGGTTGAACCCGGCGTTCCTCATGGCCCGGTATTCTGCGGGTTTAAGAACCGCGGGGTTGGTTTCTACGGTTGCCTCGGCGGAGAGGGGAAGATCGAGACTGCTGAGTATTTCAGCCCAGAATGATGCCCCGATAAGGGTTGGTGTGCCCCCTCCAGCGTACAGAGTTCTCACCCTGCCCGGTGAAAGAATATCGAGTTCCTTTCGAATCGCTGAAACGAATTCCCGGGACGGGTGTTCGGCAACGCTGCTGAAGGCGCAGTAGGGGCATTTTGAAAGGCAGAACGGTATGTGGATGTAGAGGCCTATTCCCTCTTCCACCGGGGATCCTCGAACCTCTGAATCTCGACGGTGTAGCCCGAGGGGTCTCTGGCGAAGAAATGGTAGATGTTGTAATCGGTGTTCAGGGCCGGTGGTTTGATGATGTGGTGTCCGGCGTTCTTTATCTCCTGAAACCACAGGTCAACTTCATCGGTGACCAGGGTAATCATCACGCCTTCGGGGACAACCGGTGTTTCCGCAACGCAGAAACCGATGTACCCGTTCCGGGCGACCCTGTAGATCCGGCATCTGACCTGATCCAGCACCATCGGAAGCCGCAGGAGGCGGTTGTAGAAGGCATGGGTCTCCTCCAGACTCGGGGTCTGGCAGAAAGTGACAAGGGAATCGAAGGGTTTCATGACATTTCCAGAATCGCCCTGAGTTCGGTGTCTGTGAAGTCCCTGATCTGGGCGGATACTTCCAGGTAGGGCAGGATTTTCTCCTGCTCCGGCAGTTCCTCCGCCATTACCGGGGGGTCGGGGAAACCCTTGTGTATCCCTCTCTCCAGGGCTGGAAAGTAGGGGCATGTTTCCTTCACGGCGTCGCAAACGGTTATCACGATGTGGAAATCACCGGTGAGCTCCTCGACGGTTTTACTGGTATGGCCCGAGATGTCCACCCCCATCCGCTTCATGGCCTCTTTGGCCAGGGGATTGACTCCCGTTGCCCGGAGTCCCGCGGACTGAAAATCGAAATCACCTTTAATGAGCTGTCTGGCCCAGCCTTCCGCCATCTGGCTTCTGCACGAATTCGCGCCGCACAGAAAGAGTACCCTCTTCATCAGCCCTCCCTTTTCAGCACGGCAAGAAAGGCCTTCTGGGGAATCATCACCCTGCCAACCATCTTCATCCTCTTCTTCCCCTCCTTCTGCCGGTCCAGCAGTTTTCTCTTTCTGGTGATGTCGCCGCCGTAGCACTTCGCGGTCACATCCTTCCTCAGGGCGCTGATGGTGCTTCTGGCTATGATGGCTCCGCCGATGGCTCCCTGAATGGGAATCTTGAACTGCTGTTTGGGAATTTCTTCCTTCAGGTTCTCGCAGGCGCTCCGGGCCCAGCCCTGGGCGCGGTTGCGGTGAACAAGCATGGAAAGGGCATCCACCCTCTCGTGGTTTACCAGGATGTCAACCTTGACAAGATCGCTTTTTCTGTAATCGCCGGGTTCGTAATCGAAGGAGCCGTAGCCCTGCGTCACGGATTTCAGCCTGTCGTAAAAATCGTAAACCACCTCTGAAAGAGGAAGCTCGGCCTTTATCTCAACCCTCTGCCTTCCCACATACATGTTGGTGTAGTTCTCCGCCCGACGGTCGAGAAGAAGCTGGGTAACAGGCCCTATGTATCTGTCCGGCATTATTATGGAAGCTTTGATATAGGGTTCTTCCGTCATCACGATCTGGGAAGGGTCAGGATACAGAAGGGGGTTGTCGATGAACACTTCCGAACCGTTGGTCAGGGTGATTCTGCAGAGAACCGTGGGTGCGGTCAGCA
>Ga0334889_1003896_pt1 | contig 14056 bp, 12 predicted proteins | sample GraSluR1_MG_2_FD_207222 | JGI IMG/M metagenome (GOLD analysis project Ga0334889, IMG submission 207222) | Sludge microbial communities from methane-producing bioreactor in Wageningen University, Netherlands - Granular Sludge_8_08-R1 | ecosystem: Engineered > Bioreactor > Anaerobic > Unclassified... | reverse complement strand
TACAGGAATCTTCTGATGATTCATCTGAAGATATATTTATAGTTCCAACAATTACATTTGTATATCCATTAGAAAATGGAATGCTTTCCTCAGGAGAGGATATTACAAATGAATTATTTTCTCCAAATATATACGGAACCTCTAAAAACAAAACTTTTCCCTCTGAATTTGAAAAATTTGGTATATATGTGTCATCTCCAATTGTTGAAATTTGTACAAAAACACCTTCGATAGGCTCCCTTGTTTCATTATCATATACATTAAAAATAAGATCTGCAATACAAATTGGAGGATGACAAATAACTTCTGTAATATTATAATTTAAAATTTTAGTACTACTAACACATTCCTCTAAATCTTCTGTTGAAATTGAGTAACTAATTGTATCAGAACCGCAATCTGAAGTTGAAGCTGTTATCAAATACGTTCTTGTTTCTGCTATAGTACTAAATTCATACCAACCAGAAGAATTTGTTTCTGTTACTTCTTCATCCCCTAAAAATATTCTTGCACCAGAATATGCACTTATACCACTTCCTCTTGTTTTTGTAACTTTTCCTTTAAAATTAATAAAACCATCAACACATGTTCTTGATTCTGTAGATATATGTAAATTACAATAATCAGGATCATAACAATCAACAATTGTTGCATGGACTTCTGAAACATCAGATTCTTTTAATTCACCTTCATCAGAATCATAAAAAGATGAATTAGAGCGCATTATCCAAACTTGTCCTACTGATGCACTTTTAGTTTCATTAAAACATGTCCTATTTATTTTTGTTTCGGGATCAATTCTAACTTCTCTTGTAATTGTTTCTATTGTTTCACTCCCATTCAAAAATCTTGTTAAAGTAATATTTACGTATTCTGAAGTATTACTTCGTGCTACTGCACAAAACCGTAAATTTGTTGGGCAAGAAGTCCCATTCCCTATATGTGAATTTTCACTTGAAATAATTCTAGATGAACCATAAATTTCTGAAAAAGCATCTGGGTCAGAACAATCCCTTAAAGTAATAATAATTGGGGTATTATCAGTTAAATTAATACTTCTACTTCCACAATAATCTGAATAAACAAAAAATACTAATAATACTAATATAAATGAACTTAAAATTATTTTTTTCATAGCCGATATTAAGAAGATGAGTTTTTAAAATGTTGTGGTGTAAATTTTTTCTATGAATTTTCAAGAGATAGAAGAAAAATGGCAAAAAAAATGGTTAGAAACTAAAATAGCATTTACTGAACCTAATGAAAAAGAAAAATTTATGCTTATTTTTGCTTATCCATACCCAACAGGATTTTTACATACTGGGCATATGAGAGGATTTACATATGCAGATGCAATTGTAAGATTTAAAAAATTACAAGGAAAAAATGTATGTTTTCCCATTGGATTACATGTAACTGGAAATGGAGCAATAGCTAAAGCTCAAAAAATAACAGAAGGAAATCAAGAATACATTACATATCTAAAAGAAGCAGGAATATCAGATAAGGAATTAGAAAAAATGAAAACTCCTGAAGGTTATGCTGAATTTTTTGCAAACAATTATTTAGAAACTTTCAAAAAATTTGGTTTAATTTTAGATACAAGAAGTTTTGTCAAAACTATTGATTCAATTTATAATAAATTTATAACTTGGCAATTCCATAAATTATATGAAAACGGATTATTAATACAAAAACCATACTATGCTACTTTTTGTGTAAACTGCGGACCAGTAGCAGTTGATCCTTCAGAAGCAGATATTTCAAAAGGAGGAAAAGCTGAAAAAAATGAATACACATTATTAAAATTCAAATTTACATATGACAATAAAGATATGTTCATAATAGCAGCAACATTAAGACCTGAAACTGTTTTTGGACAAACAAATCTTTGGGTGGATCCTAATCAAGAATATTCAATAATTCAAGTTGAAAATGAACCTTGGATATGTTCAAAACAATGTGCTGAAAAAATTAAATATCAAAAACAAGACATAAGAGAGATAGGGGAAATAAATGGACAAGAGTTACTTGGAAAATATGCTGAAGCACCAATGATACATAAAGAAATAATTATTTTACCTTCTGAATTCTGTGATCCCACAATAGGAACAGGGATTGTTACATCTGTCCCATCAGATGCACCTCATGATTGGATGGGATTATATGACTTACAAAAAAATAAAGAATTATGTGATAAATATAATTTAGATTATGAAAAACTTAAACAAATAAAAGTAATTCCTATTATTAAAACTCCTGGTTTTAAAGAATCACCCGCAGTTGAAATATGTGAAAAATTAAATATTCAAAATCAAAAAGATCCAAAATTAGAAGAAGCTAAAAAAGAAGTTTATAAATCTGGTTTTTATTCAGGAACTATGATTAACACTTGTGGGAAATATAAAGGAATGAAAGTTGAAGAAGCAAAAGATAAAATTAAAGAAGAACTGCTATCTGCAGGAGAAGCAGATATTTTTTATGACTTATCAGAAGAAGTTATTTGTAGATGTGGAGGTCAAGTTGTTATTAAAAAAGTAGAAAACCAATGGTTTATCGACTATGGAAAAGATTGGTTAAATAATGATTCAATAGAACATTCAAAAAATATGAATATTAAACCTGAAGAATACAACAATAATATTGCAAATACTTTAGAATGGTTTAAAGAAAGACCTTGTGCAAGATTAGGAAGATGGATGGGAACAACTTTTCCATTTGATGATAAATATACAATAGAAGCAATCTCAGATTCTACCTTATATCCTATATTTTATTTAGTTTCTAAATATCAAAAAGAAATAAATCCAGAATGGTTAAGTTTAGAATTTTTTGATTATATTTATTTAAATAAAGGATCAGTACAAGAAGCATCAAAATCAGGTATGCCTAATGACTTAACAGAAAAAATAAAGAAAAATGTCGATTATTGGTATCCTTTAGATATTAATTTAGGGGGAAAAGAGCATAAAACAGTTCATTTCCCTCCATTTATAAAAAATCACGTTGCTATTTTACCAAAAGATAAATGGCCAAAAGGAATATATGTAAATTATTGGATAACTGGAAAAGGAGGAAATAAATTATCTAAATCTAAGGGGGGTGTATTACCTGTACCTAAAGTTTTAGAAAAATATGGGGCAGATCCAATGAGATTATTTTATGCTAATGTTTCATCTCCTTATGTTGATGTAGCATTTGATGAACAAGAAATAGAAAAATACAAACAAAGATTAGAAAAAATTTATTTCTGGTTTGAAGATTTAAACAATACCCCATTAGAAGTAAAATCTAAAAGAATTGATAAATGGCTTAAAAATAAACTAGAATATTATATCTACCAATATTCTATGTTTATTGATCAATTTGAATTAAAAAAAGCAACAGATATTGCTTTTTATAATATTTTTAATGATGTTGATTGGTATTTAAAAAGAAAAGGAAGGAACAAAGAATTATTACAAGAAACTGTTAGAATAATTATTAAATTAATATCTCCATTCACTCCTCATTTTGCTGAAGAAATTTGGAATGAAATATTAAAAGAAAATTCATTATTATGCGAACAAAAACTTCCAGAAGTTGAAAAAATAGAGGTAAATGAGATAGACGATGAAGATTATTTAAAACAAATTATGGATGATATTCAAGAAATACAAAAATTAACTGAGATAGATAAACCAACAATGATAAAAATATTTATTGCTTCAGACTGGAAATGGGAATTAATTAAAACAGCATTAAAAATGGATAAAATTGATATTGGAACAGTAATGAAAAAAGCTGATGAAATAGATTCTTTAAAAGAACATAAAAAAGATATTGCTGGATTTTTAAAAAGAAATATGAAAAAAATAAATACTTATAACAATATAACGCGCCTTCCTGAATTTGAAATAATTTCAGAAGCGCAAGATTTCTTAAAAGAGCGCTTTAACTGTGAAATAGAAGTTTATTTAGAAAAAGAATCAGATGATTCCAAAGCGCATTCTGCATTGCCAATGAAACCAGCTATAAAATTAATGTGATCAAAAGGCACCTTCTATTTCACTATCAGTAAATCTCCTATCTTTTAACTCCTTTTTTATTTGCTTTTTTGAATACCCTTTATCTTTTAATTCATTGATTTTATCTTTGATAAGAGCATTTTGATATAATTCTTCAATTTTTGGGATAATTTGCGGATTTATACCAAATGATTCTTTTAATTCATAAAATTTATTCAATAATTCACCGTACCAAAACCTATTTTTACTTTGAACCTCACACTCTTCTAAAACTATCTCCCAATTTACTTCTGTAGAATGGGTGATTGAAGCAATATCTGCAGTATCATCTATTCGTTCAGTTACTGCTTTAAGAAGGATAATGTCTTCATTAGACATAATATACACATTTAAATTTCCGTATTGTTTAAGAAGTTTTGAACGTTGTATCATACTATCAGATAAAAATAATTTATGACAAACAGAACCAACAAACAAATCAAGTCTAAACCCAGAAATATGATCCCAAATACTATTTGCTTCCATATTTATATATACTCTTGAAATCAAATTCTGTTTTTTAAAATTCAGATTCTCTAAATTTTGTATAAATTTATTATAAGATTTACTATCTTTAAAAAGCAGATCTAAATCTTTTGTTGTACTTTTTTGATTTCTAAAACACATAGCTTCCCCACCCAATAAGTAAACTGTTGTTTTTTCAGACAGATTTTCCCCAATTTCATTGAAAAAATTATTAAGTTCTGTTTTTCCAAATCTTTTTTGCATTTTAAATTCCTCTTAGTTTTTCATAATTGGAAACAATTAAAAGAGTACTTTTTAACTCTGTTTCTAGATTTAACTGCTCTGCATATTTCCGTATTTCAATAATACTTAATTTTCTGCGGTTTTTTAAATAAAAATGAGCAAGTAATGTCCTGTCCTGTACTTGGTATTTTGAGAATAAAAGTGCATGAACAAAAGCATCATTTATATCTATTTTCCTACTCTTCTTGCCTAAATTAAAATAATAGTAATTATTTATCAAAATTGCTTCAAGTCCATGCTCTAATAAAAAACTTAACCCTGTTTCAGCTAAAGAAAGCTCAGTTTTGGATACAACAAAACAATGTTTTCTAATTCTCTCTTTTATATTTGCTGTTTTTTCAGCCACAAATAAAGCATAAGCTTCTACAAAAGACAGTACTAATGGATTGGAAATATAAAAATTTCTATCTTTATTTATTGCTCCTGCAGAGTAAAGTTTATTCAATGTATTATATATTTGCTTTTTTGAACAATCCGCTTCCAGTTCAAGAAATTTTAGATTATTATTTTGTAAAGTTATTAACACATCTAATGCAGAACCTGAAAGCCATTTTTCTATATTGGCTTTATGAGTAGAATTATACAAATCCTTTAATTTCTTTGAGTGTAGTTCTTTTGATTGTGAAATTTGTTTTTTTGTTCCTTCTTTTATTATATCTATGAATCCTTTTTTTAATAGTTTTTTTAATATTCTACTTAAGAAACTCTTTTTTATATTCAAAGCATCTGCTAATTCTGATGCAGAAAGTGTTTTGTTTAAATCATATATTTTAAAGCATACTTTTAGTTCTGCTTTGGTTAACTTTAATTCCATATAATTATTTAAGGTGCAATAGTTTTTAAAGTTAACTATTATTACACCTTTTGTGTAAAATAGGTTAAATATTTTCTATATATATTTAACTTTTATTACATCTTTTATGTAAAATACGTTAATATTATCTTTAAAACGTTTAAGTTTGTTAAAAAATATTTATAATTTAATCAGATCCTTTATAATTTAATCAGTTATCTTACAAAAGCGTAAAAAATTTCAGATAACTTTAAACTACTATATTAATAGTTCTCAGAACCTGGAGTACTGATATTATATACAAAATACTTAATTAGTGGTTAGATAATTTCTTTAATATGATATAATCCACTTCATACTCTTTTTTACTGTATAAAAGAATCAGCTTTAATAATACAAAAAAATTTGAAAATATTCTTTCAAATATGGAAACAACATAAACTTAAATATAAACAGAAATTACCTTCAATCAGAATAGTCATTACTATTCCATTCACCTGGTCTTGGTGAACCAACCCCAGAGTCTATTTCTTGTATCCACATGGGTCTCCTGTCAGTATCTGATACTGGTATTCCCCCTACTCTATTCAGAATATGTTTTATAATACTAAATAATGCTACTACAACTACAAGAATTGCACCCATAAATAAGTCTTTTTGTTTTTTATTCATTTTATTATACTTCTCTGTGAGTATAATCTTTAATGGAACTACGTTCTCAGCTTTTTCTGTTTTACCAAAGAATTCCAAAAATTGTTTTCTAAAAGTAGTCAAAAGACTTTCTGTTTTATAATTTTGATTTAACTCATAAGTATGACTTACTTTAGTTTGTTTGGAACTTTTTATCTTGTCTTCATCTGCTTTAAAAAAATAATTTGAGTTCTGATCCTTTTCTATGATCTCAGAGAAGAATATATTTTTAGTTTCAATTGATTTTGCATCTGCATAAGCAAAATTTATACCTGCACTTAAACCGATTCCCATCATTACTGTAGATAGAAAAGAGACCTTAAGAACGTTTTTAGGTATTTTAGGACTCCTTGGTTTATGAATTTTAGCCATTTTATGCTCCGTATCTATTAAAACTTGCACTGAAGGTGGAAACCTCATTATTCGTGTTTCATCATGCGGTAATTCAGTAGGAATACATGTATCTATTTTCATTTTTATCTCCTTTTAATAATTAAAATTAGAAGGTTTTTTAATATTTAATGAAATAATTTTTATATGGTAAAATGTTTAAAAATTCCTTTAAAGCGCGCTGAGATAATACGAAAAAAATTTGATACATATATTACTTATAATTATTTACCTGAAAAAGGAAAAAAATATATTTATTTTGCGCTTAGGAAAATACCAGATAAAATACCTAAAGGAATTGAGATCATAAATAAAGCGCTTAAAAAAAGAGAAAAAAAACCTAAAAATATAAAAGATATTTTAAAAAATTTAATGAATGAAAAAGAATTAAATGAATTAGTTTCATCTTTTGAAGTTTTAAATACTATTGCAATTATAGAAATACCCAACTCATTAGAAAAATATGAACAACAAATTGGTAATGCAGTAATGCAGATGCATAAAAATATTAAAACAGTATTAAAAAAAGAAACAGGGATGTCTGGTAAATTTAGAATAAGAAAAGTAAAAGTTATTACTGGAGAAAAAAATTTTGTTACTACTTATAAAGAAAATAGCTGTTTATTTAAATTAGATATTTCTAATATGTTTTATTCAACTAAATTATCAACAGATAGAAAACGTATTGCAGAACAATCTGGGCGAAATGAAAACATTTTAGTACCATTTGCAGGATACGGTCCGTTTGCAATTACAATTGCAAAAAAAAATCCAAAAACAAAAGTAGTGGGTATTGAATTAAATCCTGAAGCAGTAAAATATTTTGAAGAAAATATAAAATTAAATAAATTAAATAATTGTAAAGCGCTTTTAGGAGATGCTTCAAAAATAGTTGAAAAATATCCTGAATTTAAAAAATGGGCAGACAGAATAATTATGCCTTTACCTAAAAATGCACTAGATTTTTTACCTTATGTTTTAAAATGCGCTAAAACAGGAACTATTTTACATATCTATGCTTTCGACAGCAAAGCTGGCGAATATTTAAATGCACAGCATTTAAATGCGTTTGATTCTAAAGAATACCCATTTGAAAGAAAAATAAAAAAAGTTGAAATAATAGCTAAAAAATATGGATTTAAAACTAAATTATTAAATAAAAAACTAGTTAGGCCTTATGCACCCAATGTTTTTCAAATATGTTTAGATATCCAGATTATCTAAATTCATTATATATCTTTTCATACTCTTTATGTGTTGCACAAATTTTTAATATTATTAATTTTTCTTTTTGAATATCGTAAATTATCCTAGCTTGTTTTGAAACTTTTTCAACATAAAGTGGAACACCATGTTTCAAATGTTTTCGATTTTCATAAATTAAAATTTTTTCAGCGTGTTTCATAAATATTTTTTGTTCATATTTATCAAGTTTTAGAAGATCTTCTTTAGCTTCTTCAGTAAATAATAATTCCATGAAATCACAACTTATATTTCTTTTTAATTTCTTCTGCTGAGATTAGTTTTAATTCTCCAGAATTTATTTTTCTTCTTCTATCTTCAATAAATCGATTAATTACTTCTGCTTCATCATCTTGTATCTTATTCTCATATTCTACAAGTGCTTGTCTTATAACTTCTGTTTGGTTTCCTGCATATTCTTTTTCAATTATTCTTTTAATTATTGCTTCGTATGGGGCTCCTAAATTTATATTAACCACAAAATCACCTCATATTTTATAATATTTCTATTATTTATATATATCCAATGTATCGTAGAGTATATAAAGGTTATGCATTCTAGTATATACTGGATAAGTATAACATGAGGTATAAAGTATGTTAAAACAAATACAAAAAGAATTAGGAAAAAATATTGATATAAAATATAGAAATAATTTACATCGTGCATTTGGACATAAAATAAAAGCACACGGAGTTAGAGTTCCTATTGTAAGAAAAATAGCTAATGGATATTTTAAAGATATTAAAGAATTAGATAAAAAGGAATTTTATAAGAAATGTGAAGAACTATTAAAAACAAAATCAATTGAAGAAACATTTATCGTTTTTCAATGGATATATAAAAGAAAAAAACAAATAACAGAACAAGATTTTAAAATATTTGAAAGATGGATAAATAAATATGTAAATAATTGGGCAAAATGTGATGATTTCTGCTGTCATACAATGGGTTATTTTATTTTAGAATATCCGAAATATGTAAAACATTTAAAAAAATGGGCAAAACATAAAAATATGTGGATGAAAAGAGCATCAGCTGTTTCTCTTATTCTTCCTGTAAGAAAAGATTCTTAAAAACTATTTTTGAAATATCTGATATTTTATTGCAGGACAAAGAATATCTAGTACAAAAAGCATATGGCTGGGCGCTTAAAGTAGGCGCAGATCAAGATCAAAAACAAGTTTTTGAATATGTAATGAAAAATAAACATAAGATGCCAAGAACCGCTTTAAGATATGCTATTGAAAAAATGCCTAAACATTTAAAGAAAAGAACTATAAATTAATACACATATTTATAAAGGAAAACCCAATAATATTTATATCGCAATGAGGACGAAGGTGATCACTAAGGCGCAAGCCAATGAGGATTGACGAGCGGACTGAGCGATTTATACTATTTCTTTATAAATGCCCGATAAATAAACCTTTATATATTTAACACAATTAAATGAATTATATGGTATTTAGTTCACAAGCATATGTACTAGTATTTATAGGATTAATGATAAGTCTAGGCGGTGCTTTATTTGCATATTTAATATCTACTTTGGGAGGATTTCCTCAATTAAAAGGCTGGGCACAAAAAGAATTTAAAGAATTGATTTATTCTGTATTAATAGTTTTTCTTGGGATGTTTTTACTTCATTATGTGGTATTATTAGTATGTTATGCATTAATAGGTTATTCAGGACCTTTAGATATAAACGATCCCGTATATTTTACACAAGGAAAAGTGTTTCTAAAAGTACTGGATTTAAATCTACAAAATATTGCGGAAAGAGGAGTACGAACTAGTGCAATTTTATCTGGTTATTCTAAATATGGAATAACATTTGGAGTTCCCATACCTATGGGGGGTCTTGTTGGTTTTGTAGTGAGTGTAAGCATGCAACCATTAGCAGGATTGAATATAGTTGCAGATATGATTGGAGATATAACTAAAACTGTTATTATGACAAACTTTTTAGTATCTGTAATGGATTCCATATTGGATTTTATTAAAATAACTTCATTCACAATATTTTTCCCATTGGGGATAATATTACGCGCATTACCCATAACAAGAAGATTAGGTTCTACATTAATTGCATTAGCAATTACTTTTTATTTCATTTTTCCAATGACTATTTTATTTAATCAATATATATATGTCAATATGTTCTTAGGTGGTTTATCATATGATAATGAGGATCCAATTTCTGTTGCATTATTAGAAGAAAGATTAGAACAAAAACTTGAAGATGAAACAAAAATGCAGGAAAAAATGGATGAACATTATCCTGAAGGGGGAGATATATTAATTGATGAATTTGGTTCATTAACAGATAATATAAATGATATAAACGAAGAAACTAATTGGAATTCAAATTTAGGTGATAAAATAAAAAACTTTTTTGCATATATTGGAAGATCTGTGATAAGAGCAGGAGAAGTAATTAGCAATACAATAAACAATTTATTATTTGGAACCTTAAGTAAATTATCCAAATTAACAACTGCACTTGCTGGTGCTGCATTAGGCATTAATTTAAGTGAATTTGCAGCTGAACCAATTCATTACACAGCCGCTTTAGCAAATCAAGTTTTACAGAAGTTTATTTTTATTGCTATTTGTTTTTTTATGGATGTTATTATTTGTTTAACCTTATTTGCAAATATCTCTGGAATTTTAGGAGGAGAAACAAAAATATTTGGAATTGAAAAATTAAAGTTGGGATAATATGGCATTTGATCAAGCATTTATAACTGCATTGCAACTTTCTATCGTACCTTTAATGATTATGGTAGCATTAACTGCAATTTCTTATTTGCTTTCTAAATTATTAAATAATAAAGAATTTGAAATTTTTGCAAGAATGGAATTATATCAGATATTGGTATCTATTGCTATTTTGTTATTTATTATATTTGGAATACAAGGATTATTTGAAATAAGCACTCAATTAATTGGAAATGACCCATTTACTATATCTTTAGAATATTTAGAAAACCTACTTGTTGATACATTTGGAACTATGAAATCTGTATTCTATGGGAGGGTGGGAATGGATATATTAACTAAAATAAATATAAAGATAGGATTAAATGACATACCTGGAGTAGCCTTGATAGGAATTCCAATAAGAGCAGACGTTACCTTTCCTCCGTTTGATTTAAGTACTTTAACAAAAGCATTAGATAAAGTATTTGCTTTAATGAGTCCATTTTATGCAAGTTTAGCAATACAACAATTTGCATTATCAATTATAAAAGCAATAATGATTCCTTTTGTATTGCCAATCGGAATTTTCTTAAGAATATTTCCAACTACAAGAAATTCAGGTTCATTTTTAATCGCAGTTGCAATTGGATTTTATATTGTTTTTCCATTTTCATATGTAATCCACGCAGCAATAGTTGAAAATATTGTTTCAGATATACAAGATAACTTCATGATTTCAATAACTCAAATAATATTTGATGAAATACCAAATAGCACAACATTTGATGCATTTACAGGTGCTTGGGGAAAAACATTTCAAGTAATAGAGCCAAAACTATATGAAATATTTAATGGATTTATAATGCTGTCAGTTGTTTTAATGCAGGGATTATTTTTACCTACAATAAGTATGGCAATAACAGTATCTTTTATAAATAGTTTTCAAAAATTCTTAATACAGAGGTTTGATTAATGATACCTATAGAATTACAAACACAGGGGCTTTTGCTTACATTTGTACTATCTTTAATTATGCTTGGAATTTATGTTCTAATACATTTATTTTCATTTATATTACAAGACGAATCTTTAAGAGCAAAGGCAAAAACTGAATATGGGCAAGTCATTCTAAATCTATTCTTTTTCTTTTTGATTGTCGTTGTTGCAATACCAATTATAGATAACGAAATCATCCCCAAAGGAATTGTGCAATTAGATCCATATTCTTCAATAGATACAACTCCAAATATTGATTTAATATTATCCAATACTTTGACTATGCAAGAGGCAGGTGTTGCATTAAATCCAGATGGAAAGTGTTTATATACAAAAAAAGGATTTGAAGTAGTAGGCAGAAATTACGCTCCTCATATATGTGTAACACTATCATTTTTAGATAGAACAGAATGGTTGATATCAGAAACAATGACACAAATGTTATTATTATACCAACAATTAAGCTTTTTTTCATCTTTTAAATTTTTATTACAAGGATACGTAATTGCGCCTAAACCTCCTTTCTTGTTGCTTCCAGAAATACTAAAAATTATGCCGGGAGTAGGATATTCAGTAGAATTTGGAATGTATGCTAAAGCATTCAAACTTTTATCACATTCTTTAATTATTAATATAATTCAAAAAAATGCAGTAGATATAGTAGCACAAGTTTTATTTCCAGTTTTATTAATTAGTGGATTTGTATTTAGAAGTTTTGAATTTACTAGAAAATTGGGGGGGTTTTTAATAGCTACATCTCTTAGCCTGTATTATATTGCTCCATTACCATATATTATTGGCCATAGGGCAATGTTTGAATCAGGAAACTTTATAGGATTACAGACCTCTTTGACTGGACAAAAACTACTGCCTTATGCTGATTTTATGACTGAAGGAAGTGCAAGTTTGTTACCTCAATTTGATTTTGAAAATGCACATTTTGATTTTCTTCATCCTCTTGAATCGCTTAAAAATATAGGTAAAGGATTTACTGAATATTATAATAGAGTTTTTTCGATTTCTGATGCATATCTTCTTATGCATCTTAAAGGACAGAATATGGCTCTTGAAATAGACGGTATCTTACATATGATTGGTAAAATTGCTATGCTAACTGTTATTATACCTTTACTTGTATTATTCGCTATTTTAGCTTCAATAAAAACAATGGCTCCATTTTTTGGAGGAGATGCATCAATTGCAGGATTATCACATTTCTTATAGGTGAAAAAATGAATAATAAATTAATTTTAGTAATTATGTTTTTCCTTTGTATTAATAATATCACAGGATTTAGTTTAGTACAACCGACTCAAACATGCCCAACAATTGGACTACAAGATTCATCATTAAACTGGTTAGTACTATCTATTACTGGAGTTTTTCTTGTATTTATGATTGCTGTTTGTGTGTTTTTAATCGGAAAAGCAGTGGACCTTCCAAATATTAGTGCATGGGGAAAAAATGAAATTTGGCAAGTTAGTGCATCCTTCATACTTATTGTTTTATTGCTTGCATTGATAGGGCCTTTAGATCAAATTGGAAAATTAAATAACCCTTCTTGTCAAAATGTAGGTGATTGTGATGTAACTTTATGTGGATACTCTGACCCAAGCGATCCAAATGCGGGGTGCACTTTATTACAAACTGCATATTATTATTCAGAAGCAATGGCTGCAGAACTAATGCATTTAGGATACCATATGTTAACTATAAATATGTTTTTAGAAGGGTTATTCTCAATAGAAATTAATTTCACTCCATTTAATATGATTGGAATTAATTATGATTTTGGTTCAATGTTTGGCATTGTGTCTAAACTAACTGATTGGTCTTTGGTTATTTTATTACCTGCAATAACAAGCTGGATTGGTAATATGTTTATTCTATGTTTTACTTCAGATAAAATGCTTGCTTTATTTTTACCATTGGGATTAATATTGCGAAGTTTTCCAACTACTCGTTCTGTAGGGGGGGGATTAATTGCCCTTGCACTAGGCCTATATTTTGTTTATCCAATTATGCTTAATCTCAATAATTTAATAATGTCTGCATATATTGGAGTATATCCTTATGAAATGATAAATTATGCACAAGACCATTTCTATGCTTTCCCTCCTACTCTTAATAGGCCAGGTAGAGAAATTACAAATGCCATAATAGATCCATTATATAAATCATTTAAAGAATTTATGACAAGTGGAACTCCCACTATATTTAAAAATCGGCAGCTTCTTTATCCAATGGTTGCTGGAGCAATTAGTGATTTATATATGGACGCCTTTTATATTATGCTCCAAGAAGGTATTTTTCTAGTAATGATAGGTAGTTTTATATTGCCTTCATTAAATATATTCATTACATTTACATTTATACAAGAAATGGGAAAATTCTTAGGTTCAGATATGAATGTAGCAGAATTGG
>Ga0334889_1003890_pt1 | contig 14065 bp, 21 predicted proteins | sample GraSluR1_MG_2_FD_207222 | JGI IMG/M metagenome (GOLD analysis project Ga0334889, IMG submission 207222) | Sludge microbial communities from methane-producing bioreactor in Wageningen University, Netherlands - Granular Sludge_8_08-R1 | ecosystem: Engineered > Bioreactor > Anaerobic > Unclassified... | reverse complement strand
TCTTCTCCGTAGAGCAATTCTGCAGAATAGCCAGTAAAAGCGGAAACATCAGTCACGACGTCCGCCAGGGTTTTCCCTGTGAGCGCATAGGATCCATCAACTCCAAAATTGGCGTCTGCCACCTCTTCGCCATAATTGCCGATTGAGGAGGAGATGGAATCAGATGTTACAACGAGCTTACAAGAGTCTTCTGCCCCATCATAAACAATCACCACGCCAGCCCCTACCTGTACTGGTGCAGCAGTGGATCCAAGCAAAGACCCAAGGATAATCCTGATCCCTTTTGAGGCAACGAGATTGACAGGAACAGAGGCTGTGCATTCCTCGGCAACTTTTACATAACCTGCCTGGGTGTTTCGCCCAGTAATGAATTCCTTTGCCTCGTTGACAGATTTCTGTACGAGGAAAACCGCTTCAGAAACAGGGAGCCGAGAAGATCTCGCTACCGCAGTCCCAAGGGTGCTTTCCGGCCCACCCACAGCCACTTTCATGAAACCTGATTTAGCCATTGTTTACCCCCTGGCAATTCGTTCTTTCATTTCCAGCTCTACAATGCAGAGCTTTTCATTTGTTGTACCGCCAGGATAGTAGTCCACAGCGGTTGCCTTCAGGTCATACGAGACCTCAAGGCGATCATTGTCTATAAACACGCTTCTGATTGCATCTGCGTATTGGTAGCTTCTCATAAGCGAATCTTTATCATCGGATCCAACTACATATGCCCCTATCCTCACCACAAACAAATCTTCCAATACGCACTGCCCATCTTCCTCAGAATCTAGATTGGCAGCACTGATCAGGACATAGGGTTTAGCGTATGAGGATGTGACAAAATCGGTCCCGTCCTTGATTGTTTTTGGAGGAGTGACGTCAAGGTATTTGGGAAGCTCTGTCTTTAAAAGATCTACAATTTCCTGTACCTGTGCTTGTGTATCAAAATATCGCTGTTTTTCAGACAAGGTTTTTCTCCTTCAACTCCCAGGCAAGCTGTTTTAGGGCCGCCTTTTTATCCAGACCCATACCGATTGATCTTTGCATGGCTGCATTGAAATATGGCATCGGAGGAATCCTGATTACCCCCGTGTAAAACTTTGTTTCTCCGTTGATGACGAATTTCATCGCCTTGCCTTTCATTGGCTGTATCCAGGCTCCGTTTTTTTCATAAATATTTGCCAGATTTCCTGCATACAGCGTTGCCCGGCTTGATTTTCTTCCCTGCTTATACCAAATGCTTTTGTTGAATTTACCTGTATGTTGTTGGAATGTACGTCGCTGGGCGGCTCTTGCTTCACTCTTAAGAGCAAGACCAATGGCCCCAACCATTCTGGAGACAACACCTGTATCGGCTTCGAACCCCTTAAGATATTTCGAAGCGAGGTCCTCAACATTTACAAACAGTTTTCTCCTGCTCATACTCTTGGAATCCTTAGATTTGCAAAAACCTCAAACACATCTGCACTCAACCGACTTTCATATGACACGGAGATCCCGTTGGGATCACTGCGTGAGGTTATTCCATACGAATTATCGTTTTGTCGATTCCAAGCTGTCTGTATGGCTTCCAGGCAAGCTTTTTTCACTTCCTCAGGAAGATTCTCTGTCGTATATCCAGCGGTATATTCAACCTGGATATTGTAAACCCCTAAAGGGAAGATATCACCGTTCCTGAAAATCATCCCACCTTGCTTATCCAAGTAGTAATCCGTTATTGGAACAGTATTAAACTGTCTTGTTTCATCGATGATGATTGATTCAACAGACACAACGGGAATGACAGGAAGGTATAATGTAGAGATCCCAAGGCCGTCCAGAACCAAAGTCCGAGAAGCCAGCATGATAGGTCTTCCAGCAACGGCAACCGCTCTGCTCGATACCCAGTTTATCAATCCGATAACCCTGTCACGTGATTCAGTGGGATACTTGTCTGATCCAAGCATCTCGATGAAATATTCATAGGTTATAAGAGCATCGCTTCTCAGTTCCATAAAATACCCAATGGTGGGGCAGAGTTGCCCCACCTTCATATAGAATTTATGCCACAGGGCTAAGGTGTGGATGTCCAAGAATCCCGAAGGCAGCAACAGAAACATCTGCTGCAAGAGTGCCAGTCACGACAAACGCGAACTTGACATATCTCTTTTCACCGATGTAGCCGATCTTGGTGAGTTGGTTTGCAGCAATGGTTGCCTTGACCGTGCTCAATTCCCCAAGAATCTGATCTGCATCAACAGCCTCATAGTTGGTCCCATCGTCACTATGGGTAAGTGTTGGAGTGTAATACGCACTCGCCGTATATGCTCCTGCTCCCAGATCTGCGACGATTGTCAGGGATTCAAATCCCTGGCGATCGATGGCGATGGCTGCGGCAGTGGCCTTACCAGTCACTGGAGCAACAGCCTCAACAATCTTGATAACGGATTTTTGGTCTTTCAACGTAATCCTCCTTATGCTGTGGCCTTAATGCCGATCAGTGCGAAGAAATCCTTGACGCCAGCGCCTGTGCGCTTGGTGGTGTAGAATCTCACCCAGCCTTTCTTTGTGTAGGGATCCCTGAGCATGCTCATGCCCTGACGGTCACGGATCGCATATCCCTTCTTGAAATTCCCCATGATTGCAAAGGGCAGGCTGTCCGAATTGCCGATATCTGGCAAATAATCGTTGATCATCACCTTGATCCCGGCAAACTTGTCAGGCATATCATCCCTGAGAGAGGTGGTCCACAAAGGCCGCCCATCCTCATCCTTGAGCTGCTCCATCACCCCGGCAGTAGTGGTGTTTACCAGAAGCACAGCCCCAACGCGATAGCGCTTTTTAAGGACTGATTTTGCCTTCAGGAACACATCCTGAGGGGAGGTTTCAGCCAAAGCCCCAGCCTTGCCGGTCTTGACGGTTCCAATCTTACCCCATTCAAGGTCCTTGACCGTTGTTACGGCCTTGGTTGGGTAAGACAGTATTCCGCGGGGCTTTTTGACACCATTGCCAGAAATGAAGTCTTCTTCATCTTGGACACCAAGAGCTTCAGCAATTGTTTCCTGCAGTTCTGCAGAGAGATCCTCGTCTGCATCTTCAAGCGCGCGATTACTGATTTCTGGGTATGCGTATTGCTCTTGGATGGGAATTTCAATCAATGCATACTTTGCGGTATCAGTGGTTGACCTCTCATCCTCTTCCCCAACGTGGCCAGCTGAAGCACCACTGACTCTTACGCGGATCTCAACAACATCACTGCTACAACCACGCACATCAGCGAGAGAGCGCATGTTTCCTTCATCCGCAGCGAGCGTGAGAATTCCCTTCTCAATCTCTTTCGGGATGAAATAGCCACCGTCAGCATTCTCAGAAACCCTTACAGCTCCTTCGAATTCACCCTTACGAGCAAGGGCTACAAAATTGGCAACAGCCTTGATCTTGCTTGCACCTTCGTTTGTCAATCCAGCAATGCCACTGGCCTTGATGGAAGCGATTTCGTTTTCAATATCGCTTTTCATCTGCTCAATTGCAGCCTTCAGGTTTTCGAGATCCTTTGCCTCTGCTTTTGCAGTGGTATTTGCCTCGATTTTCTTGGTGATATCATCGAGCTTAGCTGTCAATTCACCTAGTTTCTTTTTCAACTCATCCACAGTGAGTACCTCCGATAATTTCAATCATTTGGTCTACCATCCCCAGAGCTTCCGAATAGTCCTCTTCACCTTCCCGGTGTTGGTCTTCATCATCCCGATGAAATCCGTTTGCGAGAATCTTCTTCGCAGATACCTGGGAGAACCCTACATCCCGTAGAGCATCCTCGGCCTCGCGTATCGTCGGCTCCTCAACTATCACAACTTCCGACGGAAGATTGTGGAATTTGGACACATATTTCTTCTGGAGAGAGGCAGCAGCCTTCTCCTCATTTGCTTCTGTTGCAAAACCCTTTTCAACGGCTTCATCAGCATCCATCCAGGTCTCATCATCGAGAAGCTTTCTAAGCTCTTCTTCCTCAAGACTTGTTGCGCTCTTATATATCTCAACCATCTGGTCTGTGATCATATCGAGTGTCGCTGCCCTCTTTCTTAGATCCTCAGCTGTGCCCCACACTCCGGAAGAAGGATTGTGGATCATTACCAGGGCGCCGCTGTGGATTATCCGTTTGGGAGCAGCCATAAGAATAATGGACGCAATTGAAGCTGCCATTCCCATCACATGTGCAGTGAGTTTGTCTTTTACGGTGAGAAGGGCATTGTAGATAGCCATCCCTTCGAAGACATCTCCACCGGGGGAGTTGATGAAAAGATTGATCTCTTTGAAATCCTTAATCAACGCCAGAGAAGCGGCAAATTCCTTTGCCTCGACTCCCCACATCCCAATTTCATCGTAGATGTATATATCAGCAGAATCAGTCTTGCTTTCGATGCGGTACCACTTCTTCATTCTTTTCCTCCAATTACCTCATTACCAGGTAAGCGAGTGTACTCATCCCCACCTTCGTAAGGATCCATGTTTTCTTTCTTTCTAATTTCATTGGGAGACAAGAACCCTGCTGTTCTGCCAACCTTATATGCTTGATATCTTGATAGGAGGTTCCCTCTTTCCAGGGAATCCATCAGGAATTCACAGTAATAATCGTGTTCATCAATAAGTTGGTTTCTTATGGCCAGCTCTATTCTTTTGCACCAGGGAACCATTGTGAATCTGGAAAATTGCAATCCTAAGTTCTCGATATTTGAAAAAGTAGCCTTATCATAATTTCCGATCATGTAGACAGGCACACGGAAAAGACCTGCTATCTGTGAGTCAGAATACTTCATCGTTTCCAGGAATTGGGAATCTTCGTTGCTGATAGGAATAGGTGTAATTTCCTTCCCATCATCAAGGATTGCTGTCTTATGCGAATTACCAGATCCGCCATACGTATCATTCCATCGCTTGATCATCCGGTCATGAGCTGCATCGTCAAGTTTTTTTGGAACCTTAATGGCAACAGCTGGCTTGGCCCCATTTTTAAAGAAGGAGGATCCATATCTATCGACGGCAAGAGCCTTCCCGAACGTGTCTGCCTGATATTTGATGACAGACGTTCCTCCATGAGTCATGATAAATAGAACATCATCCTGATCGTATGTCTTACCACCAATCGTAAATTGATACCGCTGGGTATCTGTCTTATAAACTCCTACAGAATCTGGATCCATGACCGGATGGAGGGCTTTGATTTTCCCGAACACCCTCACTTTTACTGCAAAATACCGACCTCTCAACACAAGAGACCACATCATATGCTCAAAGAAATCAAAGGTGCTCATGGTTGGGTTAGGTTTTTTCAAGACTTTTGCCAATGGATGGTCTGACACAACTTGTCGGTTATCATCCTCATCGCGGTGATACACCTTTAAGGGCAGGGTAGCTAAACTCTCTGCAAGTACATTCGTACATGCATATACTGCAAAAATTCTTTTTACAGATTCAGGGCCGATGATTTCCCCAGAGTCAGTCTGATACCCATATCCGCTGAACAGCTCGTTCAGGTTAAACAAGGATACAAATGCTTTGGCTATCGTGCTTTTAAAGCCCATTAAAGAAACCTCATTTCTCCATCGTCCTGCTCTTCTTCCTCTCCCCCAAGGGCAAGGCCCAGAGCCATGATCAATGCGATAATCCCATCGATTCTCTTTCCGGTCTTACGTACGTCCGGTTTCTTTGGTTTTATATTGCCCTCTGCGTTGCTTTCAATCTCACAACAGTGATTGTTCCAGGCTAAAATAGGGTTATTCCCGTGATTAATAAGTTTTTTCGCTATCATGTATTCGAAGTTTTTCGCCAATGGAGACATCCCAGAAAAATTTTGTGCAACTGGAATCATGTCAATTTCTTCTTTGATTAGATTTGAAACGATTTGCGTTGAATTATAACGGTCGTATCCTACCTGTACTAAGTTGTATTCCTCACACGATTTAAGAATATCTGCTTCAATGTAATCCTGATCTATAATGTCCCCAGGAGTAGGGGTAAGCCACCCATGATCTCTCCAAAGGGTGTACGGCACTTTATCGGTCTTGGATTTTTCATCAATTAAATTTTCCGGTAAATAGAATTTCATTAATACCATGTATTTTTTTTCATCATTTATCGGAGGGAAAACCAGTGCCACAGCAGAAAGGTCAGTTGTTACTGCAAGGTCCATGCCAGCATAACAAGTTCTTCCAAGCAATTCGTTCGCATCAATCTTACCTCCACACGCATCCCACCTTTCACTCGTAATCCATGCGGTGGCTGCATTACACCAAATGTTCAGATTTTTTGTCTTGACATCATTTTGTTTTCGCGGGGAAGAAAGAGCCATTTCGACCCTTTTCTGCATATAATCCAGTTTTACACTCACCCCTAGATTTGGATTTGCCTTTACCCAAACCGACGGATCAGTCCAATCATCACCCTTGTCCAGAGTAAAAATGATTGCGAAGAAAGAATCAGCCTGCTCTCCCTCCAGAACGCGTACCGCAAGATCTCGCTCTTCCTGATAACATGGGGAATATTGGTCCACCCCGGCAGTAGTGATTATTTCCAAGAGTGGTTGTTCCCTCGCACCCATACCTGATTCTATGACGTTGACCATATCGCTGGTCTTATGTGCGTGGTATTCATCAATGATGGCCATCAACGGGTTCAATCCATCTTCAGTATCGGAATCCGCTCCCAAAGCTTTAATGACAGCATCTCCGCCTTTCGTTCTGATTGCAGATGAATGATTTAGTACATCAATACGCCTTTTTAGGATAGGGTGTTTGGTAGCCATTTTCTGGACTTCAGTCCAGCAGATTTTTGCCTGCTCCCTTTTTGTTGCAGCAAGATAGATTTCAGCTCCAGGCTCTCGATCGAGGAAGAAAATATCTAAGACCTCTGTTGCAGCAAATGTTGTTTTGCCGTTTTTTCGCGCAACCTCGATGTAAGCTTTGGTGAATCTTCGAAGCGTGGTCCCCTTTTTTACCCAACCGTGAAGAACCCACTTTATGAATTGTTGCCATGCCTCAAGCTTAATAGTCTCACCTCTCCTTGCCCACTCACCCTTTGAGTGTTTCAGGAGTTGGGCAAACTCGATTGACCTGGTTGCTAATTGTTCGTTGAACTCATATGGGAAAGAAGCTCTTTTTGATTTCTTTAGATCATCCACATGACGCTTAACTGCAAGTAAGACAAACTTGCAGACTACTATTCGGCCGGACAAAACATCGTCGATATACTGTTTTGCAGTGAGCTCAGCCATCCAAGAGATTCTCCATAGGATCCTTCTGTTCCTGATGATCTTCCTTGATATCAATCTTGTTCCTGAAGGCTGGGGTCATCCCAAATTGTGCAGCAAACCTAAAAAAATCATTCCTCGCTTTTTCGAGAGTCATGAGCTCCCCCATGTTCTTCCTGGAATATTCTCGATCTCTCATGTATTCAGCCAGCGTGCGTTTGGTTTTCTTTCCCCCATAAATTGGATGATAGATTGCCTGCTCTGCTTCCTTCCACTGCCCGTATGTTTGGGACACTATCTCAAAACCAGACAGATCAACCTCGGTCATGACTCCTATCGAACTGAGCTCCCCCATGTACTGCTTCCAGAATTTCTTACCGAAGGAGTTGAGCGAGGAAGGAGGCGAAGGAATCCTGTTGAGCCTTGATGGTTCAGGCTCCTGGGCAGGATTTCGGTCCTTGCGGAAAGTGCCCTGCAACACTTTTTGCCCCTTTGGAATTCTTGGACGGCCTCTCATGATATCTCCTTATTCCGCGCGCATGCGTGGAGTTTTTATTTTTGCCAGTGCGTGAGAAGATGTTCACCCGCGGTCTAAACATCGAAAGTCGTAGATATTTAAACCACCCCCTCCGGGGGGGTGTATAGGCAAAATCGCGCATTGTTTTGGCATGTTTTCGTAGCGAACCGCCCAACGGACGTGTTTGTTTATGCTTTTTTGCTGATTTTCTGCTCATTTATGCTTCTTTAAGAACCTGCCCTTCGAATCTCTTGGTGTGTCGCTCGTTGCTGTCTTTTTTGAGTGTTCACTATGCAGTCTCGGCACCAATCGATACTTGCGGTGGTCTGGCTCAACCTTTGGATTATAGGGAGGATTGTGGTCAACGTCATACTTTGGCCAATCTTCCCTTGCTATACCAAAGTCGCGCAGTACCTGTTCACGAATAAGCCTCCAGGAATGGTTATAGCCACGTCTGGAAGAGCTCTTACGCGTATCCTTGCGTGGGCAATCAGGACAGTTGTACTGGCCAACTGTGCAAGCCCTCTGTTTTCTGTTGCACCAGAACCGATTATTTTTCATAGCCACGTCTATACCCCCTCACTCTTCTCAAACGGAAGCCTCTGTATTGGCCAGCATCAAGAATGTGCTGCATCCGTTTCTGGTTAGCCCCGATGATGGAAGCAGCTTCCTTGTAGCCGATGGCATGTTGCACCGTACCGTCTTTCATGGTTATCTCAATCTTTATGTGTGGCCGCTTTCCAGTGTGTGTTCTCCTGGATATCCTCTTGCGGATCTGGTAGCCTTCATCAGTCACCTCTCCGGTTCTGGCATACTTGTAGAGCGTTGGAGTAGATATCCCACAGATGTCGCACGCCATAGAGACGGTAGTGGCCACAGCAACAAGGCGCCCATCCTTGTAAATCCCAGTCTTACCTTTCTCAAGCCATGCCTGGGATTGTTCTGTTATTGGAGGTTTTCCATTGATGGATCGATACATGTTGTAGACAGCAATTGGTTCAACGTCAGCAAGACCACAAAACAGTGCCAGGTAAAACGGTGATTCAAAGAAGAGAGCAGCTGAGGTATCATTCTTTCCCAAATCCTCAAACGCCAGCTCTATTACTCGTATAGCCAATCCCATGGCACCATATCTGTTCATCTCTCGCTGTACCTCAAGTCCTGTCCTTTCAGAATGTAGAAATCAGCATCCTGATGTAGACGGCTGATACACTGGTCGTTGAAATGCGCCCTGTAACCTGCTTCTGTTAGATTACCCATCAACACAGTCTTTCTGAGGTACGAATTCCTGTTGTCAATAAGGGTGGTCATCTTCGTTGCATCAAAGTCACTCCATTCAGCAAGACCTACCTCATCGATGACAAGCACGTCATACCTAGAGTATCTGTCCACGATTTCCTCTGAGCTCTCCCCACGTTTGTTGAAGGATCCTTTAATCTCATCCAGCAGGGAAGCCTCCTTTACGAAACGGGCAGTTTTTCCTTTCTGGAGTGCATGCCGGATGATAGAAACAGCAAGAGAGGTTTTTCCCAGCCCTGTAGGGCCAAGGAGGACAAGATCCAGATACTTGCTACTCAGGAAAGACTGTGAGCCCTGATAAGCCTCAAGTGTTCCCTTCTGCATAGGAAAGTTGCCAAACCGATAGTCCAGGTATTTTGTAGGAATCTGTGCATTGATCAGTTTCTTTCGAAGAATCACAGCGGGATCCGCTTCCATCTGCACAATTCGCTCCTCTTCTTCCTTTCTGGATTTTTCTTCACATCTGGGACAGGGAGCATGATGCATCGTCCCGTCCTTGAACTTGACCTGCATCGCCTTGTAAGCATGGCCGCATTTTTCACAGGTGAATGTCGCAAATGAAATGTTGCTCTTTTTCATTGCATTACCAAAGTCAGTTCCTTCCAGCATCCCAAACACATTTTCCATAACACCCTCCTAAAGTCTCACTCTCCCGGCTACCTGGTCTTCAAAACCATCGTTGACCCGTTTCCGGTCAACTGGCTTTCCCCGCTTTCTGGTTGCTTCCCAAACACGAATTGTTGCTTGCCAGTCCTTCATCGGTTTACAGGTTCTGCCGACCACCCAACCTGTTGCCTCGTTTGCGTCGTAGAACTGCTGTGCATCAATTCCGTTGTTTCGTGATTCACAGTAAGCCCTGATCTCATCGACACTCGGTTTTACAAAACGTGAGCGTTTTCCCCCGGTGGGGGATACAGGGGGTTTCTTGGTTAATTTGATAGACTGATCTGATAGACTATTCTTTTGTTCGGACAAATCTGTCCAACGGTTAGACAGTTCTGTCTCACCATTAGACAATTCTGTCTTACCCCCCTGCTCATTTGTCCAACACTCTTCAACTGGTTCTGAAGGGGTAATATCCGTTGCAAAAAGCTCAGGGGTTTCTGTATCAGCCTTGGCAAGCATGGCTTTCTTCTGCTCCTGGATATCATCAATGAGAGACTCATAGACAACCGCATTGATACGATAGCAAGAGAACACTCCGCCCTCACGAAACGTGTAGTGCTCGAGGACTCCTGCAGCTTCCAACTTTTCAAATCTTCTCGAGACTGTTTTTGCTGATCCGCCGATAATTGGGAGTGATTCGAGGACTCCTGAGAAGTTAACCCAGTACCATGTGTGGCCACCAAACTGGATTACCCTCATCTTGCCGGATGATAAATAATCGACAAACCATCGAAGCACCATTGCCTCATCCATAGATAGGCCCAGTTCAACGAGACGTCTCTGTGAGAATCCAAGAACGGAAAAAGTCATAGCAGCTCCTTATTTGATTTCCGGGGTGTAGAAGAAACAGTAGGCGTCGAAGTTTTTCGTCTGGCCACTGTGCTCGCATTTTATTCGTGCATCGGTGTCTTTTAATGGTCTGTGATAGTCACAGTTGCTGCACATCTCTTTACGCTCTCCAGAGACAACCCTCTCTACTTTAGGAGGTCGCCCACGCTTCTTCTTAGGCTCTGTGGCTGGCTTATCTTCATGTGGTGGTATATCCTCGCTGACAACCTTTTCCTGTTCCTCAGTGGGATTAAAAACACTAAGAATAGCCACCCCGGAATCTACGGACACATAGGGCTTACTCCCTACCAACTCAACGAGCTTCTGAGCGACAAACTTACCACCAAACTCCCTGGTTATACTGAAAGCCCCTGTCTTTTCTGTTGTCGGCTCAATGCAGGCCGTTGAGACTGCTTCATCGATCCCGATGCGTACATACTTGTATTGCTTCAGCTCAAGTGCTTGGCGCAAAGCCTTGCCGACCTGGATACCCCTTTTTGTGATGGTTACGCTCTTCTCTAATGGAAGCGCCCCTGATTCCTTTGGAACAAAATACTCAAAGTGATATTTCATCTGGATCCTCTCTTGATTTGCTCAAGGAAGCTGACTCCTGGAGTCATGACGACAACCGGGATATTGAGTTCCTGAGCTATGTGTTTTTCCAGGGCAACACCCCGGCTTTGTTTCTCTGCAAATATGAAAACCAAGTCACACCCAACAAGAGCTCTGATGTCCGCTGCCATGTGGCTGGCCCACGGTCCCCTACCTTTTATATATAGGGGCTCTAACTCATAAGGATTCACGACCTCGTATCCATGGTTCTCCAATAAGCGTTGGTACATGTGAAAAATGACCTTGTTGCCATCCTTCTCCCCGCTGATTGGGCCGGAAATATAAACCTTCATCTTTTCCCCTTTCCTTCGTGCACAACCCTCACATATTCAAGCAAAAGGTTTCTCTCATTACCAATGTCTGAGTCGTGCCACATGCTTCCACCAAAAGCCCCACTCTTAGGGCCAATCATGGTCTTTACTCTTGTGTTGTTCACATAGATGAGGCCCCAGCCGTATGGCAGCTCTTCTTTCTTGATAAGCCCCTCTTCACAGAGGTAAAATCGATAGTTGCCAAGGCCGGTTCTTTTCCCACCTCTGCATAGCTTCTTCCTGTCTGCGAGAAAGTCTGATCGGCTAGTCTTGCATTCAATGAGAGCGGAGCGGGAGTAGTTGAAGCCAATGGCGTCAGGGATCTCCCCACAACCACAGTTCACCTCTTTGGCCACAACGTAGTATCCACGCTTTTTGAGATAGTCGACTGCTATGTCACAGAGTTGGTCATGGGTGTAGTTGCTCATACCTCAACAAACCTCATTGCTTTGTCCACCATCTCTTGTAGCCATTCCTGACAGAGCTGCTTTGCTTCAGCGAGGGAATAAGCCCCCTCTGCATCGGTTATTGGATAATCATCCTCATCAAAGAGCTGGTAAGAATAGCCATCATCGAAATAGATACAGAATTGACCCCTAGGGCAATCCGCATTAATGCTGTTCCCAGCCCCTTTTCTCCATTCCAATGGCTTTGCCTTGTGACTACTCAGGACTTTAGATTCAAGCCACTCTATGTAACTTTCTGTAACTATTCCACGTTCAATATCTGGATTAAAAATGCATCTGGTCTCTTCAAAAAACTTAAGCTTTAATTCAGGATTTTTTATTTTTTCCATCTTCCCCTCCCAAACTGCTTGTCTCTTCGTTCCTTGCGGTTACATGGGAGCCCCACTGGATCTTTCTCTACATATTTGTTTTCAGCCACATGACGAATATCTTCTGACGTCACTTCTGGGTTATTGGTCTTTTTCATCCGATAAATCCCCCTATTATTGCAGTGAGTAGCCCGAGTAACACGGCAACACCCAGAATCTCAGCGAACAATATTACAAATACTGCAGTAAGTTGGAGCGGGGTTGCAGTCCTCACTAATTCGATTATTTCCTTGATTAATTTTTTCATCATGCCCTCCTGTTTTATTGCTATCAGCCATTTTGTTGACGTTAACAAAATGGTTAGGAATCCGAAGGCTCCAGCCATTCAAGAGGGACTAGGACCCGATTCTTACCCCAGGCAAAGTTGGTCCCAGCAGCAGTCTTGATAAGCGCATTGATTGCTTCGTCATAGATGGTTTCAAACTCTTGGTCGTCGGCTGCGAAATCAACCAGAAAATCATTCATGTTAAACTCTGGAGGGCCATATGGGACAGCCTCGTAGATCTCTAACCCCGCAATTTCTTCAAGAGTGTAGTCGCATAGATATTCTTCAAGTTCTCCTTCACCAACAAACACATCATCTATAAATACTGGTTGCCCGACATATTTGACTGCATCATGTTTGAAGTATCTCTCCATGGCCGCCTTTTCCTGGCATTCTGGACAAAGCAAAAGATAAGGAGCGTGGGTCTCTTTCCCACAATCACAAATGCGACACTTGGCGTTTGCGTAATAGATGGAGTCCTTGCTCAGACTGATCTGGTTGTTACAGGCATACATCTTCTGCCCTTTCTTGGTCTGGAATTCTTCGATCTCTAAGTCATCTGGAACTACATACCCGTTGATAATCATCTGTTTGCTCCTTTTTTTGTTCTCATCCCGAATGGGATTTCACGTAACATATGCTCTTCTCCCATCACTGGGATAAGAGAATCCTTCATGAAGACTGATACGGATGCAGCACACTCTTTTATAAGAGGGGTGACCCATTCTTTCTTTGGTTGGGTCTTTCCTTTTCTGTTCCCAGTCTCAGCTCCTAATATGACCAGGTCATGAGTATAGAGAGAGGGAAGATCATAGTTGTCCATCGGGAAGGCCTCAAGGATGGGCTCGATGGATAAGAACGTGTGGATCTTCATGCTGTAACAGAAAAATGCACGGTCAAGCTCTCTCATTGTGTTGATGGTGGTCCCATAGAAGAAGTTGGGGAGCTCAGGTAGTTGATCATTCGAAAGCAACTGGTAATAGCGCTTGGGATTTTTGGTCAGGAACATATATTGGTGCTGCGGTGCTTTCTTGCAAGCTTCAAACACTTCCAGGATCCATGACGTAGGAACCCAGTCACCAAACATATCCCCCATGCTGACCACAAAGATTCTCTGTGGCTTCTTGTGTTTTACAGGTTCATCGAGGCGGTAGCGGTGGAAGGTAGGAATGAAATCATAAGGGAATGGACAAATCTTTGAACCAATACGAAGAGGTTGATCTAGGGTAACTAGGAAATCTTCAGAGATCTTCCCATGCCCACCAAACCTTTTTGCTATCTTTGCTGCATAACAATAGGAACATCCGAACCTACACCCCGTTATTGGATTCCATGTGGAATCACACCATTCAATCTTGGTCTTCTGCATTTAGATACTCCTCGATTTTTTGGATAATAAAGAGATTATTGCTTGGCTCTGGAAATGAACGCCTGAATGTGTTGGATGCAATCATCATAGCAAAGTTGGCCACATCTGCTGCCTCGCGGATTATATCAACAGGTGACTTTAGAAGTATTG
>Ga0334889_1003863_pt1 | contig 14138 bp, 18 predicted proteins | sample GraSluR1_MG_2_FD_207222 | JGI IMG/M metagenome (GOLD analysis project Ga0334889, IMG submission 207222) | Sludge microbial communities from methane-producing bioreactor in Wageningen University, Netherlands - Granular Sludge_8_08-R1 | ecosystem: Engineered > Bioreactor > Anaerobic > Unclassified... | reverse complement strand
ACTTCGGCGTACTTGCCCTTGACGCCGACGATGACCTCCCGCGCGCCCGTCAGTTCACCTGCCGCGACCAGACCGGCCAGGACCTGCTCCGGGTAGCGCCGCAGCATTTCCTTGTCCTTGTGGAGCAGCGGCTCGCACTCGGCGGCGTTCAGAATGACCGTGTCCACCTTGCCGGCCAGCTTCACGTGCGTGGGGAAGCCGGCCCCGCCGGCCCCGACGACGCCGTTGGCCGCGATGCGATCCAGCAGACCCGAGGTATCGAGTCTGAGGGTCGTCATGACCACGTTCCGATCCCGCGGAGCCGACCGCGATGGTAGGCCAGACGCTCCTCGCTGGTCATCTTGGAGAAGTCCGGCTGGGTGCGGGGTTTGCGGCCGGAGGGGGCGCGGGCGGCGCCGTCACGCCGTGCGGGCGGCAGGCTGATGGTGTGTCCGCCGCTGTGGCCCACGGCAGGGTTCGTGAGCTGCAGGTCGTCCTCCAGCGGGCGATGGGGGCGGATGTTCAGGGCCTGGAGCACGCCGTGGTAGGCGTGGACGGCTTCTTCCGGCGAGAGGTCGCCATCCACGATGCGGCGAAGCATCTCGACGAAGGCCAACTGGTGTTCGGCGTTGTTGATCTTGCGGCCGAAGAGGGCGACACGGGCGCCGTGTTTCTGTGCCTCGGCGATCAGCTTGAACGCGTCGTAGGTGGTGCCGGACGCCCCGCCCAGAACGCCCACCACGAGCTTCGGATCGTAATTGGCCAGCTCTTCGGTGAACTTCGGGCCGTGGTAGACCATCTTGAGGAAAAGGGGCCGGCCGGCGTCGGGAACGCCGGCGAGCATTCGCACGACCATATCGTTGATGAATCCGCCGAGCTGGGTCGGGTCGATGGGGTTCTGTGGTTTGTTGGGGTCAAACACCTCCAGGAAGTGCCGGAAGCCCTTACGCTCCGCCTCAATGCGAAACGCCTTGTATCGCTCCATCGTCTGCCGGTCGAGCTCCGCGTCGTTGTTGAACGTGACGCTGTACAGCCCGAGGTTGGCCCCGATCGCGCGGTCCTCCTCCCGGCAGTCGATATAGCCGCACTGGATGTGATCGATCGTCGTGCTTTCGAATGGCCGGGAGGGTTCGCCCGTGTACACGCCCTGGCGCGCCACGTGGATGTCCGTGGTGTCGTTGGCCCGGGCGGCGGGTGTCACGTGGGAGTTCTCGAACAGCTTCTCGCGCACGGTGAGAATGGAGTTCGTATGGGCGGACATCAGCATGACGTCGACGCGGCCGTGGTGAACGACCTGCCGGATACACTCGCGATAGTCTTCCAGGCCGCGGAACCGGGCTTCGTGGGCATGCATTTCCGGGCTCTTGCCCGGGGACGCGATGCCGTACGCCATGTCCGCATCCTTCGCGTCCGCGATGATGAACTCCCTGCAGTTCCGGTCGGCCTTGATTCGGGCCAGCTTGATGTCGAGCGATTTCGTCGCCATGGTTGTTGCCTCACTTCAATTACGACTGCCCGGCCTCCACGTGGTCCAGGACGGCCGCCACGTACGCGTCAACGGGGACCAGGCGCGGGTGGAACGGCATGGCCGCTTCGCGACCTTCGGATATCGAGACGACGGACCCGATCCCCGCGCTGATCTCGTCGTACGCCACGATGGGCTCGGCGGTGCTCGGCGACCCGTCACGCAGCGAGGCCAGCCCGCGCGGTTGCACGACCAGGAACCGGCCGCCGGCCACGTTTTCGAGTCGCTGCGAGAGAGTCACCGTGCCGATCACGTTTCCCACGCGCATGGTCATTTCGCTCCGTTGCAGGGGATGCAGCTTGCGCTGGCCGTTGCAGTCCCGGACAACGCCGCCTCCACCGCGGGGTGCAGGGAGCCCTTGCCTCTCAGGAACGTCTCGATGCTCGACTGCATCTGCCGCAGCGACAGCCGCTCCTGCTCCAGAACCAACACGTTGATGTCCAGGTTTGTCTGCAGGCCGTACAGGTCCGACGGCCGGGTCAGAACGGCCGCGCGCACCTTGGGATTCCGATTCGCCACGCAACTCACGATGCTCCCCGCTCGGACGACGACGATGCCGCGGCGCTGCGAGCACTGAGAAAGGCCGTCGCACATGCGGCGAACCGCATCGAGACAGCCGGCCAGGTGTCCCTGGCAGGGCAGGAAGGTCAGCGACTCGTGCTGCCGCTCCAGAATAGGCAGCAGCGTCTGCAGGGTGGGCTCCTGGGCGTCGCCGATCAGGTATACCGTGGGGCTGGACGCCGGGGCGCGGGCGCCGGGGCCGTTTCGACGCACGGGCAGGCGGGTGGCCTGCAGCCAGTCCTGTGCGGCCGGCGTGATGATCGCGTCGGCGGGCAGGTTGATGGCCGCGCCCTCGCGTGACTGGGCGATCAGGGTCTTGACGGTGATCAGCGGGCGGCTCATGCCAATGCCAGGTCCTTTGTATTGTCCACGATCCCGACGATCGTCCAGCGGGCGGGGGACGTGGGGTCGCCGACGAACTCCCGCGTGCCTTTGCCGTCGCTGGAAATCATCACCACGTCTCCGACGGCGGTCCCGATGCGGTCCACGGCCAGCACCGGCTCCGCGGTCATCGACCGCACGGGCTGCACCAGCACGAGCTTCACGCCGCGCAGCGAGCGGTGCTTGACGGTCGAGGTTGCATGTCCTTCCACGGTGCCCAGCAGCATGTTCGCTATCCGGTCTCTTACACGATGCGCAGATTGTCCACCATTACGCAGCGCCTCGCCCGCGTGAACGAAAGCGGGCTGGTGACGCCTTCACCCGTGGGGGAGGCGATGGAAAACGAGGCGTATCCTTCGCCGCCGACGCTCAGCCCGGCCGGGCAGGCGCCGTTCTTCACGAAGATGGTGGCGTCACTGGCCTTGCCCATTTTTGTCAGGTTGTCCACGTTCCGTGACCACATCATGACCGTGTGTCGGAATCCGTGCTCGTAGTGCACGGCCTTGGCAATGGCCTCGTCCACGTCCGCCACCGGAACGATGGGCAGCACGGGCATCATCTGCTCGCACGGAACGAACGGATTGGTTTCGGTGGTCTGGGCAAACAGCACCTGTGCGTCCGCCGCCACCCGCACGCCGATCGTCTCGGCCAGCACCTGCGGGTCCTGCCCGACGAATTCCTTCTTCGGATGGTAGTGGCCCGTCTTCTCGTCCTTGTGGAGGACGGCCTGTGCCAGCCGGTCCAGATCGGCCGGTGTCAGGCGGTGCCCGCCGTGACGTTCCATCGCGGCCATCAGGGCGTCGGCCACGGACCGCACTACGAAGACCTCCTTCTCGCCGATGCAGAGCAGGTCGTTATCAAAGGCGGCGCCCTCGATGATGCCCGCCGCGGCCTTCTCGATGTCCGCCGTCTCGTCCACCACGACCGGCGGGTTGCCCGGACCGGCCACGACAGCCCGTTTGCCCGACACCAGCGCGGCCTTGGCCACGCCGGGTCCGCCCGTCACACAGAGCATCCGTATGCCGGGGTGGTGGAAGATGCGGTCTGCGCTCTCCAGCGTAGGGTTCTCGATCAGGCAGATCAGATTGTCGATTCCGATCCTCTGTACGATCTCTCGGTTGAACCGGCGGGCGGCCTCCACGGCGCACTTCGCCCCGGAGGGGTGAGGGTTGCAGACCATGCTGTTGCCGGCCGCGATCATCATGATGGCGTTGCATCCCACCGTGGGAATGCTGTGCGTGACCGGGGTCACCACGCCGATCACGCCGTAGGGGGCGTATTCCGTGATGGTCAGCCCGTGATCGCCGCTGACGGCCTCGGTGCGCAGCATTTCCACGCCCGGGACGGTCGCCGCCAGGTCGAGTTTGGCGAGCTTGTGGGGCAGACGACCCATCTTCGTCTCAGTAAACTCGATGCGGGCGAGTTCGTCGCGGTCGCGTCGCATGACGTGGCGGATGCACTCCACGGCCGCTTCCCGCATGGCCAGGGTGCCGTCGGCCAACTGGCGCTGGGCCTGGGTGGCCGCCTTCACCGCAGCGTCGACGTCATGGAAGATGCCGAACCGGCCGGCGGGAGAAGGCTCGCTCTTGGCGGGCGGCGTCTGGACCGCCGGAACGGGTCCCAGGCGGGCCAGCACTGCGCTCACCACATCCGCGATCAGCGTCTCATCCATCTTTCTGCCTGTTGTCGCCATGGCTCACTTCCGTCTGCGACGCCTGTGGAGTGGCGTCACCCGCCGAGGGTGCCGTCCGCTCGCCGCAGCACGCATTCCTGCAGCCGCACCGCATCGATGATGCCGATCACCACCGCGTCGACAGGCATCGTCTTGGTCTGTTCGGTCATGCGGGCCGAGCTGCCCTGCGTGACCAGCACGAATTCGCCCACGCCTGCCCCGAGCGAGTCGATCGCGACGAGTACCCGCCCGGTCGGCTTGAGCCCAGCGCCGCCGGGCCCCTCCACGTTGCAAGCCTCCACCACGAGCAGCTTCACTTCGGCGATGCTCGGCTCCTTCTGCGTGGTCACGACGTGGCCGGTCACTCTGCCGATGAACATGGGTTCACTCCCGTTTGAGGCCGAGGCAGCGCTACTTCTTCGGCATGATCTTTTCGAGTTCGTCGTGCGGACGCGAGAGCACCTCGACCGAGATCACCTCCCCCAGGCGTGCGGCCGCCGCAGCACCGGCCTCTGTGGCCGCTCGCACTGCCGCCACGTCACCCACCAGACTGATACTGATCAATCCGGAACCGGTCTGACGAGCGCCGGCGAAGGTGACGTTTGCCGCCTTCAGCCCCACGTCCGTGGCCTCCACCGCCGGGATAAGGCCCCGCGTTTCAATCAAGCCCAGTGCCTGCCTTGCCATAACCATCTCCTTGCTTCGTCGTTTTCAGAGGAACCAGGCCCGCAAAGCGGGGCGGCCCCGAATGCTCACTCATCGCGTCGCCAGCACCTGTTTCGTCTGCCGGGCGACGATCAACTCCTCATTCGTCTGCATCGCCAGGATGCGGACGGGAGCGCCGTCAGCCGATACCGTGGCCTCGACGCCGCCCCTTTCATTCCGCGCGGGATCCAGCCGAATGCCCACAAACTCCAGGCCCGCGCACACCCGCCGCCGCACCTCGGGCGATCGTTCCCCGATGCCGCCGGTGAACACGAGCACGTCCAGCCCGCCCAGCGCCAACAGGTACGCCCCGATGAAATGCCGTACGCTTTCCACGAAAACGCCGAGGGCGAGTTCCGCGCCCGCGTGCCCGGCCTGGGCTGCCTCCACCAACTTCTGCATGTCGTTGGTCAGCCTGCTGATGCCCAGAAGCCCGCCCTCACCGGCCATGGCCGTGAGCATCGCATCCAGGTCCATTCCCGTTCGGGCCCGGACCAGCAGCATGGCGTACGCGTCGAAATCGCCCACGCGATTGTTCTGCGGCAGTCCCGACTGGGGCGTCATGCCGAAACTGTTGGCCACGCTGCGACCGTCCCGGATGGCACAGATGGAACTGCTGCCGCCGAGGTGGCACGAGAGGACCCGCAGGTCCTGCCGGCCCAGCAGTTCGGCGGTCCGTACGGCGATGTACCGGTGCGAGGCCCCGTGGAAACCGTAACGCCGGACACCGAACTCCGTCCGCCACTCGTGCGGAACCGCGAAGGTCGTCCGCGTGAGTGGGATCGTCTGGTGGAAGCCCGTCTCGAACGCCGCCACCAGGGGAACCTCCGGCATCCGCGTCTGAAACGCCCGCATCGCGGCGACGTACGGCGGGTTGTGCGCCGGCACCGCGTCCGCGAACTCCTCCATCACGCGCAGCACGTCAGACGTCACAACCGTCGGGTCCGCGATCGATCCGCCATGCACGGCCTTGAAGCCCACCGCGTCGATGCGGCAGGGCAGTCCGCCCGTGCAGATGGCGACGGCTGCCGCCTGGTCCGGCACCGGCTGATGCGTGACCGCGGGCGGGTCGTCTCCGATGCGGATCGTGACCGCCGCATCGGGCTTGCCTACGCCCTCCACGCTGCCGCGCGCCAGGACCGTCTCGTCCGCCATGTCAAACAGGCGGAACTTGAAGGACGTGCTGCCGATGTTGACGACCAGTACGTTCATGGTTTCCATAACGCCGCGCGGGCAACTACCCCATCATCGCCGCCATCAGGTCCTCGTGCGGCTGCGGAATGACGTGGGCGCTGACCAGCTCCCCGGCTGCATTGGCGGCTTCCGCCCCGGCATCCACCGCGGCTTTCACGCTGCCCACGTCACCGCGAACGATCGTGGTGACGTACCCGCTGCCGATCTCCACACTGCCCACCAACGTCACGCTTGCCGCCTTGCACATGGCGTCCGCCGCCTGAATGGACGGATTCGCGCCGACGGTCTCCACCAGTCCGATTGCCTGATCCATGGTTCATCTCCGGGCCTGGTACGCTCCGGGCGCCCACCGGACGACACAACGCCGGGCCGCGCCCGAAGGGCCGAGCCGTGATTGCCTACTTGCCTGCGCCCTTCTTCACCTTGCTGCGGTCGGGATACAGCCCCGACAACTCGTCGTGGGGCCGCGGAATGATATGCACGGCCACCACTTCTCCCACCTTGGCGGCGGCGGCTTCCCCTGCGGCCACGGCCGATTTCACCGCGGCCACGTCGCCTGCGATGAAGCTGGTGACCATGCCGCGTCCGACCTTTCGCCAGCCAAGCATCTCCACGCTGGCTGCCTTCAGCATGGCGTCGGATGCCTCGAAGAGGGCCACCAGCCCCCTCGTCTCGATCATTCCCAATGCCTGAATCGTTGCCATATCACTTTCTCCGTCGGCCGTGTTTCGTTGCCCGGCCAGGCCGTATCTCGTGAACGTCTGTCACGCCTTCACCAGGCGTATGTGCGTTGCCTGCGCCAGATTGCAGCAGTTGCCTTCGTCGGTGTCGATATGCACCTCGAGCTTGAAGCTTGGATGCACCCGGGCGATAACACCCTGCAGCGTCGTGGCGCACGTGGCGTGTTCGACAATCAGGGTCATGGAATCGCCCGCCTGGACGCCGTAATGCTCCGCGTCCTTCGGGGTCATGTGTACGTGTCGCTGCGCGCGGATCACCCCCTGGGTCAGTTCCAGCCGGCCCGCCGGACCGAGCACCAGGCAGCCGGGCGTGCCCTCGTGATTGCCGCTCATGCGAACCGGCACGTCGATGCCCAGTCCCACCGCGTCCGTAAAAGCCAGTTCAATCTGTGTGGCCGGTCGGACGGGCCCCAGAATCCGCACGTTGGCCAGGATGCGTCGGCGCGGGCCCACCAGGTCCACCGTCTGGTCGCTCGCAAACTCTCCCGTCTGATACAGCGGCTTGAACGGGGTCAGCTCCGCACCGGGACCGAACAAATGCTCCAGGTGTTCCTGCGAAATGTGCAGGTGGCGGGCTGAAATGTTCACAACGAGTTGCGAGGGGCCGGCCGTGTGCCGAGGTTCGAAACGGTCCGCGACGATTTCCCGCACGATGCGTTCAATCCGCGCCCGGTCCGGCTTGGACTGCGAGGCGGTCTGGGTCATGGCGTTTCTCCCGGGTCGTCGTCCTCGCCGTCGGCCGTGGAGGCGAGCCGAACCTCCGTGCCGCACGACTCCAGCAGGTTCACCCAGCGGGCCTCCAGTCCGTCATCGCTGACGAGGTGCCGGAATTCACCCAGCTCGCAGAGCTTGGCCATGGACTTGCGCCCGAACTTCGAGTGGTCCACCGCGATCACGACCTCTTCCGCCGATTGCATCATCAACCGTTCCACTTCCACCATCAGCAGATGCGAGTTGAACAGCCCCTCCTCGGTGATGCCGGCCGTCCCCATGATGGCCATCCGCACGGTGAGCGAGCGCAGCATGTTCTCGGCGTGCGGTCCCAGTGCGACGCCCGCCTGCGGCATGACGTAGCCGCCGAGAAAGACCAATTCGGTCTGGGGCGCATTCCCGAGGAGGTTGGCGATGGGCAGAGAATTCGTAACCACCTGCAACGGTCGCCCCCGCAGCCGCCGGGCGACCTGATACGTCGTCGTGCCGCCGTCGAGAATCAGCGAGTCGCCATCCCGCACCATCTCGGCCACCACACGCCCGATCTCCTCTTTCGCGCGGGTGAACCGGCCCTCCCGGATGGCGTAGCTCAGCGGATGCTCTCGAGTCCCGACGTAGTAGGCGCCGCCGCGCGTCCGACGTAGGAGCCCCCGTTGCTGCATCTCCTGCAGATCACGGCGCGCGGTCGATTCCGAGATGGCAAACCGGGCCATGAGGTCAGAAATGGATGCGTATCCGTGTTCGGCCAGGTAGGCGGACATCTCTGTCTGACGATCCCGCGTAGTCACGGCTCTCTACCCCGCACGCGCATCAGCCTGAATGATATCGCACAGTTCGCGACTGAAACCGGAATTATACTGACAGATTCCATTCACACAACGGTAATTTCCATTGGTTTCATGAAGAGAATCACGCAACCAAATAAAAGCACGACTTTATTGCGGCGGGTTCTCCTGCACAATGCCCAGGAATACGCCTCTGCTCGCACAGGTTCAGCCGGCAGGGTTGAGCCGGTGGCGTGGCCGACTCGGCGCGCCTAGGGTTCAACAGGAGGAGGAAAGGTCATGTTCGAGGGTGAATCGTCGGGATTGCATCGGGTGGGGGCGGATACGTCACCGACGCGGGGGCTGACGCGCCCGCAACGGCACGCCGTTTTTCGGGAGATGGTGGCTGGGGAGGTGAGACGGGGCGGGATGTCGCGCCGGCGCTGGCAGCGGCTGGTGCAGTATGGGGCCCTGCTGGACTTGTCCGCCGTGGAGGCCGGCGAGCTGATCGCGCAAGCCCGGGAATCCGTGGATCGCCGGCAGTTCGTGCCGTTGAGGGTGATGCCGCCACGGGGTGCGGCGGAGGGAAAGCCGTCGTGGCCGCTGTGGGTGAAGGTGTCGCTGGTCTGCGCGGTCCTGGCCGTGGCGGATGCCACCGTGTTCCACTGGGTGTTCTGATCCGCGAGGAGGGATTCGCGGTCCCGGGATCAGGTTTGCTCCCGTTCAATCCTGCGGAGGATGCGCTGGGCGCGGACAAACAGGCGAGCCTTGCGCCACGTGAAGTAGGCGAAGGCCACGCCGAAGCCGGCAAACGCAATGGCAGGCACAATCGCTCCCCGCTCAGACATCGCGATGAGGGCCAGCAGACCGGCCATGCCGAAACTCAGGACGGTACATGCGAGGTCGGAGCCGGGGAAGGGGACGGCATTCGGGAGGAAGATGCCTGTGAGACGATGATCGCACGCGTTGTAGCGGTGGCCGCATTCCGGGCACACGCCGGAGTAGGGCAGGCCCCGCAGGTTGTAACCGCACGTGCCGCAGAACAGGGACGCGGTGATTCCCCAGCCGGGCATGGACTCGGTCATCAGGCGGTTGATCTCGTCTGATCCAAGGCTCATGACCGGCCATCCGACGCAAGGGGCCATCCGGGGCTCGGGTCACTCGGTGGCGAACATCGCGCTCATGAACTGGGCGGGATCAAACGGCTCGATGTCCTCCGGCGTCTCGCCCAGCCCGACGAACTTCACGGGTACGTTCAACTGGTCGCGGATGCCGATGACGATGCCTCCCTTCGCGCTGCCATCGAGCTTGGCCAGAATGATTCCCGTCAGCGAAACGTGCTCACTGAAGACTCGGGCCTGGCTGACGGCGTTCTGGCCGATGGTGGCGTCCAGGACCAGCAATACTTCGTGGGGCGCCCCGGGAATCTTACGCTCGACCACCTTTTGGATCTTCGCCAGCTCGCGCATGAGGTGATCCTGCGTGTGCAGGCGGCCGGCGGTGTCGATCAGCAGGACGTCGGCCTTTCGGGCCAGAGCGGCATCGCACGCGTCATAGGCCACGGCGCCCGGGTCCGCGCCATGCTTGTGCTTGACGATCTGAACGCCGATCCGGTTGGACCATTCGGTGAGCTGCTCGATGGCAGCCGCACGGTATGTGTCGCAGGCGCCGAGGATGACGCTTTTGCCCTCGCGGGTCAGGTGGTGCGAGAGCTTGGCGATACTGGTCGTCTTGCCGGAGCCGTTGATGCCGGTGACGAGGACCACCGTCGGGCCGTCCGGCGCGAACCGGATGGAGCGGTCGGCCGGCGGCCACATCGCGACCACGTGCTCCTGAATGAACGCGGCGATTTCCTGGGCCTCGCGGATCTTGCCCCGCTTCCACGCCTGTCGGGTCACGTCGATCAGCTTGGCGACGGTGGCCGGCCCGACGTCGGCCAGCAGAAGCGTGTCCTGGAGGTCGTCCAGCAATTTGTCGTCAATGGGTTTCCCGATCGGCAGGATGGCTCGCACGCCGCCCGCGACCTTCTCACGCGTTCTGGCCAGGCCCTTACGCAAACGATCAAAGAGACCCATCAGCCTGTGTCCTTTCCGCCTGCGGCGGATTGCTGTCGGTACAGCGCATCCAGTACGCCGTTTACGAATCGCGGCGACTCCGCCGACCCGTATTCGCGGCTGATTTCGATGGCCTCGGCGATCACCACGCGAGCCGGCACCGTGCCGGCTTCGAGCTCCACCAGGGCCAGCCGAATCACGTTGCGGTCCACGGGAGACATCCGCTCCAGCGACCAGTGCCTGGCAACACCCCGGATACGCTCGTCTTGCTTCTGACGCTGGGACCAGCTTCGTCGGGCCAGGTCGGCGGCGTATGTCCGAGTCGCGCGGGCCGGCGCCAACTCCGATTTGTCCAGGAATGCGTCGAACTCGTCCAGGAACGAGTCCCCCTGAGCATCCATCTGGGCAAGCAACTGCATGGCCAGGATACGGGCCTGGTGGCGGTCGAGACTCACGGGTGCGGTCAGTCCTTCTTGCCGGCGCGGCCGCCGGCGCCCTGAAGCTGGGCGTACAGGTTCGCCAGCTCGATCGCGGCCAGGGCCGCGTCCGAACCCTTGTTCCCGGCCTTGGCGCCCGCCCGTTCGATGGCCTGCTCCAGCGTGTCGGCCGTGATGACGCCGAAGGTGACCGGAGTCCCCGATTCCATCGCAACCTGGGCGATGCCCTTGGCGCACTCGGCGGCGATGAACTCAAAATGCGGCGTCTGCCCGCGAATGATGCACCCCAGACAGATCACGGCATCGTACCGGCCGGTCCCGACCAGCTTCCGCGCCGCCAGGGGCAGTTCGTACGATCCCGGCACCCGCACAACGGTCATCTGCCCGTCGGGACATCCGTGGCGTTGCAGCGTGTCCACCGCTCCGGCCAGGAGCTTGGACGTGATGAAGTCGTTGAATCGCGTCACGAGCAGGGCGAAGCGCTGCTGCTGGACGACCAGATTGCCATGAATCTCCTGTGGCATGCGGCCTTCTCCGGTAACTGGCGGCTCCGTGTCGGCTTCCGTGGCGCCCCGAATCCCAGGACGCCCGGTTTCGTGCCTGCCGACCGGTATCCTACCCCCGCGCCCGGGGGAGTCAAAAGCGCCTGCCCCGCCCGTCTCGGGGCTCGGGGCGGCGGACCGGGCGACGTGCGGCCGGTGCGGCAAATCCGGCCTGTCGCTCAGTGCTTCCTGCGGCCCTGGACGCGTTGAGCTTCCTCGGCGCGTTTCTGCAAGTCCTGGAACTTCCGGGCCAGCCAGGAGGGCGGTCGGGAGGGTTTCGGCGGCCGGGGGGCAGCCGCGTCCGTGCCGCCCTCCTCCTTGTTTCGTTCCTTCACCGTGCGGATGTGCTTGCGGATGTAGTACTGCTCGAGCATGCCGAAGAGGCTGCTGGTCATGATGTACAGGTTCAGCCCGCTGGGCATCGCGTAGAGGATGAGCGAGAAGAACACCGACATGACGGGCATCATCTTCTGCATCTGGGCGGCCTGGTCGAACTGCGGGCCGGACCCGGCGCCGGCGGAGGGCTTGGCCGGCGTCTGCGGCTTGGGCATCAGCTTCTGCTGCAGATACATGGTGATGCCCATCAGGATGGGCAGCAGGTTAAACGCCTCGATGGGGCCGGTCAGCGCGCTCAGGAGCGGAACGTGATACGACTGGCTGAACGTGATGAGCGCATCCGGAGCGGTCAGGTCGTGAATCCACAGAACGAAGGGTTGGTGCCGCATCTGGATGTTGTTGGCCAGGCTGGTGTACAGGGCGATCCAGATCGGCATCTGGATCATCATGGGGAGGCATGAGTTGAACACGGAACTCGCCGGGTTGATTCCCTCTTCCTTGTACACCCGCATGGTTTCCTGCTGGAGGCGGACCTTGTCGTTGCCGTGGGTCTTCTTGATCTGCTCCAGTTTCGGCTGCAGCTTGCCCATCCGTTCCTGCATGCGGACCATGTTGATCTGGCCCTTGCGCGTCAGCGGGTGAAGGAGCGCCCGCACGATGATCACCAGGATGATGATGGCGACCCCGTAGTTCGGAACGGCTTTGTGCAGACCGTCCAGAAGCCACACCATCAGGTCGGTCAGCCAGCCGAACGCGCATGACCCGTATTGCACGCTGATGATTTCGCCGAACCCCAGGCGGCCGTAGTCTGCATTGCTTTCCCGTACGAACGACTCCTTGTCGTTCGGCCCCACATAGCACGTCTGCGTCGATTCCCACGTACCGCCCGGGGGCACCGAGGCCCGCAGAACCAGACGCGTCGTCACGCCCGTATGCGATTTGCTCTCTCGACTCAGATCCAGCGCGTCCGCCTGTACCACGTAGTCCGGCCGCTCGTTGTTCACGTGGCCCAACGGCACGGCGAGGAAGCTGAAGTACTTGTTCCCGGCGCCGTGCCACCAGAAGTGGTCGCCCGCGTCCCGCTTGTATTCGATCAGCGGTTTGTCGCCGGACGCGACTTTGCTGAAGGCGATCCCGCTCAGCTTGGGAAGGGTCGCCGCGCCGGACGGGCTGACGGCCGTGTACACGTACCGGTCGTCCGCCCGGCTGTACTCCTGGCGGATGCCCACCGGCCCCCGCTGCGCAAACCGAACGTCCAGAATGTCGCTTGTCAGGTTCTCCAGGGAGAACGTCACGGTCAGGTCATGTCGGCCCGACTCGACGGTCTGGGGCCGCAGAACGTACTCTCTCACCATGCGGAGCAGAGGTTGGTCCTCGGCGCTCAGAAGATCCAGCGTGAACCGCGCGGCCTGTTCGTCCTCGCTGTGGGACGGAGACACCTGCCAGACCGCATCCTCCAGAGAAATCGTCCGCAGGTTGACGGTAATGCTCTCCAGCGCGAGAGAGAGCTGTTCCGAGCCGGTCGGCCCCTTTTCCGGCTGGAGGAGCTGGTATCGTTCGTCGCTGCCGTATCGGGCGGCGAAGTCCGTCAGATGGGCGGTGCGAATCGCGGCGCCGCGCGGCGAGAGCTCCAGACGCATCCGGTACGGGCTCTCGGGGTCGTCCGGCACGCTTCCCAGGACCACAAGCCCGGCGTCTTCCGCCGAGGCAGCCCGGAGCCCGTCGGGCGTGGAAGGGGAGGAGGTCAGTCCCGGCGTGTCCGGGCGAGAGGTCGGCGCGGCATCGGCGGATTCCTCACCTGCCGCGGCGCCGGCCCTTGTGTCCGCCGGGGCTTCGGGTCGTGTCGGGGGCGTGAGGTACCGCTGCGAGACCGTGATGAACACGAGAAACGCGGCGGTTGCCCACAGCATGGCTTGGATAAACGAACGTCGATCCACGGTCGGACCTGCTCCTCTACGATCTTCGATCGTCGGTGGTTCCGGAAATCTCTCTCGCGGACCGCACGCCGGTCCCCGCCGGGGCGCGACCCGAACCGACCCTGGACACGAGGCTAGCGGCCGTCCAGGAGACGCGTGCCAAGAAAATCGTCCAGTTCAGGAATGGCCAGGATTTTCCTGACCGTCTTCTCCACATCGTATTCGATCCGCACGAACTCGATGACGGCGTGCAGGTCGTTGTTCGCGTGGTCCGGCTCGTCCGCGGGCTCGTGCACCACGATGTAACTCGCCCGAATGTCGCGGTCCCGGGGCTGCCCCACGCTGCCCACGTTGATAATCGCCTTTTCCTCAGAGGTCAGCTCGTACCGATCCGTCTCCGTCAGGTCGCCCGGCGCGTCGAAATAGGGATCGTCCAGGAACACACCCGGCACGTGCGTGTGTCCGACAACGCACGCCCGGTGGTTGTGCCCCAGGCGGTCGAAATTCGCCAGAATCTTGTTCGGGTTCGTGTACACGTCCTCGGAGAACAGATACTCATTGACCGGCCGGCGGGGGGAGGCATGCACCAGCAGCAGGCCATGCACCTCCATTCGTTCCGGC
>Ga0334889_1003859_pt1 | contig 14152 bp, 11 predicted proteins | sample GraSluR1_MG_2_FD_207222 | JGI IMG/M metagenome (GOLD analysis project Ga0334889, IMG submission 207222) | Sludge microbial communities from methane-producing bioreactor in Wageningen University, Netherlands - Granular Sludge_8_08-R1 | ecosystem: Engineered > Bioreactor > Anaerobic > Unclassified... | reverse complement strand
AACAACTATGGGTTTCTGCGGATATCTTACGTGGGAAGATGGATGCAAGTGAGTACAAAAACTACTTACTGGGATTAATTTTCTATAAGTACTTGTCTGATGCGCAGCTTAGAGAAGTTTATGAACAAGAAAATGGGAAGACAGATACCTTCCCAGAACGTTCCACTCAGTATGCAGGATTCATGGAGTGGTACGAAGAAGACAAAGACGATTTAATCGAAAATATCCAACCCAAACAAGGTTACTTTATCCAACCCGATCAATTGTTTTATCACTACCGCATCAAAGCTGATAACTATGAATTTAACTTGACCGACTTACAAGCAGGTTTTAATGAGTTGGAACGTCAAGGAGAAGAATTCAGTGGATTGTTTGCGGATATTGATTTAAACTCCACAAAATTAGGCTCAAATGCACAACAACGTAATGTGACGATTACTGAGGTTTTACGTGCCTTAGATGAGATTGATTTATTTGAACACAATGGCGATGTGATTGGGGATGCTTATGAATATTTAATTGGTATGTTTGCGGCAGGTGCAGGTAAAAAAGCAGGAGAGTTTTATACCCCTCAAGCTGTTTCACGCATCATGTCAGAAATTACGTCGATCGGACAAGAATCTCGAGCGCCTTTTCATATTTACGATCCTGCGATGGGTTCGGGTTCTTTGATGCTTAATATCCGTCGCTATCTCATCAATCCAAATCAAGTGCACTATCATGGACAAGAGTTAAATACGACGACCTTTAACTTAGCACGTATGAACTTAATCCTTCATGGAGTAGATAAAGAACGCATGAACCTGAATAACGGGGACACTTTAGACGCTGATTGGCCGTCAGAAGAGCCTTATCAGTTTGATTCTGTGGTCATGAACCCTCCTTACTCTGCGAAATGGTCAGCGGCAGATAAGTTTCTCTCTGACCCTCGTTTTGAGCGTTTTGGAAAATTAGCGCCTAAATCTAAAGCGGACTTTGCCTTTCTCCTTCACGGTTTTTACCATTTGAAAGAATCGGGAACAATGGGGATTGTCCTGCCTCATGGCGTGCTCTTTAGAGGAGCCGCAGAAGGAACCATCCGTCAATCTCTTTTAGAAATGGGAGCCATTGATGCAGTCATTGGCTTGCCGGCCAATATCTTTTTTGGAACGAGTATTCCGACAACGGTTATTATTTTGAAGAAAAACCGCTCTCGTCGTGATGTCTTGTTTATTGATGCTTCTCAAGACTTTGAAAAACAAAAAAATCAAAATGTCCTGTTGGATGAACATATTGATAAAATTGTTTCTATCTACAAAAAGCGAGAAGATATTGAAAGATATGCTCATGTGGCTCGCTTTGAAGAAATTCAAGAAAATGACTTTAACTTAAATATCCCTCGTTATGTCGATACCTTTGAGGAAGAAGAACCGGTTGATTTGGTCGCAGTAAATACCAATCTCATTAAGGTCAATGAAGAATTAGTTCAACAAGATCAAACGCTCTTATCTTTGATTAACGATTTTTCAGAAAGTGAAGAGAATCAAGCCTTGATTGATTCGATGCGTCTTCTTTTGAGAGGCGGTCATGATGAGTAAAAAGAGTCCACAATTAAGGTTTGAAGGTTTTACGGATGATTGGGAACAGCGTAAGTTGAAAGATATTGTGAATCGAGTTACGAGAAAAAACAAAAATTTGGAGTCAACATTACCATTAACAATATCTGCACAATATGGACTGGTAGACCAGATAACTTTTTTTAATAAACAGATTGCTAGTAAGGATATGTCTGGATATTATCTACTCCAAAAAGGGGAATTTGCATACAATAAAAGTTACTCTAAAGATTTTCCATGGGGAGCTATAAAGCGGCTTAATATGTATGATGAAGGCGTTCTATCAACTCTTTATATTGCTTTTCTCCCCTTCAAAGTAAATAGTGATTTTCTTGTTTCGTATTATGAAACAGATGGATGGCATAAGGAAGTTGCTATACGAGCTGCTGAAGGGGCAAGAAATCATGGATTATTGAATATTACTGCTGTTGATTTCTTTGATACAGGATTAATGATTCCACCTAATAACGACGAACAACAAGAGATTGGTGGATTTTTTATTGAGCTAGACCACACCATCACCCTTCATCAGCGTAAGTTAGATTTGTTGAAAGAACAGAAAAAAGGCTTTTTACAAAAGATGTTCCCTAAAAATGGTGCCAAAGTTCCTGAATTGCGGTTTGCGGGGTTTGCTGACGATTGGGAAGAGCGTAAGTTGGGGGATGTGTTCTCTGAACGATCAGAACGAAGTAGTGAAGGAGAACTTATCTCTGTCACTATTAACTCAGGAGTTGTAAAGGCAAGTGAACTTGATAGAAAAGATAATTCCAGTAATGATAAGTCCAATTATAAGAAAGTTGAAGTTGGTGACATTGCATACAATTCAATGAGAATGTGGCAAGGTGCAAGTGGTTATTCCTCATATGATGGTATTCTCAGTCCAGCATACACAGTTATCATTCCAAAAGAAGGAACAGATTCAAAATTCTTTGCGTATGATTTCAAACGACATGACATGATTCAAACGTTTAAGAGGAACTCACAAGGCTTAACATCTGACACCTGGAATTTGAAATTTCCAACTTTAAAATCAGTCAAGGTAATGGTTCCTTGTATGGAAGAACAGACCAAAATTTCTAACTTTTTTGAGAGACTTGATACTACCATCACCCTTCATCGACGTAAGTTAGATTTGTTGAAAGAACAGAAAAAAGGCTTTTTACAAAAAATGTTTGTTTAGGGTCTATAATTAGATAATAACCCCTAAGAAATCAAATTAAAACAGCCCCTGTTATCTAGTGATTAGATAACAGGGGCTGTTTTAATTCTAAAACGACATAATAACCCTTTAGTATTGCTATATTCTCCGTAATTATATAAGCAGACCGTTATATATGACTTATGTTTCCACAAATCGCCCTACAAATCAAAGACTCCGCCATCTTTCAAAGTCATGCCGATTATTCATAGGGGTTTGCAGCAACTAAAGTTACTGTTTCACTTGAGGTGCAATTTTGTGAAATTATTTTATCAAAGTGCTATAATTAACGTATTAAATCATTATAGGAGGCCATCATGCGATATTCTAACGGAAATTATGAAGCTTTTGCACGTCCAAGAAAGCCCAAAAATGTGGATCAAAAATCAGCGTATATTATTGGAGGAGGTCTTGCCGGATTGGCTACCGCTGTTTTCTTAGTGCGGGATGGACATATGTCCGGAGAAAAAATTCATATATATGAGGAATTGCCTACTCCGGGTGGATCGTTAGATGGAGAAAAGCGTGCCAACATCGGTTTTGTGACACGTGGTGGTCGAGAAATGGAAAATCATTTTGAAACTATGTGGGACATGTATCGATCAATTCCTTCTTTAGAAATTAAAGATGCCTCTTACTTAGATGAATTTTATTGGCTAGATAAAGATGATCCAAATTCATCTAATACTCGCCTAATTTATAATCGTGGACAGCGCGTACCAACTGATGGCCTGTATACTTTGGATAAAAAATCTAAAGAACTAATAGATTTAGTTTTAACTCCTGAGTCAAAACTGGGTAAGACGACTATTGAGGAATTCTTCTCAAATGAGTTCTTTGAAAGTAACTTTTGGATGTACTGGGCAACTATGTTTGCTTTTGAAAAGTGGCACTCTGCAGTTGAGATGCGTCGATACACGATGCGATTTATTCATCATATTGATGGATTACCTGATTTTAGTGCCCTAAAGTTCAATAGGTACAATCAGTATGACTCTATGGTTCTACCAATTATAAAGTATTTAGAATCATACAATGTCGAATTCATCTATAATACACAAGTTAATAATGTTGTGGTAGATTTCGAAAATGACGAAAAAATTGCCAAAAAACTCGTGATCCAGGATGGTGATGATGTCAGCCTATCACGTGATGATCTTGTATTCGTTACAAATGGTTCTATTACAGAAAGTTCAACATACGGAAGCCATGATAAACCCGCTCCTATATCAAAAGAGTTGGGTGGTAGCTGGTCACTATGGAAGAATCTGGCAGAGCAATCTAATGATTTCGGTCATCCAGAAGTATTCTATGATAACCTACCTGAAAAAAGTTGGTTCGTATCAGCGACAGCCACTATAAAAACACCAGAAATTGAACCTTACATTGAACGTCTCACCAATCGTGATTTGCATGATCACAAAATTAATACTGGTGGGATAATTACCATAACCGATTCGAACTGGTTGATGAGTTTTGCTATTCATAGGCAGCCACATTTCAAAGAACAAAAAGAAAATGAAACAACTGTATGGATATATGGACTGTATTCAGATACCAAAGGAAATTTTGTTGATAAGACCATTGTAGAAAGTTCTGGGGAAGAAATTACGCAAGAACTCCTTTATCACCTTGGGGTCCCTGAGTCCAAAATCAAACAATTGTCTAACCAAAACAATGTAAATACCGTTCCAGTATTTATGCCATTTATTACATCATACTTTATGCCCCGAATTGCGGGGGATAGGCCAGATATTGTTCCTAAAGGGTCTGTTAATTTAGCATTTATTGGTAATTTCGCAGAGTCACCTAGTAATGACACCGTATTTACTACCGAATATTCAATTAGGACAGCCATGGAATCTGTATATACTTTGCTTGAAGTTGAACGTGCTGTTCCTGAAGTTTATGGATCCATTTATGATATTCGAGAACTACTTAAAGCCATCTACTATATGGGAGATAAAAAAACCCTTGATGAGGCTAATTTAGGAATTCCAAAATTAGCTAAAGTAGCTCTAAAAAAGAAGATAAAGGGAACGTTTATCGAAGAGCTACTTAAAGAGAGTAAATTACTATAAAGCAAGCGATGAATAGCGGAAGGAGTTGTAGTTAATTATTAAGGGCACCTCTAATAACTACCAATTAATTCACCTCTAAATGAAATTAGAAAAAAAACACAGAAAACTAAGCATAGTCTACTGTGTTTTTCTTTATGTTACAGACGCCACTTGACTGTTTATTCTTATTTTAGACAGATTACCTCCATGTTTTGAGATTTAAACGTTTAACTTGTTCATACCTCAATAAGTTATAAGTCAGATTTGTAAGGTCAGTATTTAAAACAGCTCGATCGAATCCAATAGAACGTAAACTAGAATCATGCATTGAATTTTCAACAAAGCCAAATACATGTTCAATACGGACACGTATTTTCGAAATGATTTTATTAAACATTTTATCGTCTGCCTTAAGAGATTTACAACGTGTGTTTTTAAGACAGGTAAAAAGTTCAGCACCTTTAGGTGTTGCTTGATTTTGATAAGCTGAGTCTGCTAAGGTGATCTCATCGGGATCAACAAGAACCCCTATTACTTGAGAATCATGCACATTTGCAGGCGTTGTTTGATAATTCTTTACGAATTTTGATTTGGTATCTATAGCAATATGATTTTTGTAGCCATCACTATTAGTTATACGAAAAAGGAGAGATATGGCTACTTAGACAGAACTTTTTGAGGATAAAAATGTTCAAATTGTTGTCCGTTGCAAAGAAAGTTTCAAGAATGAAGTGAAGTTTTTGGCAAAAGAAAATGGACTTGTTTTATCTAATTACATCAAATATTTGTTAGCGCAGGAACTAAAGAAAGCAAAAAAATAAAAGGCTTGTGGTAGCCTTTTATTTGGGAGGTTTTTATGAAAAAATATTTTAGGGTAATTCTATTATAGTATGATTGCCTTAAATCAAAGTTAATTGCTTGTTGATATTATGATATAATATCACTTGTAGAAAAGTTAAGACGGTAGCCCTAAAACCAATAAAATTTGGAGGTGGTGCTATGAAGATTATTTTTAGTTGACCTCTTAGAGAGGGATTATGTCAGTTTTTCAAGCGATAAGCCTGATGATTGCTTTTGCAATGTTAGTCTTAAAACTTAACGACAAAAACAAAAAATAATTCGTCTTCAACTTTAGCGAGTTGACGAATTATTTTGAACACTTGCTACCGTCTTAAACGGTTCTACTGGGAACGTGTTAGCGCACGTTCTTTTTTATACCTTAATTATATCAATATAAGTAAAATTAATCAAATAAAAGTATATTTGATAGTTTGTTAAGATTATAGACCTTTTGAATTGTTTTTTTCAATTTCTCGATCTCTAACATTTTCTTTGACACCCTGATAGGTTTTATATTTCTCAACAATGTCATGAAATCGTTCATTTAACACTTGTCTTTCAAATTTCACTTCCTCGATAGTTTTATTTAGATCACCTCTCTTAGTCGATTTATCAATTTTTAAGTCTGATAGGATTGCTTCAGAAGTTTCAACTTTTCTCAAATCATCAGAACTGAGACCATCAATTGCACTGATGATTTTGTTCAGACGAGAAATTTTTTCATCTAAAACAGACAGTTCTTTTTCTGTTTCATGAACCTGTCTTTCAAATTGATTTTTCAAATCTGAAAACTGTTGACCAGTTGAAACACCTTTTAAAGAGAGATACTCAAAATCTTTGATGATCTGATCAAGTTTTGATATATATTGATTTTTGTGAAGCACTAAATGCTGATTATCATGAGACAATTGCTTGGCAACTGTGTTACCAGTCATAAATTTATTTTTAGTCGCATCATCAGAATTTGTGAAATAGAAAAAATCTTTTTTCTTGATAAAAATATTATAGTTGCCATCATTAAGTTTATTGACTTGGTGTGAGGGCACTAATATAGCTCCACTATTAAGTAGACCATAATCAATGTCAATATAAATACCGTTTTTTGTTTCCTCTTTTACCTGCCAATCTTCCACTAAAATTTTCATTTCAAAATCATCACTTTTTTCTACCTTAAATTTTTCATATTCGTTCTTTATTTCGGATTGAGAGAATACAGAAATATTTTTAGAGACAATTTTTTCAATATTAGATATAGAATATTTACCACGTTTTGAGAGAGTGTCATCACGTGTGTTTCTTTTTTGTTCCATATCTGCAAGACGATATTTTACATTTTTTCCAGTATCATCAATTATTACATTCAGAGCCTTAGCTTTTTCTTTAAAATCAGAGATGGAGGTAGAGTGCTTCAGTAAAAAGTTTAAACGCTCCTTTATCTCAATTTTAAAATTATTTTTTCGTTGATAGGCAGAGTATTTCTTATGCGAGTTTTTCATTGTGTTGCTTATAATATTAGCACCTGCAATGTCCGCATGTTTATCAGAAATATACTTCAAACTTTTCGCTGTACCCTTTTGCCATCTGAATTTTTTAAGGGTTATAGAATTTGTTGTATTAAAAATAATGTGATTATGTATATGATCTTGGTCAACGTGAGTTGCTACTATGAACTCATGATCGCCACCAGTCAATTCTAAAACTGTTTTTCTCCCTAGTTCATGAATTTCTTCAGGAGTTAAGTTTTCATCAGGGGCAAATGATTGCACAATATGATGTGCCATTACTCGATTAGGATTGTTCATGTCAGAATTATCAGGATTGCCATTGCTAGCATTAGCCATTATCTTTGTTAGAAAAAATTCTTGATCAGCATAATTTACATTTGAAATTTGATGCCCTGAAACCAATTGCATCATTTTTTTATCTTCAGTAAATGTGACTGGAAAATCTTTTTCAGTTTCTACATAAGGTACATTTGTTTTTTTAGGGTTTAAAATATATTTGACAGACCTTGTTAAACGTTCAGGTGTTTTTATTTGCATTGTTTTAACGACAACAACCATTATAGCCCCATTTCATTATTTGTATTTTTTATATTCTGTTTGAATAGTTTGATAGACAACAGCTTCTATTTTCTTAAGTAGATTTTTTGTTTCATCAATATCATTTTTTGAAACGTCCCCACTCTCATTTACTTTTTTGGCGATCTGATTGATATTTTTTCCGACCCTATCAATCGCAATTTTGAGGTCGCTCAAAGATTTAAAATCGACAATATTTACTTGACCCTGTATTAACATTTCAAGTGCAAAGGCATTGAAATTTTTTCGACCCGCATTATCCATTTTATTTTTAATGTAGTTATTTTCAGTTGGTGTAAGACGAATTATTTTTTGAACATAACGTTCTCTTTTGACTATATCCATTGGAATTTTTACTCCTTAAATAGTAATTTTTATTTGTTACAAAAGTATGACTCTGTGATAAACTTTTTATCTGGCAGGACTAGCAAGTGGATAGCCACTTGCTGTTTTATAAAAAGGTCAGGAATAGTCAAATTGACTACTCCTACCTTTTTTATAAATTTTTGGGGTGTTCCCCAATCCCCCTTTTTGAAATCAAGATACTAAATCAACTTTGATGATTGTATCTTTTAAAGTTTCAAAATCATCATCAGAAATTGATTTTAAATGCTCAATAGTTGTCGCATATTCAAAGAGTAAATCAATGCCCAGACTTTCAATTTCTTTAAAGTCTTTTTCAATATTGGCAAGCATCTTTTTCCGTGTAAGTGTTTCAGCATTTTCTCGTGGCTCTATTTTTCCATTGACAGACATTAGCTTTTCGTCACCCACTACAGTTGACATAGACCCACAAAAAACTTAAAAACCTTGCGATGTAAGACTGGCACGGAGAAGACCAATCTATCATCACAAGGTAAGAGTATTCAAATCTTATTGAAGACTCAAATAATAACAAATTTTAATTAAGGATAGTAATATCATAGATTTTTCTAGAAGTTTCTTGAGGTGAAATTTTCGTTACCTGTCTTTTATCTTCTAAGAAATTACCTTCTTCAAGTGAAGTGGAGAGACCACTCCAAGGTTCCAAAGCAATGAATGGACTTTTATTAGTTGTAGACCACAGAATCAAGTTCGGAAAATCATCAAAATCTACTCGAAGACCTTTACCAGACTTCCTTGACCGAAGCGTTACGCTACGAGACTTGAGCTGGTCAAGTGTAATGGAATCATGGGAAAAAAGTGAGTAGTCCAAATCGAGAATCTTTTGATTTTCCAAAAAAGGTGTCCTATCTTGCAAATCTAATAATCCTGTCTCAGGAAAACTCTTTGGTATCGAGCAAGACTCAACCTCACTAAATTCAATATAATAATCCTCATAGTTTTCACCTTCTACTAAAGGACAGTTGAATGCTGGATGGGCTCCAATAAAGTAAGGCATTGTTTTTTCAATTTCCAAGTTCGTTATCTGAAATTCGGTTCTAATTGATTTACCATTCAAGGTATAAACAACTCTCAGTTCAAACTGATATAGGTAATTATCAAGCATCTCAGCATTTGGTTTAATACTAAAGGTCACGCTATTATCATTGACTTCTTCCAGAATAAATTCTTCTTTTCGAACAAAACCATGTCTACGAATAAGACCTGTAAAAAAGGGTCTTTCTTGAGGTCTATAAATAGCCCAATCATTTCGTAAACTACCACAGATAGGAAATAGAATAGGCGCCTGTCCATTCCAATAATTTGGATCAGCTTGCCAGAGATACTCTATCCCATCCTTGTCTTTAATCGAAGTCAGTTGACCACCAAGTGTTTTAAACTGAACAGTAAGATACTCGTTTTTTAATTCGATAGTCACAACTAATTCCTTTCTTTTTATTATTGGAAAGGCAAATAATTTACCTCAAAGTGAATAGTCTCACGTATTTCTACATCGAGTGATTGTAAAAATTCCCATTCAAATGCTGATAACTCTAAATCAGAATGGCAAATCCACTCTTTTCCAGTTGAAACATACCATTTACCACATTTTAGCAACGGGGTAGCTTCAAGCTCAGGAATCATAGGACAATCTTCGAAACTAACAATATATACCTTTTCAAAGCCTGGTCTAAATAAGTGTTGTACTTTTTCTAAAGTATCGGATAACAATTTTTTACATTTTCAAGTAATATTACTCTATCACTTGAGTTTCTGCTACTTTCTTATACCAATGAGCTGATTTCTTAGGATAGCGTTCTTGCGTGTCAAAGTCTACATAGAATAGTCCATAACGTTTTTCGTATCCGTTTGACCATGAGAAGACATCCATAAGTGACCACATGAAGTAACCTTTAACATTTGCACCATCCGCAATTGCGTCTGATAAAACTTCCAAGTGTTTCTTCACGTAATCAATACGACCATCATCATAAACGGTATTATCTACAAACTCATCTTTGTATCCAAGACCGTTTTCAGTGATGTAAATCTTCTTGTAGTTTGGATAATCATTTTTCACTCGCATGATTTGGTCATACAAGCCTTCAGGATAAATAATCCAGTCCCAATCCGTTCTAGGCACATAATCTGGTGCGTTTCGGCGACCAACACCTTTAATCTGGTACTTAGAACTTCCTTTTTCACCCTTACCATTGTGAATGATTTCAGTCTCACCATCAAAGGCTTGCATCCAATCACTCATGTAGTAGTTGATACCAATGAAATCGTTCAAATCTTTAGCTGCTTCAAGTGCTTGGAAGTCTTCATCACGAAGATCAAGTTCTCCACCATTTTCAGCTAGGATGTGGTTGACCCCTTCCATCGTTTTATCTGAATAGTGTCCAAGGTAGGTTGCATCCAAGATAAATTTGTTATGGATGATATCTTCTAACTCAGCGGCACGAACATCTGCTGGATTTTCTGGATCATAAGGGTATTTGGTTGGCAACGCATGTACTACACCAATTTCGCCTTTATAACCTTTATCTTTATACAATTTCACAGCACGTGCATGAGAAACCATCATATTATGGTGTGATTGGAAGACTTTGGCAAGATCATATTGAATGCCTGGAGGGAATTTACCAACCAAGTATTGACCATCTCCAATTGGGCCAATTTCATTGAAAGTTGTCCAGTAGTTTACTTCTGGGAACTCTTCAAAACAGAAAGCGGCATAATCTACAAAGTATTCTATATTTTCGCGGTTTAAGAAATCTCCATCTGAGTGAAGAACTTCTGGTGTGTCAAAGTGGTGCAAAGTCACGAATGGCTCAACATGACGTTTATGGCACTCGGCAAAAAGATTATGGTAGAATTCAACACCTTTTTCATTTACTTCGCCATAGCCAGTTGGGAAAATACGAGACCAGGCAATTGAAATACGAATACCATTAACGCCATATTTTTCAGCTAATTCTAAATCAACAGGATATTTATGGTAAAAATCACTTGCAGGCTCTGCTGTGTACCAATAATTGTCTTCAAGATACTTATCCCATGCAACTGGGCCTTTACCATCCGTGTGAGTCGCACCTTCTGCTTGATAAGCAGCTGTAGCACCACCAAAAATAAAATCTTTAGGAAGTGTTTTAGTCATATCTATAAATCCTTTCAAAAAAAGCATTTGAGACGATATTCTGAGTTCCGGAAACCAAGGAAATGAAATGCAATGATATGGTTAACAATATTATAAGGAACTGAAAGAATAATCTCGTCTCAAATAACTTTTACAAATTTATTAATCAAACTGTTGTTGAACAAATGCAAGAGCACCTTGTCCATCACGTGTCAATTTGATATATTGAGCTCCTTCAGTTTTTGCAAGTTTAATGCCCAATTTATCTGTTTCAGCCTTCATATCATCGAAGTTTGAAGCGACCTGTGGAGCCAAGATAACCAAGTCAAACTCTGGCAACATTTCACGGTGAGCACCGTAACCACCCGCTGCCGCTTTGACTGGAACATTGTATTCTGCTGCTGCTTTGTTCAAGGCATTGGCAAGCAAGCCACTTGTACCTCCACCTGCACAAAGAACAAGGACATTAGTTTCTTTTGTGATATTATTGTTTGCTGCTACATCTTCTTTAGCAACGCCTGCTTTTCCAAGAACGGCATCTGCTTTAGCAGTATTGAAGTTTGCAGCTACTTTTTCTTTAAGAGCATCGTTTGTTTTACCAGAACGTTCTTCTTCAAGAATTTGTTCATCGTATACCTTAACAAATGGGTAATAAATGATAGTATCAACAACTATCAAGAGTCCGGCTAAGATAAATGATAGAACTTGGAAGTTAGTACCGAGTACAATTCCCAACGGACCAGGAGTAACCCATGGAAGGTTGGCAGAGAATGAGTTCATGTTCAATGTGTCAACAAAGAATTTAAAGATCCAAACGTTGGCAATCGGAGCGAAAATGAACGGTACAAAGAAAATCGGATTCAATACGATTGGTGCACCAAATAAGATTGGCTCATTAACCCCAAAGAATGTTGGAACAACTGAGGCACGTCCGATGGCACGGTTACGTTCTGATTTACAAATCCACATGAACAAGAATGGAACAATCAATGTAGCTCCTGTTCCACCCATGGTAACAATAAACATTTGAGTACCAGAAGTGATAACTTTATCTGCATGTTGTCCAGCTTGGATAAGATGCAAGTTGGCATCGATATTGGCATAAGTGATAGCAGCGATTGCTGGTTCGACAATTGAAGGACCGTGGATACCAATAAACCAGAAGAAGGCATAAGCACCAAAGATAAGTGTAATTCCAAGGTAACCATCTGCAGCTGAGAAGAGAGGAGCAAGAAGGGTACCGATTGATTCTGCAACGGTTACACCAAGAGTTCCCTTAACAATGAGTTCAAGTCCATAAAGGAGAACAACCGATACAGTGAATGGAATCAAGTCTTTAAATACTTGAGAGATATTTGGTGGAACCTCTTCAGGCATACGAATAGTAACATTATTTTTCACACAGACCTTGTAAACATTAACTGTCACAAAGGCTGCAATAAATGCTGTCAAAAGACCTTTTGTTCCCATGAAGGCTGTCAAGAAGCCTCCTTCTTTTGCAGGCTCAGCTGCCATCAAAAGGAACCCTACCATAGACGCTAGCATCGTAGATAAGAAGTTAATCTGATTGGTCGCAGGTAGGTCACGGTTCATTGAGTCCGTCAAAGCTTTAGCGGTAGTACCACCAACAAAGAATGCTAGGATACCCATCGAATAGCTATAAGGAGTCATCAAGAAGGTCTCAATGTCTTTTGACCAGTGGAATCCCCAAGCATTTGGGACATAGGCAATAAGGATAAAGATAGATGAGAAAAGGATGACTGGCATACCAGCGATAAATCCATCACGAATAGCACGAAGATAGATGTTTCGAGAGATTTTCTCAAAGAATGGTTTCCCTTTCTCAATAAGTTTAATGAGTTTATTCATTATTTTGCTCCTCTTTTATAAAATTCGATGAGGTGATGAATCACATCTTTTAATAAGATAGTAGTCATTAAGTGGTCCTGACCATGCATCATGGTAACGCTGTATGGAAGTTCCTCCCCAGAAGCTTCTCGAGCCAACATAGCTGTCTGAGAATTGTGAGCCTCTGCAATACAGCTTCCTGCTTCTACTACAAGACTATCTGCCTTAGCGAAATCACCATTTTCAGCCGCTTTAAGCGCTTCCAAAAGTTTAGACCGAGCATCTCCAGCATAAGCAACAATTTCAAACCCTAAGAGAGTCATCTCTTCTCTGTTCACAACATATCCTCCGTTTTATGTTTTTACTATACTTTATCAGTCCATGGACTAGCTGTTTTAACAAGAACTTTGTTAAGTTCATCAATATTTTCGAATCCAGTAGTACGCAACCATTCACGTGCTGCTTTTTCACCTTCTTTGATGTAAGGTTCTACAGATCCTGCCCAAGTAGCACGTCCACAAAGCACACCATTAAACTTGGCACCTGAGTCGTGAGCAAATTGCAATGTTTCTTGGAACAATTTAGCAGATACACCTGCACTTAGGTAGATGTATGGAAGGTTAGTCGCTTCTTCTTGTGCTTTAAAGAAGTCAGCAGCTTCAGCTTTACTGTAAACCACTTCACCATCAGCAAAACCTTCGACATATTTAACGTTAACTGGTACTTCTACTTTAAGAACATCAATGTTAAAGCGTGGATCAGAGAAAACTTTCATCGCTTCAATGACTTTGCGAGGTTTCACTTTTGCATATTCAACAGAACCTGCATCTGAGATTTCTTCATCATAAGCAAGGACTTCCAAGAAGAAAGGAATATCTTCAGCGACACATTCAGAACCAATACGTTCAATATAAGCTTGTTTTTGTTGGTTAAGTTCATCTGAGCTGTCTACATCATAGTAAAGCAAGAACTTAACGGCATCAGCGCCTTGCTCTTTGATACGTTTTGCAGACCAAACATCCAAGCAG
>Ga0334889_1003846_pt1 | contig 14181 bp, 11 predicted proteins | sample GraSluR1_MG_2_FD_207222 | JGI IMG/M metagenome (GOLD analysis project Ga0334889, IMG submission 207222) | Sludge microbial communities from methane-producing bioreactor in Wageningen University, Netherlands - Granular Sludge_8_08-R1 | ecosystem: Engineered > Bioreactor > Anaerobic > Unclassified... | reverse complement strand
GAACAGGTCCAACCACATGGGCGCCGCTGCGTTCCGCTGTGTCCACAATCCGTTTTGCTGATTGGTCGAGCACGCGATGATCGTAAGCCTTCAGGCGAATTCGAATTCGTTGTTTTGCCATACTAGTATCCACCTACTCCAAAATCTTGGTAATAACGCCCGCGCCAACGGTCAGACCGCCTTCGCGGATCGCAAACTTCGAGCCCTGCTCCAACGCCACCGGTACAATCAGTTCGGCTTCCATGCTCACATCATCGCCCGGCATCACCATTTCCACGCCTTCCGGCAGCTTCAGCGAGCCGGTCACATCCATCGTGCGGATGAAGAACTGCGGGCGGTACCCCGAGAAGAACGGTTTGTGGCGTCCGCCTTCTTCTCGTTTCAACACGTACACCTGGCACATGAACTTGCGGTGCGGGGTGATGCTCTTCGGAGCCGACACCACCATACCGCGTTCCACATCGGTGCGCTCAATGCCGCGCAGCAGCAAGCCCAGGTTGTCGCCTGCCTGCCCCTCGTCCAGCATCTTGTGGAACATTTCCACACCCGTGCACACCGAGTTCTGAATGCGATCCTGCAAACCCACGATTTCCACCGGGTCGCCCACTTTGATGTGCCCGCGATCCACACGTCCGGTCACCACCGTGCCGCGACCTTTGATCGAGAACACGTCTTCCACCGGCATCATGAACGGTTTGTCCATTTCGCGCACCGGTTCCGGTATGTAGTTATCTACCACTTCCAACAACTGGCGAATGCTTTCGTATTCCGGAGCGTTCGGGTCGGTCGAGGCGCATTCCAACGCCTGCAGCGCGCTGCCGCGCACGATCGGAATTTCATCACCCGGGTATCCGTGCGCCGTCAACATCTCGCGCAGTTCCATCTCAACCAGCTCCAGCAACTCGGGGTCGCCCATCTGGTCAATTTTGTTCAAGTACACCACGATGCTCGGCACTTCCACCTGGTGCGCCAGCAGCACGTGCTCGGTCGTCTGCGGCATCGGTCCATCCGGCGCCGCCACTACCAGAATGGCGCCATCGACCTGCGCCGCACCCGTGATCATGTTCTTGATATAGTCGCGGTGACCCGGCATGTCCACATGCGCATAGTGCCGTTTGTCGGTCTGATATTCCACGTGCGCAATGTTGATGGTGATGCCGCGCGCTTTCTCTTCCGGCGCGTTATCAATCTGGTCATACGCTTTGAATTCCGCTTTCCCTTGCATCTGGCAGTATTTCGTGATCGCTGCCGTCAGCGTGGTTTTGCCGTGGTCGATGTGTCCCATCGTACCCACGTTCAAGTGCGGTTTGCTTCGGTCAAATTTCTGCTTCGCCATTCTTTCTCTCCTTAAAAACAAAAACAGCGTTTGTTAGTTTCTTTTTCGCCAGAGCCCTCAATGGGACTTGAACCCATGACCCCGTTCTTACCAAGAACGTGCTCTACCAACTGAGCTATGAGGGCGCTTTCTCCGCATGTTTCCATGCGGAGGACAACACAACAGTGGGCAGTGAAGGATTCGAACCTCCGAAGGCGTCCGCCAGCTGATTTACAGTCAGCCCCCTTTGGCCACTTGGGTAACTGCCCATTTTGAGTTGTTGCCAACTCGAGAGTGAGATCGTTCAACGATGATCCATCTCACTCGCCAGCTTGCAACCAGAGCCGATGATGGGAATTGAACCCATAACCTACGCATTACAAGTGCGTTGCTCTGCCAATTGAGCTACATCGGCAAATTGTTAATTTACTGATAAAGCGGGCTAAATTATACCAAAGCCCTTTATTAATGGCAAGGTTCGGTTTTTGCCTGCGCGAGTTTTTTCCAGTTGGAACCGGTTTATGATAAGATGCTCCCGATCTTGAATCCGCGCGGCAGGAGTCTATCAAAGTTGGCGGTTTGAGTCAAGTGGTTGGATAAAACAATGTATAATCTTAGTTAATCGTGGAGATTCAATGGAAATTACCTGGTACGGTCATTCTTGTTTTCAGATTACAGAGCGCGGCCTGGCAACGCTGGTCACCGATCCTTACGATCACAACGAAGTGGGCTATGCTCCATTGAAGCTGAAGGCTGACATTCTCAGCATCAGTCACGACAAACCCGGTCACAACCACCGGGCGGCCGTGGCCGGTAATCCATACGTGGTCAGCAGCCCGGGCGAGTATGAAGTCAGGGGGGTTTTCATTACCGGCGTGCACACCGGCCGCGCAGCATCCCAAAATGAACCTCTTAACACGCTTTATGTTTTTGACTTCAATGGACTGAGTGTGGCGCACCTGGGCGACCTGGAACGAGTGCCAACCCAGTCAGAAGTCGAAGCCCTGGGCACCGTGCACATCGCACTGGTACCGGTGGGCGGTGGAAACGGGTTGAGCGCATCTAAGGCTTCTGAAGTGGTGCGCCTGATTGAGCCCTCCATCGTCATCCCCATGCATTATGCCACGCCTGAAACGCATGTCTCACTCGATCTGCTGGGTAGATTTTTAAAAGAAATGGGAATCGATGATTTGGAGCCAGTTCCCAGCCTGATCATTAATGGTGTTGAACAGCTTCCTGAAGAAACACAGGTGGTCGTATTGAACCATAGTCATTGATGAGGAGTTCGTTTTGGCAGTCAAGTTGATCATGACCTGGGATATCTTCCCTGAACGCGAACAGGAATATTTCGAGTTCGTTGTGCGTGAATTTATGCCGTCAATACAGCGTTTGGGATTTGAACTGAGCGACGCCTGGGCAACTTCATACGGCGAACGCCCGCAAATTTTGGTGGGTGCCATGTTCCCATCACAGGCGCAGGTGCAAACCATGCTCAAATCTGCCGAATGGCTTGAACTGCGCGACAAACTCGAAAAATACGTTCGCAATTACAATCAAAAATTGGTTGAGGCCAGCGGCGGCTTTCAATTTTGAACACAGTTCCACCCAATCCATCGAAAATTTCCCGGCTTCTACTGGAATGGTACGACCATAACCACCGCGACCTGCCCTGGCGCGGTGAAAGTGATTCTTACAAGATATGGGTTTCAGAGATCATGTTACAGCAGACTCGTATTGAAACCGTCATTCCGTATTACCAGCGCTGGATGCAGCGTTTCCCCGATTTACCCTCTCTGGCGCAGGCTGATGAACAATTTGTGCTGCGCACCTGGGAAGGGCTGGGTTACTACAGCCGCGCGCGCAACCTGCACAAAGCCGCCCGACTGGTGATGGAAAATCACCACGGCAAACTACCGGCTGATGTGCGCCTGCTTCAACAACTGCCCGGCATTGGTCGCTACACCGCCGGGGCGATTGCCTCCATGGCGTTTGAAATCGATGCCGCCGCCCTCGACGGCAACATCAAGCGGGTGCTGGCGCGCGTGTTCCATGTGACGCTGCCCATTGATTCTCCCCAGGGGTTGAAGGTCTTGTGGCAACTGGCCGCTGAACACCTGCCCCCCGGCCGGGCTGGCGATCACAACCAGGCGTTGATGGACCTGGGCGCAACCCTTTGCACCCCGCGCAAACCCGCCTGCGCCAAATGTCCATTAGAATCAGTTTGCCAGGCCGCCAGGCTGGGTCTGCAAGACGAACTTCCCATTAAAAAAGCCGCGGCAGTCGTTCCGCAAATCGAAGTCACCGCAGCCGTCATCTTTCAAAACGGTAAAGTGCTGATCACCCGCCGCCCGTCAAAGGGATTGCTGGGCGGGCTGTGGGAGTTCCCCGGCGGCAAGCGCGAAGACGGCGAGAGCCTGGCTGCCTGCCTGCAGCGCGAATTGCGTGAAGAATTGGCCATTGAAACCAGCGTGGGTGAAGCGCTTGGTGAATACAAACATGCCTACACCCACTTTCGGGTGAGGTTGTTCGCATTTCACTGCACCATCACGCAGGGTGAACCGCAACTGCTGCATGCCAGTGAACTGCAGTGGGCAGCGCCGCAGGATTTGGTCAACTTTCCGATGGGAAAAATTGACCGGCAAATTGCCCGCCGCCTGACTGATCTCAACCCCAGGAGCCAGTAATAGATGAAAGGCGCGCAGCAGTATCAGGCAGAACGCGAGCAGATGGTGCGCGAGCAGATACGGCGGCGCGGCTTGCTCGACGAGCGGTTGCTGAATGTTTTCCGGCAGGTGCCGCGTCATTTGTTTGTGTCGCCGGCCGATCAGGCGCACGCCTACGACGACTACCCGCTGCCCATCGGCAGCGGACAAACCATCTCGCAGCCCTACATTGTGGCGCTGATGACCAGCCTGTTGGCCCTGCAGGGGCATGAAAAAGTGCTGGAAATTGGCTCCGGTTCAGGCTATCAGGCTGCCGTGCTGTCGCTGCTGGCAAAGAAGGTTTTCACCATAGAACAAATTCCTTCGCTGGCAGAAGCCGCGCGCCGCCATTTGGAACAACTGGGCATTGAAAATGTGGATGTGCGCTGCGGAGACGGATCGCTGGGGTTGCCCGACGAGGCGCCGTTTGACGGCATTCTCATCACCGCCGCGGCACCGTCCATTCCGCAGGTGTTGTTAGATCAGCTAAATGATGGGGGCAAACTGGTTGCGCCGGTGGGCGCCAAATACTATCAAGATTTGCGTGTTTATCAGCGCACAGGCAGCCAGTTCGATTATGAATCTGTCATACCCGTGGCATTCGTGCCCCTGCGCGGCGAGCACGGCTGGCAGCCCGGCGAGTGGGAATAATTAAAAAGAAACCACAGATGAACACAGATTTGCACAGACAAATAATTTATCTGCGTTAATCCGTGTCCATCTGTGGTTATATTGTTATTAAACCTGGCTGACGGTGACAAACACCGTGGGTGTGCGCCCGGCTTCAGCGCGCAGATATTTGCGCATGGCTTTCACCACGTCCATCTGCAAATTGCCGTTCGCCCGGCTGACGGTTTGTTCAATCTCAACCCGCATCTGCGCCAGCAACTCCTGGGCATCTCCGTCCATCATAAAACCACGGCTGATGAATTCGGGCTCTTTTACCAGCACCCCGGTATTTTTATCCAACACCAGGTGGGTAATGATCATGCCGTCACGCGCCAGGCTGGCACGCTGGTTGATCACCTCAGCATCCACATCGCCCACACTTGAGCCGTCTACAAACACGCTCGACAGCGCCACTGTCTCACCCAGTTTCATTTGTCCATTCTGGAAGGTAATGGTCTTTCCATTCTCCAAAACCGCGATATTTTTTGGCGGAATACCCATCGAACGCGCCAGGGCTTCGTGCTGCTTCAGATGGCGCAACTCGCCGTGAATGGGGATGATGTAACGCGGTTTAAGCAGGTTGATCATCATCTTCATTTCGTCCTGGTTGGCATGACCCGAAACATGCACCGGCGCCACTTTATCATAAATCACATGCGCATCCAGCTTAAACAGGCGGTTGATGGTGGAATACACTGATTCTTCATTACCCGGGATGGGATGGGATGACAGCACCACCGTGTCGCCGGGGCGAATACTGACCTGGTTGTGGCGACCATTCGAAAGGCGTTCCAGCACCGAATTGGGCTCACCCTGCGAACCCGTGCACATGACGGTCACCTGCCTGGCAGGCAGGCTGACTGCCTGATCGATGCTGATGATCATGGCCTCGTCAATTTGCAACAGTCCCAGGCGGCGGGCAATTTTCACATTTTCCACCATCGAGGTACCCATCAAGGCCAGTTTGCGGTTGTATTTGCGCGCCGCATTAGCCACTTGCTGCACACGCGAAATCAATGAGGCAAACGTTGCAATGAAGATGCGTCCATGCGATTCACGGAATATCTGGTCAAACGCCGGAACCACAACCTGTTCGGTGGGCGTCCAGCCTGCCTCAACCGCATTGGTCGACTCGCCAAGAAAAGCCAGCACGCCGCGCGAGCTGAATTCGGAGAGTTTTGCCAGGTCGGTCGGTCGGTTATCGGCGGGGGTCATATCCAGCTTGTAATCGCCCGAATGCACCACCAGCCCGGCCGGGGTTTGAATGCCCAGTCCAAGACTATCAGGAATGGAATGGCACACATGATAACCTTCCACCTGGAAGGGACCAATTTGCACCACGTCGCCGGCATCCAGCAGGCGCAGATCGGCTTTGTCCAGCAATCCGGCGCGCTGCAATTTATTTCGCACCAGTTCCAGGGTCAAAGGCGCGCCGTACACCGGCACGTTCAGCCGTTCAATCACATGATGAATGGCGCCAATATGGTCTTCATGACCATGTGTCAACACAATGCCGTGCACGGTGTGTTTGCCGTCCAACAGCACTTCAAAGTCGGGAATTAAATAATCGATTCCCGGCATGTTCTGCTCGGGGAACATCAGACCCGCATCGACCACCAGCACATCTTTGCCGCCGTATTGATACGCGTACATGTTCCTTCCGATTTCACCCAGTCCGCCCAGCGGAAGGATTCGTAAGGTTTTAGCTTTGTTTTTCATTGTCCTCTACTTATCATTTACGAATAAAAAGCCTCAAAGGGCTTATAAAGTCATTTTCAAAAATCGCCCTGGCAAAGACTGCTGCCAGGGCGGTTTACAGCTCTTTCACACTTGAACGCCCACCCCCCGTAATAGGCGCAACATTTCACCTGATTATTTTAACATAGATACCCCATATTGTCAAAATTGTTTCAGCAAACGAGTACAAATCCAAACACCTCTAAACACGGTTCATAACAGGATGATCGACATACGGTTTGAGAGAACGCATGACCGGCATGGAAATATTGAGTCTTTCTCCAGTACTATGCAAATCGCGAATCATGGCTTGCAGTTCATCCACCGCAGTGTGACATTCCATGATCTTGCGCGCCGGCAGGTTGGTTTTCATCATCAACCACACCGCCGCCGCGCCCAAAAGCGCCGGAGAATAAAACATGCGTGCATCTTCGTAGGATGCCACATCCACGCCGCGCGCCTTGCAAACCGCCAGCGCTTCGCGCCCTGCCAGGATTCCCAGGCGCAAATGCGACACGCTGTTCAGCAACTGGTGTGCGCCGCCCGCTTTGAACGCCGCCGCGATGATGCCGCAATTGATGGCAAAGTGCACCCACAACCAGTGCAAAATGTTCTTTTGAATATCCACTTTCAATCCTGCTCCCTCAAACAGGCGGGCAATTTGCTCCAGGCGTGCTGTTGGCTGGCTGTCGATTTCACCCAGGCGCACTTCATCCAGCAGTGCAGCATCCAGTTCCTGCCCATGATAACCGCCGCCCGCCACCGGGAATCCCCACAGAAACTTGCCGGGAAGTGCCTTTTCGACCGCATCAAAATTTCCCCAGTTGCCGTTGAAAAACAGCACATTGGCTTTACCGGCGTTTTCTTGCAGCAGCGGCAATACCGATTCAATCTGATAATGCCGCACGCTGACCAGGATCAGGTCAAAATCATGCTGCGGGGTTAACGTTTCGGTCACCCGCATTGGATAGAACACTTCCTTCTCCTGCGCTTTTTTCTCACGTCCATCCAGCAGCCGAATCTTAATTCCCTGCTCGAATTGCACTTTCTTCCCCGGGCGCACATAATGGGTTACCTCGTTGCCAGCCTCCGCCAGGGCATAACCATACACGGTTCCAATCACACCTGCACCGATCACCAGGATTTTCATGATTTTTGTCCTCTATTGAATATTTTCCAAATATTGTCCCAGGCTTTTCAACGAAGGCACTTCCACACCCAGTTCATCGGCTGAACGCAGCATTGCCAGGTAATGCAGCCGGGTTTCCCGCAGGCTGCCCAACGAGGCGGCATGTGCGGTGTAGCGCTGCATGCTCTGGTTGGTGGCATACATCCAGCGCATCATGGCAAGGATCAACCAGCTATTCCAATTCATGTAGGAAACTTCTGGAAAATCGCGTAAATTGACGCCGCGTTTTTCACACAATACCAGCAGTTCGCGAGTGGCTTGCAGGCAGGTTTTCATCAGTTCGCCGTCTTTCAAGGTTTTTCGATAATCCTTGTCCCGGGCAAAACCGGCGGCAAAGCCCACCACCGATGCGTTGTGCACCCACAACCAGTGCAGCATGTTGGTTTGCACGTCGGGCTTCATGTCAGCGCGTTCGAACAACGCTTTCACACGCTGAAGGTTTTCGCTCATTTTTCCATTCGGATCGCCCAGGTGCACTTCAGCACCCAGGTTGGTCCAATAAACGCCGTCCCGAATGGTTCCACCCCCATCGGCATATCCCAGTAGATAGCGGTCTCTGGGAAGGTAGTCATCCAAAACTTGCAATCCCTCCCAATTCAGGGTGAATGGTAAAAAGATCGCCTTCCCAGCCAGCGGCGCCAGGGTTTTCAACGCCGCTTCCAACTGGTTGGCATTCACCGGCAGGATAACCAGTTCGTAACCGTCTTCCGGTCGAACGCTTTCCACACATTTCAGAGCATAATGTGTCAGGTTATTGGGAAGATGTCCCTTGCGTTCATCCAATAAATCCAGGGTTACGCCGCCTTTCAAAGCAGCCTGTTTGCCCGGCCGCACCAGGTGTGTCACATCCACACCGGCTTCTGTCAATGCCCAGCCGTAAATCGTTCCAATCACACCCTCGCCGACAATTAATGTTTTCATTTTCTACACTCCTTCTTTCTTGATGTTCCAATCTTAAAAGAAGCGCGAAAAACAGCCATCACCCGCCGCGGGGTATTTAAGGAGTATTTGAGGGGTATTTTGTGAGGAAAAAAGGGGTTAGATCAAATCCATCTGGCGCGCCTGCCGCACCGCCTGACGGCGGTCGTTGACACCCAGCTTTTGAAAAATGTGTTTCAAATGAACTTTCACCGTCTCCCGTGAAAGCACCAGCTCACGGGCAATTTCATCATTGGTAAAGTTATCTGCCAGCAAGCGCAGCACATCCTGCTCGCGCAAGGTTAATAATTCCACCTGCTCGGGTTGATGATGATCAACCGCATTGAAGCGGGAGCGAATTTCAACCGGCGCGGCAGGCATTTGCGCCAGCAAGCCCAACAGCGGAGCGCCGTAATCCAGCAGCAGCCGGATGTACTGTTGCGGCGCTGCCAGTTCAAGCGCTTCCTCTAGATATTTCTTCACCAGGCCGGGCTGCCCTTTGCTCCATTCCACCACTGCTTTGACCAGCAACACAGCAATGTAAATGCGCTGGTGGTGAGCCTCTCTGGCAAAATTCTCCACATCGTCAAGCACCTGGCATGCTTCAGCCAGGGAGCCTTTTTCAATCAACAGCCGCGCTTTCAGTAAAAATTCCATGTCACGCGCCGGGTCATCGTGAATCCGGGCAGGCAATTCGGCTTCTTCCAACCAGTTTTCCACCGCCGTCAGGTTTCCCATCTTAAAAGCCAGTTCAGCTTTATACAGATCGAACAGGTGTTGGAAGCCCACATATTCAGCCGCGCGACTACGCCTGCGGTTGAAGTGGATTAATTGTTTTGCTTCGGCATATTTTTCCTCAGCCGTCAGCAATTGAACTTCCACCAGGTCTTTTGAGATGAGCAAACCGTCAATATTCAGACGGTCGATGCGAAGCGCACTTTGTTCAAATGCGTCTCTGGCTTTCTCAAGATCATTTGCTTCTAAAAACAGGCGCGCCAGCATACTGTAGACCAGCCCGTACAGAGCGTTATGCTCATCCGGCGTATCACGGATGTCGTCCAAAGCCTCATTGCACAATTCCAGCGCCTGAAGCCGCCGCCCCTGTTCGTTGAGTTCCATCGTCAGGCTGACCAGGGAAAGGACCGCCATCATCAAATTTCCTGCTTTGCGGTTGATGCGCAGCGCCTGCCTGAAGCTGACCGCTGCCTCATCTGAATCTCCCACTGCCTGCCGGGCGGTTGCCAGCGATGTGAGCAGGATGCCCTGCACAAAAAGATTGTCGTTTTCGCTCTCTTTCACCGCCGCCAGGGCAAACTCCAACGCCTCCTGGTTGCGTTCCTGCAAGAGCATCACCTGGCACTGCAAACCGTACCACCAGCCTTTTTGTTGAATTTGATTTTCGGGCGGCAACTGCCGGTAGCGGTCGGCAATCTGCAGGGCGCCGCTTGTGTTGCCTGAAAAATACTGAACCCAGCCTGTTAAAATCTGAAGGTCAGCAAATTTTAGCCGCTCATCTTCCGGAATCGCTTCCAGCCATTGGCCCAGTGAATAGAATTCACCCGATTGGATTTTTTGCCCGGCCAGTTGAAGAATAAGAGACGCCGCCAAGCTCCAATCTTCGCCTGCCAGCGCATGTTGCAGCGCTTTTTCAGGTTGGGCATGCTGCTCAAACCAGGCGGCGGCGCGTAAATTCAACGATTTTTGTTCTTCCATCGTCAATTTTTGCAGCAACGCTTCGCGAAAAAACGGGTGCAGTTGAAACATGCCTATCTGCGGCTGCAAGATGAGGTTGGCCTCCAGAAGCTCCTCGAGCAGGGCAGTGGCATGCAGGGTTGCAGTGAATTCACCTGCCAGGTATTCGTGAAAGGTGTCAAGCACAGCAATTTTTTTCAAAAATTCAACCCATTCAACCGGCAGTTGATCTAAAATTTCCGTTGCAAGATAATCGGCAGCCTGCCTGCGTCCGCTCTTCCAGGCAATCAACGGCTGCGCATCTTCGCGCAGCGCCGTTTCCATCAAGCGAACACTGGCCGGCCAGCCGCGGGTCAATTCATAAACCTTTGAAACCTGGTCGGCAGTTAACAAGACTCGAGACTGCAATTGAAAGAAAGCCTCCAATTCCTGGCGGGTGAACGCCAGGTCGGTGGGGTGAATTTCGCCCATACGGTTGTTTGCCCGCCAGCGCGCCAGCGGAAACGCCATTTTCTTTCGCCCAGCCAGGATCAAATGAAAATTATCCGGTTGATGATCAACCACATAGACCAGGGCTTTGACGATTTCCAGATTGTGGATGCACTGAAAATTATCCAGCGCCAGGTATAGCGGCTGCGCTGCTGCCGCCAACTGGTTGCACAGATCGTCCAGACCGCCTGAAACCAATCCCACACCGGGCAGCATAATGGGCACATCCAGATGAAAATTTGGCATCACCTTGTGCAGCGCCGCACCGATATAACGCCAGAAACGTTGGGGGTCATTATCCTCTTCTTCCAGAGTCAACCAGGCAAACCCGCCCGGGTTATGCGAGGCAAAATCAGCCAGCAGGCTGGTCTTACCAAAACCAGCCGGGGCGGTGATGATAACCAGGGGATGTCTTATTAGATCATCCAATAATGCAAACAACCGATCACGGATAATCAATCCATGACCGGTTGTGGGTGGAACAAGCCTGGTTTGCAAAATGGAATAACCGTAGTTGTCTTCAACCATACAACAAGTATAACAAAACCTTATTTTTCTGCTTTACTTTTGCCCGCTGACAATGACGCCGATGGCGTTGGCAGCTATCGTCCCATGACGTAATGCGGTTTTCTGAAGCATCTGCTGTAATTCAACCGGGGTATAAGCAGCATTGATGGATGAATTCAAATATGGGCGGATGGATACCGGTTGAGTTCCCAGCCACAAAAACCCGTGCACAAAAAATGACATGTCTCTGCGCATATCTGAGATGAAAAAGCGCCCGCCCGGCTTCACCACCCGGTAAATTTCTTCAAATGTGCCCTGCGGGTTGACCCATTCATGCAGCGAGCCGTTGGTGAACACCGCGTCAAAAGTGTTGTCGGCATAGGGCAGCCGGTCGCCTTTGCCCGTGTCGTAGGTGGTGCGGTCTTCCAAGCCGTATTCGCGGGCATTTTTAGCCGCCAGGGCGGTCATGTCGGGGCTGATGTCCAACCCGGTCAGGCGGGTGTTTTTTGTTTTTTTCAACCACTCCAAACCCAAATAGCCGGGACCATGACCAATCTCCAGAGCATGTCCCTGCACAATGCCGCTTTTGATTACGTCACCCGTTTCTATCCAGCCTTTATCGCGTAAATTACGCTGCATCTGGTCATATTCGGTGACTTGAACATCCCCTTGAATACCGTGATCGGTTTCTGGAATTCGATTGCGTGTCATTTCATTCTCCTTATACAATATTATATATACAAGTTTGTATTATTCAGAAAAAAAAATTTTGGACTAATTTTTCATTTCAACACTGCTCAAAAAGTCTCGCGTCCATTCATATTCAGCCTGAAGATGAATTCGCGTATGGCTGAATATGGCTTTTGCCTGAGGGGGAATTTCCGGGTTGCTTATTTCAGTCTCCTCATGAGATTTTAAATATTTCAGACTTCCCTCCAATTGCGCCAGACGGGCTTGCAGATACTTTTTGACCTCCCCTGTAGATAAGCGGTTTAAAAAGAACAGACAAATATCCACTTCATAATATTCGCGTTCGATGTTCTGCCAGCTTTCGCGCAGCAGCCGCAAAAATTCCTCCTCGCCGGCCGGGGTGATCTGGTAGACGATGCGCGAAGGGCGGTTGCCCATTTGTTCGACCGATACCTTCTCGACCAGTTTCTCTTCAGAGAGTTTATCCAGGGCAAAGTAAATCGATCCAAAAGCAATGGAAGTCCAATCTCCCATGTGCTCTTCGATGATCTGCTTGATCTCATAGCCATACAACGGTTGATCGTGCAATAAGCCCAGTAAAACCAGTCGAACGCTCATTGTTTTTCCTTTACATTGTATATTCTAGCTTGTATATAATAATCTGTCAAGCCGTAAATTTTTAAGCCAAAACCAGGCACACACCATATCTTGATTTCATTAGCGGGGTTATACCCTATAATCATAGGAACCAGCATAGTATTGTAGCAGTTTTCTCCGAATGTTCCTGGAATAATACGGACAATGGGCTTTTAAGCCCATTGTCCCTGAGAATTATAAACATCACCCGCCCAGGATTATCCCCGGCGGATGTTAGATAAGGTTTAAAAACATGGATTTCCTCAAAAACATCAAACTCATTCAGGGCGGCATGGGAGTATATGTCTCCAACTGGCGTCTGGCGCAGGCTGTTGCCGTCGAAAGACCCGGCATCACCGCCGGCACAGTCTCCGGCACTGCCCTGGATGTGGTGCATGTGCGTCTGCTTCAGCTTGGCGACCCCGGTGGGTACCTGCGCCGCGCCCTGGGGGCTTTTGACGCCCGCTTTGGGGTTGAAATTGGCAGGAAAATCATCGAACGTTATTTCATTGAAGGCGGTAAAACGCCCACCGAGCGCTTTAAATATGGTCCAACCCAAACCGTGCGCTCCCAGGACGGCAGCCGCATTTTTTCCCTGGCAGCCGGACAAGCCGCCCCTGTGACGCTCGTGGTGGAGGATGAACTGGTTGAACTGCTCATCGCCACCGCGTTTGCCGAGGTGTGGCTGGCCAAACAGGGACACAACGGCTGCATCTTCATTAATTTCTTAAATAAAGTCGAACTCCCCTTGCTTTATTGTATGTACGGCGCCATGCTGGCCGGCGTGGACGGTGTGGTGGTGGGCGCGGGTAATCCTGAGGGGCTGCCGGCCGCCTGCACACGCCTGGCGCAGCACCAATTTGTAACCGGTGAGCTGCCGGTTCTATATCGTGAGTCGGGCGAGAGTTTTCAATTGCACTTTGACCCGCGCCGCATTGCCAGCGGCAAACTGGCGCAGGCGCCGCTCAAACGCCCGGCTTTCCTGGCCATTGTGTCGCTGGAGAACCTGGCAAACGCCCTGGCTCACAGCCCCACTCAGCCGCCCGACGGCTTCATCATCGAGCATCACACCGCCGGGGGGCACAACGCCCCGCCGCAGGGACCGCTGAAAAAGGATGCCCTGGGGCAGCCCGTCTACAGCCAGTTGGACGAACCCGATCTGGCAGCCATCCACGCCGAGGGATTACCCTTCTGGCTGGCAGGCGGCTACGGCAACCGTGAAAAGCTGCAAGCTGCTTTGAGCCTGGGTGCAGCCGGGGTGCAGGTTGGCTCCGCCTTTGCCCTGGCGCAAGAATCGGGCATGAATCCCGTGCACCGCAGCGCCATCTTCCAGGCGCTGCGCCGGGGCATCTCAGACGCCGACCTGGTGCGCACCACGCTCTTTTCTCCCACCGGGTTTCCTTTCAAAGTGGCGCAGTTGAACGGCACGCTATCCGACGAAACCGTGTACGCCGCCCGCAGGCGGGTGTGCGACCTGGGCTTCTTGCAGCAGCGCGGCCTGGGCAAACCCGACGCCGAAGGGAATCGCCGCCTGTTTCAACGCTGCCCGGCAGCCCCGCTGGATGACTTTGTGAACAAGCGCGGCCTGCCGATGAATGCCGAAGACAAACGCTGCCTTTGCAACGGGCTGCTGGCAG